>WNGM01001565.1_pt1 | contig 22943 bp, 18 predicted proteins | sample 5400571 | NCBI WGS metagenome assembly WNGM01 (sample SAMN13153378, study PRJNA577476) | soil metagenome | isolation source: 100 cm soil or saprolite under Garry oak tree replicate 2 | place: USA:California | collected 2016-06-15 | reverse complement strand
ATTCGTCGGCAGAAATGCACACCACGATTTATTCGATCTGTGAATCGCCCAAGGACAAAAATTTGATCTGGGTTGGGACCGATGATGGCAATCTCCAACTCACGCGAGACGGCGGAAAAACCTGGAACAACGTTGTCGGGAACGTTCCCGGTCTCCCGAAAAATTCGTGGGTGAGCTGGGTCCAGGCCGGCAACTTCGATGCGGCCACGGCCTACGCCGCGTTTGATCGACATACATTCGGCGACATGGCGCCGTACGTTTTTCGCACGACCGACTACGGTAAGACCTGGACACCGCTGGTAAGCGCTCAGGATGCAAAAAGCGTTCGCGGATATGCGCACGTGATCAAAGAAGATTTGGAAAAACCGAATCTGCTTTTCCTTGGGACGGAGTTTGGCCTTTGGATATCGATGGATGGCGGGAAAAGCTGGGCCCAATTCAAAGGCAACCATTTTCCAGCGGTGGCGGTCCGGGATTTGGCGATTCAACCACGCGAGAACGATCTTGTCCTCGCCACCCACGGCCGCGGCATTTGGATTGTGGACGACATCGTCCCGCTCCGCGGCCTGACCAACGAGCTAATGTCGCAGGAAGTTGGATTCGTTTCGGCCAGACCTGTGCAGCAACGGATTGAGGGCAGTGGAGGCTGGGCTAATGGCGACGCCGTATTCGTCGGCGACAATCCGCCGGACGCCGCGGTCATCACCTATTATCAGCGGACGCGTCATCTTTTTGGAAAACTGAAGATCGAAATTCTCGAATCAACCGGACGCGTCATCGATGAAGTTCCGGCGAGCAAACGGTCGGGTTTGAACCGTGTAACTTGGAGCATGCGCGAGAAGCCCCCGCGAGTCCCGCCGGCCGCGCAAATTGCCTTTGCCAGTAGCCGCGGACCTCGCCTCGTTCCGGGCGATTACACCGTCCGGCTGACGAAAGCCGGAAAAGCTTATGAAACGAAGCTGACGATCGCTTTGGATCGGCGTGCAAAATTCACGCAGGAAGATCGCAAGGCGCAGTACGACGCGGCCATGAAAGTGCATGCACTTTTTAACGACGAAAGCGCGTTAATGGATCGGATTTTGTCTTTGCGACGCGACGTGGGCAAAGCGGCTTCCGCAGTTCCTGAAAACGATCCAATGAAAAAGAGCATCAAAGGTTTCGACGATAAGGTCGAGAATGTGCGCAAGAAGATCGTCGCGACAAGAGAAGGCGGCGCGATCACCGGCGAAGAACGGCTGCGCGAGCACACCGACCAACTTTACGGCGCGCTTCTCAGCTACGAAGGCAAGCCGGGCGATTATCAAATCGCTTATACCGACGCCCTGCGCCGGGAATTGGGAGACGTGACCAAGGAATTCGACCAGTTGCTGACGAAAGATTTGCCGGGCTTGAACGATTCGCTCAAATCAAAAGGAAAGCCTGCGATTGCGGCGCCGCCGGCGAAGGTAGCGATCAGCGAAACACAACTCGGTTCAGGAACTGTGAACGTTCCGACCCTGCTTCGTTGAGAAAAAGCGTTGAGCGAGCGGTTAACGGTAAAAACCGTGATACACATAGCCGCCGTCTTCGAGAAGGAGGTACTCAACTTGCCAGAGCGCGGTGAACGAGTAATTCCGACCGGGCACAAAATCGACGGTTCGGTGAGTAAACTTGGTTTTGCCGTATGGGGAAGGGACCCATTTCGTTGCCGAAGTCTGCCTCCCGGAAAATGGTCAATCCGCTGTTGCCCATCAGCTCGCTCCGCGAATAATCGTAACCGCCGCCAGCGTAAATTGCTGAGCTGAGTACGAGATTCATTGTCGCGAAAAGAAGAACGATCAGCTTGCTGCTCGCGTAGTAGTTTTTCATAGGGGACCTCCTCGCGTCGCAATTATTCAACTGCGGCGTTGCCACATAGTATCGGAAATAATCGTTGAAACCAAGGTTTTCTTTCACGAGCTTAGCGCCTTCCAAATTCGGCTCCTGCTTTGGTTATGCACGCTTCCATTCATTCAATACAACCCGCATGCCGCCATTTTTATTCCCCAGTTTTCGAAAAAGGGCCAGCAAACCGGACAATGCTTGATGAAAATTGAGATCGACGTGATAATCTTTCTCCGATTTCGGGGGTATAGCTCAGTTGGTAGAGCGTCTCGTTCGCAATGAGAAGGTCAGGGGTTCGAATCCCCTTACCTCCAAAGCCTCGAAGCGTGGAGGTAACGTTTAAAAGCGGGTACATTTTCGGATCACTAGCGAGAGCGTAATCCCCTTACCTCCAGTCTTCGCTCGCAGTCCCCTACCTCTCCATTTAGCTTGGCAAAGCCGGTCAATTAATTGCCGAATTTATGATATCCAAGGCTTCTCTCGCCGCCGCCATCGTTGCTTCTCTCATTTTTCCATTATCGCTTGGCGCGCAAACGGCAAAATCCAGCTCGTCTTCGCCAACGCCTTCAGCGTCGCCAAGCAAACAGCCAACGCGACCAATTCCATTTCACGGAATGGTTTCGGCAGTCGACCACAAGAACAAAACGTTCACCGTTAGTGGCAAAGAGGCGACCCGGGTTTTCAAGGTCACAGATAAAACAAGCATCATGAAGGGCGCGGCGACCGGGACCATGAAGGACATTGCCGACAATGAAGAAGTGAGCGGCGCTTATTGGAAAAATTCAGACGGAACTTTGGAAGCAAAATTTGTAAAGCTTGGGCCGATGGAAAAGAAAGCTGCGAGCCCGGCGCCAAAAGCGTCGGCGACGCCGAAGTCTTAGTCGGCGTCCGCCGCAGTGATCGCAACCCGGAGATCGGCGACGAAGTTTTTGTATTCGCGGTGTCGCGATTCTTCATCCGGCTGGCGCAACAGCGACGAAGGATGGACCGTGGCCACGACTTTTAGCGCGAGCTTCGATGAAAGAACTTTTCCGCGCTCGCGCGTAACGCGAAATGATGGTCCGAAAATTGCCTGGCCCGCAGTTGAGCCAAGAACGACAAGCAACTTCGGCCTAACGATTCGCAACTCGGCTTCAAGCCACGGACGACAAGCCGCGACTTCGCGCGAGTTCGGCTTTTGGTGGATGCGACGTTTCCCGCGCGGCTCCCATTTGAAATGTTTCACCGCATTGGTGACGTAAACTTCTTTGCGATCGAGCCCCGCTTCTTCCAGCGCGCGGTCCATGATTTTTCCGGCGGGGCCGACAAATGGTTTTCCAGCAACGTCTTCGTAATCGCCGGGCTGTTCGCCAACGAGCATAATCGTCGCTTTTTTAGGTCCCTCGCCAAAAACTGTTTGAGTCGCGCGCTGGTACAAATGACAAGCCGTGCAATTCTCCGCCGCCTCCCGCACAGTCGACAGATTGGATGAGTCCGGCGGCGTGGCCGGTCGCGCGTACTCGTCGTTTTTCGTCGGCATCTCTCCGTAATAAATCGCAACTCACGCGCGATTCGTCTTTATTGATCGCGATGGCGATTCTGGAAGCGTCGCGCGTTATTCTGCGGCCATTTCGCGCCGAAGATGTCGACCTTTTGTCCGAGTTAATGGCGGACCAGGATTTCATGCGTTTTTCGCTCGGCGTTTATACGAGGGAACAGACGCAGGGCGTGCTAGATAAAATTCTTTCTTGGAAGCGCGCAGGCCTACCGTCTCAGTTTGCAGTTGTTATCCAAACAGGCGGCAAATTGATCGGCTACTGCGGCTTTTTTCATCAAGTAGTCAACGAGAAAAATGAAATCGAAATCGGCTACCGGCTGCATCCCGATTATTGGAACAAAGGTCTGGCCACGGAAGCGGCCATTGCAGTCCGCGATCACGCTTTTCGGGATTTGAAACTGCCGCGGGTCATTTCGTTAATTCACCCCGAAAACATCGCTTCCCGGCGCGTTGCCGAAAAAATCGGGATGGCACTGGAGAAGCACACTACTTTCCGAACTACTTTTCGAGGCTTTCCAACGAATGTGTTTTCTCTTTCCCGCGAGCAGTAGCTGAAGGAGCATGTCGCCTGATGAATTCACGCGCGAGAGCGCGATAAGCGCCGGCGCCGGCGCCGCTCGGGTCGTACTCGAGAATCGATTTCCCGAAGCTGGGCGCCTCGCTTAACCGGACCGTGCGCGGAATCACCGTATTGTAAACGCGACTGCCAAAATGTTGCCGCACTTCGTCGACCACTTGCCCGCTCAGATTGGTCCGGCTGTCGAACATGGTCATGACAATGCCGCCGATCTCGATTTGATCGTTCGCGCCTGAATCCCGCACTTGCTCAACCACGCGGACAATTTTGACCAAGCCTTCGAGGGCGAAATATTCGCACTGGATTGGAGTCAGGATTTCGTCGGCCGCGGCGAGCGCGTTGGTCATGAGAATGCCTAGCGAAGGCGGACAATCCAATAGGACGAGATCAAACGTTTCATCCAACCGAAAGGTCGATAATATCCTGGCCAAACGCGTGAGGTGGTCCGGCATTCGCGCAATTTCAACTTCCGCGCCGGCCAGATCGAGATCGGCCGGAATGATGAATAAATTATCGACGCGGGTCGGTAATATTTTGTCGGCGATGGACGTTCCGCCGACAAGCGGTTCGTAAATGCTCTCGCCTTCCACTTCCTGCATGCCGAGCGCGCTGGTCGCATTCGCCTGAGGATCGAGATCAATTAGGAGAACGCGCCGTTTCTTTTCCGCTAACGCCACGCCGAGATTCACGGCAGTCGTTGTCTTGCCCACTCCGCCTTTTTGATTAGCGATCGCGACAATTTTCATGAGCGTGGAACAACCAGCGTGCGCAGCTCAAAGCTGCGCCGGCCATCTGGTTCTTTCCAAAATAAATGCTCGGGGTCAGGCAGCATTTCGGTGACTTCAATCTCGCCCGCCTTGACCAGCCAACGGTAAAAAATTTCCAGGAACAAATAGCTCTCGAGATCGACAAACACCGGTTTCGTATCCTTATCGCGACCTTCCGCGCCACTACGGCGCAATGCTTGTTCGGTCGGCCGAATGTAAACAAAGCGCGGTAAATTTCTCTCGGCCCGCAATTTTGCGATCGCCAGTACTAAGTTACACGAGATGCCGGTGTAATTGCCGGGCATCAAATCCTCGGCTTTCACCGTCCAGCTGCGACGTTGCACAATCACCTTCCCGCAACGCAACCGAGGTGTGTGCTGAGCCATTCCGAATTGAAACGGATGAAATCCAAGCGGAATCACCCAGGCACGCGCAAACGATCCGAGATGTTCGTGATTGTCGATCTTGCGGACACACACGTCGCCGGTGGTTTCATCGATATAAACTTCAGCATCGGTCGGCAGAATTCTTCTCCAGTTCGGGTTCGCGCGCTGTGGCGCAACGAAGTTTGAAAGCCCGGGCATCGCGTCGAACAAACGCACGGTGGTATGAGCACTGAAATCCGCTGCGAAAAAACCGAAATGGAAAGTCGGACGACGGAAGGTCGTGCTCGCTAATGCGCGACTGAGCGCTTCTTTGTCTGGGCAACTCCAGTACATGCAATGATGAAGCATTGCGATTGGCGGATGCAGCTCGGCCAGGATCCATTGATAATCACCGCCCTCGATCGCTTCAGTTGAAGTCGCGGCCAATTGCAGATCGGCTGACGGATAAGTGTACTCATCGAACTTTGGGTAATCGAAATTGTCGCGGACGACATGGCAATCCTCGGGTGTAAGTTCGTATTCGCTAAGATCGACATGCGGCTGCAATCGTTTTCGAAATGCAGCTTTCACTTCCTGAAACGCCATGACCGCGAGCGCAACCAACCCGGGTCCGGTCAGCGGCAGTTTCGCCGTTTCGCACGCTTGCAGAAATGCGGGCAACGGCATCACACCGCTTTTTGCGCCGGCCTTTTCCATGACCCCGCGCAGGCCTCCAGCGACGCGCGAGGCAATAAATGCATAACTGTCACGCCAGAGGTCGATCCACGGCTCGGCCTGAATTGGAACCTCATCGATCAAACGTTCGTTAATTTCGAAATGACATTCGCGAAAACATTCTTCGCCGATCGGATTGCTAGCGGTATAAAGAAAACGATCGCCCTGTTTTGGTTTGGCGCCGATTGATTGCAGCGACGCTTGGGTTTCGTCCAAGATCGATTGTCGATCTAGTGTGTCGGTCGTCGCGGCAAATTTCTGCGGGAGCTCGACCAACGCCTGCAAAATCGACAACCATTTGTCGCGAGCGGGACTTGGAAGCCAATTTGTCACGTCTTCGAGCAAAATTTCCACGGCCTGCGGTTCCAGCGCGGGCACCGTTAGCTTCGGATTTGAGCTTTCTAGACCAGCGTTAACCGCAGCCGCAATTGCGTAAGCAGTCCAACGTTCCAGGAATGCTTCGCGTTTTGCGATACCGGGCTCCGGCTTCAATCCGACTCCGGTAACGTTTTTGCCGATCCTGCCCCAGCCGGAAGGTCCGAACTCACTAAACGTATCGTTCTTCGCGGCGATGCGTTGGAGATAAAGCACGAGGTGGCGCTCACGTTCGCGGCTGCGCGAGTTGCGCGCGGGAAGCGCAGCATCCGGATTGATTTCCAACAAAGAGGAAATGCGGTCGCGCATTCCTTCTGCACCAAAGATCAAATAGCGCGGCAAGATGGTGCGGGCGGAACCGAGCAATGATTTTCGAGCGGCGTCAAGCTCGTCATGAAGCGTTGTCGCCAAGCCCTTCTCATCGCCCGACTCGATTCTTTTTTGCCTAACGACCAGATCGCGAGCGGTGGTGGCAGTGACCGGTGTGGCCAAACGTTCGACCGTGCCGAAAGGCGCGCCGGCTAAACGAATCAGGAAAATTGGCGCGAGGCGATACGGCACGCGTTCAGCAAAACCAAACGCGAGGGAACTGACAAGTGAAACCGCGCGAGCTACGGCCGCCTCCCTCGGTCGAGACGTTCTTGGCGCACAGAGACAGAGCGCGCCGTGGCTACAACTCAGCTAGTCGATAACGGGAGACGAATCGTGAAAATCGTCCCAACGCCGGGGGTGCTTTCTACTTTGATCGAGCCGTTGTGGTCTTCGATGACCTTCTTGGTGATATAGAGTCCTAAACCGGTGCCGCTTGTGGCCTGTTTGGTTGTGAAATAAGGATCGAAAACCTTGTTCAACTGAGCCGCCGGGATCCCGGCCCCGTTGTCTTCGACGCGAAGATCGACGTAAAAATCTTTTTGAGTGCACCTGACTGTGATAATTCCCTTTTTTTCCGGGCAAGCCTGGACGGCATTGATGAGGACGTTTTGAATGGCGCGATTAAGCTGCAAGGCGTCTCCTAAAAGCACGCACCGGTCATCACAAATTGTCACTCGAAATGCGATCCCCTTTTGATCGGCCACAGGTGCGAGGCCCTTGAGAATCTCTTGAAGGGTCGCCGAAACGGAAACCGGTCTAGGGGGCGAAGCTTCGACATTGCCGTAGCCCTGCCACATTGTGAGCAATTCCCGACAAGTGCGCACATGTTGCTCGATGATTTTCAATTCTTTGACCGAGCTGGCGCTTTCGTCCTCCTCAGATTTTTCGAGACGACGCGCGAGTAGTTGGACGTAGCCCCAAACAATAGTGAGTGGATTGCCAAGATCGTGAACAAACTCGGCAGACGCCTGGCCAAGCGCCGCCAAGCGTTCTTTTTGCGCCAGTTGCTTAAGCAACCGGTTGTTCAATTCCTTGATTTCAGCAGCCGCATTTTCGCTCGTCCGATGAGCGCGGGTCCGTTCAACGTTGCGATTAATGACCTGCTGCATTTCATGAGCATCAAATGGCTTGGCGATGTAATCGTTAGCGCCAAGTCGTAAAGCTTCCTTCGCAGTTTCAAGCGCACCAAAACCGGTGAGCATGATGACCGATAAATGCGGATCAATCTCGCGAATTTGGCGCAAACCCTCGATCCCGCTTACTCCCGGCATCCGAATGTCCATGACAATCGTGTCCGGTTGTTTCTCTTTGAGGAGTTTGATCCCGGCCTCGACACAATCAGCCGTGTGCACCTGATAATTCGGTTTCAGGAGCATGCGCAAGCTTTCGCGCGGCCCCATTTCATCATCAATAACAAGGATTTGGGGCAGTTGGGTCGCGGCGGTCATAATGCGTCAGCGGCCGTAGAAGCTAGGGGCATGCCGCGGACGGGACAGAGAAACAAAAAAAACAGGCGCAAATTCATCTAGCTCAGCCGGGCGAACGGTGAAGCAGAAATCAGTGGCACGCAAGGTGCAACTTGTGAATAAGTTCCGGCTTTGGTGAATAAGTGATCCGGTTGGGGTGCAAAAAATATAATGACTGGAGTTAATGTAGCGTTTAGAATGCGTCGTGATTCGTTCGTGGCCGAAGAAATCGACAACCAGTTAACCGCTAACCCCCGCGACTTCGCGGCGGCGGTCACTCGGGCTTTCTTCACGAGCCGTCTCCGCGCGCAGAGGCGCCAGGATCAATGAAGCGAAATCGCGTTGTCATCACCGGTATGGGGATTTTGGCGCCGAATGGAATCGGTAACGACAAATTTTGGGAATCGCTCCTAGCCGGCCGGAGCGGGATCGCACCGATTACTTTCTTCGACGCGAGCAGTCTCAAGGACCGAATTGCTGGCGAAATAAAAGATTTTAATCCACTCAATTACATCGAGCCGGAACTAAAACCGAAGCGGATGGCGCGACACACGCAGCTGGCTTATGCCGCCGCGATGATGGCAATTGAAGACGCCGGGCTGAAAATTACAGAATTGGACCTGCCGAGCCCGACACCTGTCGTCGTGGGCGTCAGTACGAGCGCCCTTGATGTGATTGAACGCGTCTTTATGGATTCAGATCGACGCGGACTCGACGGTGTCTCGCCGATGGCTCTCGGCGCTTCAAAACCGCAGGCCGCTGCTAACGTGATTGCTGATCGCATTGGAGCCGGAGCACACGCAGCGACCGTTTCCTCCGCTTGTCCTTCGGGCCTGGATGCGGTGGCGTTGGCCGTGAACATGATTCGGTCGGGCGAGGCAGAACTTGCCATTGCCGGCGGCGCAGACGCTCCGATTACGCTGCACGGAGTCGCCAGTTTTATCGCAAGTGGACTGAGTGTCTCGCACAATGGCGAGCCGGAGCGGGCCAGCCGGCCATTCGATCTTTCGCGTAAGTCCGGAGTCTTGTCGGAAGGCGCGGGTATGTTTGTGCTCGAAAATCTACAACGAGCTGAAGCGAGAGGAGCACGAATCTACCTTGAGATCAGCGGTTACGGTGCCCAGCGCGATCTGGAGCCGGAAGGGATTGCTTCGGGTTTGCGCGGCTCGATGCAAATGGCTTTGGCGAACGCCGGCTGCACCACGGAGGATATCGATTATATCTCCGCTTATGGTCCGGGTGATCCGACGTTGGACGCGGCGGAAGTGCGCTACATTAAGGAAGTATTCAGAGAACGGGCTTATGCAGTTCCGGTAAGTTCAATCAAAGGAGTTACCGGCAATCCATTAGCGGCAGCCGGACCACTGCAAATCGCTGCCTGTGCATTAAGTATACGCGACCAATTGATTCCGCCGACGGCGAATTACGAGATCGCGGACCCGGAATGCGATCTGGATGTGGTTCCGTCGCGTCCGCGGAGAACAAAACTTAACCGTGCATTGGTAAACGTGCGCGGACTCGGCGGGAGCGCGAGTTCACTCGTGGTGAATCGAGTATCTCCAAATGAATAGCGAAACAATCCCAATTCTTGGCGCGATCGCGATCCAGTTGGCTATAGCTGTGGCGGTGTTCTTTGCCAATCCACGTCACAAGCCCAATCAAAGTTTTCTTTTTTTGTCCTTGGCTGCAATCGGGTGGCTGGGGTGCCTTTACTTCGGATCCATAACGACAAATCTCTCAATTTTAGCGTGGTGCATCCGAGAGGCATTCGCTGCAGGAATCCTGATACTTGCTGTCTTTAACCTGCTGCGTCTTTCGATTCGCGAAAGACAGAAGAACTGGCGCGACATTTTTCGCCAGTCACGGGGATGGACCGTCCTGACAATCGGGATGATCGGTTTTTGCCAAACAAAGTTTTTTTTGATCGGCGCCCAAATGGAGGCGTCCGCGCCCAAGCCGATCTATGACATCGGGGTTTACGTTTACGCGCTCTACTTCGCCACAGCCATTGTCGCTCTAATTATTATCTCCGTGCGGGATTTGCGGGCGGCTTCGGGCAGACAACGAGCCGAACTGGGATTCATTTTGTTGGGCGCGATCCTTATCCTGGCATTTACACTCGCAGCTTATCAGATTCTTCGTTTTTTTATCGAACCATCGCGCTTGCTTTGGTTAGCGCCGTTTCGCGTTGTTCTTTTTACCGTCGTGGTCGCTTACGGGCTCGCCACGCGCAGAATCATGGAGGTCGGGGTCCTATTTCGGCGCCTAATTTCTTACGGATTGCTCTCGGCTTATCTGCTCGCCCTTTATGTTTTGGTTTGGTGGCTGGTGGCAACAGCCTTGCGATCCTCTGCGAGCAACGCTCACACCATCGCGCATGTGGCGGCGGCCATCGTAGTCGCCTTTGCGATGGCGCCGGCGCGAGGAATTTCACAAGGCCTGGCGGAACGTCTTTTCATCGGATCGCATCAGCTGGATTTTCGCGCCACGGTTAGCAAAGCAGCTAAAATACTGTCGTCGGTTACAACTTTACGGGACCTGCTCGATCGATTTGCCAGCACCGTAGCCGAGGCAGTTGGCGCCGACCGCGTCTTAATCCTGTTGCAGGACAAGCAAGGATTTTCCCAGGAATATCCGACGGTCGACATTGGATCGCGTCAACGATTGGCGTTAACGAGCGATCAGGCGACGATCGTCCAGCTTGAGTCGAATCGTGAACCGATCGTCATGGACGAACTACATCGCGCGAGGCCAACGCCGCAGCTTCGGCGCGTGATGCGGCAGTTGGACTCGCTTCAAATTGCGCTGGCCATGGGAATCTTTGCGCGTGATCAATTGGCCGGCGTGCTGCTGCTCGGCCCACGGCGATCCGGCCGAATTTACGGCGCCGTCGAGCAAAGCGCGCTTCAGGTGCTGTGCGGCCAGCTCGCCGTCGCCATCGAGAACGCGGAACTTTTCACCGAAGTACAGAACGCGAAGATTTATAATGAGACATTGCTGGAAAATCTCACCAGCGGCGTCATCGCGGCTGGGACCGACGAACGCATCACGGTCTTCAACAACGAGGCCGGGCTAATCACTGGACTCAATTCCGAGGAGGTGCTCGACCGCTCGCTGGATAATCTGCCGAATCAACTGGGGGCGCCGCTGCGCGACACATTGCGCACAGGAGAAAGCCAGGAAAGTGGTGAAATCATTCTGCGCGCAGACAATCAGGACCTGATTGTGCGCACGAGCACACAAATCTTTCATGGCGAAGATGGACAAATGCTCGGCGCGTTGATGGTGCTGACGGACATTACCGCAATCAAACGTTTGGAACTGCAAATTCGTCGCAGCGACCGGCTGGCCAGTCTTGGAACGCTTTCAGCGGGAATGGCGCACGAGATCAAGAACCCGCTCGTCTCGCTCAAAACTTTCGCCCAACTTCTTCCTGAGCGTTATCAGGACTCCGATTTTCGGGACACGTTTTCGAATTTAATCGGGCACGAGATCGACCGAATTGATTCACTCGTAAATCAGCTGCTTCGGTTTGCGCGGCCGGCCAAACCAATTCTCAAACCGCTGCATGTGCATGAGATTCTGGAAAAAGCGCTTACGCTTGTTGGCCACAGGCTTTACCAGAAAGACATTAAATTGAATCATTCGTGGTGCGCGGATGTCGATACGATCCACGGCGATGCTGATCAGCTGGAGCAGGTTTTTCTCAACTTTTTTTTAAACGCCATGGATGCGATGAAAACGCATGGCGAATTATCAGTGAAGACTGAAATTCGCTCGAACGAACAGTGGATGAGCGCCCTTGGCTCTGCCAATGGCGAGAGCAATGGGAATGGACGGGCGGGCGAGGCGTTGCGCATTACCATTCGCGACAGCGGAGAAGGAATTCGGGCCGAAGATATTCCGCACGTCTTCGATCCGTTCTTCACCACCAAAGACTACGGAACGGGACTTGGGCTATCGGTCGTGCACGGAATCATTCAGGAGCACGGAGGCCAAATCGAAGTCGAGAGCGAACTAGACAAGGGCACGGCGTTTCACATTTCGCTCCCGTTAGTGCGGTTTGACAGCAAGGTGGCTGCCGCATGACGCCCGCGCCGGTCTGCATCATCTATACGCAGGATGCCGAACTCGTTCGCAGGGCGAGAGCATTCTTGCGCACGATGGCTCAAGTGCGGCACGTGAGCGACCCAGATCGCCTCGAGCCTGTTCTGCAACAAGCGGGCCCTTCCGTCTTAATGATGGATTTGCGATCAAAAGAATGCCGCGAATTAATCGACCAAATCCAGAGTGAACGGTCCGATATTTTGATCATCGCATTCGGCGTTGCTCAATCTGAGACGTTACGCGAAGCCGAACAGGTTGGAATCTACGCCGCTGAAGAGATCGGCTTAGAACGGCGCCGTTTTCAAGCGCTTCTCGGGCGCGCGCTCGATTATTTGAAAGTTTCGCAGGAAAACCGCGATTTGCGCGAAACATCGACCCTGACGCCGGATGTTCGCCGGAAAACTGAAGCTGCACATCAATCGATCGACACGACCAGGACGTTGCCGTTGCTGCGATTCCCTCGGGTCCTTCGCCGTCTGGACAATATGGACACGCTGGTGGCGGCAGTGGTGGAAGCCTTAGCCGATGCAGCCGGCGTGAGCCGGGTAGGACTCTTTTCGCAAACTCGCAAAGGAGATCCGTATCGCCTGCGTGCGGGCCTTCATTGCTTGCCCGAGACCGAAGAATTGAAATTCGAAAAGCGCGACACGCTGGTGCGCTGGTTTGAGTTACATGCGCATCTCATTTCCCGCGCCAATCTTGCTCGAACACCAGACCAGCGAGAGCGAAACGTTATGAGGCGCGCGCTCGACATGTTCGGCGCCGAAGCGATCGTGCCCCTTTACGCGCGCGGCTGTATCATGGGCTGGGTTTTCTTCGGCCACCGTGTGACCGGGCAGCTTTTCGACGATCGCGACTTGGAAGGTCTCACGATGCTGGCCGAGCACGTCTCCACCATTCTTGAAAATGCGCTTCTGTATGAAGAAGCAACTGTCCAAAGAACGCTGGCAGAAACGCTCCTGAAATCAATTCCGCCCGGCATCGTCGCCATCGACGTGGACGCGACTGTTCGTTGGTTTAATCCGCCTGCCGAAAAAATTCTCGGTCTGTCCGGCGCGGAGACTTTGAGTAAGCCGGTGGAAGCGGTCGGCAACAGACTCGCCAGCTTTCTGCGCGAAACATTGGAAGCAAAGACGCCGTTGCCGCCGCAGCAATGGATCGACAATAACACCCGGAGATCGCTTTCTGTCGAAACGCGCCAAATCGCCGACAACGGTTCGCCCCTTGGCGCGGTCGCGGTAATCCAAGATTTGACCGTTGAGGAAACTTTGCGCGAGAAACAAGCGTTGCTCGATCGAGCGACGTTCTGGACCGACCTGGCCGCCAGCATGTCCCACGAAATTCGTAATCCGCTCGTCGCGATCAAGACTTTTGCCCAACTCCTGCCGGAGCGTTTCGATGACGCGGATTTTCGCAAGGAGTTCAATAAGATTGTGGTCAATGAAATCGATCGGCTCGATAAAATTATTACGCAAATCAACAACTTCGCGCATCCACCCGAGCTCGTGCTCAAGCCAATCGACGTCCGCTCCCCGGTCAAAAAGGGCGTTGAAATTGCCCGGTCGCGCTATGGCATCAACGGCAGAGTGGAATTGGAAACTTCATTGCCCAGTAATCTGCCGCGGGTGTTGGGAGATGAAACAGCGCTGGCGGAAGCCTTCGCCCATCTTCTCGCCAACGCCGCCGAAGCCAGCGCGGACCGGAGTAACCCGCGCATTACCCTCTCGGCAAAACCTGTCCGGGAAGGACGCCATTCCGCCGCCGTCGTCGTCACGGTCCAGGACAACGGCACCGGCATCGCCCCGGAAATAAAAGAGAAGATCTTTTCACCGTTTTGCACTACCAAACCGCGCGGAATGGGTCTCGGTTTGCCGATTGTGAAGCGGACTGTGTTCGATCATCATGGCCGGGTAGAAGTCGATTCGACGTCAAAAGGCACACAGGTCAGTGTGCTCTTACCGACAACGAGCGGATCCGATTAACAAAAATTCGAGTTGCGATTTGCGGCCCGCGATTTGAGTCTTCGCAAAAGCAAATCAGCACTTTCCCACCTTTATGATCGTCACCACCGCTCAACTCTACAAGGTCGCCTACGGCAAGTTTGCTGTCGGCGCCTACAACATCAACAACATGGAACAATGCCTCGGACTTTTCCGCGGCAACGTGCAAAGCAAGGCGCCGTTTATCATCCAGCTTTCCAAGGGCGCGCGAAAGTACGCCGACAAGCGAATGCTGGAAGCGATCATTCGCACAGCCGAAGGAATGTTTCCGGAGGCAATCTTCGCCGTGCACCTCGATCACGGCGACGAAGAAGCTTGTTACGATTGCATCGCGTCCGGGTTCTACAGTTCGGTAATGATTGACGCCAGCGGGGAGCCGTTCGAGAAAAATGTTGAGATCACTAAGCGGGTCGTGGACAGGGCCCATCCCAAAGGCATCAGCGTTGAAGCCGAGCTCGGCAGACTTGGCGGCGTCGAAGAAGACATCAAGGTGGATGAAGGCCACGCCTGCCTGACTAATCCCGACGAAGCGGTTGAATTTATTAAACAAACGAAATGCGACTCGCTTGCTGCCGCGATCGGAACGAGCCATGGCGCTTACAAGTTTAAAGGGCAACAGTCGCTCCACTTTGATGTGATTGAGGGAATTCGCGACAAGGTGAAGCAAGCTGGCCTTCCCCCCACCCCAATCGTCATGCACGGCTCGTCGAGCGTTCCGAAATCGGAAGTCGACCGCATCAATGCCGCCGGTGGAAAACTCGATCCTTCTGCGCGCGGCGTGAACGAAGAAGAGTATCTGCCAGCCGCGAAACTCGGCGTGACCAAAGTGAACATCGACACTGACGGGCGCCTCGTTTGGACTCGCGTCCATCGCGAATTCTTCCGCGATCATCCCGAGCAATTCGATTTTCGGCCGCCGGGAAAAACTTTCGTCGAGGAGTATGCCAACTTTATCGCGCACAAAAACGAGAAACTCGGTTCCGCCGGCCAACTGGATACAGTCCGCTCGAGTATTAAATCCTAGATCGACATCGATTTTGCGGATGTTCCCGGCGCCCTTTGAATCACGTGAGTTTTACTCTTAAGGAACTCGCGGCCCTTTGCGGAGGAGAATTGCGCGGCGATCCGGCGCTGGAAATTGACGGGGCCGCATCGCTCTCGGAAGCGGTCGCGGGCGAGATCACATTTTACGCCGATCCGCGTTATCTGGCGCGCCTTCAGCAAACACGGGCATCGGCCGTTTTTGTTCCGCTGGATTTTTCCGGGCAGACCGCGGCCGCGCAGATCCGCGTGGCCAACCCTTCGAAAGCCTTCGAGCAAGTTGTCCTGAAACTGGCGCCCAAACCGATTGCTTTTACGCCGGGCATTCACCCGACAGCGGTTGTCGATCCAACTGCAAAAATCGGAAGCGGCATCTCGATTCAACCGCATGCGGTCATCGAATCTGGCGCGACAATTGGTGACAACGCCGTGATCGGTGCCGGCAGCTACATCGGACACGAAAGCATTATCGGCGCGTCATGCCTGATCTATGCGAACGTAACCATTCGCGAACGAACACGAATCGGCGCGCGCGCCATTATTCACAGCGGTGCAGTAATCGGCGCGGATGGTTTTGGGTTCGAATTCGTCGAAGGCCGTTACCAAAAAATTCCGCAACTCGGAATTGTCCAAATTGACGACGACGTTGAGATCGGGGCAAACACAACCATTGATCGCGCTCGATTCGGCCGGACCTGGATCCAAGAAGGCGTTAAGATCGACAATCTTGTGCAGATCGCGCACAACGTCATTATTGGAAAGCATTCCATCATCGCCGCGCAAACGGGCATTTCCGGCAGCACCCGCGTCGGAGAAAAAGTGATGATGGCCGGCCAGGTCGGGGTCATTGGCCATCTTACCATCGAGGACAACACGATTATCGCGGCGCAAAGCGGCATTTCGAAGGACTTGCCGGGCGGCGCATGGTTTGGCTCGCCAGCTGTGCCCTTGCCAGAGGCGAAGCGGCAGATCGCCTGGATTCATCGGCTGGGCAAGCTGTTCGATCGGGTCAAGGCGATCGAGAAAAAGCTGGGGCCCTGAGAGGGTCGCTGGGCAAGCTGAAACTGCCGGAGGAGGATTTAAGATTGGCAAGGATAGTGCTTTGGTCATTATGGAAATTATAGGCAATGAAGCCGGCTAAACGCGACTACTCTCAATTCCTCATCATTGATGACGACCCTGGCATCGCTAAGTTCCTGGTCACGTATCTGCGTCAACGCGGTCACACCTGCTCCGCTTTGACCGATGGCTTCCAGACGGCGGCCTGGCTCTCGGAGAACGACTGCGAAGTAGCCATTGTCGATCTTAAGATGCCCAAAGTTGACGGAATTTCTCTGATCTCCTTTATGCGAGAGCTGAATCCGACGCTTCCGATTGTCGTTTTCACCGGCGTCGGCTACGACGAAGAGCAAATGCATGCTGCCCTCCACGCGGGCGCGAACGGATACGTCAGCAAAAACCTTCCGATTGAACAACTCTACTGCGTGCTCGCGCGAATTCTCGCCACCTGTCAGCAGCGCAAACCCAACGTGACCTCCAACGGTCAGCAGTCAGCCCTGGCCGGAGCTGCTTGATCAGCTCTTTTCGGCCGCTTTCAAAAGTTTCCGCAATCCATCGGGCGAAATGCAAGCGGCGCCGCTCGCATTCACCGTTTCCATTTCGAGGAAGTCCGATGTCGCGACCGTTATTTCGAACCGCGATCCATATTTGCTAGCCAGTCGCTCAATGATCGCATCCGCTGATTGGTCACGGCGGGCGTAGAAAATTTGCACGTCGTGCGGATCGGAAACCTCGCTCACACGGTCGCCTTGCCCGTCAAAAACGACCGCGACGTGGACTCCCGTCCAATCTTGATAATGCCGCAGTTCCTTGATCAGTGCCTCACGCGCGAGGTACGGTCGTCTGGCATGCAGGTCACGCAACTTGGGCCACGCGAAAATGATGCTGTGACCATCGACGATAAGATATCGTGCAGGCACTCCATACTTTAGTTCGCGCGCTTCTCGGAAGCGAGACGTTGGTCTACGCCGCCGGTGGCGGCTCTTTTTTGCTGCGCGATTTCGGCGATTCGCGCTGTTTGGAGCGCAACGTTTTTTTCTTGCGTTTCAGATACGCTTTTCGGCGCTTGCGTTTCGATCGAACTCGGTGCTGCTGACCCACGCACTTGTTATACGAGGGAAGCACGGCGTTCGCAAGCAAGCTCGCTCGCGAACGCCGAAATCGAGGATTGCATTTTGCCCCGCGCTCCAGTTAAACAATTTGTTTGTGCTATCCCTGTCCCAGAATTTTGGTCCCACCCCGAAAACGCTGATCGGCGCCTCCGCTTTACTTCTTTTCGTGGCTGCGATTTTCGGTGCCCTCAACGTCGCAAAAGTGAAAACGCTCCGTTCAGCCGTAGCCGATACCTCGACCCCACGCGCTATCGCGGAACAGGATCGCGCCAGGAAGGAAAAGGAACTTAAGGCGCGCGAAGCGGCAATTGCGGTCGAGCAAGCCAAGCTGGCTCAGATGGCTGAGCGCAAAGACAACACCGGAGCCGCCGAGGGCCAATTGACCCAAATTCTTAATGAAAAGCGGCAGCTCGAAGCCAAACTTCAGGACAAAGAAGCGGAGATCCTGGCCTTACAAAAGCAAATCGAAGAAAAACAGCCGGCCTCGGTCAATCCCGGTGCGCCATCGGTGGTTGAGTTGCAGGCGCAGCTCGATGACGCCCGCCAGCAGCTGGACAGCGGGGAGCGCGAGAAAAGTCTGCTTTCCGAAAAATTGCAATCCGTAAGAGAGCGCTCCTCTCAACTGGAAGATGAGAAAAAGCGCCGGGCCGTGGGGCGCGGGAAAGTGGGCGTTCGGGGCACCATCCTTGCCGTTAATCAGGCTTACAATTTCGTCGTCCTTAATCTCGGCGGCCGCAACGGGGTGGAGCCGCATTCTGAAATGCTGATCGTGCGAGATGGCAGCTTCATTGGAAAAATTCGCATTTCTTCAGTTGAACCGGCGACCGCTATCGGCGATATCATGACCGGCACTCTGGCGCGAGGCGTCCAGGTGCAACCTGGAGACACCGTCATCTATGCTGGCACAAATTCGTAGGCAGGAGAGAAAGGTCGCGGCCGTTCTGTTGGTGGCAGCGGCAGGAATGCTCGTTTCATGCGCAAGCCAAAAAGAACACGTCGCGCTGGTCAACGATCCAGATGCGAAACCGGAATCCGCCATGCCTTGGAACAAGCAAGAAAAATGGGAAGCCGGCGGTCAATTTGCCAATTTCAGCGACAAACGCTGACCTTCAAGCGTCCTATATCGGTCTGTTTATAGTACCGATTTAGATCCAGACGCCCGCCGGGATAACCGCGTTCTTTGGCACAACCACGATCCCGTCGCGAATGAAGTAATTGTCCGCGTCCAGGTTCGCGGCTTTTCCTTCCGGCGTGATCACGACGCCGTCGGCGATGCGTGCGTTCTTGTCGATAATGGCGCGATCAACCACGCAATTGCGTCCCACCCCAATCGGCGGCACACCCGCTGCGCCTGGCCGATCTTGTTCGAAATAGTCCGCTCCCATAATCACACTGTTCCGGATCGTCGCACCGCTCTGAATGATGCTGCGAATACCAATGACGCTGCGCTCAATATGCGCATCGGAAATGATGCAGCCGTCAGAAATGATCGCCTGTCGCAGCGCTGCGCCATTAACTTTACTCCCCGGCAAAAATCTCGGATGCGTGTAAATCGGCGCCTCGGTATCGAAAAAACTGTATTCCGGGACGAGATCGGTCAGGTCGAGGTTCGCTTCGTAGAACGCGCGCACCGTTCCAATGTCTTCCCAGTAACCCTGGAAAATGAACGCGTTTACCTGTCGATCTTTGATTGAGTGCGGAATGATGTCCTTGCCGAAATCGAACAGGTCGTTGTCGAGGCACTTCACAAGAACGTCGCGATTGAATAGATAAATTCCCATGGAAGCCTGGAACAATTCTTCATCCTCTTTGGAGCCAACGGCGCGCAGGAGCTCGCGACTCATCTTCAATTCCTGAAGGATTGTGTCGTCCTTCGGCTTTTCGACAAAGCGCACGATCCGGCGATCGACTCCGCTTTGCATAATGCCGAACTCAGCGACCTGATGGCGATGGATCGGTTTGGTCGCGAGGGTGATGTCGGCGCCGGTTTGAATGTGCTGATGCAACAGCGTCCGAAAATCCATGCGGTATAGTTGGTCGCCGCTGAGAATCAGATAATAATCGAATGGACGTTCAAGGAAGTAGCGCATGTTTTGACGGACCGCATCGGCGGTTCCCTGATACCACTGCGAGCCTTCTGGAGTTTGTTGCGCCGCTAAGATGTCGATGAAACTGCGCGAGAAATTGTCGAACTTGTAGCTGTCCTGTATATGTCGATGTAACGACATGCTGTTGAACTGCGTCAGCACGTAAATCGACCGCAGACCCGAGTTCAGGCAATTGCTGATCGGAATATCGACGATGCGATATTTGCCGCCGAGCGGCACCGCCGGCTTGGCGCGATCTTTCGTTAACGGGAACAGGCGGGTGCCTGCGCCGCCGCCCATGATAATCGCGAGTGTTCGCTGAGTCGTGCCCGGTGGAAGCGCGGGCGTGGACAGCGGCGAGACTGAATCGCGAGCGCCGGGATTTTGGGTCTGCACACCTCCAATAACTCAGTGCTGGTGGTTCACGGCAACCTTTTTGCTCGGTTTACCCCGGTTGCACGGGGCTGCCGCCAGTGGCAACCTTCATTTCCTAGTATGTGTGGAATCGTCGGTTATGTCGGGCGCTCGCAAGCTGCGCCCATTTTGCTCGATGGACTTCGTCGCCTCGAATATCGCGGCTACGATTCCGCCGGCGTCGCCATCGTTAATGGCGATCATGTCGAGACGCGCAAGTGCGCCGGTCGAATTGCGTCGCTGGCCAAGCTCATTTCGCAAGAACCGGCCGCTGGATCTTACGGAATCAGCCACACCCGTTGGGCGACGCACGGAAAGGTCAACGACGAGAACGCCCACCCGCATTTCGACGCCACCGGCAAGATCGCCCTCGTTCACAACGGCGTAATCGAAAATTACCGGATACTCAAAGAGCAACTGATCCAAAACGGCGATACGAATTTTCGGTCCGACACCGACACCGAAGTGTTGGCGCACCTCATCGGAAATATTTATCGGCAGCTTGACGGCAAAGACTCTAAAGCACGCCTGGTTAACGCTACGCGCACGGCATTAAAACAAGTCATCGGCACTTATGGGATTGCCGTAGTCCACGCGGATATTCCGAATTTTATTGTCGGCGCGCGCCGGGGAAGCCCGCTTGTTCTCGGCGTTGGCAAAGATGAAAATTTCCTGGCGAGCGACGTGAGCGCGATCGTCGCTCACACGCGCGACGCCATTTACTTAAACGACTTCGACCTTGTCGCACTCGAGCGAGACAAATTTGAGATCAGCGCTATCGATGGCGCCGTTGGGGAGCATGCGGTCAGCAAAGTCGAGTTCAGCGCGGAAGACATTAAGAAAGGCGATTACCCGCACTACATGCTCAAGGAAATCTGCGAGCAGCCTGACTCAGTGCGCGACGCGATGCGTGGCCGCCTCACCTATGAAGAGTGCACTGCCAAGCTCGGCGGTTTGAATATGAACCCGGCAGAACTGCGCGACGTCGCACGGGTGGTTCTGACCGGCTGCGGCACCGCCTTGCATGCAGGTCGGGTCGGCGAATACATCATCGAGCAACTTGCCAGTATCCCGGTTGAAGTTGAATTCGCGAGCGAGTACCGCCATCGCAATACTCCTCCGACCGAACACACATTGGTCTTCGCCATCAGCCAGAGCGGCGAGACCGCCGACACACTCGGCGCGTTACGCGAAAGCAAACGCAAAGGATATCGCACGCTCGGAATTTGTAACAACGTCGCCAGTACCATCGCACGCGAGAGCGATGGCGGCGTTTACATGCACGCCGGTCCCGAGATCGGTGTCGCCGCAACGAAATCGTTTACCTCCCAACTTGTGATTCTAACGCTGATCGGTCTGCTCCTCGGCCGCATGCGCCAGCTCTCCACCGCCCAGGGAAAGCGAATCATTGATGCGCTCGAAGCGTTGCCAGGGCACATCGAGCAAGTGCTAAAGTTAAGCGATCAAGTTAAAGCGATCGCGAAGAAATATGCCGATGTCAGCGGAATGCTTTTTTTCGGACGGCAATTCAATTATCCGATCGCGCTCGAAGGCGCGCTCAAGATGAAGGAGATCACTTACCTTTTCGCCGACGGGCATCCCAGCGCGGAACTCAAACATGGAATCATTGCACTCGTTAGGCCGGACTTGCCTTCCATCTTCATTGCGCCGGATGACGCGGTGTTCTCAAAGAACCTGAACAACATTGAGCAAGTAAAAGCGCGCAAGGGACCGATCATCGCCATCACTTCCGGGAACGGCGCGAAACAACTCAAGGGTCTCGCCGCAGATATCGTCGAAGTCCCGGATGTTATCGATTGTCTCAGTCCGGTTCTGACGGTGATTCCATTGCAGCTCCTTGCCTACCACCTTGCAGTCGAACTCGGCCGCGACGTCGATAAGCCTCGCAATCTGGCCAAAAGCGTGACGGTCGAGTAATCGCGCGATCAGCGAACATTCAAGATGGTAACTGTAGCCGCACAGGCGAATCCTGCTGCAGCAAAATCCAGAATTCCGTCGGTGTTAAAATCGCCTTTGGCCATTGAAGTCAAACCGGTGATGCCGACTTCACTGCCGGCAACGGAATACACTGATGGTGCAGCAAACGTCGGCTCCGGACCAACTTGCGACGAGGACAAAGAGGCAAAGCAGCACGCACGTCGCCACAAACCCAAAAAATCCCCCAACTTGCATTGTGCGCGGCCAACCCGAAAACATCGCAATTTTCCCCTAAAGTTGTTATCTGACTCGGAAAATCCCCCCGATGTGGCCGTGCCTTCAGGGACAAAGTCGGCAAACCGAACGCGGCGTTGATTTTATTTTTTCGGTTGAGCCGTAAATAGCGGTTCACGCCGCGGGCGGATTCGGGTAAACTAGCAGGGTCAGGTTTCCCAGGCCGTGCACTGCAAGACGTCGGGTTGGTTTCGCGCAAGCAAATCGACAAAGCGCGCCCGCGCTTGGACGGCCAGCACAACATTGTCGATCTTCTGATTAAAGGTGGCGCCGTTACCGAGTCCGACGTCTCGCGTTCGCTGGCCGCGCAGGCGCACATGGACTGGATCGATCTCTCCACGATGGTGATTCCGCCGGCGATTATCAAACAGATCCGCGCTGAAGACGCGCGCCGGTTCAAAGTCATTCCAGTCGCTTTTGGCGAAACTGGTCTCGTCGTGGCGGTGAGCGATCCACTCGACATCGACACGATCGATAGCCTGAGCTTTTTGCTCCAACGCGAGCTCGAACTGGTTTGCTCGAGCCCGGAAAAAATTCGGGAAGCGCTGATCAAATATTACGGCACGGCCGACGAAGCCGCCGATGCCCTCAAAGAAAAAATTGGCGAAGGTGTCGATCTTGGCCTCGAGCTCGGCGACGGCGCTGCCATCACCGAAGGCGATGAAGCCGATGCCCCGATCATTCGCATGGTGTCGATGTTGATCATCGAAGCGCATCGCGCCGGCGCGAGCGATATTCATCTCGAGCCGCTCGACAAAAAATTCCGTGTCCGGTTCCGAATCGACGGCGTCCTCCAGGAAATGCAGGCGCCGCCAAAACGTTTGCAATCCGCCA
>WNGM01004156.1_pt1 | contig 22945 bp, 18 predicted proteins | sample 5400571 | NCBI WGS metagenome assembly WNGM01 (sample SAMN13153378, study PRJNA577476) | soil metagenome | isolation source: 100 cm soil or saprolite under Garry oak tree replicate 2 | place: USA:California | collected 2016-06-15 | reverse complement strand
CCTGCGACAAGAACGAGGCCTAAAATCCACGCAACGACTATTCGCATTACTTCCTCCTTAGAGTCTCTGTGAAGCCGCGGCCATTCCTCCCAAAATCTACATGCGGGTGGGACCGTCTCTTTCGGCCTACATTCTATGCTTAGGCGGGCTTCATCTGATCCGCTCAAAGACTGTTGGCGAGCAGCTAATGAACCCACACTGGGCCTGGTTGAACTTTTTCATTTGTTACGATGTGCCCGGGAGCCATGCCAACCATGGTCCTCAAATTCACACTTGTAGTTGCCGCACTAGGGAAAGGAACTTACCGGGTCGCCGTGACGCCGTTGTAACAACATTGTTAATCCTGCGTTACAAACCGTTCCCTCATGATTACACGGACCTTAGGCGAGACCGTCCACGGCGGGAAGCTGTGTTCCTCAAAAAAAAGCACCCACAGGGCATGCCATCTTCGAGAAGACTTCGTGCGCAAGCGGAACCGCCGCACCTCGTGGGTCACTGACAAAATGAAGACAACGGCACGGTAGCATCGCGTCCGCTGAAGGCTCAAACCAGAGACGGATCCGATCCGTAGAGCATCCCGCAACATTTCGTCGCCTATTTTCTTAGCTCTGGTAATTCGAGCAACGGAGTCCTAGAATCCTGGCCCCTCTCTACATCTGCAACACCTACGACGAGGCAATCAATAATGGAGGATTTCCGTTCGACGCGATTGTCATCGGAGCCGGAATGTACGGTTCCTACGTCGCCGAAAAAATCTATCGACAAGGCCAGGGCAATCTCAGAGTTCTGCTCTTAGAAGCGGGCAGTTTTTTGGTTTCCGAGCATGTCCAGAACCTCAGCCGCATAGGCCTGAATGCCGCCGGACCTATTACATCTGATCCCGGCACCCCTCGTGAACGCGTTTGGGGATTGCCGTGGCGCAGCAACGTCGGGTTTCCCGGATTGGCCTACTGCGTCGGAGGCCGCTCATTATATTGGGGAGGTTGGTCTCCGCGATTGACAGACGCGGATCTCAAGAATTGGCCAACCGAGCTGCAGACCTATTTGAAAGCAAACTACAAGGACACGGAAAAAGAAACCGGAGTAGACCCGGCAACGGATTTTATCAGCGGCGATCTCTATGATTCTCTGAAAAAGGCGATGGACGCGGCTGCGAAGACGGTACCGACGGTTGATGGTGTCGAAGTGGCGCCACTCGCGGTCCAAGCTGCGGCCCCAGTGGGACTATTCCCGTTCGACAAGTACAGCAGCGCGCCCATTCTGATTGACGCTATCCGCGAGGCTGCGGGAGATCCAGATTCCACGCGCAAATTCTTTCTGGTCCCACGCGCGCACGTGGTTAAGCTTCGCAACAGCAACGGCGTGATCAATGCCATCGAACTCCAGTACAACGGACAGCAAAATTTCATTTCCGTTTTCCCGGATTGCGCCGTGGTGTTGGCGGCCAGTACCGTCGAATCCACCCGGCTGGCGCTGGAATCCTTTCCCACCCCGCTCATGGGTCGAAATCTGATGGCTCATCTGCGCAGCAACACGACGGTACGCATCCCACGATCCGTACTGGGAACATTGCCCAAGCAACTTGCCGCTGCGGCGATGCTGGTGCGTGGATCAACGCCACAAGGGCGGTATCACTTGCAAGTGACTGCCGCTGCCATCGACTCCCCAGACTCGGAACGGACCATGTGGCGCGTCGTCCCCGACCTTGATCTGCTCGACCAGTTGCTGTCCTCGCAAGACTTCAATAAGGTCACAATTACGTTTCGCGCCATCGGTGAAATGGCAGGTGACAAAAACGCCGCGAATACAAATCCCGCTACGAGTTGGGTGGACTTGAGTCCCTTCGAGCACGATGAGTTTGGGATGCGCCGTGCCTTCGTGAATCTTGTAACCACACCGCAGGCGCTCACGCTCTGGGACACAATGGACCAAGCCGCCGTGCAGCTTGCACAGGCTTTGGCCGGCTCGCCCGCAAATCTTGAATACTTTTACGACAACGGATGGCATGCTGCGCCTCCCCCGGCGGGCAAGGTGCGTGACGGACTAGGAACAACCCACCACGAAGCCGGCACCCTTTGGGCCGGAACTGACGCTGCCAGTTCCGTCGTGAATCTCGACGGTCAGTTCCACCAGGTCCAAAACGCATACGCTGCAGGGCCGGCTGTTTTCCCGGCCTTAGGGTCGGCGAACCCCTCTCTGACGGCCTTCACGCTGGCCCGACGAACAGCTCACGCGATCGTGCAAAAGGCCGTACCCGCGCCTGCCGTAGGCGCGGTTGCTCTCCTGAGTTCGACCCTAGACGGATGGCAGATGGCTGGGTCCGGCAAGTTTAACGTGGTCGGGAACAAGACGGTCCAATCAGAAGGCGGCATCGGTCTGCTGTGGTACACGAAAGAAGTCTTTGCGGATTTCCTACTCACCGTGCAATGGCGCTCGATCAATCTATTCGATAACTCGGGAGTCTTTCTCCGCTTCCCGGCGCTTGGTAATCAGAACCCGGCAGAGGATTGGAAGCCGGCCGTTAATCAGGGCTATGAGGTCCAGATCGATGACCGAGGATTTGATCCCAACACGAATACCACCGGTAGTCCGCTGCACATGACGGGCGCCGTATATCAGTTGACACCCGCGATCAAGCTCGCCTCGAAAGCGCTGGGCGAGTGGAACACTTTCCAAATCGAAGCCACAGGGCCAGACATCAAGGTTCGACTCAACGGCGAGCTTGTAAGTCATCTCAGCACTAACCAAGGGCGACCTCTCAGCGGTCACATTGGATTGCAAAATCATCATTCCGGGTCCCGCGTTCAATTTCGGAACTTGTTCGTCACACGAACCGGCGCCGCTGTTGCAGCTGGAAGCGGGAACTGATGGAAACCCTTCACGGGCGAACGACGCAAAACGCGTCTCGCGAACTTGTGCAGCCTCCCATAGATGAGGAGCCGAATCGGGTTTGTCGGATCGGCTCCCCGTGAGCTGCTTACTTGCAGCTTTCGCTTATGTGCTTGATATTCGTGACCCGGAGATCGGCGTAATCACCACCTCCGGCTTCATTCTTTTCTTTTTTCTCGTTCTCTTCGCGCATTTTCGTTCCTGTTACGGTGACCTTGTGTCTAAAGTGCTTGGAGAGATCGACGCTGTTGCTGCCGTGGAGGCAATAGCGCTTTCCGCCTTCACCTGTCACAGCGTACTCGCCGGCTTCATCGCCTTTCGACACCTCTTAACTTGAAATATAGGCCGGGAAAATCAGCGAAAATGCGTCTCACTGTCCAGCCCCATGAGTGGAAGCGCCTTTACCGAGTTCATCTAAAGCCGCTTTGAATCCGGTCGCGAGCTTTTCCGCCGGTCCCCTACCCCAGTAGTGAAGAAAGATGACCATTGGCGTGACTTCGATCATGTGATGATGTATCGCGACCACGTCAAGACCGTTTTTGCGGAGCGCTTTCAGAACCGGTGTTACTTCGCTTTCGAGCATGGCCACATCGCCTGCAATCGCAGCATCCTCCTGCGAGCCGGTAAAGGCAGCCCAGGTGTTAAGCCCCATGCGAGCGTTGATCGCGGCGCCGTGCTCCTTCATTTTTAGATCGTCGCGACCCACCGTGATTTTGTAGACGGCGCCGGACGGCTCGCCTTCGTGCCCGACGATCTTGGCGAGCTTTTGCGTATCTAGTGGCGCTCCGCCACTGCTAGCCGCTGCAGCGGCCGGCGTTACGTGACCGATCAAATCCAATCCCGGCTTTACGCGCTTGGTAAGATCGGCCGCTTTCCCCATCCCATGCACGTGCATGAAATACACGCGCGGGTCATCCCAGAAGAAATGATTGTGAAGGGCGGTAACGTCGATTCCATTATCGAGCAGCGCCAACATGACAGGATTGACTTCATCTTGTGACAGAACTAGGTCCCCCATCATTACGTCGGAACCGTTCGCACTCTTAGTGAATGCAATCCAGCCTCCGAAACCAAATGGCGTTGGCGTGGGAAAACCTTGAACGGTGATCTTCAAATCGTTGCGCGGAACGTTCACTTTCAAGACCCCATCTTTAAAATCGCCTTTTTTGTCGAGAGTTTTCAGAACTTCCTCATAGTCACTCGGAATGTTCTGGGCGGGTGTGGGCGTGGCGGGAAAGATGAGTACAGCGTTGGAAAGCAACAGCATCACTCTGATGGACTTAAGCATTGTCGGCTCCTGTCTTTTTGGGCTGAAAATTAAATTCCGGATTGCCGTTCTCACCGCAATTCCTGGCGAACGTACTCGTAGAGGGCGTCATATACCGGAAACTCGCGTGAAAGGCGTTCCTCATCGCTGATCCCCGTTGCCGCGAACCCATGAGCGATAGCGCGCAATCCAATACTTTCAGGAGAAACATGCCCCTGTCCTTTGACATCGGCTCCCCGGACGATAAGCGCGAGACGCTGAAGCGCCGGATCATTGAGCTTGTAATCTTCGAGGATGGCCTCAAACGTACAGCGCTCTTGCCGATGATTGAGTTTCACCTCGGAAAGCCTGCTTGCGTCGAAGGGGATCGCTCCCTCTCTTCGGGCGGCCTCCAAGAGTTGTTCTTCGGGGACGAACAGGAACTCCGCCTGAGGATCAACGAACCGTCGAATCAGCCAGGGGCAGGCCACGCGATCTACTTTCACGTTCTCTCGTGTTATCCATTTCATCGGCCACCTCTTCCATTCTTCTCAATCCACCGAAGCTCACTTCCCCTGAGATTTCGAGTCTGATGAATTTTGTTTCGCGACCACGTGCGTTCCCGGTCGCAATTCATCGGTGCCTCGCACCGCAACTTGATCGCCGTCGCGTAAATCACCAAAAACCTCGATCATCTTCCCGTCAAGTTCGCCAATTTGTACATTGACCCACTCGGCGTTCCCATCTCGAATGCGAACAACAAAAGTTGCCTCTGTCGTCCTGGCGACGGCCGACGTTGGAACGAAATGAGTAGGCTCTAAACGATGTACCGGCCAAAGCACCTCGGGGAACATCCCTGCAGCTAATCGTTGGCGCGAATTGTCCACGTCCAACTCGACCGGCATCGTCCTTGTTTTAGTTTCGACAGAATGAGCGATCCGTGCGACCGTTCCAGAAAAGGTTTGATTCGGATATGCCGGTACGCTGAATTCGACCTTGGCTCCCGCCGCCATGCCGGCCACATATTTCTCCGGAACGGGCACTACCAGGCGAAGTCGCGCCGTGGTCTCCACTCGAACCAAGGGAAGCGAGTTTCCAGAGCCACTGGCAGGTCCCACCAGCGTGCCAGGATGAACATTTCTTTCTGTGACTACGCCGTCAAACGGTGCCCGAACTTGCAGGTAACCTTCGATTTCTGTGACGGATTTGAGCGCCGATTTCGCGGCCTCCGCGCTTTCCCGGGCACCCTGAAGACGTGCGCGGTCGGCATCAACCGCCTTCTGGGCGATTTCCAGATCGTTGCCAGCAACGACGCCGGGCGTGGAGGAGGCGCTTTTAAGTCTTTGATAGGTGCTTTCGTCAGAAGACAGCTTGGCTTCTGTCTCGGTGCGCTGGGCATCAGCTCCCTGGAGTTTGGACTGGGCTTCCGCGCGCTGCGCTGCGATTTCTGGAGCGATCAATCGAATCATGTTTTGTCCGGCCTTTACAACGGACCCGCGATCCACCTTGATCGACTCGACGAATCCGGTCACTTTCGGAAACACCGCCACTGCTTCATAGGGCTGTAACTCTCCCGGTAATCGCACGGCAATGGCCAGCTTTTTCGAGGAGACGCTAACGACTTCCACAGAAGGCGTAGCGGGCGCGGCGGCTTGCGGGTTCGCGTTGCGCTCGGAGGAGGAATTCGCGCCACACGAGACGCAAAGGTGAATCGTTCCACATAGAGCCGGTATCCAGAGCAGAACACGCAGATGTCTCATTGATTTTTCTCCGGCCGAGAGTTCTCCTCTTTGACGAGGATGCTTTGCGGATCATCTGGGTCGAGCGATGGCGAATCCACAGACGCGCGCTGTTGGACGACTGAGAAAACCAAGGGCAGAATCAGGAGCGTGGTTGCCGTTGCAAACGATAAGCCGCCGATCACGGCCCGACCAAGTGGCGCGGTCTGTTGGCTTCCCTCACCAAGTCCCAATGCCATGGGAATCATTCCTGCGATCATGGCCATGCTGGTCATTAAGATGGGCCGCATGCGCATCTTCGCGGCGTGAGTTGCGGATGCGGATGATGCGCTGCCCTTACGGCGATGCTCCTCGGCAAAAACAACGAAGAGAATGGCGTTAGCCACTGCCACTCCGATGGCCATAATGGCGCCTGTGAAAGATTGAATATTCATCGTGGTTTTTGTGATCAGCAGCATGAAAATTACGCCGCAAATCACGGCCGGGACCGTGGACAGAACCACGAAAGCCAACTTCATCGACTGAAAATTAGCGGAGAGCAGCATAAAAATAACCAATACGGCAATCAGCAGCCCCGCGCCCAGACTCGTCAGAGTCTGCTTCATTGGCGCGACTTGACCTCTCACCGTTACTTTCACGCCACGCGGAAGCTCTCCGGCCCGCTTGATGGCTTCTTCAATCTGGCGGGAAACGCGCCCAAGATCTTCTCCAAACGTGTTGGCTGTTAAGGTCACCATCCTCTGCCCATTCAAACGGTGATACTCACCGACTACATTTCCGTAAGCCACTTGAGCAACATCGCCCAGCAGCGGGTGCGAGGACGCTCCCAATGTGACGGGGACATGCTCGACATCCTGAATCGAGGTCATTTCGGATTGCGGAATCTGCACTTGCACCTGATAAGCGACGCCGGAGCGAGGATCCGCCCAATAGTTCGGCACGACAAAACGGCTGGAAGATGTTGCCGCCAGAAACGAGCGTCCCACGCTCCCGGCCGTAACTCCCAATTGTCCCGCGCGCTCGCGATCCACTTTCACGTTGATGCTTGGGTAGTCCAACGGCTCGTCATACTGCAGGTCGCGAAGGGCAGGGATTTTCCCCAACTCCACCCGGAGTTTTTCCGCGACACCGCGATCGGCGGCAAGGTCCGGCCCTCCGATGTTGATTTCCACGGGAGTAGAAGCGCCAAAGTTCATGATCTGGGTCACGATGTCGGCTGCTTCGAAGGAAAACTGGCATCCCGGAAACTGCGTCGGCAAATCCTTCCGGAGCCGTTCTTCAAGGTCGTCTACGCGGATTCCCGATTTCGGTTTCAATGCGACCCGCAACACAGCTTCGTGCTGACCGCTGGTCCAAAGGTAAATCGTGTTGATGGGATAATTCGGAGGGGGAGCGCCAACGTATCCTAACGTGGTCACGACATTGCCCGGTCCTGCGACTTTGTCGATGGCCTGGAGCACACTCAGATACAGCCGTTCCGTCGTTTCCACGCGAGTACCAGTCGGAGCTCTCAGCCTCAGCAGCAGTTGATTTCCCGTCACCCGCGGAAAGATTTCTCGGCCCAAATAGAGGCCTCCCAACACAATGACGACCAGTGCTGCCACCATGTAGATCGTGATTACCGCGAGACGTATTCGAATGAGTTTCTCCAGCGTTGTTGCCAGCTTTTCTCTAGCTCTGACCAGGAGCGATGCCTTCTCTTCTTTCTCCTCAGTGACATGCTTGCGCAGAATCCACGTCGAGAGCACCGGCACCAACGAACTCGACAGAAAGTAAGACGATGCCATGGCAAACCCGACCGCAAGCGCGAGCGGGATGAAGAGCGAGCGGGACACACCGGTCATGAAAAACGAGGGGACGAAAACCGCCAGCACGCACAGCATCGCGAGCAAGCGCGGGATTTGCACCTCTTTACTTGCTTCGAGGACTCCGTGGGTCCGCGACCCTTGCCCCAAGTGGCTGTGAATGTTCTCCATCACCACTGTGGACTCATCCACAAGAATGCCAACGGCGAGCGCCAATCCACCGAGCGTCATGATGTTGATCGTTTGACCAGCGCCCCATAAGGCGACCACTGCAGTGAGCAACGCGAACGGGATAGTGGCAACGACGATGAGTGCGCTGCGCCAGTCGCGCAGAAAAAGCAGCACCATAAGACCTGTCAATGCGGCACCGAGTAGCCCTTCTCTGACTACCGAGAAAAGCGCGTTCCGCACATAAGGCGATTGGTCAAACTCATAGTCAATCCTGATGTCTTGCGGCACTGCGGATTGGAATTGTGCGAGGTTGGCCTTTACCTCGTTGACGACGCTCAGAGTTGAAGCGTCGGCGCGCTTGGTAACCGGGATGTAGACCGTCCGGCGTCCATTCACCTCGGCGTAGCCGGTGATGATGTCGCTTGAATCATCGATCGTGCCGATGTCACGAAGAAAAACGGTCGGGCCGGAACCGGTCCGGATGGGCAAATTCTCAAGCTCCTTCACATTGGAGACCACCGAGTCAATCGGTACCAAGCGCAACAGGTCTCCAGTTCGGACATTCCCCGCTGGGACGATCGTATTCCCGGTATTGATTGCCTGGATCACTTCATCCGGTGCCATGCGATAAGCGCGCAGGCGGTCCGGATCGACGCTGACCACGATGGTTCGTGCCGCTCCTCCGAACGGCGGCGGCGCCGAGACTCCTGGCAGCGTGGCGAACAAAGGTCGGACTCGGTTTAGTGCAGCATCCTGGATTTCTCCTACGCTTCGGGTCGCGCTGGAAAAAACCAGGTAGCCAACCGGAACGCTCCCCGCATCGAAGCGCATGATGAACGGCGACACTGTTCCAGGCGGCATAAACGCGCGAGCGCGGTCCACATAGCCAACGGTTTGAGCCATGGCCTGGCTCATGTCTGTGCCAGGATGAAATACCAGTTTCAGCAATCCTACGTTTTGAATGGATTTGGATTCGACGGACTCGATCCCGGTGATGTATAGGAAATGATATTCGTAGTAGTAGACGAGGTATCCTTCCATTTGCGCTGGCGACATTCCGCCGAACGGTTGCGCTACATAAATGACCGGAAGGTTCAGGTTCGGAAAAATATCTACGGGCATGCGCGTGATTGCGAGAGTCGAGCAAAGCGCCACACCCAGCACGATGACCACAACACTGATCGGACTTCTTAGTGCGGCGCGCAGCAGCCACATAGCTAGGGACCTCCCTGGAGCTTGCCGTGTACCACCTGCAGGAAGGGACCAAGATCGCCTTGGGCGGCGGAAACAGAAGCCAAATTCTGCCAGACGGCTAGCCGTGCCAGTGCATCGTCGATTTCCGACTCCACCAGTAAGCTCTGCGCCTCTGAGACTTCGACAATTGTCGCCAAGCCCGCCTGATATCTTGAGCGCACCTGCGTTTCCGTTTGGCGTGCCGCTTCGAGTTCCACAGGCGTCGCTTCCGCCACCTGCCGCGCTCCGTCCAAGGAAGCTTGCGCCTTTCGAAGTTGTGCGGTCAGGTCGAGTACCGCTTGCTCATATCGCGCCTCTTGCCCTCGTTCATTCGCCGCCTGAATCGCCTGTCTCTGACGAATGGAGAAAACATCGAGCAACGGAAACGTTATCGTCAACCCTGCTGCCCAATTCGCGCGATCGATTCCCAAGCCACTTGTGCCTCCAGCGAATGTCCCGTCTGTGTTTGCGCCGCTGCCCCGTCCATAGGCGGCCGCCTGAAAGTTGAACTTGGGATAATAGGAGTGCTCCAATACGCGCAGTTCAGACTTTACCTCCTGGACTCGCCCCTGCTGCGCCGCGGCGAGTGGGTGCGCCGTCACTCCTTTTTCCGACGGTGCTCCCTGCGGCAGTGTGGAAACGAGCGAACCTTCCTGAACCTCTACATTTCCGTCCGCGACAGCCAAAATGTCGGCGAGAGCCGCGCGGCTGATTTCTTGCTGCTGCCGTGCGCGGGCCAAGTTCGCCTTCGCCCGCGCCAACTCTGCATTGGCCCGGGAAGCGTCCGCACCGGGGCGAAGTTGGTTGTCCACGAGCACTCCAACCGATTTCGCCAGGACCTCGCGACGTTCTACATCAGCCTGCGCTGCCTCAACCGTCCGTTCCGCCGCCAGCAGTGTCAAATAAGCGTTCACTGTGCCGACTGCTACGTCTAGCCGCGTCAGTTCCGCCTCCGCGTTCGCGGTGTTCCGGGCTGCGTGGGCCGCATCGACTTCAGCGCGCCGCCGCCCGAAATCAAACGCTTCCCAGGAAAAGAGCAATCCCGCCGCGCTGCCCCAGGCTCCTCTGCCTGATGTGGTCGGCAGCACTGGGCCGGAAACGGAAGGGATCGTGGAGTTCGGCAGCAGCAAGCCCAAAATATTGTTGCGAGAGGCGCGATTCCCCTGCCAGAGCATGTCTGCACGGGGCAGATAGTTGGTCCTCGCGAGGCCGATGCCGGCCTCGGCAGCAGAGGTCCGCTCCATTGCCGCGCGTACCGCCGGATAATTCTTGAGCGCGAAATTAACTGCCTCTTGTAGCGTAAATACCTTTCGCCCAGCATCGGTGGATTGCGCCGCAGTCACCTGAGCAAACGCAGTCAGCAGAACCAGGTTGATAGCGATCCATCTACGAAGTTGCATGATAGAGCCCCTCAATCAGTTGCATTCCTCGAGCGAGAAGTTCCTGGTCGGCGATTCCTTGCCGTGCCCATCCCTTCAGTACCTCGTCGATTCCATAGCCGTCCTTGCGGCCAAATTTGTCGTCCGCGATGTCCGCATCGTGAATAATCTCGGAGATGACCGTCACTTTGTGATCGCGAATCCCAAAGTCCTTTTGCAGTGTCTCGAAGGTGCAATTGTCGCCGCGGTGTCCGAACCCATTCTGCTGGAACATATCGAATGGTATGGCTCCGCTCGGTACGCGTTCTTCCGGCGCGAAGACAAACCGCGCCTTGGCATCGATGTAGCGCCGAATGAACCACGCGGACGCGCACCGGTCCACACCCGGTCTCGGTCTCGTCACCCACACTCTCCCCTTGTAATTTCGCGGGTCGATGGGTTCGGACGCTGGCGCTCGGCTCGCCATGCGAGCCGCATCCGCCTGCTCGAGCAGTTCACCGACCCGTTTCTGTAGCGGGCTACCGAAGAAATCGATCTCCACGATCTCTTGGAAGCGGCTGCGTAAGCGGCTTAAACGGCCGACGGATCGCTTCGACACCGGTGAGGAAGAAAACTTTTGCAGTTCGCGAATCAATTGTTGGTACTCCCGCGAGCGGGATTCCGCAAAGCGTCCGATCAACTGAGGGGTCGAGATATTGTCGATAGACTTCACGTGAACAATGGAAGCATCACCGCTGTACTTACGAATGGCTGTGCCGAGCCACTGAAATCGTTCCTCATTCACGGGATCGTTAGGCAACAAATACCCGGAATTACTCAATGGCACGGCTCCGTAACGTTGGAGCTTGCGCCAGACCTCCACCCGCTGACTTGCTCGCTTGGTGGGCAAAGTAAACGTCAGTAAGAGCCAAGCAACCCGTTGATTCCTCCGTACACTCATTCACAGAGTATGTTATAGCTCTAACATAGTGCCGTCAATCCACACCCAAAGCCGAAACTAAACAGAACGCTTAGGTCTTCGCTCCCTCCACCGATCGACAAGGTGCCCGCAGTCGAACTCTCCGGAGCCTACTTGCCTATAACCTTCAAATCGTCGAAGTATGTGACGGAGTCGGCTTTGGTCCACAGCCCGACTTTGCCGGCGTCTTTGAACGTGTCGTCCGTCGCTTCGATCTTCTTGGCGCCGTCGTAGTAACAAATGATCTTGTTGCCCACTGCGTCCACGCGCAGCTCGTGCCATTCGCCGGGAGTGACTTTGAAATTCGCGCCTGCGAATTGGCGGCGACTGCCGTTGACGACGTGGTATAGCCGGTAGTTATCTTCCAGGGCGTTGGCGCGGACGATGTAATAGTTGTTTGCGTCCTTCAGCCGGAACACCAATCCTCCAGCGCGGTCCACTTCGCCGGAAACAGGTTTGAATCTCACGCTGAGTTCAAGATCTTTGAAGCTGCCTTCATCGGCAATCAGAAGCGGAAAGCGATAATATTGGGTTTGGAAGGCGCGGTAGGATCCGCCATCACTACCCATTTGCTTTCGGCTCCTTTCCCAGTGCGCGCGTTATGAAATTTCGTTGGCATGTTGCCCACGACCTCGGTATCAAAGTTGTACGTGAAGGAAGCGCCCACGGGCTGCTGCGCCGCAGGAGGCTCCGGTTGAGATGCATAGGAGGAGTATCGTCCCTCCCTGGATTCAAGAATCGTCCAGATCACGACCGAAAGCGCGGCAACCGCAGCCAGAATCCCTAATATCCTTTTCATTGCGACCCTCCTTTTGACGAACTTGTAGAAGAATCCTTTGCGAGCGGCAGAGAAACTCGAAACGTGCTGCCGTGGCCCTTTTCGCTTTCGAGAGTTATGCCGCCGCCGTGCGCTTCGACGGCCCAGCGAGTGATGGACAGGCCCAGGCCAGCACCGCCCCATTCCCGCGTTCGCGCTTTATCGACTCGGAAAAAGCGGTCGAAGACATACGGCTGATGTTCAGCTGGGATTCCAGGTCCCTGATCGATCACTTCTAGGAACACTTGTTTGTCTCCGCCGCCCTGTACGCGGACGAGAATGTGGCTTCCTGGGGGCGAATACTTAATCGCGTTATCCAGCAGATTGATGATCGCCTGGCGGAGAATCAGCCGGTCCGCGGAGACGACAAGGTTTGCGTCACCCTCGATGTCAATCGATTGCCGTTTCTCCTCAGCCAAAACTTCGACGACCGAGCTGGCTTCCTTTGCGAGGCGCAAGAGAGGCATGTCTTCACGCTGAAGTTGGATGTGCCCAGCATCAGCACGGGAAAGCGAAAGCAAACTCTCCGCGAGCCGCGTCAGGCGGTCTACCTCCTCCAGCATGCTTCCGATCACGTCTCGATACTCCGCCGAACTCCTTTGGTCCTGTAGCGCAACCTCGCCAACGCTTCGGATGGCAGTCAATGGAGTCCGTAGTTCGTGGGAGGCGTCAGCCGTGAAGCGCCGCAGTTGGTCGAAAGCTGCTTGCAATCGCCCGAGCATGGCGTTGAAAACAGTCCCGAGCTTTCCTAGTTCATCTTCGGGATTCTCAATGGATAAGCGGTCACCCAGCTTTTCGGCAGATATTGTTCTGGCCTGTGTGGCCATCGAATCAATGGGTGCGAGCGCTTTTCGTGCGAGGGCATAACCCCCGACGCCTGCAAGCAGCACCGCAATCGGAAAGCCGAGCAACAACACTTCCCCGAATTCGCCCAACTCTCGCCACAAACCTTCCTCACTGTAGGCAACTCGAAGAACGACGCGCTGGTCTTCAATGTGATAAACCCCGCTCACTAACCGGACTCGCGTGCCATTCGGAAGCTGTGCGGTTGACGGGGCTGGATCGTGCAAGCCTTCTTCCGGGCCGGGAGGACTGCCTAACGTCTGATCTTGTAGAGACGCACTTCGATAAAGCAGCATTCCCTGCGGCGACCATACCTCGATGAAATGGCCAACTCTTGGTTCGGCCGCGTCAGGATGACTGGAATGCAGAGTTACAGCTCCGTTTGGCTCCTTCGCGAGCATCCCTTCAACAGTTTCGACGTCCTCGAGCAGGTTCTGATCAAAGTCCTCGCGCAAGCTCAAAAACAGGAACAGAGACGCAACTCCCGCGTATAAGGCTAAGAGAGCAGCGAGCACCAGCACGTACCAGAGCGTCAATCGGGAACGGACGTTTCGCGGCCTGAATCTCATTCTTCCTCTCGCAGCACGAATCCGACACCGCGGACGGTGTGAATCAATTTTCGGTCGAAGGGCTCATCCACCTTCCGGCGAAGCCGGTTGATGTGCACGTCCATCACGTTGTCGAGGGGCGTCGCGCGAGCGGTCTCTTTCCAGACGTGGCGCGCCAGCATTTCCCGCGAAACGACTTGCTCTTTGTGGCGAAGCAGATATTCAAGAAGCTCAAACTCTCGGGCGGTAAGGTCCAGTTGTTGCCCGCGCCGTCTCGCTTTGCGAGACACCACGTCCATTTCCAAATCAGCGACTTTTAGTTGCGGGGCTTGTTCGATTCGCCCGCGTCGAAGCAACGCCCGGACACGGGCCAAGAGCTCCGGGAACGCGAAGGGTTTCACAAGGTAATCGTCGGCACCCTTGTCGAGTCCTTCGACCCGGTCCTCGATTGCATCGCGAGCGGTGAGGATGAGAACTGGAGTTTGCAATCCTCGTTTTCTCAACGTGGACAGCACCTGGAGCCCATCGCGACCTGGAAGCATGAGATCCAAAAGCACAAGATCGAACTCCTCGGCATTGACCAGGAAGAATCCCTCTTCTCCGGTTGGCGCGACGACAACTTCGTACTTCTCCCGCTCCAATCCCTCTCGGAGAGCGCGGGCCACCTTCGCTTCGTCTTCCACTACCAGGATGCGCAAACTTGAACTCCTTTCGCGGAAATACTATGAGGATACTGAGGCGATGCCTACTTAAGTTTTCCTGACTGCATCTTCAGATTTGCGAGATTGAATTTTGGAAGAAACAATATGAAGCGACTCTCGCTGATACCGAAACCGGAGCTTCGCAGTTGACCACGATCTTCGACACAAAGGCGCACACCCGCGCATGTACGGGGGTGTGCACGGGGAAAGGAAAAAACAGAAGAAACAACTCTTGACACGGCCGTCGTCGTTAGAGATGTCCCACTAGCCGCGCATCCCATTTCTTGACTCATGCCGTCTAATGGCCCTAGAGTCTAAAGAGATGGTTCGTAGGACTACATTCCTCGTGCTGGCGGTCGTCGCGACCCTGCTCTTGCAATTCGTCGACTGTATGTCCGCCATGACACAGGACCAGCAGAGTATGCAGTGCTGTGGTTCGATGCCCTGTGACCCGTCGAACCAAAGCCACGACTGCTGCAAATCGATGGCTTCCTCGCAGTCTCCGAGCGTGCTTCCTGCTGCGCATGTGACGCTACATCCGCCCGTGATGGACGTGGCGGATATCTTGCCGTCGCCGCAAGTCTTGGAGCTTTCCGAAGCATCTCGCACCGACTTCGCGGCCCCGCAGCATTCGCCTCCCGAACTGTACACGCTTCATTCCTCCCTGCTGATCTGATCCGCTCCTGAACCGTGCGGCTGTGCACGGGTGTCTCTTTTTCCGTCTCGATTGTTCCTTTGATCCGCCGATTCGCTTAGGTTGCAAGCCCGCACGCCGGAGCGCCGACCGGCTGCCGTTCGATACGCACCTCAGGAGAAGGAAAATGTCTTTGCTTGTGAAATGGAATATGCCCCCGCGTCGTTCGGGCACCGGATTGGGAAGAATTCTTTGTGCCTTACTGTTCGTAGCCGCTCCTGGAAAAGGTGCGTTTGCGCAAGAACCCGCGCCGCAGCACGCGCAGGTTGTAACTCCGCTAGCCGACTTGCTGCAGGAAGCGGAGAAGAACAATCCGCAAATCGAAGCCGCACGGCAGGGCTGGCAAGCGGCCAAACAAGTTCCCACGCAAGTGTCGACGTTGCCGGACCCTCAATTCACGTTGCAGCATTTGAGCGTCGGCAGCCCGCGGCCGTTCGCGGGTTATACCAACAGCGACTTTGCCTACATCGGCCTCGGCGTCACACAGGACATTCCGTACCCCGGAAAGTTGAAACTGCGGGGAGAGATTGCGAAACGCGAAGCGGACGTGTCGCAGCAACAAGTCGAATTCGTGCGCCGAGCCGTGCTTGCCGAAGTGAAGGCTTCCTATTTCCAGTTGGCGTATCTCTCAAAAACGCTCGCGATTCTCGAGAGCGACGGCGAACTCCTCAAGCAAATCGAACGAGCTGTCGATGCTCGCTACCGTTCCGGCATGGGGACGCAGCAGGACGTACTGCAAGCCCAACTGCAAAAGACGAAGCTCGTGCGCGAACTTGCCATGCACCATCTGGAAGTTGGGAAACTCGAAGCCCAGTTGAAGCAGTTCCTCAACCGGTCTCAGGACTCACCCGACATCGAACCGGCCGATCTCACGGAAACTCCGCTCTTGCAAAACTATCAGGAGCTCCTCGGTGCCGCGAAAGCGCAGAACCCGGAACTCGCGGCATCGCAAAAGATGATCGACAAACAGTCTCTCCAAGTCGATCTCGCACGCAAGGATTTCTATCCTGATTTCAACGTGCAGTACATGTGGCAGCGCACGGATCCGACGCAGTCCCGCGCCTATTACATGCTGTCCTTCGGCGTGCGCGTACCCATTTACCGGAGCCGCAAGCAGAAACCGGAATTGGCGCAGGCGCAATCCGAGGAGTTGCGGGCTCGCAGCGAGCTGGAAGCCCAATCACAACGAGTCGCATCGGAGTTGCGCGCGCAATACGTCGTCGCGCAGCAAACGACGGAGCTCTTCAAGATTCACCGCGAAGGCCTCGCACCGCAAGCACGTTCTGCGTTTCAGTCGGGCCTCGCGTCCTACCAATCGAACAAACAGGATTTCCAAGCGGTCCTCACCTCGTTCCTCGACGTGCTGCACCTCGACGAAGAGTACTGGCGGAACCTTGCCGAATACGAGACCGCCATCGCGCGGCTTGAACAGATCACCGGATTGTCGCTGCGTTAGGAGAGGAAAGAATCATGCGAAATTATCGGAACGCATTCGTCTTCGCGGTTGTGGGCAACATCGCCCTCATCGGAATTCTTGGCGGGCTCTGGTGGCGCTCCGTGCAACATAAGAAAACGGAAGCGGCGACGCCATCCGCTTCCAACGGAGCAGCGCCGAACACCCCGAATGGAGGGGAAAGTGCATCCATGGCGCCGCATGAAACCTCCCTTGTCCCAGTGCAACTCTCACCCGAACGCATGCAAAGCATCGGCGTTCGCATGGGCCGGGTCGAACACAAGATGGTCGGAGATGAGATTCGGGCAACGGGCAATGTCGCCGTCGATGAAACCAAAGTCGCTTACGTCCAAGTGCGGTATTCGGGATACATCCAAAAGGTCTTTGCCGACGCGGCCTATCAATACCTCCGCAAAGGGCAGCCGCTGTTCACGATCTACAGCCCGGACCTCGCGGCGACGGAGCGCGAGTATCTTGTCGCGAAACAGAACCAACACCAGGTCGCCGGAAGCACAGTACCGGGTGTCGCTGAGAGTGCGGCCTCACTATTGGACGCGGCTGCCGAACGACTCAAGCAATGGGGTGTGCCGCAGCGCGAAATCGCACGGCTTGAATCCACGGGCCAAGTGCAGCAGGAACTTCAAGTCGATTCTCCAGTTTCGGGCTACATCACCGAGCGGAACGCTTTGCCGAATCTCACCGTTCAACCGGAGACACGGCTCTATTCGGTTGCTGATCTCTCGACCGTTTGGATTTTCGCCGAAGTGTTTCAGAACGATCTGGGAAGAATCAAAGTCGGCGACCGGGCGACCCTTACCGTTGACACTTACCCGGGCCGAAACTTCGCAGGCCGCGTGAACTTCATCTATCCCCAAGTGGATATGATGACCCGCACGGCGCGTGTCCGGCTGATTTTCCCGAATCCAGGCTTGAAACTGACACCGGGAATGTTTGTAAACGCCGCGCTGCAGGTGCGCGTGGGAACACAGCTCGTGATTCCGGCCAGCGGAGTCCTGCAATCCGGCACGCGGCAAGTCGTTTTCGTGAATCGCGGCGACGGCTATCTCGAACCGCGCGAAGTCGAACTCGGCGCACGCGCTGGCGAAGACTTCGTCGTCTTGAAGGGATTGAAAGAAGGAGAAGAAATCGTCACGTCGGCGAATTTCCTGATCGACTCCGAAAGCCAGCTACAGGCAGCACTCGGCTCTTTCGTCCCACCCCCGCCAGGCGCAGGTTCCGCAGGCGCGATGAACGCGCCACAGGCGAACGTCGAGCTCTCGACCGACCCTGCTCCTCCACGCAAAGGCAGCAACACCATTCGGGTGAAGCTCAGTGAAGCAGGTGGCGCTCAGATTTCCGGTGCGGAAGTCTCCGTCACATTCTTCATGCCGGCGATGCCCGCGATGGGCATGGCCGCCATGCGTATTCCGGTCAGCTTGAGCGACAAAGGGAACGGACTTTATGAAGGATCAGCCCAACTCGACAGTGGTGGCACTTGGCAGGTCACCGTCGTCGCGAAGAAGAACGGGCAAACCGTCGCCAGCAAACAGACGAGCCTGAACGCCACGGGAGGAATGTAACGTGATCGCTCGTTGGATTGACTGGTGCGCGATGAATCGCTTTCTCGTTTTCACCGGAACACTGCTTCTCGTGCTCGCGGGAATCTGGTCGCTGCGCCGCATCCCGCTCGATGCGTTGCCGGATATCTCCGACGTCCAAGTCATCATTCATACGAGATGGGCCGGGCAGCCGCCCAGCCTCATCGAAGATCAAGTCACCTATCCGATCGTCACGAAGCTTCTTGCCGCGCCGCATGTCAAGGCCGTGCGTGCGCAAACGATGCTGGGTGATTCCTACGTCTTCGTGGTTTTTGAAGACGGAACGAATCTCTATTGGGCGCGCTCCCGCGTTCTCGAGTACATGCAACAAATTGAAGGAGGACTGCCGGCTAACGTCCATCCGATCATTGGCCCGGATGCGACCGGCGCAGGCTGGGTCTATGAATACGTTCTCGTGGACCGCACCCATCAACGCAGTCTCGCCGAACTGCGCAGCATTCAGGACTGGTATCTGCGTTACCAGCTTGAAACCGTTCCTGGCGTTGCCGAGGTCGCGACCATCGGGGGATTCGTCAAGCAATACCAGGTCAATGTCGACCCCAACAAACTGCGCGCCTACGGCATTCCCCTGTCTACCGTCATCGAAAAGGTCCGCGCCAGCACCAACGAAGTCGGCGGACGGGTCCTTGAAATGGGCGGCGCGGAATACATGATTCGCGGTTTGGGTTATTTGCGTTCGCTGAACGATCTCGAAACCGTGCCCGTCGCCACGAAGAACGGAACTGCCGTCAAGATTCGCGATCTCGGTACGGTCAGTTTCGGTCCCGATATTCGAGAAGGCGTGGCGGAGTGGCAGGGCGAGGGAGAAACCGTCGCGGGCATCGTCGTCATGCGCGACGGCATGAACGCCCTGAATGTCATCAATGGCGTGAAGAAAAAACTGGCAGAGACAAAAACATCGTTGCCTCCAGGTGTCGAAGTCGTTTCCGGCTACGACCGCTCCGGATTGATTCACGCGTCCATCGAAACTCTCCAGCGCGACCTCCTGGAAGAAGCGATCATCGTCAGCGTCGTCATCATTATCTTCCTCTTTCATTTCCGCTCGGCGCTGATTCCCATTCTGACCTTGCCGATCGCAGTACTCGCGGCCTTCATCCCGATGTACTACCTCCATGTCAGCTCGAACATCATGTCGCTCGGAGGACTGGCGCTCGCCATCGGCGTTCTCGTCGACGCCGCCATCGTGATGGTTGAAAACGGCTACCGCCAGCTCTCCGAAAAACAAGCGGAACGGTCAGTGTCTGAGCCGGAAAGACGAAGGATTTTGCTCGACTCCGCCAAGCAGGTTGGCCCCGCCATTTTCTTTTCGCTTTTGATCATCGTGGTTTCGTTTCTCCCTGTTTTCTTGCTGGAGGCACAGGAAGGCCGGATGTTCCGGCCGCTCGCTTGGACAAAGACGTTGGCAGTCGGCTTCTCGTCGTTGCTCGCCATAACTCTTGTGCCCGTGCTGATGGTTCTCTTTATCCGGGGACGTCTGCGCCCGGAATCGCAGAACCCGCTGTCCCGCGTCACACAAGCTCTGTACCTGCCCGTCCTCCGGCTTTGTCTACGGTTTCGCAAAACGACATTGCTGCTCAACCTGATTTTTCTGGTCGTCACGCTTCCTTTGGCGCTCAAGATTGGCAGCCAGTTTATGCCGCCTCTGTTTGAAGGCTCGGCCTTGTACATGCCGACCGCCTTGCCGGGAATTTCCATCGGTCAGGCTTCACAACTGCTGCAGGAACAAGACCGCATCATCCGCACGTTCCCGGAAGTCGAAACCGTGTTCGGAACGATTGGAAGATCTGATAGCGCCACGGATAACGCCCCGCTCGACATGTACGACACCACCATCATGCTCAAACCGCGAGAGACGTGGCGGGCGGGAATGACCTACGAAAAGCTCATCCAGGAGATGGATGCCAAGCTGCAATTCCCAGGACTGTCCAACACTTGGACCATGCCAGTAGAAAACCGCTTGGACATGGAATTGACCGGAATCAAAACTCCGCTGGGGATGAAAATACAGGGGCCGACTCTCGAAGGCATCCAGCAGGTTGGTGCGCAAATCCAACAGGCCCTAGGCTTTTACATCAACATCGAAGTCCATCGCGAAGAAGCGTCGCGTTACGGACTCACTGTTGCCGACGTCCAGCAGGCCGTCACTTCCGGAATCGGCGGCGAAATGGTGACGGAAAATATCGAAGGCCGCGAGCGCTACCCCGTCAACGTCCGCTACAGCCGGGACTTTCGCGACAACGTGGACGAGTTGCGGAAAGTCCTGATCGGCACGCCCTCGGGCGCGCAAATCCCTATCGAGGAAGTGGCACGCATCTCGTTTTCACGCGGGCCCGCCATGATCCGTGATGAGGACGGAGCGCTAACCGGATACGTCTATATCGATCTCAATTCCAGAAATTACGGCGACTTTGTGAAAGCCGCGAACGACATGCTGAAGCAGAAGCTCCGTCTGCCTGCGGGTCACACCTACAAATGGGCAGGAGAATATGAATTTGAATTGCGGGCCAAGGAGCGCCTGCAAGTGATCTTGCCCGTCGTCTTCTTCGTCATCTTCGTGCTCCTCTACATGGTCTTCCATTCTGTCGCGGAATCGGCAGTGCTCATTTTCCCGACGCTCTACGCACTCACCGGCGGCCTCATCCTGCAAAAGCTGCTTGGCTACAACTTCAGCGTTGCTGTGTGGGTTGGCTATATCGCGCTGTTCGGCATCGCGGTGGAAACAGGAGTCGTCATGGTCGTCTACCTCCACGAAGCGTTGAACCGACGCCTCGCGAGCGGACAACCGCTGAAGCACGAAGACATTGAGGAGGCCATCATCGAAGGCGCAGTGCACCGCCTTCGGCCGAAACTCATGACCGTATGCGTGGTGCTCGCAAGTCTCATTCCTATCCTGTGGGAGAGCGGCATTGGCTCGGATGTGATGAAACCGATTGCCGCGCCGATCGTCGGCGGCATGATCACCTCCACCATTCACGTCCTCATTCTGGTACCCGTCTTCTTTGCGCTTATGAAGGAGCGCGCCCTGCGGCGCGGGACTCTGCGTCCGCAGGCGGATAATTCGACAAAAGATTGACCACCTGGTGGCCGGGAAAGTGTTGGACGCCCGGTTGCTGCCACTATCAGTTTCGACTTGACCCTGGAATCCATTCCAGTGTTTAGACTCTTCTCGCGGAGGACAGCCCATGCGTTCGGGACAATTGGCGCGTCAATCGGGCGTTAGTACCGACACGTTGCGGCATTACGAGCGTCTTGGACTCTTGCCTCTGCCTCAGCGCACGCCAGGAAATTACCGCGAGTATCCTCCGACATCTCAGCAGAGAGTGGAGCTGATTCGACGGGCTTTGACGATTGGTTTTTCGCTTGCCGAATTGAAGACCATTCTGGCCGTGCGCGACAAGGGCGGTGCACCCTGCCGCCGCGTCCGAAGCTTGCTGGGTTCGAAGATCCACGACCTAGATCAGCAAATCAGGAATCTGGTTTCCTTGCGCGCTGAAATGAATCGCTTGTCGAGAGAGTGGGACAAGCGGTTGCGGCGCACAAAACCCGGACACGTCGCACGCTTGCTCGAGAGCCTGCCGCCGAAAGCACGCGGCAGGATTGTTTCCGGTGCCTCAACACTCCGAAAGAAGAAAGGACTCTAGATCATGCGCACGATCCTGCTTCTTGTCTTGCTAGCTATCCTTCCGGGTATGGCGAGCGCTCAACAGAATCCATCACCGGACCAGGACAAGCGTTCGGAAGATGTCGTCAAACGTGGAGAGCATGTGATGGGCTTCTCCCATGAAGCAACGACGCATCACTTCCGGCTATTCAAGGACGGAGGGGAAATCGCCGTCACCGCAAAAGACCCGAACGACAAGGCCAGCATCGAGCAGATCCGCATCCACCTTGGACATATCGCCAAGATGTTTTCCTCCGGGAATTTCAAGGCGCCCATGCTCATTCACGACACCAACGCGCCGGGCACCGCGACGATGACCAAGCTCAAGGAACAGATTCGCTACGAATTCTCGGAAACAGAACGCGGCGCACGGATTCGGCTCGTCACGGCCACTCTGGAGACCACCGACGCGGTCCACGCCTTCTTGCTCTTTCAAATCGTTGATCATCAGACGGGAGATGCCCCTACCATATCCGATGAACTCCCGAAGAAGTAATGCCTTGTCGCCGGCTGTGGTCCAGCGCATCGGCTATTGTGTCGTGCGTGTGCGTCGGCTTTGCTTCACTCCATCCAGAACGTCAGTGTGACGTGAACAGAAGAAGGTAACCACCCAGCCCGATCAGCACGAACGGCACAATCCAATGACCCCAACGGTCGAGCGCCTTCAGAATAAGCGGGTGGCTTCCAAACCATTTCCCTCCGGCACACCACGCGAGGACCAACAGGCTATAGGTGGACAGAACCAACGCGCAGGACACAAAAGTGCGGACGGAGTCCAGGTCGGCCACATCGAATTAGTGGGAGGGCCGACTTCCCGAGGGGGCGTGGGGTTGAAAGCGTACGCTGTATTGGGCGATGAGCAGGTATTTGGCCAGGTCGCCGCCCCCCAACCGGTTCAACTGGTCATCAATATGGCTTTTCATGAAATCCTGATGGACCATCACCGGAATGTTGAAAGTGAAGGTATGGCGGCCGTGTATGTAAGTTACACCGGGGTCGATATACAGACTGTAGCCGGGCCGCCGAAATCCATCGCTGCCACCGACCAAATCGCTGACAGGAATGCCGTCAATGCGCATTCCGAGGTTCGCGGAAAGTCCTCGCACACTGCTTACGGTAAAGGCTCCGCCGGTGCGGATGGAATAGATGTCGGGCACAGATAGGGGCACGCCAGGGTACGGAGAGATTA
>WNGM01003062.1_pt1 | contig 22994 bp, 21 predicted proteins | sample 5400571 | NCBI WGS metagenome assembly WNGM01 (sample SAMN13153378, study PRJNA577476) | soil metagenome | isolation source: 100 cm soil or saprolite under Garry oak tree replicate 2 | place: USA:California | collected 2016-06-15 | reverse complement strand
CTGGCTCCTGGTCCACAACACCTGGATGGGCCAACGGCATTAGAGTATGTGCGTTCTCGACATGCTGACCTTGTTGGCGACTTTGGCCGCTCAACCCGCCAGCAACAGGTACTTAATCAATTGAAAACCAAGTTGGATAATCCAGACATCATCGGCAAGCTCTCGGAACTGGCACAAGACTTGAACGGGTTTGTTAAAACGGATATGCACCTGACAGATGTGTTTAAACTGATGAATTTGGCGCGAACGATTGACCAGAATAAGATTAATCGCCTCATCCTGGATACCAACTATTCAAGGGTAGAGAATCTACAAACTCCCTCTGGTACTCAGTCAGTCGTTATTCTCAATTGTGATAAAGTTCGACAAAAAATTGCGCAAATGTTTAATTTGGGCGATAATGCAATCTGCAACACTGGCATAGGTAGCAGCGGTACTCCAACGGTTGCCTCTGTGTCTCAACCTTCACTTTCTTCAAACTTATCCAGTGAGGTGAACGTCAATAATAATACATGGCAAACCGCTAAGCAACTGGCAAAGATCAGCACAATGAGCCTGAATGGTGGAAGCAAAGATCTGTTAGGTATTCGCAGCTTGCTCGACCTGATGCTTTTAGTAGTCTTTGAGTCACCTGCTGCGTTGCAGACATGATAGGATATACTGGCAAGGGTATAACTATGAAAAGATCGATTCCTTGGCGCGCATTTTTTTTACTGGTGCTGCTGGCAATCAGCGTACAGGGTTGTTTGGGCACTGGCAATAATAACAATCAAAACTTTAAGCAGGTCAATACTAGTAACGGGCAAACGCTACAAGTCAACACCAGCGATCAGGCTCTTTTCAAAGGCAAGATTTATTTTACGCAAGGCCACGTCCTCTTACTAATCGATGGGTCGCGTAACATTCATACGTTGACACCCCGGAATCAAGACGTTCGTGACCCTGCTGTCTCGCCTGATGGCAAACGGATTGCCTTTATTGTTCGGTATAAGTATTCCTCTGACCTCGTCTATATGCCAGCTCAGGGTGGCCCAGTGCGTATACTAGCTTCTGGCACGGGGCACTTCTTCCAGAACAACAATAATTTCACCCAGGATAACTATATCTGGTATGCACAGCCAGCATGGTCAGAGAATAGTTCAACGCTAATCTTCTTGGGCGATCTGCAAAAGTACTATGATTGGGCCAATTACCCATATGGTGACCTGGGTGGTGATTTTGACCAATCGCTCTTTTTAGACATGCAGGTGTTTTCTGTTCCCCTCAATAACCCACCTCCCAGAAGTGTTATTGAAAACTCAGGTATCGTTGCCTACGCCAATTTCGGAGATGGGGGAGATCGAGACCCAGGTTATCGTCCGCACCATCCATATGAGATTATATATACCCACTACACTTATGACAGTTCAAGATCTAATCAGGTCATCCAACTCTTTATGGAAGATCCAACGATGATTGTCAAACATCCTGAAAAGCACTATCATCCTGGAGATCCAGGAGGTGGCTATGATCCAGGCATTGCCATAACGCCACCCAATGTACAAAGTCTACAGCCAGCCTTTTCGCCCACTGGCAATTCTATTGCATACATACGCCGCATCGATCCCACCCATATGGGCTTGTATGTGATGCCAGTGCCAGAGAATATAACAGGTGATCCCAACAATAAGGATGTTGAGCAAAAAGCGCTACAGCCATATAAACAGTCATCATTGATTGTGCAGGGACAATTCGTAAGCCAACCTGTCTGGTCACCCGACGGGAAACAAATTGCTTACCTGTCCTACAACAACAATACCTTTGACATCTGGCTGGCTAATGTGAGTGCCGATGCAAAAACTGGCGCGTACAAAATGCAAGGAAACCCTGTACAATTGACAAGTGGCGGGGTTGATGGTGATTCACGCCCATTCTGGGCGCCATAAAAGCGTTAGTGTTGACTGTGTAGTTGCACGTTGGTATACTGCTGATATGAATGAAGTCTACCAATATCCCCAGGTTGCTTGAGGTAAAACGTTGAACCATATTGAAAGCAAACCGCCAATTGCTGGACGATACGAGATCCGCGAACACATCGCGACAGGTGGTATGGCTAGTGTCTATAAAACCTGGGATCACCGCGTGGAGCGGATAGTAGCCATCAAGGTCTTACGATCCCTGGACAAGAATGATCTCCGAGCTGTTGAACGCTTCCGCCGTGAGGCTCGGGCCGCCGCCGCGCTTAATCACCCCAATGCAGTTACAATCTATGACTTCGTCGAAGAGTGGGGCCAGTATTTCCTGGTGATGGAATATATTAATGGACCTACCTTGAAGCAACTGATTGGTCAAAGCCATCAATTGCCGGCATCTCAGACCTTAGAGATTGCAGCCCAGGTATGTGATGTACTGCAAGTAGCCCATGCACGAGGTTTTATTCATCGTGACATTAAACCACAGAACATTATGCTCACCTGGGGTGGGGCCTCTAGCAGCAGCATGAACGGCGAAAGACCGCTGGTCAAACTCACTGATTTTGGTATCGTGCGTGTGGTTGAAGAAGGTGGCCTGACTAACAGCGGCATTGTGCTAGGCACTGCAGACTATCTTTCCCCTGAGCAGGCACGCGGCGAAACACTGACGGCTTCCTCGGATCTCTATTCACTCGGTGTGGTAATGTTCGAAATGCTAGCCGGTCGTCCACCTTTTGTTGGCCCGACAGCGGTCTCTATTGCTATGCAGCATGCCTCGACCAATCCGCCATCCCTGCGCCAGTTTAATCCCACTGCTCCGCCAGGAGTTGAGCATATCGTCATGCGAGCACTGGAGAAAGAGCCAGAAGATCGTTTTCATTCAGCGGCAGAAATGCAACAGGCACTACGTCAATGTGCGAAAGAACTTGCACGAGCAAGCCGCAGCAAAAGGATGCCACCTGGTTCAGAGGGGCAGGGACAAGCTCCTGCCGCCAAACGCGGGCAGTATTCACCTTGACTGTTCGCTATGGCAGGCACAAAGATGTTTTATTAATCACTCATCCATAGCGACCTTTGTGGTCATCACGTTTTGAGGAAAGTAGCTATGCAACGCATACAAATCAGCACCAAACACGCGCCAGCAGCTATCGGACCGTACAGTCAAGCTATACGCTGCGGTCAGTTTATCTTTGCCTCTGGTCAGGCTGCGCTTGATCCTACCAGCGGTGAGCTTGTAGGTGATGATATCCAGGCACAAACACATCGTACCTTGCAAAATCTGCAAGCAGTGCTCACTAGTGCGGGAACTTCATTTGCCAATGTGGTGAAAACAACGGTTTTCCTGATACGCATGAGTGATTTTCAAGCCATGAATGCTGTCTATGCCACTTATTTTAGTAATGTCCCCCCAGCTCGTTCAACAGTGGCTGTTGCAGAGTTGCCAAAACAAGCACTGGTCGAGATTGAATGCATCGCCTTCGTTGAGGAGTAGCCACAGGAGAATGTCCAGTGAATGCAGCAGCTATCTGGCGGACCACGCTTGAACGATTAGAAACGGCACCTATTGACGAAGTAAGTAAGGCGTGGCTGCAATCTGCTCACCTGACGGACACTCCAGGTATCGGGGCAGACGATATTGATGCTGCCTCGCTGGCTCCACAGGACCAGTCCCTCTACTTTACACTGGAAGTAGCTAGCAGCCTGGCTCGTGATGTGATCAGCACGCGCTGGCGGCGCTCCATTGAAGACATTCTCATGGATCTCACAGGCCAACCTGTCGCCATTACTGTCACTAATTATCCCGATGATGGCCTCTCTGAGCAGGACATGCATCCCGGTACCTCCCTGCCGACAAACAATGCGGCAACTAACTATGCCTACTATACACACATGGACATTCCTACGAAGTCGGCCATGCACAATCAGCTTCGCTTTGTTGGACCGGCCAGCTCTGATGTGTTGGATGAGTGGGAAAATGAGCAACGAGCCAACATCTTGATGCATAACCGCCTCAATCCGCGTTACACCTTTGAGGCGTTTATTGTTGGCAATAGTAATCGCCTTGCCCACGCTGCTTCACTTGCCGTAGCGGAGGCGCCGGGCGAATCGTATAATCCGCTCTTTTTATATGGCGGTGTGGGATTGGGCAAAACGCATCTCTTGCATGCTATAGGACACCAGGGAGTACTGACCGGACTGGCCGTGCTTTACGTCTCCTCGGAACAATTCACCAACGAGATTATCAATGCTATCCGCTACCGCACAACTGAGGAGTTCCGGGCCAAGTACCGCTCCGTTGATATCTTGCTGGTGGACGATATTCAATTCATCGCGGGCAAAGAATCCACCGAGGAAGAGTTCTTTCATACGTTTAACAGCTTGCATGAGATGAGTAAGCAGATTGTGATCTGTAGTGATCGCCCCCCTAAAGCCATTGTGAGCCTGGAGGAACGTTTGCGTTCCCGTTTTGAATGGGGACTGATTGCCGATATCCAGCCCCCGGATCTGGAGACACGTATGGCGATTCTGCGCGTCAAGGCCGACCTGCTGCGCTATCGCGTTCCCGATGACATCATCGCCTATATCGCAGGCCGCGTACAAACGAATATTCGCGAACTGGAGGGCTGCCTGAATCGACTGATGGCTTACCAACAACTGCACCGCACTGAGCTGACCATGGATGTGGCCCGTGCAGCCATGACATCGCTGGGAAACGATACCAGGGAAACACGCCTCGACAGCAAACAGATCGTGCAGGCGGTAGCAGAGTACTACCAGATTTCGCTCGATGCAATGTGCGGCAAACAGCGCGATAAACACATCGTTATGCCTCGCCAGATTGCCATGTACCTCCTACGCCAGGAGACAGAGGCTTCTCTCCTGGAAATCGGCCAACTTTTCGGTGGACGCGATCATAGCACCGTGCTGCACGCCTGCGAAAAGATCGACCGCGAGGTGAATATCAACCCGTCATTGCGCCGCGAAATTGTTGCTATCCGCGAACAACTACTGCGTGAATAAAATCGGTGGAGTACCATGCTACCATATACAACCTATCTGATTGATTTAGACGGCGTAATCTACCGGGGCAATGAATTGTTACCAGGCGCCGAAGAGTTTATTGCCTGGCTCAAAGCCAATAACAAAAAGTTTCTCTTCCTCACTAACAATTCTTTTGCTAGCGAAACACAAGTCCTGGAAAAGCTTATAGGCCTGGGCATCGTTACCGACACATCACACTTGCTCAGCGCAGGAGAGGCCGCAGTACAAAATATCGCCCGCCGCTTTCCAGGAGCCCTCGTTTATCTTGTCGGTGAACAGCCCTTAAACGACCTTTTAAGGCAATACCAGCTCCAGGTAGCAGATGTGGACTCCTACCAGGCTGATGTCGTCCTGGTGGGCCTTGACCGCCACTTTGACTATAAAAAATTAACGGGAGCAGTATTGGCGGTACGTGCAGGCGCGCACTTTATCACCATCAACCGAGACCCGCTGCTGCCGGTAGAAGGCGGCTTCCTACCGGGATGTGGCACAATAGCTGCCGCCATCGAAGCAGGCTGCGGGGTGACACCGGAGGTAGTAGGTAAACCAGAGCCCCTGCTGCTGCAAGAGGCTATGCGCATGTTAGGCAGCAATTCCAGTGAAACAGTGATGATTGGCGATAGCCTGACTGTCGATATCCAGGGGGGCAAAGCTGCCGGTACTCATACTCTGCTGGTATTATCGGGCAATACTTCACGCGAAGATGTGGCACATTCTTCGATCAAACCCGACTATATCTATCAAGACGTGGCCGCGCTGTTAGCGGATTTAAAGTCGTAGGAAACACGTTCTTCAAAAAAATTGGGGTGTGAGGCGACGCAGTCTCCTCACACCCCCCATTTTTTTTGAGGCGCAGCCTCTAACCAAAACTGGGTATATCTTTGTCAAAGGGATTAACAGTATTGGGAGGGCGATCAACGATAGCAACAGTACAACGCGAAATACAGACCAGTTTCTCGTTTTCGTCACTGATTCTGATATCCCAGACATGGGTAGTGCGGCCCAGCTGGATAGGAGTAGCTAGAGCAGTAAGCTGGCCCTCGCGCTTGGGCCGCAGGTGATTGGCGTTGATCTCGAGACCAAAGGCCATTTGCCTGCTCGGATCAATATTCAGTGCAGAGCCAAGTGAAGCTACCGATTCAGCCAGCACTACCGAAATACCACCGTGTAGGTAGCCGATCTGCTGGCGGTGATTGGGGCCAATCGGCATAGTAGCAACCACTTTATCTTTTGCCGCTGATACCAGTTTGATATCAAGTATCTCCCAGACCGAACCCTCACGAGTACTATTTATACGTGCAACTATTTCTTCGTTGGAAAATTCCACGAGCTTTTTCCTTTTCTTAGTTTCTAACAATCGCTATGGATTCTGCTTCCTCAACCTAGTTTGTAAGGGAGCTAAACGACTAAATACCAGGAAGCCCGTATAGAACATCAGCAGCCACATGACAACGTCAAGTGGCGCGGCCAGGGGGCTATCAAATTGGGTATAACTGCTGTGTGTCACAACTGAACTCACGATGTCCGTGGTAGCCCTAAAAATTGGTACAAAGATCAACAGCAAAAGTGCCACCCAATGCCCTCGCCCATGCCAGAAGCGCCAGATCAGCAGGTAGACAATACTTCCATAGGTTAGAATTGGCGTGATATAAAACGGTAATGGCAGGTGCAGAATCAGCCCATTGAGGGTATAATGCCACCAGTGGGCATAATAGGCCAGCAGATCAAAAAGGGCATTGAGAACACCCATTGTGAGTCCACCAAGTAACGAGGCCAACAGGACTACCCTTGGTGGACGGATAAATAGCAGTACCGCAAAATAGACGACAATAATAAAGGGAATAACTAAAGTGGCAAAAGCCTCTATTTCCATGATTGAGAAAACTCCTTAGTGGTTGTGTTTATATGTACCTGTTCATTAGCGTAGTCCGTTTCTATGAGTTCGTCAAGAGCAGAAAGGGGAGCTGGGTGCCCACAAGGACACTCCTACATACATATCTATGAATATTCTACCGCTTCGCGTTGCACTGGCCCAGGTCAATGTTACCGTAGGTGATTTGGATGGTAACGCAAAAAAGATACGAACAGCTATGCAACAGGCACATGCGGCAGGAGCACATATTGTCTGCCTGCCCGAATTGGCGCTGACCGGCTATCCTCCTGAAGACCTGTTGCTCAAGCCAGGCTTTGTCGCCGATAACCTGCGCAAATTAGATGAACTCATTGCTGCCAGCCGGGACCTGTTAGGGCTTACCTCCGTCATCGGTTTTGTGGATCGTGACCATGACATCTATAATGCGGCAGCAGTTATCTGCGAGGGAACACTCAGAGGCGTCTATCATAAGCACTACCTGCCCAACTACGGTGTCTTTGATGAGTACCGCTATTTCCAGGCGGGCCGCAAGGCTCCTCTTTTTCTGATCAACGATGTTCACGTTGGCGTCAATATCTGTGAAGATGTCTGGTATCCTACTGGGCCGCTGACATTGCAGGCATATGCCGGGGCCGAGGTGATTATCAATATCAATGGATCACCTTACTATGAAGGTAAAGGAGTATTCCGCCAAGAGATGCTGGCAACGAGAGCCGCAGACAACGGCGTCATCGTTGTCTATCTCAACATGGTCGGTGGACAGGATGAACTGGTCTTTGATGGTGGAAGTATGGTCTTTAACGAACAGGGAACATTAATTGCACGCGCTAAAGAGTTTGCGGAAGATATGCTCATCGTTGATCTGGATACGGCCTCCGTTTTCCGTTCGCGTCTCCATGATCCCCGCCGCCGCCAGGAGCGTTTACAGGTTAACCCCAACGAAGTACCCGTCATCAAAGTAGCATCTTCTCACGAGCAGCGTCTCCATGATTCAAAGATCGTCCTTGGCGCACCACAGCGTCTCGAGCCAAAGATGGGATACTTGCAGGAAGTCTATTCAGCTCTGATCCTGGGCACAGGTGACTATGTACGTAAAACCGGCTTCAAGAAAGCTATTGTTGGCCTCTCAGGCGGTATTGATTCGTCATTGACAGCGGTAATTGCCGTTGACGCGCTGGGAGCAGAAAATGTGCTCGGTATCTCAATGCCTTCAGGCTATTCCTCGCAGGGCAGTAAGACGGATGCGCAGGAATTGGCCGAGAACCTTGGCATACAGTTCATGACCATCCCAATAGAGGAAACGTTCCGCGCATCACTCAAGATGCTGGAGCCAGCCCTTGGTGAAGGTGACCAGGGTCTGGCTGCCGAAAATCTCCAGGCGCGCATTCGCGGTAACATCCTGATGGCCATCTCCAACAAGCTTGGCCCGATTGTGCTGACTACTGGTAACAAGTCTGAAATGGCAACCGGTTATAGTACGCTCTACGGGGATATGGCCGGCGGCTTTGCAGTGCTAAAAGATGTCCTGAAGACACTTGTCTATGAACTCTGCGTCTATCGTAATAGTGTGGGCGATAAGCCGGTCATTCCCCAATCAATACTTGATAAGCCGCCGTCCGCTGAACTGCGTCCAGGGCAGAAAGATGTCGATAGCCTTCCACCTTACGAGCTGCTGGACCCCATTCTCAAGGTGTATGCCGAGGAAGACCGCGGCTTTGCTGAGATGCTTGCCATGGGTTTCGACAGGGCAACGGTAGAGCGAGTTATGCGTCTGGTCGATACCAGCGAGTACAAGCGTCGTCAGGCTCCTCCCGGCGTGAAGATCACACCGCGTGCCTTTGGACGCGATAGAAGGTTGCCAATAATCAACAAGTACAGGGAATCATGAGCCTTTCCGATTCTTGACGATCTTGTACAAAAATACGCTTATATCGAGGAAAGCCAATCATGCGCCGCATGATTGGCTTTCCTCGATATAAGCGTATTTTCTCCTCCGGTATGATGAAAACAAAGATGTAGATTCAGTACCTGGAGAGATTTTTGTATGGTAACGTCGGATATGCTCTTACACCTCATTGCAGACTTGCAGGGTGATATGACAGTAACGCATGGACGACGCACGCTCCTTAAGTATGCGCAAACCACTAGCGGAGCGCGGCTGGCACTACTATTTGTCTTTCATAAAGAACATCAAACCCTTGTCCTGCTGGAACGATATAGCCAACGCCCTCAACGCGTAAAACAGGGGCTCCACACATCTTCAATTTCTACGAAGAAGGAGCGGTTCAATTCGAAGCGTATTTCAGCACAGGGGCTCTTTGGCTCTGCACTGCATCGGCAGGGTTTTCTGCACATTCTCCATGCATATAATGACCCTCGCATCTTGAAAGAGGAGCAATACTGGATAGGGCTGGATGATGATGTCATCTTGAGCGCAATTGGTCAACAACAAGGTGTACTGGTCTTGTGCTTTGATCCAGTTGACAAAACACAGCCAACGTATAGCATGCAAGCAATAACGGACGAAGGCAATCTACTTGTTTGCACCACCCTCTTATCTGCCTATCTCTCTACAAGCGACAAAAGAGTGCCTCCAAGGGGAGGAGGCAATGCCGCTTCCCTGAGAAATCGAGTTCCTGGCTTGCCTGCCTCTTTATTCTTATCTCCTGAAAATGTAGGGACAAATCGTGTAGTAACCCGGCAAACCTCACCTATGCTAGAGTATCTTGCAGAACTCTATGAGATAAAACTAAAAGTAGCCATCGACGAGGAGCGCAGTCGTATAGCGCGTGATATCCATGATGGCGTGGCTCAGAACATCGTTCATGCTATACATAAACTCGAGTTTATTCAGCGTGTCTTAGAAAAGCAGCCAGATGTAGCCCTGCGGGAAATCAGCCGGACCTCCGACCTCCTCAAAGAAAGCTGGCATGATTTACGGCATGGTATCTCGTCTCTTATTCCCTTGCAATTAGAAGAACAGGGATTTGACGCTGCACTACAAAACCTGCTACATGAACATATGCGTGATGAGCCAACCTTAAAGATTGACTATGAGAGAGATGATTTCGCTCGCCTGCCGCTCTCATTGGAGGTACCCATCTTCCGCTTCATTCAGGAGGCACTCAACAATGTGCGTAAACACGCGCAGGCGAGCCGTGTAGTTATTCGCATCCGCTTGCCGGCTGATATCCTACTCGTGGAGGTGAGCGATAATGGTGAAGGTTTTGACGTGGAAGAGGTCCTCAGTACTACAAAGGCAGGACCAGTGCCTCACATGGGCCTACGCGCTATGCGTGACCGTGTTCAGGAAGCAGGAGGACAGTGGGAAATTTCGAGCAAATCAGGCGAGGGTACAACCATCAGAGCGCGTTTCTTGCTGGCTACTTCCTCAGGTGCGCTAACACAACGAGAGCGAGAGGTGTTGCGGTTACTGGTAGAGGGCCTCACTAATCGTGCTATTGCTGAAAAACTTTCGGTCAGTACCGAGACGATTAAATCGCATGTCCATCATATTATGCAAAAGATGCAGGTGAATGACCGCACGCGGGCCGCTGTCATAGCTACTAAACAACACTGGTTATGATTGCGAGAGTACTCAAATTTCGTCGTCGGGCAGGAAGCCGTGGCGCAGGGCGAAAATTGCTGCCTGTGTGCGATCCCGAATACCGAGCTTCTGGAAGATAAGCGAGAGATAGTTCTTCACCGTCTTCTCTGAATAGGAGAGCTTCACCGCGATCTCTTTATTGCTCATACCTGCTGCTACATAGCGTAATATCTCAATATCCCTGCCTGAAAGTGCGTTGACATACGTCTGTGTAGAGTTGGACAAACGGCGAAATTCTCGCACAATAGCGCCGGTCAATTCCGGCTCGATGAGCGCCCCGCCCTGATGTACCGTCCTGATCGCCTGGGTCAATTCTTGCGATGAGACACTCTTGAGAAGGTAGCCCCTGGCTCCATTTCTCATGGCCTGTAACATCTGCTGGTGATCGGGAGATATGGTAAGTATAATTACTGCAATAGATGGAAACTCGTGAGTTATTTGTCGTGTGACGGCGATGCCATCTATCATCGGCATTCGAATATCCAGCAGTACAACCTCTGGACGCAACTGGCGAATTTTATATAGTGCGTCAAAGCCATCCACAGCTTCACTGACGACATGTATATCCTCTTCTAATTCAAGAAGTTGCTTCAATCCTTCACGCATCAAGGCGTGGTCGTCTACCAGCAGAACACTGATAACGGCGGTCTTCTGCTGGGTAGGCGCAAAATCGAGAGCGTCATCTCTCGTGGAAACAGAGGCGCCTTGATCCTGGGAGGAATTGGAAGCATTCTCATATTTAACCTCTACATGACTCGTTTTATCTTTCACAAGCATCTCCTTGCTAAGTCCTGGTATTCCCAATGGTGATCCTATAGGAGAGCGAGAGTCTATCGCTAACGCATTATATTGTTTTTCACCTGTGTGGTTATGTTGCATATGCGACTCCTTCCGCCATCCTTAAAGCCCAATTACTTTCATTATCGCTAGTTGTTGTGGTTGAATAGAATATATCCCAACCATATTATGAGCAAGGGAACGACGTAATGCATCACTCACCTGGGGGATTTTTTGCACGCTTGCTTATTTTTGTATAAAATAACTCTTCAGGAGGGGTGTCCCCACAATTTCCCTTTTTCTTTTTGTGCCACCGCAGGTGGCGTGGAAAGGACACCCGAATAGTTACAAGATAGAATTGGTCAGAACGAGCAAATGGAGATGGTGGAAACGAGCAATGAAAGGACTTATTTAAACATGGAGATAATGCAATTTGAACAAGAGGTACTGGCAAATATCTATTCTGAGATTGAAAAGCGTTTTGCAGGGATAGATGATCTGGCCCATGGATGGGAGCACGTGACCAGAGTATATGCACTTGCCCTCCATATTGCCGAGCAGGAGGGTGCGAACCGCTTTGTGGTTGCTATGGCAGCACTCATGCACGATTTGGGGCGAACAGTCCAGGCCAATAGTACAATACATCACGCTGATCTCTCAGTAGCACTTGCTAAAGAGTTACTGGCAACCTACCAGGTTTCGGCCGATATACAAGAGGCAGTATTGCACGGCATCATTGCGCATAGTTTCAGTCGAGGCATTCCGCCTCGCACACTCGAGGCCCGTATTGTGCGTGATGCTGACCGGCTTGATAGCCTGGGTGCAATTGGCATTTTGCGCTGGGCAATTACTGGCACCTTACGGCGCACTCCCCAGACCAAAACCTATCACCCCACAGACCCCTTTGCTGAGCACCATAGTCCCGATGACCGGAGCTACATGCTGGACCACTTCTTTACCAAGCTGCTCAAGCTCGGCGATACGATGGCTACAGAGACAGGTCGGATGTTGGCCCAGCAACGTACTGCCTTCATGCATAGTTATCTGGATGAGTTAAGAAAAGAATTGGAAAAGCAGGCATGATACCAGCAGTGGCGCTATCATGCCTGCTTTTCCAAACCTTCTTCCTCTTTGATTGCCGCCAATTGTTGGGCATGCATTTGATCGTGTAGTGGGAGTATATTGACCATCTGGTAGAACTTGCGTTGTCCCCATGCATGGTGGCGAAATGGGCGTTCCCAGGCCTCTGCGGGCAAAGTAGAGAGGTACTCGAAAATCTCTTCACGACGCGCTGCCATACCGGCCAATACAGCATCAAGCGATACAGGAGGTTCGGATGCCCGTGTCAGGCGGGGAGCCTCTTCTTCGGTAGCCACAACCATTGGGTTATCCTCGTTCTGCACACGTTTCAGTTCTTCCAGGGCCAGTCCATCCGCAATGTAAAGGTGATGGGCTAGCTCAAGCGGAGACCATTCCCCTTCAGCGGGCTGTTTTTTCAGCCCATCCTGGTTAAATTTTGCCAGCTGGCTCATAAATTCTATGCGGGCCGCGACCATCTTGCGCCGCACTTTGTCGTACGGATTTTCAACCGTTTCCATGCATTCCTCCATCTCGGCTTGTTTCATTGTTCGTCGAAGTACTCTTCAGGTTTCACGAGTCGGTTATATAAACGATCCAGCTCATCCTGGCTATTAAAATGTAGGACTAACGTTCCCTTGCCTTTGGTATTGCATTTCAGATCAACCTTAACCATGAGGGAGTTGCGAAAATGCGCTACTAGCTCGTCTAGTTCTGCAGCACGGCTTGAAACAAGTAAACGGGAGTGTTTTGCGACATCGCTGCCTTCCGCGCGCTCTGCTGCTTTGATACGTTCTCCGGCTGGTTAATGAGGGCTTCGCGTACTTTCGGCGCTAATTGGAGGAGGCGAATGGAGTTGGTGATGGTTGAGCGATCTTTGCCCACCTGCCTGGCGATCATTTCCTGCGTCAGACCAAATTCCTGGATTAAGGCATGGTAGGCCAGAGCCTCCTCAATAGGGTTGAGATCGGCACGCTGGATATTCTCAATGAGAGCTAATTCGAGCATCTGCACCGGCGTTACTTCTTTGATGACCACAGGTACTTTTTCCAGGCCAGCCAGGCGTGAAGCGCGCCAGCGTCGCTCACCGGCGATCAGCTGAAACTGCACGACATGCGCCGTTTCTTCACTCGTTTTGTCGTTTTCTTCCAACCATGGATCGCCAGACCTATCCTTCTTCGCAGAGCCTCCAGGCATCTCGGATGGATTCAAGTGTGTCACAACCAGCGGCTGCAGCAGGCCATGTTCTTTAATGGAGGCGCTGAGTTCCAACAATTTCGGGTCATCATCGCGAAAAATCCGGCGTGGCTGGCGTGGATTAGGAATGATGCTGTCGATGGAGGCAAACAAAATAGCGTTCTCGTCGATGCGGGAGGGCTGCTGTGCGGACATGACTTCGGAAGCGCCCGCTATCAGGGCATCAAGTCCGCGCCCCAGGCCAAATTTTTGCTTAGCCACGAGCCATCACCTCCTCTGCTAATGCCCGGTAAGCAAGCGCCCCTGGAGAACTGGGATCATAATCCAGGATGGATTGGCCAAAACTGGGAGCCTCGCTTAAGCGGACATTGCGGTTGATAATTGTATGGAAGGTCTCTTTCGGGAAAAAACTGCGTACCTCCCGCACAATCTCGCCGGCTAAGCGAGTACGAGGATCAAACATTGTCAGCACGGCCCCAGCAATGTAGAGACCGGGGTTGAGCTTGCTCTTCACGATGCGGATAGTGTCACTCAACTGACTTAAACCTTCTAGTGCCAGGTATTCGCATTGGATAGGGATAATGACAGCATCGGCAGCAACCAGGGCATTGACGGTCAGTAATCCAAGGGAAGGAGGACAGTCGATGAGGATATAGTCGCAGCGCTCGCGAATGGGCTCCAGTGCGTGGCGGAGCTTGTGTTCACGTGCGATAGCTCCCACCAGTTCAACCTCGGCGGCTGCCAACTCCATGGTACAGGGTGCAACGACCAGCTCACGTCGCTGCGTTGGAACGATGATATCAAAGATACTGATTTCGTCGTCTTCTTGTACGAGCAAATCATAGACGATGTGTTCTTTGAGATGCTTTGATGCCCCTATACCGCTGGTAGTATTGCCCTGGGGGTCCATATCGACGAGCAACACTCTGCGTCCTGAGGCAGCAAGATACGTAGCAAGATTAATAGCAGTGGTGGTTTTTCCAACCCCCCCCTTCTGATTTGCGATTGCATATACTTTTGACACAGGGTGCTTCCGTACCTTTCATCTGACCATGCCGCTGCAAGTTGCCTACATTATTAGTAAGCACATTGTAACAAATGCAAAGGTCAGAAGCAACAGCCCATATATGCAACCAAATTTAAGAGCAAGAAGAGGAGTAAGTCTAGAAGAGTATAAACATAGAACAAGGGCGGGTCGCGACCCGCCCTTGTTCTATGTTTATACTCTTCTATTACCCCTGAGCCACAAAATCGGCGGCAAGCCTGGTAGCGTTGAAGGAACCCCAACCCGTGGCCATATCATAAGCGTTGGTCACCGGGTAGGCACCACCGTTAAAACCTAGCTCATCATTGTTTGAGGGCGTGCCTGGGTTGCTTGGAGGCGTGATATCGTGGAAATCGCTGTTGTAGTGATTCCCACCGGCGATTTTATATAGCGCAGGATTCAGGAAACCCAGCCGCCCTTTGCCTTGATGTGCGGCCTCTTCATTGGTCAAAGCAATCATCGCCGCCCACATCGGAGCAGCTGCCGATGTACCGCCAACAGTCAGCCATCCGCCTGTACCGCCCCCCAGACCCCCACTGCACGTTGAACCCGCCGTACAGTAGATAGGATAGCCTGTCGCCGGGTCGGCATCGAGTGAAACGTCGGGCGTCTCGCGCATGCCGTTGGAATATGAGTTCTGAACCCCAGGCCCTTTCTGCCAGGCAGGTTGTTTCCAGAACTGGCTGATACCGCCACCACCTGCGCCACCCAGAAGACCACCATTCCAGACACTCTCAGATTGGTAGCTATTGTTGCTGGCCAGCGTGAGCGTTGTACCACCGACTGCGGTGACAAATGGCTGCGCAGCGGGGTCGTCCGCGTTAAGGGAGGTATCAAAGCCCGACCCACCTGCCTGCAGCTGGAAGCAGCTCGAACTACCACTATCACCAGATGCAGCAAGAATGGACTGGCCCTGTGCCGCGGCCTCCTGGAAGTATTTGTTCTCCTGTTGAACTTCCTGCTGGCCCATGTTTTTCTCACAATCGCCCCAGCTGACGCTGATGACAGGCGTGCGGTCGCTCACAATACGTGCAAACTCGTCATTGTAGCCCTGGGTCGTGTTGGGCGCCTCGTAGACAATCAACTTCGACAGCTTGGGAGCCATGCTCAGAATGAGTTCCATGTCCAGCTCGACCTCAACGGCTCCTGCCCCTGGCTGGCCGTTGAAACCATCCAGCACAACGTTTTGTATAGGAACGTTGCCGCCGCCGAAGCATTGGGTGTATGCCTTAACATCGCTTAAAGAGTAGCCGTCAAGCTCAAAGACGCCGACGGTCTGCCCTTCGCCTTGCAGACCTGCACTGTGCAGTCCATCATAGTTATAGGCCCTGGCGAACTGGCTGGGAATGTAGGCCACCTGGCTGCCGGAAATACCACCGCCGCCACCTCCCTGTCCTGCGCTTGGACAATTTCCGGCATTAGGATTAGTTGAAGAGGAGTAGTTCTGTGAGGTGATAGGGGGATGATAAAATTGGTTCGCGTTATCTAGCCCACCGATAAAATTGACATACGAAGCAAGGTAGGCTGGGAGGGTGGGCACATTGGCATTAGCGAAGAAGTCCCTGCCTGGCGGGCTTTTATAGTCATTGATGGTGACACCAAAAACCTGCTCTGCCAGTGATTCTCTCCCACTGAAATCAATGAGGAGATGGTTAGGGTAAGTTCGGGTCACGCTGAAGCCCTGCTGTGTCAAATAGTCCTTCACAGCCGGTTGCTGGTCTGTTGTGGGGCCGAATTGCTGGGCAAACTCATCTACCGAAAGAAATTGGTGATAGCGAGGCGAAGATGGATCATACAGATCGTGCAGCAATGTATTTAGCTGATACTGGTTGCGCACCTTCAGCCCTACACTCATCTGCAAGGTACGATTTGCATGGTCGCTTCCCAGCAACTGGCTTACCCTGATCAAGGGAGGAAGGTCACCGATATCCATCGGCGCGAATTGCCCGGCGGCTTTTGTGGAATGGAAGAAGTGGCCAGAGATAAAGAAGGTGCCGAGAAGTAGGATGACGAGAAAGATCGTGTACTTATAACGCACGCTGACCTCCTTAACAAAAATAAAGGATTGCTCTGTCTTGTTGAAATAACGCCATCACTTAGACAAATTGCATATACAATACATGATTACCCGGCGAAAAGACGAGAAGGGAGAAGACCGTGAATTTAGGGATATCTACAAAAGGCGAATATGGCGTTCGGATCATGGTTGATCTCGCTCGTCATTACGGTGAGCGTCCTCGCTCACTCACTGATATCTCACAGGCAGAAATGCTGCCATTGGCATATCTGGAGCAACTGGTAAAACTGCTGCGCGAGGCTAATCCGCCCCTTGTCACCAGCACACGTGGAGCCCACGGCGGCTATCGACTGAACCAGAACCCTGAAGATATCAGTATGGGTGAGATTGTGCGCGTCCTGGAAGGACCAATTGCGCCAATGATCTGCGCAACCGAAGGAGAGATGACTCAGATCTGTGGCTTTCTCGACTCCTGCAAGACCAAGTACCTGTGGGCAAAATTGCGTGACGTCGTAGCCCAAACGCTTGATAGCATGACACTGGCCGACCTGGTGAAGGAATCTCCCGAGCAAGAGCCCAGGTCATCCGCCCGTTTCATCGCTCTCTCAGATATTCAAGTAGTGTCGAATATGAGTTTCGCACTACCAGCAAAAAAACGTAAACCCGAGGTTCGCCCACTTTCCTAAGGCAACCTTTCAAGGAGGATATGTTTCGATAATGGGATCAGAACTTGTAATTAAAAATCTTCATGCCAATATTGAAGGTAAACCAATCTTACGTGGTGTGGACCTGGTCGTCAGACAGGGTGAAGTCCATGCGCTGATGGGGCCTAATGGCTCCGGCAAAAGTACTCTGGCAAATGTCATTATGGGTAACCCCAAATATGAAGTCACCGAAGGCGAGATTTGGTTCAAGGGTGAAAATATCCTGGAATACTCGCCAGATCGCCGTGCACGCATGCGCCTCTTCCTGGCCTTCCAGTATCCTATGTCCATCCCCGGCGTAAGCGTTGCAAACTTCCTGCGCCGCGCTTTGGAGGCTGTTCGTGAAGGCAACAAGCCCCTGGAAGAGGGAGAGCAGCCGACAGGCAAAATGAACAAGCGTAGGAGCATCCCCCCTCGTGAATTCCGTACCTTGCTCCAGGAAAAGATGCGCCTGCTCAGGGTAGATAACAGCTTTATCAACCGCTCTATCAACGATGGCTTCTCCGGTGGCGAGAAGAAGCGCGCCGAGATTCTCCAGATGGCCCTGCTCGAGCCAGAAATTGCTCTCATGGACGAGACCGACTCCGGCCTGGACATCGACGCGCTCAAGATTGTCTCTGAGAGCGTCAATGCGCTGAAAGGTCCAAGTCTGGGTATCCTGCTCATCACCCACTACCAGCGTATTCTGAACTACATCACCCCTGACTATGTGCATGTGATGTTTAATGGTCGCATCGTTAAGTCAGGCGGTAAAGAGCTGGCCTTCGAACTCGAAGATAAGGGCTACGAATGGCTCAGGCCCGCTGAAGAAGAGAGTGGGGTGAGCTAAATGGCTAATCTCATAACAAAAGGGCTATCCCGCGACGCGGTAGAGGCATTATCGCGCCAGAAGGGTGAGCCTGAGTGGATGCTGCAAAAGCGCCTGCATGCCTGGGATGTCTATGAGAAGACGCCAGCGCCACTTGGCCGTCGCGGAGACCTGGGTACTCGGCGGACAGTCGCGAATTTCAAGTTTCAAGAGCTGAATCCCTTTGTCCCCTCACCCCTCCTGGATGGCGATGGTAGCCTACCGGCCGCTATTGAGCAGTCTTTGAAAGACGCATTGGTTGACGCACGTTCTGGCCTTATCGTGCAGCGCAACGCCTCGGTTGTGCGTACAGAACTCGACGACGAACTGAAGCGCAAAGGAGTCATTCTGACCGATCTCGATACTGCTGTACGCGAGTATCCAGAACTGGTTCAGCAGTACTTTATGACCACATGCGTGCCGGTTGAAAGCAACAAATACACTGCTCTACACGCGGCATTCTGGAGTGGCGGCGTTTTCCTCTACATTCCCAGGGGTTTAGAGATCGAGAAGCCTATCCTTGCGCAAATCTGGATTGACTCGCCTGCATCGGCCATCTTTGCACATACGCTGATTATTGCAGAAGATGAGAGCAGCGTACGCTACGTGAACGAGTACAACTCGTCCTTCGACGGTGAACAGGCATCGTTCTTGAATGATGTCGTTGAGGTCTATGCCAGGAACGCGGCCCGCGTTGAGTTTAGCAACCTGCAAGACCTGGGGTTGAACGTCTGGAACGTCACCAATAAAAATGCTGTCCATGAAAAAGATGGCAGCTCTACCTGGGTGCTGGCAGACCTCGGTAGCAAGGTGAATCTCGCAAACATTGGCGCGACCTTGTGCGGCAATGGTAGCGTCGCTGAACTGGTCGGCGTCTTCTTCAGTGACCACGACCAGCGTTTTAGCATGAATACCCTTTCAGATCACAACGCCATCGCCACCAATGCTGAAACATTGGTCAAAGGTGTACTCACGGATCAATCGCGTGTAGAGTTTGAGGGTATGATTCGTGTCCAGCCCAAAGCGCAGCAGACGGCATCCTTCCTGTCGGACCATACACTGCTGCTCAGTGCCGAGTGCCGTGCGGAGTCGATTCCTGGTCTGGAAATCGGGGCCAACGAGGTAAGTGCCAGTCACGGTGCCACTACCGGGCAGATCGACGAAGAGCAACTCTTCTACCTGATGGTACGTGGCATTCCTCGTGACGAGGCGGAGCGTATCATTGTACAGGGTTTCTTCGAGCCTGTGCTGCAACGTATTCCCCTGGAAAACCTGCGCACACGCCTGCGCCGCAGTATCGTACGCCGTATGCGCGGAGCTTATGAGACCGAGGCCGACACCTGGGTCGATGCCCAGGAACGCTGGGAGGTTGAGGGGGTAGATGAATACGCCGTTAGCCTCGATGGAAATAAGCCTCAAGAAGAAATCCAGCTTACAGAGTATTAGTGATCTCTGCCTACAATAAAAGAAATCAGGTGGCATTATGTTAACGTCGGACAAAGCTGTACAAGCGAACACAACTGAGCGCACAGCCAAAGATATTCGCAACGACTTCCCTATCCTCTCGCGAGAGGTACACGGGAAACCCCTGGTCTACCTTGATAGCACGGCAAGCTCACAAAAGCCGCGAGCTGTCATCGATGCGATGAACGTGTATTACGAGACATATCACGCCAACGTTCATCGCGGAGTCTACCAGATCAGCGAAGAGGCGACGGCGGCCATGGAAAAAGCGCGTGTAAAAGTGGCCCGCTTTATCAATGCTCGCCAGGGTAAACAGATTATCTTCACACGCAATACCACTGAGAGTATCAATCTGGTTGCCTATAGTTGGGGCAGCGCCAATATTTCTGTGGGCGACCTTATCATCCTGACAGAGATGGAGCATCACAGCAATCTTGTGCCCTGGCAACTACTCGCCCAGCGCACAGGGGCCCGCCTGGAGTTTGTACCTGTCACCAATGATGGCCTGCTGCGTCTAGATATCTATGAACAGTTATTGCAGCAGCACCCGAAACTGGTAGCCTTCACCCACATGTCCAATGTGCTGGGCACAATCAATCCCGCGCAAGAGATGATCGCGCAGGCCCATACGGTGGGCGCCAGGGTTCTACTCGACGCGGCACAAAGCGTTCCCCATTTGCCGGTAAACGTACAGGCACTCGATGCTGATTTTCTTTGTTTCAGCGGTCATAAGATGCTAGGACCGACCGGAATTGGCGTCCTTTATGGGAAACGCGATCTGTTGGAAGCCATGCCGCCTTTTATGGCTGGTGGCGATATGATTCGCAGCGTGGGCTTGCGGCAATCTAGCTGGAATGATTTACCATGGAAGTTTGAGGCGGGCACGCCTGCCATTGCCGAGGCAATCGGCCTGGGCGCTGCAATCGATTATCTGAACGCACTCGATATGAAAAACATCCAGCGCCATGAACAAGAACTGACGACTTACGCCATGGATCAGTTGCAGGCTATACCTGGGCTAACCATCTACGGACCGGATGCCTCCCGGCGCGGCGGTGTGATATCCTTTACTTTAGGTGATATTCACCCACATGACCTTGCCTCCATTCTCGACCAGGAAGCGGGCGTTGCTATTCGCGCTGGTCATCACTGCGCGCAGCCACTGATGGAGCGCTTTGAATTGGCTGCATTGGCGCGAGCCAGCTTCTACGTCTATACAATCAAAGAAGAAATCGATACCCTGGTGCAAGGTCTGCACAGAGCAATGCAGATCTTCCGCCTATGAACTTGTAACTATTCAGGACTTCTCGCCGCCTGTGGCGACTCGCCTTCGTGTGTTGGTGGGGGCTTTGCCGCCTGCGGCGGCAAAGCCCCCACCAACACAAAACACTTGCGAACTGCCGCAGGCAGTGAGGAGTCAAGAAGAGAAGAGATCTGACCTATGTCAATGGACGATTATTATCGAGAATACATTCTGGATCATTATCGCAACCCGCGCAACTATGGGACGCTAGAAAATCCTACGGCACACGCTGAGGACTCAAATCCTTTGTGCGGAGACCAGCTCGCTATTGACCTCGTAGTGGAGGGAGATCGTGTTAGCGAAGTGCGTTTCAAAGGCCGTGGTTGCGCCATCAGCCAGGCCACAGCCTCAATGCTCTCAGAAATGATCGAGGGCAAAACCGTGGAGGAAGTTGTGCAGCTTGGCAAAGACGACGTTCTGGAGGCACTGGGGATTGCCATTAGCCCGGCCCGCACAAAATGTGCCTTCCTATCGCTTCGCGTCCTGCATCGCAGCCTGGCCTTTGCAGGCCTGGAGAGACCTACGGCCAGTGATGATGAGGACACTCTTGACAGCTAATATGACTGAATTTATAAAAGTAGCCGAACTCGATGAAATAGATGAAGGCGAACTGCTGGGCATAGAGGTTGATGGTGAACCCATCTGCCTGGCCAGGGTGAACGGTGACATTTGCGCATTTACCGATAACTGCACACATATCAGCGGCCCACTGAATGAAGGCGAACTCGATGGCGATGTTCTCACTTGCCCATGGCACGGCGCTCAATTCAACGTACGTACCGGCAAGGTCTTACGTGGCCCTGCCCGCCAGGATATTCTGACCTATCCCGTCAAAATAGAGGGCAAATCCATTTTAGTGAGCTTGCCTGAAGAATAATTGGAACTTTGTCAAATTATATAGCATTATCCCTTGACACAGGCCCCTCCTTTCCTTATAATCTTAGTAGGTAAAGAACCGACGTGTGAGTCGGTAAACGCAAAACACTTTGGAATAATTCAATGCTCAGCGAACAAGTAACGAACCCACAGAATAGCTTTTGGTATTGGTTTAGCCCTCCAGCATGATGGTGGGCCGTTTAGGCTGAGCAAATTTATCACCAGCATGCTGGAGGAAGCAGAGGTTAAAGCCTCTGCTTTTTTGTTGGCTCTGAGTAGAGAGGACTTTTCGTATGATAATCACCCTTCGCAGTTCGGTCAGTAGTGATGAACGTGCTCAATTGATGGCATTGTTGGCTCGGCTAACTGGTAATCAACAACACATAACTCTTACCAGGATAGACGGATATGAGGTTATCGCCCTGGATGGTAGCCAATTCGATGAACAGGCAGGTCCACTGCTCAAGCAGCAAGTGGCGGTGGAGCGACTCATACCGGTGAAGACCCCTTACAAGCTGGTAAGTAAAGTCTTCAAGCCTGAAAGTAGCCGTGTTGTGGTAGGGAATGCTCTTGGTGGCACGCCGGTGACAATTGGCGGCGCTATAGATAGCGTTGTCTCACCCGTCGTGATTGCAGGACCGTGCGCTGTAGAAAATAGGGAGCAATTGCTGACCACAGCTCGTGCAGTGAAAGCCGTGGGTGCGAAGGTCTTACGCGGCGGAGCATTCAAACCGCGTACTTCACCTTACCAATTCCAGGGACTTGGTATTGAGGGACTTCACCTGCTCGCGGAAGCGAGAGAAGTGACAGGGCTGCCGGTGATCACCGAGGTGATGGAGCCCGGCCTGGTGGAAACAGTAGCGCAATATGCCGACATCTTGCAGATAGGGAGCCGCAATATGCAGAACTTCCCACTTCTGCTGGCGGCGGGCCGCAACACTCCTGGTCGCCCGGTGATGCTCAAACGTGGGTTTGCCGCTACTGTTGATGAGTGGCTGTTAGCCGCGGAGTACATCGTAGCCGCCGGAAACCCCAATGTGATTCTCTGTGAACGGGGCATTCGCAGCTTTGATCTTCAGACCCGCAATGTGCTCGACCTTGCCTGTGTGCCATTGCTACATGAATTGACGCACCTTCCGGTCATAGTTGATCCGAGTCATGCCACCGGCCGCCGCGAACTGGTGCCTCCCATGTCCCGTGCCGCCATCGCTGC
>WNGM01002845.1_pt1 | contig 23004 bp, 30 predicted proteins | sample 5400571 | NCBI WGS metagenome assembly WNGM01 (sample SAMN13153378, study PRJNA577476) | soil metagenome | isolation source: 100 cm soil or saprolite under Garry oak tree replicate 2 | place: USA:California | collected 2016-06-15 | reverse complement strand
TGTCCACGCTGGGCGCACCGAACTGGGCTCGAAGCCGCGCACGGGGTCGCATCGGCGAACCCTGCCACATCCCACTGACAATCCGAGATTCGACCCCACCGCAGACCTACCAATCACCATGTGCGGAAGACGAGGCTAGGCGCAATGCCGTTCGGTTAGCCGGATCTGCGAGCGCAAACTCCCTGGTCAGCATGCTGAAACCGGGCGAGATTGGCCCTTAACCGGATGGCATTGAGGCTAGGCGCAGCAGCCGCGCGTTCTCGGACTCCAGCGCGTCGACGCGCTCCTCGAGGGTCACTCGTCCCACCCCTCGCCGATGCCGGCGTCGTAGAGGCCGAGCGCCTCGGCTTCGAGGACCAGGTCGAGCGCCTCGTCCGGGGATGCCCTTGGGGTAGGGGTTGCGGACGGGCAGACGGCGGCGGGGGAGCCGCGCCTCGAACTCGGGCGGGAACGGGTCGGCGAAGGCGCCTGGGGCGGGGGTCGGAGCGTTGGGCGAAGTCACGAGGATTCACCGTCCTCGTCCCAGTGGATCTCCTCCCACTCCAGCGGGTTGGAGCCGGGCTCGCCGACCAGCCACGCGGCCGCGCGCCAGGCGTGCGGGTCCTCGTCCGGCTCCCACGCGGCGTGGTGCAGGAGCGTGGAGCCGTCGTGACCGCTGGCGTCCTGCTAGGTGCCGCGCTCGACCGTGCCGTAGAACCAGCCGGTCTCGGGTGGAGCGAGCCGATGGAGCCAACCGGCGACCCACGCCTTGGCGAGGCCCTTGCGCGGGAACTCCCGCGTGGTGGCGAGCCGGGGATCGTCGCTCAATCGGGGGGTGGTGGGCGGCCGGCTCGTTGCCGTTGTCGTAGCAGATCGCGGCGTGGAAGGTCGCCTTGCCGAGCTTGGCGTAGTCGGCGCTGGTGGCCATCTACACCACCGCCTTGCCGAGGATCGCGTCGACCTGCTGGCGGGCCTGGCGCTGGTGGGTGCGAAGCGCGGCGGCGGCCGAGCGCTGGCGCTGCTGCTGCGAAGCGCAGTGCTGGCAGCCATCGGCGGGACCGGCGTGGCCGGCGAGGGCGTGGAACTCGGCGAGTCGCTCATCTGCCTGGACTGCGGCTGCGGCGGCGGTGGTCATGGATGGCTCCCCAGAAATGCGTTCGGCCCCTCTCGGGCGCTGGCTAGCCGAGAGGGGCCGAACAACCTTGGGACTCACATCAGCGGTGCCAGCGCTGTCTGACAGTGTTTAGCACACTACAATACTGTGCTAAACACTGTCAACAACCTGCGCTGATTCAGAACGCCAGAAGCCTGGATCGTCGTGCTGTAACGTGTGCTAGCACACCCGACTGAAGGGAGTACCGACGTGGCCCCAACGGTCCGGCGCCCGGACCCTCCGTACCTCCAGGTGGTCGCCGCCATCCGTGAGCAGATCGCCTCCGGGGAGCTCCAAGAGGGTGACCGAGTGCCCTCGGCGCGCGAGCTGACGCGCGAGTGGAGGATCTCCCTGGCCACAGCCTCCAAGGCGCTCGCCACCCTTCGGAGCGAGGGGCTTGTCCGGGCGGTCCAAGGTGTCGGCACCGTCGTCGGCGCCGCCGAGGCCATGGGACTTGGGGCCAGGGATCGCATGCTGTCGATCAGGCGTGGTGGACGCATCTACCCGCCTGGGCAGTACGCAAGGATCACCGCTGCCGAGATGGTCAGCGCGCCACAGCACGTCGCGGACGCCCTCGGGGTTGCGGTAGACGCGCCCGTGATCCGCCGACACCGGGTTACCTACCAGCGCCATGGCCATGACCAGGAGGACCGGGCGGTCTCGGCGTCGACGAGCTGGTACGACGGCACTTTGGCCGGAGCCTGCCCGCGACTCCTCCAGGTCGAGCGTATCCCCGAAGGCACGCCAGCCTACATTGAGGCGGCCACGGGCCGGCGCATCACGACCGGGCGGGATCAACTGACCGCCGATGAGGCGACCGATCAGGACGCCCAGGACCTCGGAGTCGACCTCGGCGTGCCCGTGCTCCGAGGGCGCAACTGGTACTGGGACGCCAACGGCAGCGTGATCGAGTACGGCGAGAACGCCTCGATTCCGCGCCGCTGGATCGCCTACGACTACGAGATGGGGGACCGCACGTGAAGCTGCTGCACTCGGGGAAGGTCCGCGACGTGTACGCCGATGGCGAGGACCTCCTGTTGGTCGCCTCCGACCGGGCCAGCGTGTACGACGTGGTGCTGCCCACGGAGATCCCGGACAAGGGCAAGGTGCTGACCCAGCTCTCGCTGTGGTGGTTCCAACAGCTCGGCGACGTGGTGCCCAACCATGTGATCTCCACCGCCGACGTGCCCGCCGAGTGGGCCGGGCGGGCGATCAGATGCCGCCGGCTCGACATGCTGCCGGTGGAGTGCATCGCTCGCGGCTACCTTGTCGGGCTCGGGCTGCGGGAGTACCAGCAGCATGGCGCCGTGTCAGGCGTCACCCTGCCGACGGGCCTGGTGGAGGCTGACCGGCTGCCTGAGCCGATCTTCACGCCGACCACCAAGGCAACGGTCGGCCATGACGAGTTCATGACCTTCGCCGAGGTGGGGGAGCTGGTCGGCGCCGACACTGCGGAGCGGCTCCGAGAGATCACGCTGGAGGTCTACCGGCGAGGCGCCGCACTCGCCCTGGAGCGTGGCGTCATCATCGCGGACACCAAGCTCGAGTTCGGGCACGACTCGAACGGCGCCCTGGTGCTCGGGGACGAGCTGCTGACCTCGGACTCGTCCCGGTTCTGGCGTGCCGAGGACTGGCAGCCCGGCCGGACACAGCACGCGCTGGACAAGCAATACCTGCGCGACTGGTCGGCAACGCTGACCGACTGGGACCGCACACCGCCCGGCCCGCCGATCCCGCCCGAGGTCGTTGACGCGACCCGGCAGCGATACATCCAGGTCTTCGAGCAGATCACCGGCCTCACATGGCCCGCCACGATCAACGTCACCACCAGCAAAAGGGGAGCGTGACCGATGACCGGACCGCAGCGTTTCGAGCAGTCCTACGACCAAATCAAGTTCCTGTCCGAGGTGCAGACGCTCTTGCGCGAGCGGGGCCTCACGCCGGACCTCCCAAGCGACCGGTACGACCAGGCGATCAGCGGGGCACAGCAGCTTTTGGCGGCGCTGGGCATCGTCCCCACGATCTCCACGGAAGTCGCGCTTGCCCTCAAGGGGGATAGCGACTGGGCGGACCACGACGAAACGCACGAGGCTCATCGTCGAGGGACCGCGAATAGCATGATCTCGGATGCGAAGCGCGACGGTACGTAGCCCGCCGGAAATGGCCAGAGCGCCCGTCCCCAGGCCAAGGGGGGACGGGCGCTCTGGCGTTGGAGTCGCTCAGCCGGACACGCGCACGATCCGGGTGCGCTTGCGCGGGATGCTGGTCTCGGTGCGCTCCACCTCGCCCCTGGCCACCCCCAAGAAATGCGCCACCGCGTCGCTCAGCTCGTCCAGCCACTCCCCCGTGGGATACCTGACGAGGGGGGACCAGTGGATCACAACGCCGCGAAGGAACGGCCGGATCGGCAGCAGGATGAACAGTGGGCCGGGCAGCAGCCACACGTGGCGGAAGGGGTGAACCGGGGTGACGGCGGTCGGCTGGTACAGGCCGCGGGCGGCCTCGCTGCGGCGCCACGGCCGCACCTCCGCCCGCTCCTTGGCGTGGATGGTCCGCTGGCCGGCGTAGGCGTTGGCGCGGATCAGCTCCTCGACGTGGAAGTAGCAGGCGTGCGTCAGGCTGCGCACCCGCACGCCGAAGATGATGCCCCAGACGATGAGCCAGAAGATCGGCGACCTGAGCATGGCCCCCCCTCGGTCCCCTCGGGTCGGACCAAGTCACACCTATCGCCCAGATCATAGCCGGCCGCGCCATCGGAGCAAAGGGGTCAGTTGCCCCCCGGCCGCGACCTCGGCGCGCTGTCGCCGCTGGCGCATAGTCGCCTGGACGCGGTACACCTCAGTCAAGTCGAGGAGGACGCGCCCCTGGTGGTCCCAGCCGTGGCGCTGGAGCTTCACCACGCGCGTCCTCGGCGGGGAGCTGCGCACCAGCAGCGAGACCAAGGAAGTCCTCTACGTCGACCCGGCCCGCCTCGATCGACTGAGCATCCACCCGTCGATGCGGCTGCGCATCGACCACTACCTCGAGCGCCGGCCGGCGCCCTACATTTGCTGGTGGTTTGCTGTCAAGGGCCAGCAAATGCAGGCCAGCAAACCTCCAGCGTAGGCGGCCGGCCTAGGATTCTGCGCGTCGCAGCATGGACGTTCGCCTCATGTCGTCACAAGCTGGTCGGATGGCCCCCGATTGGTGGAGGTGCGGGGATGGAAGAGGCCACCGCAGAGCGGATCGCCAAGGCGCTGGAGCGCATCGCCGACAGGCTTGACGACATCAAGAACGCGCTGGGCTACGACCCGGGAGAGTTGGGTTTCTTCTTGGACAACATCGGCCATTACCTCGAACGGATTGCCCAGAACCCCGTTCAGGTCTCGATCGACCAGCCGCCGCACACGGAGCGGTAGCCGCCGCACTCGGCCGGGAGCAGGGTGGCGTATCTCGACCTATCGCCTGGCCCCAGCTACTATGTACGACAGATGTACGTACCCCACGGGTGGAGTGAGGCGCATGACCGCGATAGGAGTCCGCGACCTTGGCCGCAATCCCAGCAAGATCCTCGATGAGCTGGCGGAGGGCCGCCGGCCGATTCTCATCACCCGCCGGGGGCGGCCCGTCGCCGTCCTCACGCCGATCGACCCTGACGAGGTCGAGGACCAGATCCTGGCGCACGCGCCGGAGTTCGTCGCCGACCGCGCCGAGGCTGACGCTGACCTCCGCGAGGGCCGCACGGTCCCGCTGTCCAAGCTGCTCTCCGAGTTCGGCGAGGAGTAGGCGACCGGCCTCATGACGAAGGCCGTCCAGCTCGCTCGTGCCGCCGAGCGCGACCTCCGCCGCATGGGGCCAGGACCAGAGCGACGCCGCATCCTGCGCGCGCTCGCCGACACGCTGGAGGCCGAGCCGACCCCAGTCAACGCCGACATCAAGCCCCTGGCCGGCTCGGCGCCGTGGCTCCGCTTGCGGGTCGGGGACTGGCGCGTCATCTATCGCCCGCTCACCACCGAGGAGCGACTCGGTACCACGCTCCCTTGTGGGGACGACGGCGCGGACGAGGTCTACCTCGTGGCACGCATCGTCGCGCGGGGGGAGCTGGAGCGGGCGGTCGACCACCTCCCCTGACGGCCCGCAGTGCCCCTTCTCAGGCCATCGCCGGCAAGTGCCGATAGACACCGCATCCCGTTCGAGCCGACACGAGCGGAGGAGGCGCCGGCATGACCAGGGGACAAGTCGAGCGACCACGCGCCACCATCCCCGACCCGGCCGAGCAGCCCACCCTCAGCGCGGAGGAGGCGTTTCGCCTGCTCGGCTGCGGCCGCACCAGCGGGTACGAGATGATCCGCCGGGACGAGTTCCCGGTGCCGGTCCTCCACCTCGGCCGCGTGATCAGGATCCCGACCGCGCCGCTCCTGGAGCTGCTCGGCCTGCGCCCTGGCACCGGCTGCTCGGACTCCGACCCGCCGCGGCCTCCGGCCGGAGTCGCCTGAAGCCGCTCTGCCGGCTCGGGGTAGCTCGGGACGCGCCTGGCCGCGAACGCGGCTCCTGGGCCGCCCTGGCGTCAGCGGCGCCCACTCTCCCGGACCGCGGTCCGCAGGAAGTCCGTCCCCAGTCCGCGAAACGATGAGAAACGATGCGCGACATTGAGCACCGTTAGAGGGTGTTGAGAGGTGCGTTTTCCCAGCTCAGAGGGCAGATGCAACGACTCCGCGCAGGTCGTCGCCAGAGCCCTCGAAGTGCCTGGGACGGGGGTTCGAGTCCCCCCACCTCCGCTGTTACCGACCAACTGTCACCAACAGGTCGGGTATGGGTTCCAACAGCTCACCAACAGATTTCGCGTCGGCGGGCTGTTGGTGTCTTGGAAGTTGTGCCGATCCTGCGGAGCCCACGGCCGCGCCTGGAGACGGTCTTTGCGGGTGTGGTTGGGTTTCTCTCGCTATGAGCCTACCGGGTAGGTTTGCGCGGTTCGTTCTGCGCTGGAGGTGACCCTTCGCCGCTTCAACACGTCGAAGACCTCGTTGAGGCATCCCGCCCTGAGCACCTGTCCACGGCGCATCGACCAACCGCACTCCAGGTGCCGCAGTCGCGACATCAACGAGCTGGGCGGGGACCCGTCCCTCCGTCCAGGTGGCCGGCCCGCGTAGGGACCACCGCGAGCCGCGGTCGTGCAAGGCCCGAACCGTACCCAACCAGGGACCGGCCGCCAGCAGATCTCTGAGGCTGCGCCAACGCGGCGAGCACGCCCTTAACTGATGATGTTTGACCAAGTTTCGAGGTTGGTCATATCATCCAGCCATGAGCCAGTCCAGTGATCGACTCCAAGACCCCCGCCACCGCCAGGCACGCGCCACACGGATCCTCGACGTGACCGCCGAGCTCCTACTCCGCCACGGTTACCGGCGGGTCACCATCGACGACATCGCCCACCACGCCGACATCGGCAAGGGCACTGTCTACCTGCACTGGAAGACCCGCGATGAGCTCTTCAAGGCGGTCTTCGAGCGGGAGGTGCTCCAAGCGCTCGAGGGGCTGCTCCAGGCCCTGCGGGACGATCCACGCGCTTGGAGGCTCCACCGCCTGGCACGCTCCTACTTCCTCGCCATCATGCGCCGGCCGCTGCTCAGGGGGCTGTTCCTCGCTGACTCTGAACTGCTGGGCAAGCTGGCTAGGCCGAGCGGCCATGAGCGCGAGCGGCGGCATGACCTGGTGTCCCACGCCTACGTCGAACTGCTGGCCGAGCATGGCCTGCTCCGCGATGATCTGAGCGCCGCCTCGGTCGCCTATGCCTTCCTGGCGACGCTGGAGGGGTTCATCCAGGCGGAGGCCGGCCAGCGACAGGGATCCGGCATCGAGGAGCGGGCGGACCTGCTCGCGCTCACCGTCCAGCGAGCATTCGAGACCCAACGCAAGGCGTCGCCTGCGGCTGAGAAGACCATCGCCGCCCGGGTCATCGACCTCTTCGCCCGCCTCGGCGACGCCGACCGTGCCGACCTCGGTATCGGTAGCGACGAAGGGATAGCACCGGGGCCCGCGGACCGGCAGAGCGGGCCGACCGCAACAACGACCAGGAGATGAGCGACATGGCAGCGGTATCGAACCGGGACCCCGTCCGCAGCTTCGCGAACCGGATCTTCCTTGCGATCTCGGGGAGGTGGTTCCGTGCGTACTCCATCGTGCGGCACGTGGGGCGGAACTCCGGCCGTGCATACGAGAATCCAGTCTCGGCCTATCCGCTCGGGGACGGGTTCGTTATCCCGGTCCTGTACGGCGCGCAGTCGCAGTGGGTCCGCAACGTCATGGCGGCCGGCCGCTTCACGCTTCGGACCAAGGGCCGCGATTACCCGTTGGAGAGGCCGGAGATCATCCCTTCCGCGCAGGCGCTCGCTGCCTATCCTGCGCTGTTACGGAGGATCATGAGGTCACAGAAGACCCGGGACTTCGTGTGGGCGCACCGTGCCGCGCAGTAGGCCAGGTGCCCCAACGCCGCCAGACACTGGGGTGGCGGGTTGGTTCCCGATCATCATGCGGCTGGTCGCGCCAGCGGGCCCGCGCCTTGGCGATCGCTGCACCCTTGCGTCGCTGGATGTACCGGCGCTTCGCGGCCTGCTCGTGCGCGGGCCGCGTCTTGCCGGGGGTGCGGGTGCTGATGGATGTGCCAATCGACGCCGGAGCCTGTGTGCGCCGGCTCTATTTCACGCGGTTACAGGCGGATTGTCGGCCCTTGGACGACGAGTGGGGGGTTCACTGTCACCAACAGGTCGGATGCGGGTTCCAACAGCCCATCGACAGACTGCGTTGGCGACATGTTGATATGTTCCGCGCCCTGCGTCCCTTGCTTGAGGGGACGTCGCGGGTTGCGGATCCCTCGAGTCTAGCCATACTTCTAGCCATGACCCCATCGGAGCACGTTTCTCTTGCGGATGCTAAGAACCACCTCTCTGAGGTGGTCGACCGGCTTGAGCGCGAGCATGGCCGCGTGGTGATCACCAAGCACGGACGGCCCGCCGTGGTGATGCTCAGCCTGGAGGACCTGGAATCGCTGGAGGAGACGCTCGAGATCCTGAGCAACCCCAGCCTGGTTGCCGAGATCCATGAGGCACAGGCAGAGATTGCCACCGGGCGCACCAGAGAACTGACCAGAGACCAAGCGCAGACATTGATCAAGCGCCAATGAGTCGGCGCTCCGCGCCGTATGCAGTCGAGTGGGCGAGCCCGGCCAGGCGAGCCCTGGCGAGACTGCCTGAGCGGGTCGCCACGGCGGTCATCGAGTTCATCTATGGTCCGTTGGCCGAGCGCCCCCAACGGGTTGGGCGGCCCCTCCGGTTCGAGTTGGAGGGCAAGCACAGCGCCCACCGCGGTGACTACAGGGTGATCTACCCGATCGACGAGCCCGGACGCCGAGTAGTCGTCCTGGCGATCGCACATCGCGCTGATGCCTATCGACCGCGGTGAAGGTCATGCTGAACAACCCGCCGCGGATCGTTTCGAGGGCGCCAGAGCTTGATCGTCGGTCCCTGAACCTGGAGCGGCGTGTTCGCGTTCTCGGATGTCACCTCCACTCTTGCCGACCAACTGTCGTCAACAGGTCACCAACGGATCTTGCGTTGGTGACCTGTTGGCTTGCTGGAGGCGGGTCCGGCTCTGGAGCGCCGGGCCTCTGAATCTCGCCCTGTCGACCACGGCGGCAGGTTCATGTGTAGGCGTCGACGACCCCTTGTCGCCAGCTTGGGTGGAGCAGGGTCCAGCCGAGTTCGCGCTTGGCCTTCGCGTTCGAGGCGCCGCGGCTCTCGGTCGCCATCTCCACGGCGGCCTCGCCGGCGAGCAGCCGGACGAGCCAGCCGGGGGACCTGACCGGGTGGCTTGACCAGCTCCAGCCGCCGTCGCTGACGATCGTGCCGCTCAGCACCGCGTCAATGTGAGCATCATGGCAATGGATGACCGGGAATTCCTGGACTTCTTCGCGGACCAGTACTGGCCATTGCGGCGGCGAGCTGGCCCAGGAGGCGATGGCGAGGACCTATGCAGCCTGGGGCCGGGTCCGGCAGCGCGAGCGGGCGGCGCCCTACGCGCGCAAGGTGCTGCTCAATCGCTACTATCGGACAAAATAGTCATGCGGGGACCCTAAGCGGCCCACCAGAATCTCGCCCGTAACTTCGCAACCCCCTCATGATCACGGCCGCGGACTATGCGACCAGTCGTTCCCGTCACGAGAGTCGGGGCCGGCAGAACCAGCAATGACCGCGAGCACCACAACGGCGACCAGGAACAGCAGCACTATCATGTCAGACTCCCCTCTGGCGCCGAGCCGCCCGGGCGGCCTGCACCTTGCGGGCGGCCTCGGCCTCGCGGCGTAGATCCTCGATGTGCAGCTCCGCCAGAGCGGCGCCGTAGCCCAAGGGCATCGTGGCCATGGTGTCCTCCTTCGCTATCTTCACTGACACCACGATAGGTCTAAGACGGACAGACCCACCTTGGGCTGTTGCCTTAGATCCGCCGAGCAGCAGACTCATTTCCATGGCGCTTGCCACGCTTCCACCCTGAGCTGCCGGTCCCGGTAAGGCAGCAACGCTTGCCCCTGACCCTGTATCGCAGGGACAGCCGGAGGGGTCGGCCGGACAGGAGGGTTCGGCGCACACGCGGGAGGACGCATGGCGGCCGTGCCTCGTCGTGGGCGTACAGGCGAGGTCTGTGCGATCCGCCGCTGTGACGGCGCCGTCCATCGCCTCGGTTGGTGGCGCGGGCTTGTGTCCGGCTAGAACAGGACTGGCTGGTTCGCGTTCTGGGATCGCCAGGATGTCACGTCCACTCTTGCCGACCAACTGTCGTCAACAGCTTCACCCAACAGATCATGTGTTGGCGAGCTGTTGGCTTCTTCCCATCGGCGACACGAAGCTCCTCGAAAGGCCTCCCGCCGTACTGATGGTTGAGGCGATCCGCAGCGGAGGACCGGGAGTCGGCTGAACCGGCCCGCAAAGAGGCGCCGGCGAGGTTGCCCGGCGCAAGGTGAGGATGGTTTCGGCCAGGTCGACCACCGGGCCTTGGAATGAGCTGCTCTCACCTCTGCAATTGCCAAATGCACATGCGAGCTACAATTACCTGATACGCGTGCAAAGTGATCTTATCTGATTTAAGTAACTCTCCGGTGAAACTGGACTGGAATGAGAGTGAGCGCTATCATCCATTCTGCGAGACCCACATTCCGGCAGTCGGGAAGAAGGGATCGCCATGGCTCGCTTGGTTCGGTTCGAATCGCCTTGGCCGGCGGATCCGCCCAAGGATCCCCTGGACAGGATCGCGCTGATCCTGACCCTGACGATTATCTGGCGACTGGTCGGGGGGTGCTAATGTCTCCAACCAATGAAGGCCGTCAGCGCACTCCGACTATGCTCCGTCGGCAACTGGCGAGCGAGCTGCGCCGCCTACGCGATGCTGCTGGCCTCACCAGCAAGCAAGCTTCGGACCACCTGTTCTGCACGCCCTCGAAGATCTCGCGCATCGAGACAGGCCGGGTCACCGCGAGTCCACGCGACGTCAGGGATCTGCTGGAGCTCTATGGGGCGAATGGTCAGCAGCGCGAGGACTTCCTGCGGCTCGCGCACGAGGCTCGGCAGAAGGAGACGCGGCTGATTCTCCGTGCCATCTTTCCGAACCTCCCTCACGAGAGGATCGAGCGTCTCGTCGAGCTGCGCATGACGCGGCAATCGCTGCTCAAGGTGGACGACCCCCCAACGCTCGAGGTCGTTCTGGACGAGGCCGCACTCCACTGCCCGGTCAGTGATCGTCGAGTCAGGGAGCGACAACTCCACCGCCTGATCGAGGCCGTAGGCATGCCAAACGTGGCCTTCCAGTTGCTTGCCTACAGGATCGGGCCGCACGACGGCATGGCTGGTCCGTTCACCATCCTGAGCTTTGTCGATCCAACCGACCCAGGCGTGGTCCACCTTGAGCATTCCACAGGGGAGGTCCATCTCGACCGCGCTGACCAGGTCGACCGATACCGCGCGAAATTCCAGCACCTGCAAGCCCTTGGCATGTACTCCTGACGAGTCGACTGCCTTCCTGGTCGATCTGGTTAAGGAGCTGTAGCGTCTCCGCACAAAGCTAGAGGGGATCGAGCTCTCCGTGGTGGACGCCCCCCACGAAGGCCCTCCACTCAGGAACGCTGAACTTGAGAATCGGCCCACTCAGATCCTTGGAATCGCGGACCAGGACATAGTCCTTGACGCATGCTACTTCGACACAGGCGCTGTTGTTGCAGTAACTGCTCTTCCGCCAGATTGATCCGCCTTTGTCGATTCCATACACATTGATCCCCTCGTCGACTGCGTCCATGGCGCATCAGCATACATATTTGCGGCCACGCAGGTCCAAACGGGGAGGTCAGCGGTCCTGGGGACGCCGAGTAGTCATTGGTCGCCTTGTGAGTTGCGCTGAGGGGCTGGTTGGACTTGGTCGGAATGACCGTCCGGATCCACAGCGCGGGCGGTGGTCGGTCTTTGCGTCACTGAGGTCGAGCGGCGAACCCTCACGGGGGCGCAGTCGGAAACGATCGTCCGTGCGGAGGTGACCGATCGGCAGGCGGTCCCGCGTGACTACGAGGACGCGGGCCGGCTCGAACGAGCCGAGCGGCTGCGACCCGAGGCCAAGATTCTCAGCTCCTACCTCGGCGATACGCTGGCACAACGACCTGCTGACAGATTGGTCAGAGCTGGACTGTGGGCCCTTCGACGATGATCGGGGGGTTCGCGTTCTGGGATGTCATGTCCACCACAGCCGCAGGTCATTGACCTGCGGCTGTGCGGTTGACGACTCCTCTCGGCAGCGTGCAGGCGTCCGGTACCTGAAATGGCATTGCTCGCTCCTCGCGTGGTCCGTTGCCTCGGCGGTAAGCCTGTACGTGGGTACCGGATGCAACTCGCGCGTGGAAAAGTCGCGACAAGGGCTTGACCTTGACCCTGGGTCAGGGTTCGAGCATGTGTGGCATGAACGCACTGACCAAGCACGCGACGCGCACCGCGGTTTCCGCGAACGGCCTGCGCAAGGCGTACGGGGAGAAGGTCGTCCTCGACAGCGTCGACCTCAGCATCGGCGAGGGCGAGGTCTTCGCACTGCTCGGGCCGAACGGCGCGGGCAAGACCACCAGCGTCCAGATCCTGTCCACCCTGATCCCGGCGGACGCTGGCACGGCCAGCGTCATGGGGCACGACCTGCGCGGCGAGGCCGGCGCGGTGCGCGCCGTGATCGGAGTCACCGGGCAGTTCTCCGCGGTCGACAACCTGCTCACCGGCGAGGAGAACCTGCTCCTCATGGGCCGCCTGCTGCATCTGCCGGCGGCCGAGCGGCGGGCGCGGACCGCCCGGCTGCTGGAGCGCTTCGACCTCGTCGAGGCGGCGAGGCGGACCCCGGCCACCTACTCCGGCGGCATGAAGCCCCGCCTCGACATCGCGATGACCCTGATGGGGCGGCCACGGCTGATCTTCCTCGACGAGCCCACCACCGGCCTGGACCCGCGCAGCCGCCACACCATGTGGCAGCTCATCCGCGACCTCGTCGCCGAGGGCGTCACCATCCTGGTAAGAACCCAGCCTGCTCACGCAACCGCAGCGACTCCTCCAGGCCATCGCGGGCGCCGGCCCGGTCGCCCGCGTGCAGCCGGCAAAAGGCGATATGGCGAATCGCATACGACATCAGCACCGGGTCCACAGCCTTGCGGGCGCGCGCGCAGGCCTCCTCGAACCACGGCAGTGCCGCGGCGCTGTCGTCGCGGATCACCTGGTGGACGAGGCCGACCTGGAACAGCGACTCGGCCACGCCACGCTCGTCGCCTGCCTTCCGGCGCAGTTGCAGGCCACGCTGGAAGCAGTCGAGCTCACCGGCCGGCTCCGTGCCGCGTTCGGCCAGGAAGTCGGTGTGCAAGGCCATGCCGCGCACGGCCCAGGCCTCGCCGAGCAGCGCCGGGTCGTCGGCCTGCTGGGCCAGCGCCAGCGCCTCGTCCAACACCGCGGCCGCTCTTGGACCTGCCGCACGCCGGCGAACATGCTCTGGTCGTTGAGCATGCGTGCCAGCGCGACCAGCACACGCGCCCCTGCGGTGGCGCCAAGCTCGCGTGCGGCAGGCTGCACGCCGTGCAGGAGCGCCACCCCGTCCGCCCAACGGCCGCGCAGGCGCCAACCGTCGGCGACCTTTACCGCCGTATCCACGAGCTCCTGCTGTGTGGCCATATCGCTCCTCGGCCGCGGTCCATCACGCCTTACCGCTGGCAACCCTACCAGCCACCGTCGCACGCCTTACCGGTCGGCACAGCCCACCCGGTGGCCCACCTGCAACCTGGCGGCCTCATCCGGGTCCTGCTCCGGGGGCGTTGGACGGGCCGTACAGCCAGCCGAAACGAGCACCAGCCCGTCCCGATACAGCAGCCCAGTAGCCCGCCAGGCACGGTCACACACAGCGGTCTCAGCGACTCTGGTTGCCGGCGGGTGGGGGGAGGACGTGCTCGGGGCGGGCGCCGAAGGCCGCCAGTCTGGGCGCCACGTCGCGGAGCAGCGGGACCCGAAGTAGCGCCCGGACCAGCTTTGGTGGCCCGGTGGCCGAGCGGAGCGCGCGGGCGAGCAGGCGGTCCTGGAGCACCCCGACGACCTTCTGGGTGATGCGGGTCGGCCACTGGCGGCGGCGTTGCACGGCGGCGAGGTCGTGCTCGGTCAGCTGGCCGGTGGCGAGTGGGCGAGCGAGCAGGTTGGCCGCGGCGACGGCGTCGGCGATGGCGTAGTTGATGCCGTTCCCGGCCACAGGGGACATGACGTGGGCGGCATCCCCGATCAGCAGCAGCCCGGGGCGGTACCACCTGGGCAGGTAATCGCTGGTGACCGACAGCAGCGAGACCTGGGTCCAGTCGGCGAGCTCGTCGATGCGGTCGGCGAGCCAGGGGACGAGCTCGACGATGGTGCGGCGTAGCGCCCCCAGCCCGGCGGCGCGGAGCTGGGGCCAGCTTCCTTTGTGGATGAGCATGCCCACCTGCCACACCTCGCCCCGGTCGACCAGCAGCAGCATGCGGCCGCCGCCGATGCCGCCGGTGGCGCCTTCGGGGTCGCCGGCCAGCCGCGGCAGGCGGAACCACAGCACGTCGATCGTGGCGGCGGTGATGACGGACTGCAGGCCGGAGAGGCGGCGGATCTGGGAGAAGCGGCCGTCGGCGCCGACGGTGAGCGCCGCGCGGACCTCGTGCCAGCCGTCGGGCGTGTGGTAGCGCACGCCACGCACGATCCCGTCCTGCTCGACGAGCTCGCGGACGTTGGCGCGCATGAGCACCTCGAAGCTGGGGTAGCGGGCGGCGTGCCCTGTGAGGAATTCCAGGAACCGCGCCTGGGGCATCAGGGTGATGTAGGGGAAGCGGCCGGGCAGGCGTGACAGGTCGACGGTGATCGGTGGGTTGGCCGGCAGGGTCGCCTGGCGGAGTTTGCGGTGCGGCAGCTCCAGCAGTTGGTCGGCCAGGCCGAGCTCATCCAAGACCCGCATGATGGCCGGGTGCAGCGAGTCACCACGAAAGTCCCGGTCGAAGTCCCCGTGGGCCTCCAGCAGCGTCACGGGGACAGCCTGGCGGGCCAGCAGCAGGGCGAGCATCGCCCCGGCCGGGCCGGCGCCGACCACACAGCAGGTGGTCTGCCGAACCGTGCGAAGCTCGCGCGGCTGGGACGTGGACGCGCCCGGGCTGGTGGCGGGCGGTGGATCGGCCACTGGGGTCATGGCGGCTCCTGGGAGGCGGGTCGGGTCAAACTGGAACGGGTGCCTTGTCACTGTCACTGGGCGGGTTCGACGACGCCGGCGCTGCCGTCGACGGTCACCCGCTGGCCGTCGTGCAGCCGGCGGGTCGCGTCGCCGGTCGCGACCACGGCTGGGATGCCGTACTCGCGGGCGACCAGCGAGGCGTGTGCGGCCAGGGAGCCACCGTCGGTCACGACGGCGGCCGCGCGGGCGAACAACGGCGTCCATGCCGGGGTGGTGGCGCGCGCCACCAGCACCTCGCCTGGCTGGAAGCGCGCGAAGTCGGTCGGGTCGACCACGATGCGGACCCGGCCGCTGGCACGTCCGGGGCTGGCCGCATGGCCCACGATCGTCCACGCTGCCTGCGGCCGTTGCCGGCCAGCGCCAGCCCGCGCTGCATCGAGGGTCCTGTGCAGTTGCCACTTGGCCAGCCACGGTGGCGAGCCGAGCTCCAGCGGCGCTGCCAGCCTTCGCTGCCGTTGCCATGCGGCGCGGCGAGCCTGCACGGTCGTGCCGGGCTCGTGGGCTTGGCCCTCGCCGCGATCCCGCAGCCCCGCTTCCAGCTCGCGCCTGGTCAGGAAGAACACGTCGGCCTGCTCGCTGATGGCACCGCGCTCGACCAGTCGCTGGCCAAGCCGCAGCACGCAGCCGCGCAGCAGCGGCCAGCCCAGGGTGAACAACCGCGCCTGCTGCTCGCGGACCACCGCGTAGCGCTGGGCCAGCTCCAGCAGCCGGCGCCAGCGGCGCAGCAACGCTGGCTCGCCCGTCCCCTCCAGCGCAGCACGGCAGGCCTGCTCGGCGGCTTGCCGCCGGGCAGCCAGGGACCGGTGTCGCTCGGCGGCCTGCGGGTCGGCTCCTGCCGTTTCGGCCTCGCCCGCAGTCGGCCAATACCAGTCCGCACTGGGCGCCGCATACACCGCCAGCTCCGCTCCCGCTTCGGTGCCCGGCTCGGTCCCGGGCAGGCCGGCCAGCAGCACCTGATGGCTGACGTCCACCCGGTCGGCGAGGTAGCTCTGGTGGAAGCGGGCCAGCACCCCCTCGATCTTCCAGGCCGAGCCGCCAAGCGACGACAGCGACCACAAGACCTCCCCGGCGAGCTCGCCGACCTCATCGACCAGCCCGAGCAGCTCGTCGGGATCAGGGCCGGGGGCGACCTGCGCCTGTGTGAGGGTGCGCTGACCCGCCTCGACCACGCGCTGGTAGCGCGGCAGCAGCTCCTCCCGCCATGCGGCGGTGGCTTGTTGCAGCGCTGGCGCGGCCCGCTCGGGACGGGAGCTGACGTCGATCAGGAACGCGCGTGCCCACCGCAGCGCCCGTGGGTGCCCAAGCAGTTCAAGGACCGCCAGCGGCAGCGGCGTCCTGCCGCGCACGGTGGTGTAGTACCAGCCGTTGATGATCGCCGAGTCGGGTCGAAACTGCACCCCGACCTCCCGCTGGGTGGCCACCGCGAGGCCGGCCTCGATCCGTGGGACCAGCCAGTCGGCAAACAGCGGCGTGACCGCGTCCGGCAGCCACTCACCAAGCCGGAAGTTGCGCAGCCACCAGCCCCTGTGAGGCGGCGTCCACACCGCCGGCCCAGGTTCGGGGACCGCGGTCATTGGGCGGGCCTGGAGCAGGTAAAGTTGGCCAGAGGCGATCGCCCACTCGATATCCTGCGGGGCCCTGGCCTCGCCCTCGGCGGCGAAATGCGCCTCGACCCGCCGTGCCAGCGCAGCGATGGCGAGCGCCTGCTCGGCGGTGATCGCGGCCGCACGACCATCCTGGCAGGTGGCCTCGCCGCCGTCGCCATCGGCTTCGCCGTGGATGACCCACTGGTCGCCGACGGCCTCGCCTGCCACCAGCCGCTCGCCGAGCCCGCGCACGGCGGTGATGACGACCTCGCCGCGGTCGCCGGTCAGCGGGTTGGCGGTGAGGGCAACCCCGGCCGCATCGGCTGCCACCATGACCTGGACGAGGACCGCCATCCCGGATTCGGAGGCGTCTAGCGCTGCGGTTTCATCGGTGGTCGTTGCAGCGGCAGCCTGGCTGGCCTTGTCGGCGGCGGCCTGGGGGTGCGCCTGCCGGTGGCGGTACGCGGCCACGCGCGATGAGGCGACCGAGGCGAAGACGCGCTGGACCGCTTCGGGCAGCTGGTCGAGACCGATGTCCAGGATGGTCTCGTACTGCCCAGCAAACGACGCGCCCGCAAGATCCTCGGCGGCGGCGGACGAGCGCACCGCGAACCGCTGGCCATGCCCCTGGCCCTGCTCGCCATCAAGCTCGGCGGCGGCGGTGCGCAGCTGCGTGCACGCCTGGTCCCAGTCGGCCGTGGCGGCCGGGGTCACCACGACCCCGGCGGGCACGGGGAAGCCGGCCCGGAGCAGACGCGCGAGGTTGGCCGCCTTGGTTCCCAGCAGGGCTTGCGCCCGGGCGGGGTCGAGGTCGAGGCCGGCGGCCTCGGCGAGGGTGACCACCGCTGGGCTTGGGCTGGGGATCATGTCACTGTCACGGTCGACCTCTTGCGGCTTGCCCGGTGCCTGGGTCTGATCGGCCATCATGCTTCCTCCTTGGCCTTGCCGACCGTGAGCGTGACGCTGCCGGGTCGGATGTTGCCCGGTCGGGTGTTGCTGGCTCGTCGGTGGCCATAGCCCGCAGCCACACCTTGACGAGCTCGTCGACGACCTTTTCGAGGGGCATCCCGGAGCCGGGCAGGGACGCGGCGCCGGGCCGGGAGAGCAGGTGCAGCACGATTGGGCCCACCAGCGCCTGGACCGCCAGGACCGGGTCCATCCGGCGGAGCCGGCCGGCGGCCATCTGCGCGGCCAGGTAGCGCCCCATCAGCGGCAGCGTCCGCATCCCCTGCCCCTGGACCGCTGCCTCGCTCGTCCCACGATCCCCGTCCAAGCTGTCCGGATTGGCGCGGTAGTAGGCGAACAGCAGCTGCAGCAGCAGTCCCATGCGGCCGTCCATGGCGGCGGCCATCGCGTGGGCGACCGTGGGGATAACCTCGGCTGGGGGCCGGTCACCCATGGTGTCGAGCACGGCGGCGATCGGCTCGAAGGGGGAGAAGGTCCGCACCAGCTCGGCGAACAGCACCACCTTGCCGGGAAACAGCCGGTACAGGGTGGCGCGGGAGACCCCGGCGGCGGCGGCCAGCTCGTCCATGGACAGCTCGGCAAGGCCCTGGCGGCCGACCAGGTCCACGGCGGTGTCGAGGATGCGGCTGCGCACCGTCGGGGGCGATTCGAGGCCGAGCTCGCTGAGCAGGGTCTGCTGGCTGCCGAAGAGCCGGTACAGGGTGGCGCGGGAGACCCCGGCGGCGGCGGCCAGCTCGTCCATGGAGAGGCCGGCCAGGCGGTCGCCGTCCTCGCCGTCGCTGTGCCCGGCGTCCCTGGCGGCGGCCAGGGCCGCCAGGACCTGCCGTCTGGTGATCATCGGTGGAGCCATGAGATCATACTAGACGAGAAGTAGCGGCTCGTCTAGTATCTCATCGCCGATCATGCCGCCGGCGTGATCCCCGGAGACAGATCCCCGGGAGAGGGGCTGAGCATGATGATTGGATTGTCTCAATTCGTGCTGCGCCACCGGCTGGCCGTGGGGTTGTGCGGGATTGAGGGTCGTGCGGTCGGGCCGAGCAGTATGCCGCGTTGGCGGGTGTCGCGCTCGGCCGGGTCCTGCGGATCGAGGAGCCGGCCGGCGCGCGACACGCGCTGCCGCTGGTGGGGCGCTACCAGGCGCAGTCCGCCGGCCCGGCGGTGGAGTTGGGCGAGGCTGAGGTGCGGGCAACGGTGGGCGTGACCTGGGAGCTACTGGAGGCGCCGCCGCGCGCCGCTGGGCGCTCGTAGTCATCGTCGGAGCAATTCACCCCGCGCCCGGTCGTCGAGAGGCTTGCTGGTCGGTCTTCCAGTTGCTTGCCACGCCTGGCGGCCACGGCCCAAACGCCGGTGCACATGCCCTGGCAACGCCGGAACCTGGCGCTCAGAGCCTGACCGTCGGCCCTTCGACGAGGAGCGTGACCGTGCGGCTGATCACGATCACGCACGACTACTGCGGGCTGAGCGAGCGCGACGTCGAGCTGGCCCGGCAGATCTCGGCGGTGGCGCGCGAGCTGGGCGTCCCCGCCGACCCATCCGCCGTGCAGCCGTCCAAGTTACGATCGACGCGCTCGTCGGCGCCGAGGTGATGCCGTTCTGGCGTGCCGTGCTCGGCTACAGGGACCGCGGCGACAGCCCCGAGGACCTGATCGACCCGCACGGCCGCGGGGCGTCGTTCTGGTTCCAGCAGATGGACGCGCCGCGCCCGCAGCGCAACCGGATCCACATCGACGTCTGGGTGCCGCACGACCAGGCCAAGGCGCGGATCGCGGCGGCGATCGCCGCGGGCGGCCGCCTGGTCAGCGACGAGCACGCGCCGGCGTGGTGGACCCTGGCCGACGCCGAGGGCAACGAGGTCGACGTGGCCACCCCGATGAGCCGCGGCTGAGCGCGGCAGTCAAGTGAGGCCACGACTGGGCGAGATCATGCTTGTGACCCGCACCGCCCGCGGAGCCTAACCCAACGGGCATTGAGGTTGAGCCTAGGAACTTTGTTCCTGCGGGGCCCTTCACGGCGCTCCCGCCTCCGACGTCAGTTGCGCGATGGCCGCACCGGCGTCGATCCAGACGTTCTCCCGCGAGATGAGCCCGTCGCGGAACTCGAACACGTGCAGGACGCGGATGCTGATGCGGCGCCCATGGCCCGGGATGCCCATGAACTCCCCAACCACCCGTGCCGTCCAGATCATGTCGTCAACCACGAAGTTCTCGCCGTAGAGACGGTGCTTGACGTCGGCGTGCTCACCCTTGACGTTGCTGAACAGGTGCCCGTAGCGGTGGCCCACCGCGGATGGCCCGTGCAACTCGCCCGCCGGGTCACCGACGACGTCGTGGACAACATCGTCGGTGAAGGTGCTGAGCGTGCCGTCGACGTCGCCGGCCGCTTCCTGTTGAAAGTGGTCCTCGATGATCCGGTCGATCGCCTCCCGTGTGAGGCTGACGGTTGCGGTCATGGCCATCCCCTCCCCTGCCATTTGGCTTTACCGATCATCTAGCGAACAGGCGCATGGTAAACTGAAGAGGTGTCCCGAGTCAACGCCCGCCGCAAGTACTCCTCGCCGCTTCGCGAGCGCCAGGCCAAGGCGACCCGCCGCGCCGTGCTGCAGGCGGCACGGGAGTTGTTCATCGCCCAGGGCTATGGGGCAACCACCGTCGAACAGATCGCCCAGCGCGCCGGGGTGAGCAAGCCGACGGTGTTCAGCGCGGTGGGCAACAAGCAGATGGTGCTGCGCGCGGTGCGTGACGTTGCGATCGCAGGCGACGACGAGCCCGTCCCGGTCGCCAAGCGCCCGGCGACCGACCGGATTCGTGCCGAACCGGACCAGCGCCGAGCTGTTGCGCTCCTGGCCCAGCACCTCACCGGCGTTGCCAGCCGCTATGCCGAGATCAACGAGGTCCTGCACGCAGCGGCGGACAGTGGCGAGGACGACCTCCGCGAACTGTGGAAGCTCGAGGAGGACCAGCGCCTCACAGGTGCGCGCCTGTGGGTCGACGTGCTCACCAGCAAAGGGCCGCTGCGACCAGGGCTCGACAACGGCACCGCGGTCGACGTGATGTGGTTGCTGATATCGCCCGACAACTACTACCGGCTCGTGCACCGGCGGCGATGGACGAAACAGCAGTACCAGCAGTGGCTGGCCGCCTCAATCACGCAGCTGTTGTTTGCTGAGCATCCCTGAACCGATCCTCTTGCCCGGACCTTGGGTGTCGGGTTGACAGGCTGATGGTCGAGTTGGGGAGCCCGACCGCCGTAAACCCAGCACCCGAGATCTTGGCGATGGCCTGGGTGATCACGTCGGGCGGCTCGCCTGCTTGCGCTGATCACGAGGACGGCGTTGGCACCATCCCGAGCTGCTGCAGGAAGCCCAGGTCGTCGGTGCGGCCCCAGCGCTCGACGAGCTTGCCGTCCTGGACCCGGAAGATGTTGATGCCCGCCAGCACGACCTCACGCCCGGTTGGGGGGACGCCCATGATCTCGCCGCGGTGGGTACCGCGCGCGGTGAACCGTTCGCTGACCAGGTCGCCCTCGGCGATCAGGGCCTCCAACTGGCTGTGCCAGTCGGGGAAGCCCTGCCGGAAGGCCTGCCCGATCCGGCGGAACCCCTCCCGGTCGGGCGCGAAGCCGGGGAAGGGGTCGTGGTTGACGAACCCGGGTGAGATAGCGGTCGACGGCGTCCAGGTCGCCTCTGCTGAACAGCGCGTCGATGAACTCGGTCACCAGCGCCTTGTTGGTGGTGGGATCGGACATGGCGGTCTCCTCTCGATGAGCTGCCCGTGCCGCCTGCAGCGGGCGGAGCCATCGTCGAGGCTGGCCGGCCACCTGACCCTGAACCTGCCCAGCGGCTTCCCGCTGCTGGCCGCCAACGAGTACCTGGCCGACGACGTCAACAAGTTCGCCGACCTCGCCGCCGCCCCTCACCCGGTCGGGCTGCTCAGCCAGGCCACCGACGGCCAGCCGCAGCGCAGCCTGCGCTGGCGGGAGATGCTGCGGCCCAACGGCTTCGACGCCGAGCTGCGGGTCTCGTTCGTCGATGGCGGACAGTGCTGGGGCTCGCTGATCCTGGTGCGCGACCGGGGCCGGCCCGATTTCGACCCACAGGGCATGCTCGCCGTCGAGCGGCTGGCCGGCACGCTGGTCGGTGGCCTGCGCCAAACGGTGGTGGCCCAGCAGGCCACCCCCGAGCAGCCGACCCAAGGTCCCGGGCTGGTCGTCCTCGACCACCACGGCCAGGTCGAGTCGCTGACCCCGGCCGCCCGCCACTGGCTCCAGCATCTCGGAGAGGACCCACCAGTGCTGTCCGCCGTGGCCGCCGCAGCGCGCAGCAGCGGACCGGCGCGGGCCAGGGTCCGCACCCCCACCGGGCAGTGGCTGGTCCTGCACGGCGCCCGCCTGGACGGCGATCCGCAAGGTCGGGTGTCGGTGATCATCGAGCCGCTCCGCCCTGCCGACCTGGCCCCGCTGCTGGTCGCAGCCTACGGTCTGTCCGACCGGGAGCAGGCGGTGACCGCGCTGGTGTTCCAGGGACGCTCACCCGCCAGATCGCGCGGGCGCTGTCGATCTCGCCCTACACCGTCCAGGAGCACCTGACGGCGATCTTCGACAAGGTCGGCGTCCGCAGCCGCGGGGAACTGGTCGGGCAGGTCTTCTTCCGCCACTGCCTCCCAGAGATCACCGACTGATCAGCCAGCGCAGCAACGAGCGCATTGCTCCTGGGCAGGCTCGGCAGTCTCCTGTTGTGGCCCTCCGTTTCGGCGGCGCGGCCCCCCGGACTCGGGGGTCGTAGCTCTTCTTGTCGCCGACGCCTCCGTCTTGAGACGCCGTCGTAGTTACGGAACATTCGAGGGCGTAGCCGCTGATTCGCGCGCCGAGGCTGTCCGGATGATCGGCGGAGATGTGAGGGTCGAGACCCTTCGAGCAGGCACGTTGAAGTCCATCTCCTGAGCCGTCGTTGATGTCGCGTCCGTCACGCTCCTGGTGGCATGAAGCCCTCGGGCCACATGGTGGACTCATCGGTCACGATGCCGCGTAGGACCGCCCCGTCCAGGGCGGCACCGCGCAGGTCCGCCCCGCTGAGATTGGCGCCGGTCAGGTCGGCGCGCTGGAGGTCGGCCCCTTGCAGGTCGGCTCCCTGCAGGAACGCCTTGGTCAGGTCTGCCTGCTTCAGCACGGCGCTCCGGAGCCGAACGTTGCGGCCCTGGACACCGCGGAGGCTCGCGTTTCTGAGGTTGGCGTGCTCCAGGTTGGCGCGCCGCAGGTACCCCCTGCGGAGGTCGACTCTGGCGAGCAGGAGCTCCTCGCCGTCGACGGCCTCGCGCCGTCCCAGGATGCTCACCACCGCCTGCACGTCCGGGTTGCGGAACTGGAGCGACGCGAGCTGACGATCGTCAGGCTCGGGTGGCGTCGCGGCGCCGTACGCCCATCCCGCGGCAGGCCAGGGTGAGTGCCCGCGGACGTAGGCGGTCAGCACCTCAAGGATCGGCCCGCGGTCGACCTCGGAGCTGGAGGCGATCCGCTCCAGCGCGTAGATGCCGCCGAGGCGAACGTCGAGGTTGTCGC
>WNGM01003069.1_pt1 | contig 23006 bp, 12 predicted proteins | sample 5400571 | NCBI WGS metagenome assembly WNGM01 (sample SAMN13153378, study PRJNA577476) | soil metagenome | isolation source: 100 cm soil or saprolite under Garry oak tree replicate 2 | place: USA:California | collected 2016-06-15 | reverse complement strand
CGGAACAGTCGCTGCGCGATGCGCAACGAGCCGTCGCCGCCGATGGCGATCAGCGCGTCGATCTCGAGCGTCCGGAACGCGGCGACAAGCTCGTCGGAGCGGTCGCGCTCGACCGAGGCACCACCGGACCGGGATGTAGGCCAGCGGAAGGGATCGCCGCGATTGGTGGTCCCCAGGATGGTGCCGCCGAGATGGGTGATGCCGCGCACCGCGTTCGCGTCGAGCGGGACGACACGATCCTCCCCGAGCAGCCCGCCGTAACCGCGTCGGATGCCGACGCATTCCCAGCCGCGATGGAGCGAAGCGAGGACGGCGCCGCGGATGACGGCATTGAGGCCGGGCGCATCGCCGCCGCCGGTGGAGATGGCGATCTTCAACGCGATGGAGGCGGCGCAACCTGCTGCATCAGCCGCAGCACTTCTCCCGGCTCGGCGTGGCGCCCCACGGCTTTTTTCGAGAAGATCCGGCGGCCGTCTACCTCGACCTCGAACACGCCGCCGGAAGACTGGATAAGCTTCACGTCGGCGTGCGGATACACCTTGCGCAGTTCGGCCGCCAGACCGGCGGCTCGGGGCTCATAGTTTCAGACGACGCAATATTCGATCGTGACTCGCATACGAATGATGAAGAATAGTCGCGCTTGACACCCGGCGCCACAGTCCCGAGCTTGCGCGACAATCCATGAGCCTGCTCCTCCGCCTGAAGGCGTCTCCGGGGTTGCTGGTGCAGGGGCTCGTGTCGCTCGCGGCCGGGCTCGCGTCCGGATGGGCGGCGATTGGGTACGCTTCGGGGCGGGCGAACGTCGGCTCCACGCTCGGGCTCGAGTTCCTAATCCTCGTCGGGGTCGGCGCGCTGACCCGGGGTTACGGCATCGCGCTCCCGGGCAATGGCTTCTCTTCCTACGTCTTGGGCGTGACGACGTTCGCAGTGCTCGACGGCACGTGGAGGCTCGCCGCCGTCGTAGCGCCGCTTGCGCTCGCGACCGGCGACTTGCTCTTGCGGCGGCTGCCCCTGTCCAGAGCGCTTACCAACGCCGCCCATGTGACGGCCGGGAGCGCCGTCGCCGGCCTCGTATATGAGCGGCTGGGCGGCGCCACGGGCACGCAGGCGCTGGCCACCGTGAACCTCGGCGCGCTGGCCGCCCTGCTCGTGCTGCTGCCGGTCGCGGTGAATGCCTCGCTGTACCTCGAGCTCGCGCTCGGCCGCCCGCTCGCGTCGCTGGACTCCGGGCTCACGGCACGCTGGGAGGCGATCGTGTACGCGTGCTCCGCAGCGCTGGCACTCGGGTGGCTGCGCCTGACCCACGCCGGTCTCGAGAGCGCGGACGCGCTCACCTTGGCCGCCGTGCTCGCGGTTGCGACCGTCACGAGCGCCTACGTGATCCGCAGAGCCGTACGCGCCGACGAGCTGGAGCTGCTCCAGGGGCTATCGCAAGCAATTGCCGGGGACTTGAGCCTCGCCAGGAGCTTCGCGCGCATCCAGAATCTCACTCGGCGGCTGGTCCCCTGGGAGCAGATGTGCTTTGCCCGCTACGACCCGCGCACCAATCAGATGGAGCTCGTCGCCGACACCGCGGCGGGAGCGAGGGGCGGAGCAGCGGGAGCGGCCGTCGAAACCGGGCGCCCGCAGCTCCGGTTCGATGCGACCGCCGGGGCGACGGTCGAGGCGGTGCGGCTGCGGCGTCCGGTGGTCGCCGCGCCCGAGGCTGGCCTGGGAGGGGGGATCGTCCCCGGCCGAGAGACACCAGGTTCCGAAGTTCTCGTGCCCCTGTATCACGCCGGCGAGCTCGTCGGCCTGTGGAGCGTGCGCCATTCCCGACCCCGGATCTACCAGGACAGGGACGCGGCGCTCTTGGCCCTGCTCGCGCCGCAGCTCGCGCTCCTGCTCGCGATCGAAGCCTCCGTGCAGCCGGTGGCGAGGGCCTCGGAGCGGACCGGCGCTTTCGTCCAGACGCTGCGCGCCACGGCGCGGCACATCCACGCCTCGAGCCAGGGGGTGACGGCGGCAGCGCAGCGCTCCAGCCACGGTGCCCGGCAGGCGGCAAGCATCCTGACCTCGCTCGGGCGTGATTCTGAGCAGCTGCAGCGCCACGCCGGGGCGGTCGCCGAGGCCGGGGACCAGACCCGGCAATCGGGCGCGCAGATGGACAAGACCACCGACAGGGTCCGGCTCGCCACGCAGGCCGCCGTCCGCCGCCTCACCGACCTGGGCGCGACGACCGAGGAAAGCGCAAATGAAGTCCGCCGGCTGCGGGACGTCGCCGAGCAGGTGGAGAAGTTCTCGGAGACGATCGGCCTCGTCGCGAACCAGACCAACCTGCTGGCCCTCAACGCCACGATCGAGGCAGCCCGCGCCGGTGTGCACGGGCGCGGCTTCGGGGTGGTCGCCGACGAAGTCCACAAGCTGGCGGAGGCGAGCGGGCGCGAGGCGCGCAACGTCGGCAAATCCGCTCAGGACACGCGCAAGGCTCTAGACCGAGCGGCGCAACTCCTCGAGCGGATCCGCACGGAACTGAGCGCAGTCGCCCAGGGCTCGGCGGACTGGGTCCGGGACCTGGACCACATCGCCGAGGCCGCCTCGGGGACCGCCCGCGCCGGAAAGCAGGTCGCAGACCTGGCGGGCGGGATCGTGGACCTCTCCGCCAAGATCAGCCGGGCGCTCGAGCATGCGCAGTCGGGCGCGCAATCGTCCGCCCAGGAGGCGGAGGCGGTCGCGGCGGGGGCGGCGGAGCAGCTCACGGCCATCGAGGACCTCGCCCGCGGCGCGACCGAGCTGGCGCAACTCGCCGACAACCTCGCCAGGGCCGTACGCGTCATCCGGGGTGAGAACGGGCATCCGTAGGCACCGGGTGATGGATGGCACCCTGGCGCCGTGACCGCGGGCACAGGAGTCCGGGGCAGGGGTTTTTAACTTACGGCACACTTATTACTGTAGGCCCACGCCCTCGGGCTAAGGAGCATCCGTGCGGACACTCGTCATCCTGGGAATGGCTTTCGTCGGCGGGGCCTCCCACCTCCACGCGCAACGCGTGCACCAGTTCGAATTCGGCGGGTTCGCATCGTTCACGCGGTACGATCGGGCGTTCGCCCTGAAGAACCAGATCGGGGGCGGCGGCCGGATCGGCTACTTCTTCACCAAAGTCCTGGGCGCGGAGCTCGACGCCGGCTACCAGAGCCCGAGCCCCAGGACGGGCACCGCGTCCCCCACTGTGGCGTTCGGCAGCGCGAGCCTCGTCCTCAATTTCGCGAGCGGGGACCAGCAGCTGTTCTATATCCTCGGTGGGGTCTCGCGGCTCGACTTCGAGAAGTCGTCGCCGTACCGGTTCACCGACAACGCCGCCCACGCCGGCATCGGCGACCGCGTGTTCCTTGGCAACTGGGGCGCGCTGCGCGTGGAGGCGCGCGCCATCTATTCGCCCAGCACCGGGTTCGCGGGCGCGGATTGGGCCAGCCACGTCGTCGGCTCGCTCGGGCTGTCCCTCTTCACGGGCGGGGGCGTGGTCTCGGATCTCGACCACGACGGAGTCCCTGACAACCGGGACGCCTGCCCCAACACGCCCGCCGGCGCGAAGGTGGATGCCAAGGGCTGCCCGTTCGACTCGGACAAGGACGGCGTAGCCGACGGCTTCGATCAGTGCCCGGACACCCCGATGGGTGCCCGCGTGGACGCCAAGGGCTGCCCCACGGATTCCGACAACGACGGTGTCTACGACGGGATTGACCAGTGCCCGAACACGCCGGCAGGAGCGCACGTAGACGCCAGGGGCTGCCCCTCGGATGCGGACGGCGACGGCGTGCCCGACGGCATCGACAAGTGCCCCAATACCGCCGCGGGCGCCACGGTTGACGCCAAGGGTTGTCCCTCCGACTCGGACCGCGACGGCGTCTTCGACGGGATTGACCAGTGCCCCAATACGCCCGCGGGCGCCACAGTGGACGCCAAGGGCTGCCCCTCGGACTCGGACGGCGACGGCGTCCCGGACGGCATCGACAAGTGCCCCAACACACCGCACGGGGTCGAGGTGGACAGCGTCGGGTGCCAGCGCTTCAAGGACTCCGACGGCGACGGCGTGGACGACTCCAAGGACAGGTGCCCCGGGACGCCGCCCGGCATGCGCGTCGACGCCAACGGCTGCCCGATTCTGTTCACTCCGGAGCGCACGCCGGTGATCTTGCGCGGCGTGGTTTTCGAGACCGGCAAGTCGATCCTCAAGCCCGAGTCGTTCACGGTGCTCGACATCGTGGCGCAGTCGCTCCTCGCGAATCCGCAGATCAGGATCGAAGTCGCGGGCTACACGGACATCACCGGGTCTGCGGCGCTGAACCTGAGACTGTCCCGGGCGCGGGCGGACGCGGTGCGCACGTACCTCGCCCGCAAGGGCGTCGCGCCGCCCCGCATGATCGCGCGAGGGTATGGCCCGGGGAACCCCGTCGCACCGAACACGACACCCGAGGGTCGCGCGCTGAACCGGCGCGTGGAGCTGCACCAATTACCGTAGACGCGCGGGCGCACGGTCACCGGGCAGGGCGCGGATGAACCGGGAGAAGGGGAGCCAGCTCCAGCAGCGGGTCGTGCTGCTGGGGCTGGCGCTGGCCGGCGTGGCGCCCGCACTCCGAGCGCAGCAGGCCGGGCAGTTCGAGGTCGGCGCGTTCGGCTCCTACACCCGCTACGACAAAGCCTTCGGCCTCGACAACCGGGCGGGTGGCGGGGCCCGCCTCGGCTACTTCTTCGGGAAGGTCGTCGGGCTCGAAGCGGAGGTCCTGTTCCAACCCAACTACACCGTCAGCACCGGTGGCGCGGCGACCACCCTCGAGCCCCTGATCGCGAGCGGCAGTCTCGTGTTCAACGCGCTGCGTGGCGCCCGCGTGACGCTGTACGCCCTCGGCGGCTATTCGCTCCTCGACTTCGGAACGCGCGCGCCGTACCACTTCACCGACAATGCGGCGCACGCCGCCGGCGGCGCCCGGATCTTCCTGACTAACCGGATCGCACTTCGCCTCGAAGGGCGGGCGATTTACACGGCCAGCACCAAGGCCACTTTCGGAGCCACCGCCGCCACCCATTACGTGGCGACGGCCGGGCTCTCGGTGTTCCACCTGGGCGCACCGCCGAAATACTCCGAGCCGCCGAAATACTCCGACAAGAACGCGACGCCCGCGACGAAGGCTACCTGCCCCAACGCGGCCGGCTGTCCGCCCGACTCGGACTCGGACAAGGACGGGGTGCCCGACGGACTCGACAAGTGCCCCGACACGCCCGCCGGCGCGCACGTGGACGGGGTCGGTTGCCCGACCGACGCCGATCAAGACGGCGTACCGGACGGCATCGACCAGTGCCCGGACACGCGCCTGGGCGTGGCCGTCGACGCCAGGGGCTGCCCGGCGGACTCGGACGGCGACGGCGTGCCCGACGGCATCGACCAATGCCCCAACACGCCCGCAGGCGCGACGGTGGACACGAAAGGGTGCCCAACGGATGCAGACCATGACGGCGTGCCGGATGGCATCGACCAGTGCCCCAACACGCCCGCGGGCGCGACGGTGGACGCGAAGGGCTGTCCGGCAGACTCCGACCTCGACGGCGTGCCCGACGGCGTCGACCGCTGTCCCAATACGCCGCCGGGCACCCGCGTGGACACGACCGGCTGCCCGCTGAAGGAGGTCATTCGCGACTCCGACGGCGACGGCGTCCCGGACAACCTTGACAAGTGCCCGAACACGCCGCCGGGCTCGCGGGTGGACGCGAGCGGCTGCATCATCTTGTTCCAACCGGAGGCCGTGAGCCGGCCGGCGCCCGGCGCACGCCCGCGTCCCACGCTGATCCTGCGCGGGGTGAACTTCGAGTGGGGCAGATCGGCCCTGACGCCCGACTCGTACGCTCTTCTCGACCAGGTGGCGGGGTCGCTGATCGCCAACCCCGAGATCCGAATCGAGATCGCGGGTTACACCGACAACACCGGCTCGCCCGTGCTCAACGTGCGACTGTCGCAGGCGCGGGCGGCTGCCGTGCGGGCGTACCTCGCCCGTCAGGGGGTGTCGCCCGGTCGGATGATCGCGAAGGGATACGGGGCCGCGGGCTTCGTTGCGCCGAACACCACGGCGGCGGGGCGGGCCCAGAACCGGCGGGTCGAGCTGCACAAGCTACCGTAGACGGCGGACTAACGGACGGCAGGACCGGCGGACGGTCTTGGTCCGCCACCGACAGCCCGTCGCGTCAGCGGTCATCAACGCATAGTTTTTGTGCTCCCGAAACACAGTCGAGCAATCGCATGGACGCCCGCCGGGTCCTGCCCGCTGTCGCGATCGGCCTTCTGACCGCCAGTCCGCCTGTCCACCTGACCGCCCAGTCTTCCCCCCACCCCTTCCAGGCCACCGACTACTACCGTCTCGTTTCAGTCGCCGACCCGCGCTTCGCGCCCGACGGCCGGCGGCTCGCGCTCACGGTAACGACCGTGGTCGAGGACAAAGATCGTCGCCACTCCGAGATCTGGATGGTCCCGACCGACGGCATGACGCCCGCGTTCCGCTACACCAGCCCCGCCGCGGAGGCGTCGCAACCGGTGTGGTCACCGGACGGCGCGCTGCTCGCGTTCTCGAGCAAGCGAGAGGGCTTCCCTGACGACATCTGGTTTCTGCGCGCGACTCCGCCCGGAGGCGAGGCGTTCCAAGTCCCGGGCGTGCACGCGCTGCCCGTCTTCTCGCACGACGGCAAGTGGCTCCTCTATGGCTGGCGCGGCCCCGAGCCGGACAGTGCCAAGCAGGAGAAGTGGCGCGACCGCATCTCGCCGGCGGCGATCACCCATGGGCCCGACCCGAAGCGCTTTGACGGGCGGGTCTACACCTCGCTCCCGTTCGTGGAGGACGAGCGCGGCCTCGTCCCGCCGCGCGAGGCTCGGCGGCCGAGCCATCTCTACCTCGCGCCCGTCGCGGGCGGTGAGCCGAAGCAGCTCACGAGCGGCGACCTGAGCCAGCGCGACCCGGACTGGTCTCCCGACGGGAAGGCGGTCGTATTCGTGCAGGACTCCACCGAGCTCGACGAGGTGAGGAGCGAGCCACGACCGCAGCTGTACGTGCTCACGGTAGCGGACGGCGTCCTGCGCCGGATCGCCACGCCATTCGTCGAGAACCGCGCACCGGCGTGGTCGCCCGATGGAAAGTCCATCGCGTTCGTCTGCTCGAAGGGCCGGGGTGAGGAGAACGACGTGTGCGTCATCCCCGCCGAGGGCGGAGCGGTCCGCAACCTCACGACGGCATGGGACCTCGATCCGACCGCTCCGTCCTGGGCACCGGACGGCAGGATGATCTACTGCAGGGCCGAAATCCGAGGCAACATCCACGTCTTCGCGATACCCGTGGCGGGTGGCGCAGTCCGTCAAGTGACGACGGGCGAGCGCCAGCTCGGCGGCTTCGACGTCTCGCGCGACGGGAAGTGGCTCGCCTACAGCACAAGCGACGTCACGCACCCGGACGAGGCATACGTAACCCAGCTCAGCGCCCGGGGGCCGGGGGGCCCGGGGGGGCCGGGCTCGGAGCGGCGGCTGACTTCGTTCAACGACTCGCTCGTGGCCGAGCTCGTGACAATCCCCGCCGACACCTTCTGGTTCCGGAGCGTAGGTGGCTTGCGTATCGAGGCGTTCCTGATGCGCCCTCACGGCTATCGCCCGGAGAAGACCTATCCCCTGATCCTCTACATTCACGGTGGCCCGCACTGGAACTACGGCAACGTATTCTTCCCCGAGTTCCAGTTGCTCGCGGCACAGGGGTACTGGGTGCTACTGGTGAACCCGCGCGGCTCTACCGGATACGGCCACGCGTTCACGTTCGCCAGCCGGGGGCGCTGGGGGCTGGAGGACTACGAGGACCTGATGAAGGCCGTGGACCTGGCGATCGCGCGGGGCGGCGTGGACAGCACGCGGCTCGGCGTCGCCGGCGGCTCCTACGGTGGCTTCATGACCAACTGGGTGGTCGGGCACACGGGCCGCTTCGCGGCGGCGGAGAGCGATCGCTCGATCTACGACTGGTTCTCGTGGTACGGCTCGTCCGACGCGCAGGGCCTCACCGACTACGAGTTCTACGGGCCGCCCTGGAAGGAGGACTCGCTGTACCGCGCGCTGTCGCCGAGGACGTACGCGGGCAACATCCGCACGCCGATGCTCATCGTGCACAGTGACGACGACCGCCGCACGCCGATCGCGGACGCCGAGCAGCTATTCGTGATGCTGCGGCGACGCGGCGTGCCGGCCGAGTTCGTCCGCTACCCGCGCTCCTTCCACGGGCTCTCCCGCACCGGGCCGCCGTGGCTGCTGGTGGACCGGCTGGAGCGGATCCGCACGTGGTTCGCCCACTGGCTGGGGAACGGCGAGGGCCCGCCCGCAGCCGGCGCCGTGCACTGAGCAGCGTGACGCCCCGCGTCGTCCTCGCCCTCGCAGCGGGGCTCCTCGCCGCGCCACCGTCCTTGGCCGGACAGGAGCGGCGCGAGCAGGCCACGCCGCGCCGGCTGCGGGCGGCCGCGGCGACCGGGAGGCGGGTGCCCCCGACCCCCAGGTCGGTGCTCGGCTTCGAGCCGGGCGACGACCGAAAGCTCGCCGACTGGCCCACCCTCGTGCGCTACTACCAGGCGCTCGCCAAAGGGAGCGATCGTGTCCGTTACCACGAGCTCGGAAAGAGCACGTTGGGCGCGCCGTACGTGGCGCTCGCGATCTCGAGCGCGCGGAACCTGAAGCGGCTGGACTACTACCGACGCCTCAACGCGAGGCTCGCCGATCCCCGATCCACGAAGGGAAACCACGACCTAGCGGAGGCGCTGCGCCACGGCAGGACCGTCGTGCTGATCACCGCGGGGATCCATTCGACAGAGGTGGGCGGGCACCTCACGCCCGCGATCCTCGCCTACCGGCTGGCGAGCGATACGAGCGCCGCCACGCGCGCCATCCTCGACGCGGTCATCCTGTGGCTGGTCCCGTCGCTCAACCCCGACGGCGTCACGCTCGTCACGCGCTGGTACAACCGCACACTCGGCACGCCGGCCGAGGGCACCGACCCGCCGGAGCTGTACCACCACTACGCCGGCCATGACAACAATCGCGACTGGTACGCCTTCACCCAGGTGGAAACCCGGCTGATGGTGGACTCGATCCACAACGTGTGGCACCCGCAGATCGTTCACGACATCCATCAGCAGGACAGCGACGGGTCGCGGCTCTTCCTTCCACCATACCTCGATCCGATCGAGCCCAACGTGGACCCGCTGCTCGTGGACGGGGTGAACGCGCTCGGAACGGCGATGGCGTGGGAACTCGCCGGTCAGGGGAAGACGGGCATCGCGATCAACGCGATCTACGACGCCTGGACGCCCGCCCGGGCTTACCAGCATTACCACGGCGGAGTGCGGATCCTGGCGGAGGCGGCGAGCGCGAACCTCGCCTCGCCGATCGACATCCCGTTCGAGCGGCTCGCCGCCCGCGGCCGGGGCTTCGATCCGCGCCAGCGTTCCTGGAACTTTACCGACCCCTGGCCCGGCGGCCGGTGGACGCTGCGGGACATCGTCACCTACCAGAGCGACGGCGCCTACGCGCTGCTCGAGAACGCCGCGCGCTACCGCGACCGCTGGCTTGCGAGTTTCGTCACCGTCCAATGGCGCGCCGTGCGCGGCTGGAAGGGGTGGCCCTACGCCTACGTGATCCCGCGCCAGCAGCGCGACACCGTCGGCCTGGCCACGCTGCTCGATATCCTGCACCACGGCCAGGTCGAGATCCGCACCGCGCTGCATCCCATCACCCTGGGCGGGCAGCGCTTCGCGGCCGGCAGCTACGTCGTCGTGCTGCGGCAGCCCTACGCGGCGTTCGCGAAGACCCTGCTCGAGCCGCAGCACTACCCGGACCTCCGGCCCTATCCGGGCGCCCCGCCGCTGCCGCCGTACGACGCGACGGCGCACACGCTGCCCCTGTTGATGGGCGTGACCGCGGTCCCCGTGCGCGACTCGCTCCGCATCGGCCTCTCGGCGCCGGTCGAGCCGCCGAGCGCGACGCCCGGCTATCCTGGGTTTGCCGGGACCGATGCGCCGCGCATCGGCCTGTATCGCTCCTACGACCCCGCGATCGACGAAGGCTGGACGCGGTGGGTGTTCGATACCTGGAAAGTGCCGTACGTGTCGTTGGTGGATTCGGTGGTGCGCGCCGGCAAGCTGCGGGACCGGTTCGACGCGATCGTGCTCCCCGATCAGTCGCGGCACGCGCTTCTGGAGGGGTTGCCGCTCAATTACCCTCCCCCCTACCCGGGGGGACTGGGACAGGACGGCGTGAAGGCGCTGCGCCAATTCGTGCAGGACGGGGGCACGCTCGTGGCGCTGAACGACGCGAGTCGCTTCGCGATCGCAGAGCTGCTCCTCCCGGTGCGCAACGTCCTCGAGGGCGTCGCGGACGACGAGTTCTACGCGCCCGGCTCCCTGTTCCGGCTCGAGCTCGACACCGCTCATGCGCTGGCGCGGGCCATGCCGGCCCAGAGCGTCGCGTGGTTCGAGAGCGGGCCAGCGTTCGACGTGCTGGACTCGAGCGCCGTGCGTGTGATCGGGCGCTATCCGGCCGACGCCGGCAAGGTGCTGCTGTCGGGGTGGGTGCTGCATCCCGAGCGCGTGGCCGGGCGGGCGGCCCTGGTGGAAGTGAAACAGGGGAAAGGGAGGGCCATCCTGTTCGGCTTTCGGCCTCAGTACCGCGGCCAGAGCATCGCGACTTACCCGTTGTTGTTCAACAGCTTGCAGCTAACCACCCACTAGGTGATGCCCGCTCTTGTCTGATCCTCCGTTGCTTCCTATTCTTCGGTTCATTCCTATTCTGTGGAATCGAATGACTGTGGTCCGCCAGGTAGGAGCCCTGTTGCTGGCCGCGCTCTCGATGAGTCGCGGCCTTTTTGCACAGGATACCGCCGCCCCCGACACGCTGGCTGCGCCGATGGTGGCCGCCGACCAGGTGCGGGTCCTGCTGCGCCCGCTCGAGCTCCGCTACGTGCAGCAGGAACCCCTGCTCCGGCCGCGCACGTCCTCGATCAAAGCCCTGTACGTGAACGCGTGGGCGTTCGGCTCGCGCAGACTGTGGCAGCTCGTGCGCCTCGCCGACGAAACCGAGATCAACGCGCTCGTGATCGACGTGAAGGACGACACGGGGTGCCTGCTCTACCCCTCGGCCGTGCCGACCGCCCAGCAAATCGGCGCCAACCAGTGCGTGCGCGCGAAAGACGCGCGGGCGCGGCTCGACACCATCGCGGCGCACGGGATCTACGCCATCGCGCGCATCGTCGTGGCCAAGGACCCGCGCCTCGCCGAGCACAAGCCCGAGTGGTCGGTGCAGGAGCGGGGGACGGGCAAGCTGTGGCGCGATCGGATCGACATCGCGTGGGTGGACGCCTATAACGATTCGGTGTGGATCTACGCCGCGCAGCTCGCCCAGGAAGCCGTCCACATGGGCTTCAACGAAGTACAGTTCGATTACGTGCGCTTCCCCGACGAGCCGAGGAGTCGGATGGCGACGGCGGTTTTCCCGGCCCACCGTCCGGGCCAGACGCAGCGCGAGGCCGTGCGCGAGCACGTCGCGCTGTTGACGCGCCGGCTCAAGCCGCTCGGCGTCCCCGTCACCTTCGACATCTTCGGCCTCACGGCCTCGGCCACGGGCGACCTGGGGATCGGTCAGGTGTGGGAGGACTTCGCGACCCTCGCGGACGTGCTACTGCCGATGGTCTATCCGAGCCACTACTATCGCGGTGCGTTCGGCTTCGCCTGGCCCAACGGACAGCCCTATCGCGTGGTCCACAGCGCGCTCTCCGATGCGTTGCAGCGCTCGCGCGCGCTCGCGGGCGCGGCGGAGATCCGGCCGTTCCTCCAGGCGTTCACACTGGGCCGCCGGCTCCCCCGCTATACGCCGTTCGAGATCCGCGAGCAGATTCGCGCAGTCGAGGACCTCGGGATCACGTCGTGGGTGTTGTGGAATCCCCGCAGCGTGTACCAGCGCGAGGCGCTGCGTCCCAAGCCAGGCGTGCCTTACTCGGTAGGCGCCAACGCCATCCCGGGGCGCCACTCCGTGATGTAGCCGGCGATCGCCGAAGCCGCGACGGTGAACGGATTGGCGAGATACAGCCGACCGGGCCCCGAGCGCCCGGGGAAGTTGCGGTTGATGGCGCTGATCGTCACTTCATCCCGGGACTTCGAGACGCCCGGCCCCGCATTAATGCAGGCGCCGCATGACGGCTCGAGGAAGGTGGCGCCGACCTTCGTGAACAGCTCGAGATAGCCCCGCTCCTCACAATAGCGCTTCACGTCCTGCGAGCCAGACTGGATGTAGAACCGCACCCACGGCGCGACCCGCTCCCCGCGCGCCGCGGCCTCCGACAGCACCCGGGCGTACATGTCCATGTCTTCTTTCTTTCCCGCCGTGCAGGACCCGGCATAGGCGATGTCCACGCGGACCCGCTCGCCGGCGTCGCCGAGCGAGAGCCCGTTGCCCGGGTCGCCCGGCAGCGCGAGCATCGGCCGCATCGCGCCGGCGTCGATCTCGATCACGTCGCAGTACCCGGCGCCGGGATCGCTTTCCAGCCCCTCACACAGTCGCTCCGCCGCGGCGCGCGACATGCCCCGGTACTCCATCAGATACGCGACGGTCTTCGCGTCGGGAGCGACATACCCGGTGAACCCCCCCACCTCCGCCGTCATGTTCGTCATCGTGGCGCGCTCGTCCACCGACAGCGACTCGACCGCGTCGCCCCCGTATTCGACCAGCTTGCCGATGGCCTGCCCGCTCTTCACGTACGGATGGCGCAGGGTCTCCAGCATGAAATCCTTCGCCGTTACGTTGTCGGGCTTCTTCCCCCGCACCACGATCTTCACCGTCTCCGGAACGCTGATGCGCACGTCTTTCGTGAGCCACGAGTTGAAGATCGCCGTCGTGCCGACGCCGAACGCCACGCACCCGATCGCACCCGCATGGGGCGTGTGAGAATCGCTTCCGATGATCACCATCCCGGGCTGGGCGTGACCCTCGAGGATCTTCGAGTGGCAGATCGCCTCCGAGCCGTGGCGGCCCAGCCTCAGCTCGCCGTAGAGCTTGATCCCGTGCTTCTCCGCGAAGCGTCGCTGCTTCTGCTCGAGCTGCAGCGCGACGTCGAGTAGTCCCTCTTTGACGCGCTCAGGCGTCATCGCCTCGCCCAGGAAGGTGAGGTGGTCGCGGAACATCAGGATCGAGCCCGGGTCGAACACCTTCTCGTCCGGCCCCACGAGCTGCTCGAAGAAGATGGCGGCCATCGGCGTCACGTACTCGTGGCTGAAGCGGATGTCGGTGACGACGAAGCCCTCGTCCCCCGGCTTGACCGCCGGGACGCCGATCNGACGCCGATCTTCGAACGCGACGGATCCACCACCCAGTGGCGGGCTATGATTTTCTCGCCGAGCGTCATCGGCCGCGGCGGCGTGCCGGGCGGCGTGAGCTGCACCCTGCCCTGCGAGCGGGCCACGTTGAAGTTGAATAGCCCGCCGTACTCGATGATCCCGCGGGTGATCTCGCCCTCGCCCGCCGTGAAGGCCGACAAGGGGATCGCCTCGCCGCGCCGCACCTTGTCGATGATGGAGAAGTCGGTCGTCGTGAGCAGGCCGAGGTTCTGGCAGTTCTCCCGGTAAATCCGCTCGATGCTCTCTGCGATGACCAGCTTGATACCGGCACACATCTCCGCGTAGGGCGACTGCTCGCGCGAGGACCCCTTGCCCCGCCGCTTGCCGCTCACCGAGGCGACGAACCCGCCCCGCCGCACCGACCCGCGAGCGACGGGAAACGCGTCGGCGCACTTGAGGCCGAGGTAGGGGAATTCACCCAGGGTTTCGTCGTAGTAATAGCAGATGTAGGCGGGCGTGATCTCGTCGGTGGAGATGTCGTCGCGCAGCTTCATCCCGGGGCGCCAGTCGAGGTCCGTCCCCTCGAGCTGCTGCCGCACCAGAGCCGGGTCCTCCGCGAGGAACAGGATCCGGCCCTCGAGCCGCACCTCGTCCGGAAGCCGCTCGACGCGACGCGATGTGAGAGCAGCGAGCATGAGGTAAGATCGCCAACGCGCTGCAGCCGGAGCAAGCGGACTTCGCGGGGCCGCCCCTAAGTGCAGTTTGTTGCAGCGCAGCCAATGAACTGCCGCGCATCGAGTTAGCTGCCCGACCGGAGGGGGTGGCTAGGTGCCTCTGGCCCGCGAGCAGGGACCCGGATAAGTTTGCGCCCGTTTTTTGACAGTCGCATCTGCCGGCCAACAGTCACTGCGGAGCGAGCACCTGGAACTCCCGACGTCGCATCGGTTGCCGCTGTCCTGGCTGCTCGAGGCAGCGAGCCCGCCGCTCCAGTATCGCGCTTACGCCGAGGTCGTCCCGGAGAATGCTCGTGATCCCGAGCGGCTGGCGGCATTTCACCGGGCCGTGCTCGAGTACAAGCCTGCCCAAGCGATCGCCCGTAGGCAGAGGCCGAACGGCCTGTGGGGTGGTAACGTGCTCGGGCCGACAGCATCGAAGGCGCACGGCTGGAGCGAGCCCGGGATGGTCTACCAGTACCGGCGGCTCCTCGAGCTCGGGTGGCCTCCCACCGAGCGGCCCTTCAGGGACGCGGACCGGTTCCTGTTCCAGATGCTCTCGCGCATCGAGCCGGACGACCCCGACCCACGCGTCGCCCAGAAAGCGCTGGAGCTACTGGTCGAGTTTCAGAAGCCCGCCAAGGCTGACCCCGGGCTGGGCCGCTGGGCGCGGCAGATGGGCCGCCAGGCGGCAGCCTGCGCCCTGGCGCGCGGCAGCCACGTCGACGATCCGCGGGTGCGAGGCACAGCGCACAGCATCGCGAGCAACATCTCCCAGTATTTGCGCAGTGAGCTCGTGCGGAAGCCGTTCCGGAAGGCACAGGGCAAGACCGTGCTCGACCCGGCTGCCTTCCCGCCGACCATCTTCGCCGTCGAGATGCTCGCCTTCCTTCCCCCGGTCCAGCGGGAGCGCGCCGGTTTCATCGAGCGGCTGGGCAGCTATTTCTCGACGCCCTCGCCGCGGCGGGCGTTTTACATCCTGGCTGGGAGGAAGATCCTGAAGCCCGTATTCGAGCTGCTCGGCGACCCATTGCATGCGGACGCAGCCGGCCACGTGGGTGACGTCCCGTTCGCCCTGTACTGGCTCGAGCTGCTGGCCCGGCTCGGTTTGGCACGCCAGATCCCGACCGCGAGCCGCGTCCTTGCACGGCTCTTCAGCGAGTGCGACGAGCAGGGGATCTGGAGCCCGAAGAGCCTGCGCGCGGCGCCCAAGACGAAGAGCCCCCTGACAGCGCACTACTTCCCGCTCGAGGGACCGGGTAAGAGCCCGGCGCAGCGCCAAACGGACGTGACGTTCCGGCTGGCACTCATCGCCCGGATCATGAGCGTGCCAATCGAGGTGGTCTAGGGTCTCGCGTGAGGCGGTTGCTCGCGCTGCTCTCCGCCCTGGTCGTCGCGTGCTGCGCCGCACCGATTCCGCAGGCCGAGCGCTTTCCCGCCGGCACGCCGTTTACGGCGCGCTTTCGCGAGATCGAGGGACGGAGGATTCGCTACATCGACGCAGGCCAGGGAACAGCCGTGATCTTCCTTCACGGCCTGGGCGCTTCGATGTACGCATGGCGCAAGAACCTCGCGCCCGTGCTGGCGGCGGGGTTTCGCGTGGTGGCTTTCGACAACCTGGGATTCGGCTCATCCGACAAGCCGGCGCACGGTTATACGAACGCCGACTACGCTCACCTGCTCGTGACGCTGATGGACTCGCTGCGCGTGAGCGACGCCGCACTGGTCGGGCACTCGATGGGCGGCGCCGTCGCCGCCGAGGCGGCGCTCCGGTCTCCGAAGCGGGTGAGCGCCCTGGTGCTGATCGATGCGGCCGGGCTGGGTACCCGCGAGCCGATGCTCTTCCGCATCGCCCGCTGGCCGGTCCTCGGACCCGGTCTTCTCTCGTTCCGCGGACGCGGACTCGTCGAGCGGCTCCTCAAGTCCACGTACGCCGATCCCAACAAGGTGAGCGACGGTGACGTGGACCAGTACTATGCGCCGGTCGCCGACCGCGATTACGGTCGTGCGCTGCGAGGCGTGCTGCGCGAGTTCCGCTTTGACGCGCTCGGCGGACGCCTCGGCGCGATCGCCGTGCCGACGCTCGTGCTGTGGGGAGAGGAGGACCGCTGGATCCCGATCGCGGCCGGCCGCGCGATGGCGGCCCAGCTTCCGCGCTCTGCGTTCCTCTCGGTGCGGCACGCCGGGCACTCGGTCCAGGAGGAGGCGCCCGACGAGGTGAATCACCTCCTCATCAAGTTCCTCCAGGAGGGCCTGCCACGCGTCCCGGAGAACCTGGCACGGTTGGAGTCTCCAGCCCCGGGCCCGTCCCCACCCGTTCCCGGGAGCATCCAGGAGAGACCGGGCCTCTTGGCGTGGCGGTCGAAACGGCACTAGATTTATTCAACCATTCGGTTGATGCTGCAGAGCGTGCGACACAAGTTAAGCAGCAGCAGAGCGTTACGGATAGTCACCGCGGCCCGTGACGAGTTCGCGCGCCACGGGTTCGACGGCGCCCGCGTGGATCAGATCGCGCGTCGGGCCGGGGTGAACAAGCAACTGCTGTTTTACTACTTCCACTCCAAGCGCGGGCTCTTCGACGCGGCCCTCACCTCGGGCGGAGCCGAGTTCGAGGAGGCTCTCGCGCAGCTCGGCAGTCGGGACGGCCGACCTCTCGACCGTCTTCGCGCAACTCTCGAAGCGCAGTTCGACTTCCTCGCCACCCATGCCGATCTGGTCACCCTGCTCACGCAAGGCGGGCGGTCGGGAACGCGGCCGTTCGCGCCAGCCATCAAGCGGCTGGTGGTGCTCCTGGCGGAGGGACAGGGCCTCGGGCAGGTACGCGACGACGTGGACCCGCACCTCGCCGCGGCGCAGGCGCTGGTCCTGATGGTCGCGTACCTGGGACTGGAGCCCTTGATCACGGCAAGCGCGCCCCCGCTCGGCGCCGATGAGCCGGCGCTGCGGGAGCGCTGGAAGGAGGCAGCCGTCAGGCTCGTGCTCCAAGGAGTCACGGCCCGTTGAGCCTCACCATGCGATCCAGTACGACGCCTTCACGAGGAAGGTGTTCTTGGGGTGCAGGTCGAACAGATCCCGGAGGTTGCCTGCAAGCGAGCGCGGCCCTTCGAGCGGGGCGTAGTCGGTGCGCCCCTGCGTCCAGACGACGAACAGAGTCGAGCCGGGTCGGTACTCCCAGCGCAGCACGGCGGTCGAGTTGAACTCCTTGTCGTTAAACCCGTCGGGCGTGGCCGCGTAAGGTTTGTAGCGATTGTCGAACGCTGCGGCGTTCGGGTCGGCCAGCTCACGCAAGCTGGAGTAGGTGCCTTTGCTGATGAACGGCTGGGCGTAGAGCTGCAAGGTGAGGACCGTCGAGAGAGTATAGTCGACCCGGCCGGTGAGTGACACCGTTTTCTGGTTCAGATGCGCAAACGTGAAGTGCACGCCGGCCGAGTCGGCGATTGTGCCGTGCGGCTGAACGTCGTTGACGTTGTGCGTCGCGCTCAGGGTCACGGCTGCATTGACCTGGGACGCCACGCGGAACGTGATCTGGGTATTGCCATTGAACTTCTCGGACCGGCCTCCGTCGCCCCGCCAGTAGTTGAACCACACCGACGGCACGAGCGGAGGGCGCGCGTCCCCGTCCACTTCCCCCCACGCGGACAGGTAGGGATCGGCCCGCACGGCCGGCCCCCCTCGCGAGCAGTTTCGATCGCAGAACGTTGTGCCGAGCTGGCCCGCCGTGACGCCCCCCATGACCCACCACCTGTTGTTCAACTGGACGTGCCCGTTGGTGTTCGCCGCACGCTCGACGGGCGTGCCGGCCGCCGTCCAGTACTGCCACCAGTTGAAGTTCCACCATGCTTGCTGGTACACCGATGTCGGGTGCAACGACTGCACGCCGAACCAGGTATTCCAGCTCTGCTGGTCCGCCTGCAACAGGAAGCCCAGGTCGTTTACTTCGAAGCCGGGCGAGCGGCGCTGGTAGCTGGTCTCGAACCGCGTGACGCCCCCACCGACTTTGCCGAACAACAGCTCTTCCGCGTCGCCCGCGAGCGACGTCCGTGTCGGGTCGTAGGATGCGCCGGCGCCGGGCCGCTGGTAGTAGTGGACCGGGTCCCGCTGCGTGAGCGCGATCGCCGCCGCGGTGCCGGTGAGGCGGCTCAGGTCGAAGGATCCGGAGATCTGGTAGTGGCTCCTCAGGAACCGGTGCCGGAAGTCCAAGGCGCTCACGTAGGCGCTTCGGCGCAGCAGGCTATCGGTCCACCGGTCGAGGCTGCGATTCACCGCGGTGAACATGAGCCCGATGCCGCTTTCACCGTTCCGGAAATCTTGCTGCGTTCGCACCACCGCGTAGTTGGTGGTCGGCTCCACAGTCCGGTCGAGCGTGCCTGCGGCGCGCTCGGTGACCGCGTCGAGGACGCCGACGGTCTGGCCGCCCCGGAGGCGGCCGGTCAGCTTCGCTGCGCCGTAGATGGTCGTCGCAGTGGGCGATTCTGGGTCGCCGTCGCGGAGCTGCGGCGCGCGGCCGATGCGCCGCGAGTAGAACAGGCCTTCGCTGTTACAGTTCACCTGGTTGCAATTGACGTCGAACCGAAAGATCCCCGCGCCCTGGACGAAGAACGGCCGCCGTTCCTGGAAGAACGACTCGAAGACGGTGAGGTTGAGCACCGCCGGATCCGCTTCCACCTGCCCGAAGTCGGGGTTCACCGTGCCATCGAGCGTTAGGTTCGGCGTGAGACCGTACTTCAGGTCCGCGCCCGCAGTGAGTTTCTGTGAGCGGTCAAAGCTCGTGCCAGTCGGAACCGACACGTTCTTCGTCACCACATATGGCGCGACCTCGGGCCGGCGCGGCGAGGGCAGGCCAACGAGGCCGGTCAGCTCCCCCAGCTGTGATGAGATCCCAGCCTGGGAATTGCGGTACACCGGCCAGCTGACCCGCTCGGGGTACCGCTGGATATCGCGCCAAACCCCGAACCCGAACGTGTTCGTACCCCGAGGCACGTAGCGCAGCTGCGACAGCGGGATCCGGAACTCGGCCGCCCACCCGAGGGAGTCTACCGCGGTGGCAACCTCCCACACGGCGTCCCAGGCGTCGTCTTCTTGCTGATCGTTGTAGATCGCGTAGTCGCGTTTCACGCCGGCCGGATTCACGGCGAACTCGTAGCCGGAGCGTCGATCGTGATAAGAGTCAATCATGATCTTCAGCTGATCGGTGGCTGCCCGGACGTCGCGCCGAGCGAGGAGCTTGAGAATCGAGTCGGGATGCGGGTCGAATGCCCGAATGAAGACGTAGATGTTACGGTCGTCGTAGGCAACTTTGGCTTCGGTCGGGAAGCGGGGATCTCCATCCTCCTTCGGCTGGAACTCACGGAACTGAGTGATCGCCGGCGCCCTGCGCCAGACCTCGTCGTCGTCCCGGCCGTCGATGAGGGGCGCGTGCACCGTGCGCACGGCCGTGGCCGTCGTGGCGGTCGGCGGGCGAACGGAGTCGTCTGCAGCGGGCGTGTGGGCCTGAACGACGAGGGCAAGCAATACGGCCGACGGCATGGCACGCCCCGGGGAGCTGGATGGACTGTTAGACAGGTGATACGTCGAAACGGTTGAGGTCGTTTCCGGGCGGGCACGAAAAACCCCCGGGGGCGGTGCCCCCGGGGGTGCGGGTCGGTCCGGTTCAGTTCTGCTTCGCCACGAGGCTCGGTTCCACCGGCGCCGGGCGCTCGAACACCAGGTGCCCCGCCTCGAAGCGGGCACCACGGAGCGCCAGGCTCAGCACCTCGCCCAGGTCCTCCACCAGGTGGACCTGCAAAGACTTGCGGACCTCGTCGGGCAAGTCGTGCAGGTCGGGCTCGTTCTCCCTGGGCAGGATGATCGTCTTGATCCCCGCCCGAACGGCGCCCAGGATCTTCTCCTTCACGCCGCCGATCGGGAGCACGCGTCCCCGCAGCGTGATCTCACCGGTCATGGCGATGTCGTGGCGCGCAGGCCGCTTGGACAGCGCCGATACCAGGGCGGTCGCCATGGTCACGCCTGCAGAGGGGCCGTCTTTGGGGATGGCGCCCGCCGGCACGTGAACGTGAATGTCCACGTCTTTCAGGGCCTCCTCGTCGATGCCGAGCCGGTCGGCGTGGGACTTGGCGTAGGTCAGGGCGGCGCGTGCGGACTCCTTCATGACGTCTCCCAGCTGACCGGTGAGCACGAGGTCACCCTTGCCTTGCATGACGCTCGCCTCGACGAACATGATGTCGCCGCCAACCGGCGTGTAGTACATCCCGGTCGCGACGCCGATCTGGTCCTCGCCCGCCTTGTGCTCCGGATGTACTTTGGGCCGGCCGATCAGGTCGTGCACGCCTTCAGCCGTGACGCTGATCCGCTCGGCCTCACCGGCCGCGATTCTGTGCGCGACTTTTCGGGCGAGCTTCCCGATCTCGCGCTCCAGTTGACGGACGCCCGCCTCGCGGGTGTAGCTCGCGATCATCTCGCTCAGCGCCTCGTCCGTGAGCTGGAGCTGCTCGCCCGTCAAGCCATTCTGTCGCAGCTGCCGCGGAACCAGATAGCGCTTTGCGATCTCGAGCTTTTCGCGCTCCGTGTAGCCGGCGAAGCTCACCAGGTCCATCCTGTCCACGAGCGGCCCGGGGATGGACTGCGGGAAGTTCGCCGTGGCGATGAACAGCACCTCCGACAGGTCGAACGGCACCCCGAGGTAGTGGTCCGTGAACGAGTCGTTCTGCGCCGGGTCCAGCACCTCGAGCAGCGCCGCCGCCGGATCGCCCTGGAACGACACGCCGAGCTTGTCCACCTCGTCGAGCAGGAAGACCGGGTTCTTGGCGCCGGCCTGCTTCATCCCCTGAATGATGCGGCCAGGCATGGCGCCCACATAGGTACGCCGGTGACCCCGGATGTCGGCCTCGTCCCGAGCGCCACCGAGCGAGATGCGGACGTAGGGCCGCCCCATGGCCCGGGCGATGGACTTCGCGATTGAAGTCTTGCCCACGCCCGGCGGGCCGACGAACAGCAGGATGTGACCCCTCTGTTTGTCGTCGTCGTTGCCGCGCGGCGGCATACCCTCCTCGGATCCCGCTTCCTTGGACTCGGGCGCGCGCCGCCGCTGGCGGAGCTGGCGCACGGCGAGGAATTCGAGGACCTGGTCCTTGACATCCTTGAGGCCGTAGTGATCCTCCTCGAGGGTTTCGGCGGCGCGCTTCAGGTCCAGCGCCTCCTCGGCGCGCTTGTTCCACGGTAGCTCCGCCATCGTCTCGAGATAGGTGCGGATCACCTGCGCTTCCATGGAGTCCCGGTTCGCCCGCTCGAGCCGCCGCAGCTCGCTCTCCACTTCTTTCTTCGCTGCCTCCGGCAAGCCGAGCGTCGCAAACCGCTTGCGCAACTCGTCGACTTCGCCTCCTTCGTCCTCTTCTCCCAGCTCCTTGCGGATCGCCTTCATCTGCTCGCGCAACAGCATCTCGCGTTGCCGCTCGCCCAATTCTTCCTGGACCTGCGACTTGATGTGCTCCTGGGCGTCGAGCACGGCGATCTGGCGCTGGACGTGCACCAGAACGCGGCGCAGCCGCTCCTCGACCGAGAGCGTTTCCAGCAGCGCCTGGCGCTCGGCCGGCTTGATGTCGAGGTAACCCGCGACCAGATCGGCGAGCCGGCCAGGGTCGGTCACGCCGTCGAGCACCTGTCGAACCACCTCCTCAGGGAGGCCGGACTTCTGCCCCAGTTCCGCGGCCCGGTCCCGGGCCTCGCGGTACAACGCGAGGAAGGCGGGGTCATCGGACTTCAGCGGCATCATATCCGCGACCTCGCGGACCACCGCCTCCAGGTGCCCTCCGGTCTCCACGAAGTGGACCGCCGTGCCACGCGTCTCCCCATGCAGCAGCAGCTGCACGCCGCCCAGACCGCGCTGGATCTGGCTGATCTTGGCGATGGTCCCCATCGGATAGAGAATTCCGGGCGTGACGTCATCGACGTTCTCGCGCTGCGCGACGGCAAGAATGAGTCGAGATTCGCTCTTCAGCGCCGCTTCAATTGCGCGGAGCGTCGGGGGACGGCCCGCGCCAACGGGCATCGAAACGCCAGGGAATAGCACCACCTCCCGGAGCGGGAGCACCGGAAGCGTCAATCGCTCAGACATGGACTTGGCTCACTTTAGAGTGTGTGTACCGCATCGTGCCTGTCCGGGCTTTCGCATCGACCATGCCAGTAGAAGAACGTCAAAAAGGGGGACCGCGTTCCTCCGCGGGCGGTCAATTAGGCAGAAGCTGCCGATTCTGCCACGCGTGATCGGCCTTGCTGGCGCCGATCGCTTCCCCGTAAGTCGAGATGCGTTGGACGGTTGCACCGTCGTGCCGCCGCAGCTAAATCTATGCGCCCACTCCTCTCGAGCTCGCATGAACGAGGCGGACAAGTCGCTGACCACGCGACTGATCCAAGCGCTGGGAAACGCCTTCACCGTTGAGGGAGAGCTCGGTCGCGGTGGTATGGGCGTGGTGTTCAACGCCCGTGACGAGCGGCTCAAGCGCCAGGTGGCCATCAAGGTCCTCCCGCCCGAGCTGGCGTTCCGCGAGGAGATCCGAATTCGCTTCCTGCGCGAAGCCGAGACCGCCGCCCGGCTGTCGCACCCGCACATCGTCCCGATCCACTCGGTGGGCGAGAGTCCGGACGGGCTCGTCTATTTCGTCATGGCCTATGTGGACGGCGAGTCGCTGGCCGCGAGGCTCAGGCGACGGGGCCGGCTACCCGCCGAAGAGACGCGGCGCATCATGCAGGAAACGGCGGATGCCATGGGCGCCGCGCACGCGCTGGGCATCATCCACCGCGACGTGAAACCGGACAACATCCTGCTCGAGGGGAGCCGCGGCCGGGTGGTCGTGACCGACTTCGGGATCGCGAAAGCCCTCTCCTCGACCACGGGCCCCGCGACGCTCACCGCGACCGGCGTGGCGATCG
>WNGM01003119.1_pt1 | contig 23020 bp, 13 predicted proteins | sample 5400571 | NCBI WGS metagenome assembly WNGM01 (sample SAMN13153378, study PRJNA577476) | soil metagenome | isolation source: 100 cm soil or saprolite under Garry oak tree replicate 2 | place: USA:California | collected 2016-06-15 | reverse complement strand
TCGCGCTCGGCCATCACGAGAAGTACGACGGGACCGGCTATCCGACCGGCTTGAAGGGCGATCACATCCCGCTCGAGGCGCGCATCGTCGCGATCGCCGACGTCTACGACGCGCTGACCTCGGTGCGCCCCTACAAGTCTGCGTGGCCCGTCAAGGACGCGCTCATCTACATGGAGAAACAGGCCGGCCAGCATTTCGATCCGCGGCTCGTGGAATTCCTGGCGCGGAACCGCGACGAAGTCGTCTCGATCGGCGAGCGGTTCGCCGATCAGGCGGTGCAATAGCCCGGCGGCGACGCTCCGTGGCGCAGACCTCGATCCTCACACGTATTCGGGCCCATCTTACCGGGCGCCCGGACACGGAGCATGAACAGGCGATCGTTCGGCTGCTGGTCGGGACGGCGCTGTTGCTGTACCTGCCCTTACTGGCCGTTAGAGGCAGCCAGGTTTCCGGTGAGGCGGGCCTGGTGTTCTTCGCTGCCATGGGTCTGGTGTGCTACCTCGCCATGGCCGCGGCGGTGTTCGGTTGGATGTATTTCTTGCCGGCGGCTTCGCCTACTCGACGTGTCGTCGTCTCCGTACTTGACATTGGCGGAACCACGTTCTTCATGTACCACCTGGGCGAGTACGGCGCTTCGCTGTACATGTTCTACCTATTGATCATTTTCGGTCACGGTTTCCGCTACGGCAAGCCCTATCTGTATAGCTCGCTAATACTCAGCGCCGCCGGCTTCGCACTGGTCCTTGAATTCAACGATTACTGGATGGAGAACCGCGTGCTCGGCCTCGGTTTGATGGTGGGCATGATCTTGTTGTCGCTGTTCCAAGGCAAGCTCGTGACTCGACTCTTCGATTCGCTGCGTCGTGAGGAAGCCGCAAACCAGGCGAAGCGCAGATTCCTCTCCACCGTGAGCCACGAGATGCGCACCCCGCTCAACGCCATCATCGGGATGAACGATCTGCTGCGCGACACCGCCTTGAACACGGAGCAAGCGGAGATGGTGAAGGCGATGCACGAAGCGTCGCAGTCGATGCTCAAGCTGGTCGAGAACGTACTGGACATTTCCAAGATCGAGGCCGGCAAGGTCAACATCGAGGAGACCGACTTCGACCTTCACAGCTTGATCAACGGCACCACGGCGGTGCTCGCCCCGCAGGCCGAGATCCGCGGCCTTCAGCTTCGCGCTCATGTGATGCCGGAAGTCGCGCACGCGTTGCGCGGCGATCCTTACCACCTGCGCCAGGTGCTGTACAACCTCATCGGCAACGGCGTCAAGTTTACCGAATCGGGCGGCGTCACCCTGACCGTGTCGAGCTTGGGCGAGAGCGACCATGCGGTGCGCCTGCGTTTCGCGGTACAAGACACGGGGATCGGCATCGCGCCGGAGGCGCAGGAGCGTATTTTTGAAAGCTTCGTGCAGGCCGATGACTCGACCACGCGCCGATACGGCGGCACCGGTCTCGGCACGACGATCGCGAAGCAGCTCGTCGAGATGATGGGCGGGCAGATCGGGCTGGTCAGTACGCTGGGCAAGGGCAGCACCTTCTGGTTCGAGCTGCCTTTCAAGAAACAGGCGGTCGGCCAGATGCCGGAGGCCTCGTTTCGGCTGAACGATATCAGGATCATGCTGCTCGGTTTCAACGAAGCGGAGCTGCGTTCGCTCGAGCAGGACCTCGCAACCTGGGGAGCGCGCACCGGACGCGCCTCAGGCGTCGAGGCGGCTGCCGCGCGTCTCGCCGAGGCGCAGTCTTTGGGCCATCCTTACCACTTGGTTCTCGTACGCGAAGACGCCGAGGCTGAGCCGGCACGGATCGTCGCGCAGCTCTGCAGTGTCCGCAACCAAAAGGCGCCACCGACGGTGTTGTGCACCCCCGGCGTATCGGAGGTTCGCCGCACCGAGGTCCTTGCGGGCGGCTTCGCCGCGGTTTTGGAAATGCCGTTCGAGAAGCGTCTCCTTTTCAACGCGATTCATTCGGCGACCGCGATCCAAGGAGGCCAGGAAGGCGTCATTTCGCTGAGCGATTACTACGCCTCCCGCGACGCCAGCCGGCGCCGCTACCAGATCCTGGTTGCCGAGGACAACGCGGTCAATCAGCGCGTCATCGTGGGGATCCTCGAGCGCGCCGGCCACAGGGTCCGGGTCGTCGGAGACGGCGAGCAGGCGCTGGACGTGCTGGAGAACGAGCGATACGACGTCATCATCATGGATCTCAACATGCCGGAGCTCGGCGGGCTGGACGCGGCGCGGGCCTACCGCTTCATGGATCCGGGGGCAAGCCAGGTCCCGATCATCATGCTTTCCGCCGACGTGACTGCGGAGGCGATGAAGGAATGCGCAGACGCTGGAATCGACGCTTTCCTCCCCAAGCCCGTGGAAGCGCGCCGCTTGCTCGATACCATAGCAAGCCTGGTCGCCAAGCGCGCGAGCGCTCCGGCCGTCGCCAAGGACGATGCAGAGGGGACCCCCGCGGTCATCAACCCGGCCGCGCTTGCGGAATTGGAGCTCATCGGCTCGGGCAACAACTTCATGCCGGAACTCGTCAACGGGTTCATCCAGGACGGGGAGGCGTTGCTGCGGCAAATGGAAGCCGCGGTTGCCGCGGGACAATACGAGACGCTGAGGGACCTCGTGCACGCCATGAAAGGTTCGGCCGTCACGCTCGGCGCTGACCAGCTATCGAGAACCTGTGTGGGGGCCACCGGCCAGACGACCTCGGAGCTGGAGGCGAGCGGAACACGCGTCCTGAAGCTGGTGCGGGAGCAGTTCCAGCTGGCCCGTACTTCGCTCCTCGAATACCTCAAGAAGGGTCAGAGCGCGGCCCGCTAGATGGTGCCGTTAAGGCTTTGAACGGTTGCGCCGCGATTGAGTCAGTTCACAGCGGCCGCCGATTCTTCTGCCGGCGCGAGATAGGGCGTAAGCGATACTGAACTTATGTCGTGGCGACCCGGCACGTGGCGCACCGCACGCGCGAGTTGCCGCGCTTCCGGCTCGGTCCAGCAGAGTGGATCGGCAGTGGGCAGCAGCGCCAGGTCGGCACGGGCGAGCGGTTGCTCCTGCAAGCGCTCCGCGACCAAGAACTTGATTTGGGCACGCAGTCGCGGCAGCGGAAGCGTTGGGAAATCGCCGAAGAACGGAAGCGTCCTGAGGCGTACCCATGCCTCCTTATCCGGGATACGATCGATGTCTTCGAGCGAGAGTCCGTCGAGCATGCGGAACAGCTCGGCGCGCGGCGGCGAGATCGCGATAAATTCGTGGGGCACCTGCGGAGCGCCGGCCATCTTGATGAAGCGTTGGGCGACGGTGACGCCGGCACAGTGTGCGATGAAGCGTACGCGTCCGATGCCGGGCGGCAGCAATCGCAGGTGCTCGCGCCAGGCGAGTGCGAGTGCGCTCATCGACGAGGCGCGCTCGTAGCGCACAAGATAGATCGCCGCGTCGTTCGGCAGTCCCGCCGCGCGCGCCGCGGCTTGCGGATCGGCGAGCACACCCGCGACGAAGTAGATGGCTGTGCAGGCGTCGGGGCTGCCGGGGAGCGGCTCGATCACGGCGGCGTCATCCGCGGTCGTGACACCCGGGTGCGCGGTTGCCAACGCGCCCTCAGCATCGGCCCCGTGGCGCGCCTCGTAGAGCGCGGCAATCCGGGCGAAGGTGAGCGTGCGCACCTCGGACAAGGTCACCGACAAGTCGTGCTCGTGTTTGAGCAAGTGTTCGATCTCGACGGCCATGAGCGAATCCAGCCCGAGCTCGCCGAGCGCCCCAGTCTCCGCCACAGCGTCCTCCGGCTTGAGGCCCAGGATACCCTTTATCGCAGCCAACAACCCCTCATACCCTCCGCGCGCGGGTGCGGTGCGCTCCCGCGCACGGAGATTGTGATCCGGCACTACGCTGGCCACAGTCGGCGCAGACTGCGTGAGCAGAGTATCTAGGGTCTCCAGGCAGGACTGGATCGATTGCTCTTTGATGTGCAAGCCCGTGAAGTGGATGTGTCCGCGGTTTTCTTCGACAAAGCCGACACCGCCGATCACGCCCCACTGGATCGCGATCGCCGGATAACCCGCGCGCCTACGCGCCTCGCACAGACGATCGAGCGCCGAGTTGGCGTAGCCGTAGTTGGATTGCCCAGCGTTGCCCACACCGCCCACAATCGAAGAAAACGCGACAAAGTGATCGAGAGCACGGCAGTGCGCGCGCGTGGCGATGTCCAGATGTTGCGCACCCTCGACCTTGGCATGGCTGACGCGCGCGAAGCGCTCGGGCGTCTGATTGGCCAGGAGCGCATCGTCGAGCACCATCGCCAGGTGGAATACGGCACCGAGCGGTCGCTCGGCTTCAATCTCGCGTACCAGTGCGTCGGCCTCGCGCGCGTCACCCACGTCACGTGTCGAGACCGTCACGCGCGCGCCGTGCCGCTCGAACGCGCGCAATCGATACGCGTCGTACGTACCGCGTATCCCACGGCGGCTGGCGAGCACGAGACGGCGCGCGCCGCGTTCGATCAGCCATTGCGCGAGCTCCAGGCCGACTCCGCCGAGGCCACCTGTGACGAGGTACGCCTTGTCAGGATAGAACGACATACGCGGCCGCGCCGGAAGCGCCAAGGACTTACCTGTCGTGGGATCGCATACGCGCACCAGCACCTTGCCGATGTGGCGTCCGCGCGCCAGGTAGCGGAATGCCTCCTCCACCGCGTCGTGCGTGAACACGATGCGCGGGAGCGGTTGCACCACGCCGCGCGCGAGACCATCGCGCACGAGCGCGATCAGCTCGTCGATCTCCGTGGTCTCTTCTTTCGCGAAGTTGTTGAACCCCACCCCGTAGAACGCGATGTCCTTGAGGAACAGGCGCATCCCGATCTGCGTATCGCGGCTCATGTCGTATTTCCCGATCTCGACGAAGCGTCCGTAACGCGACAGCACACGCAGGCCCGCAGCAAGCTTGTCCTCGACGAGCGAATTGAGCACCACGTGTACGCCGCGCCCGCCAGTGGCGCGCAGCACCAAATCCTCAAATGAGGCGTCGCGCGAGTGGCCGATATGGTCGTCTGCCAGACGCGGGAAGCACTCCCTTAGGAACGCACGCTTCTCTGCGGAGCCGACCGTGGTGAATACCTCACAGTCTAAGGAAAGCGCGATGCGGATGGCCGCCTGCCCCACGCTGCCAGAGCCCGTGTGGATCAACACGCGCTCGCCGGATTTGAGCCGCGCGCGAATCAGCAGCGCGAGATAAGCGGTGAGGTAGGCCGCAGGTACGGTGGCCGCGTCTTCCAGCGTCCATTCATCGGGGACCGGAAAAACGCACCGCGCGCGCGCGCGGCTGATGTGCGTAGCGAAGTTTTCGTACGTGAAACCCATTATCCGCCGCCCGTCCCGCGTCAGTCCCGAGAACTCGCCGCCTACCGCGTTCGCGACGTCTTCGCCATAGTCCTCCTCGCTCAGGCGCCCGGTCGCGAGCATCACGTCCTTGAAGTTGAGCGCGAGATAGTGCGCGGTGTACGCGTAGTCCTCGTCTCTCCACACCGGGCCTTGCATCCAATGCAGCGAGCTCAGATCGCCCGGGTCCAGCCCGAGCAGCGCGTTCGTGGTCGTTACGGTCTTCACGGGGACGAGCGGCAGGTGTCGCAGGGCCCCCCAGACGCCGGCGCGCACGACGTTTTGCGCGAGATCGAAGCGATAGAAACGCTCCCGCTCGGCATCGGTCAACCGCGCGAGGTCGTCGGCGAAGAGCGCACGCAGACGTTCGCCCCCCGGTTCCTTGCGTGCGCATTGCAGCAGGCCGAGGAGCCCCGCCGCTTCGCGCTCCTCGGTCTCGAGCCACAGCCGCGCCGCGGGCTGCGCGTCGAGTGCGGCGAGCGATGCCCGGATAGCCGGCAGGTCCGCACCGAAGTCGCCGGTGAGCCGCATCGGCTTCGGCACGAGCTCTGCGAGCGGGCGTTTGCGGCAAAGAAACAGTGTCGAGGTGAGGCCGTCGTCTCTTACCGCCAGGGTGTCGAAGCCGCAGTCCTCGATCAGGCGTCGCCACTGCTCGGTTGTGAGCAGCGCGCCGTGCGAGCGATCGCCCGGATCGTCGAAGCGCCACAGCTGGTCGATAAAGCCCCAGATGCCGAGCATCGGGATGTATGCGTGCGTGATCTCGTGCAGCAGGAGGAATCCCTGATCCGCGAGCGCGTCATGCAAGTGCCCGAGCGCCGTGCGCAGATTGGGTGTCGCGTGCAGCACATTGCTCGCCACGATCAAGTCTAACGGCGGCGCGAGCGCGGCCGGGGCCGGCGCGCCGATATCCCACACCGCGAACTCCGTGACCGCGTCGTACTCGGCGAAGCGGCTGCGCAGGTTTTCGAAGAACCCGGCCGACACGTCGGTGACGAAGTAGCGATCCTCGGCGGAACGCAGCCGCGGCAGCACATACGCGGTGATGCCGCCAGTGCCGGCGCCGATTTCGGCGACACGCACGGGGCGGTTGATCGCCATATTCTCAAGCACCGTGTCCACGAGTATGCCGAGCTCGTGCGGCCCGAAGAGGGTCACCATGCTCAAGTCCTCGCGGTACACCGAGTTGTATTCCTCGAACCCGACAATGCGGGCGACCGGATTGTCGAGGAACGCGTCGGGATCGGCATAGACGTGACGCGCGAGGCGCAGGAACAGGCCCCGCGGATGCGCGCTGAAGCGCGCTATATCGTCGATGTTGGGCGGCGCGCAGGATTCGCGCGCGAGCATCTCCTCGATCAGCAAAAGATGCGCCGGGAGTGCACGGCCCGACGCCTTTGCCTTATGCAAGACATCGAGCGCCGCGGTCACGACGAAGCGCGTGACGACCCCGACATATTCGGCTAATTCGGGCGCGCCGGATGTTTGGCCGTCCGCGGAATTGTCGTACGGTACGAACGCGTGCCGCAGCAGCAACGGCCGGTCGCCGCCGCGCGCGCGCGTCAGCACCGCCCCACGACACTCCTCGATCACAACTGCGGGCGCCACGACGCGCTCGAGTGCCGCTTCGTAAGTCGCCGGAATCGTCTCCGATGCGGACTGGCGCGTAGGATCCAGAGTGAAGCGCCGCACGTAAGTCGGCACTGCGGTCACGCGCGGCTGCGCCAGGGTCGGGCCCTGGATCAGCGCATCGAGATAGGTCACCCAATTGCCGTTCCACGCGACCTGAAATTGCTTAGCGTTGGCCGACGCAGCACGGAGCCCCTGGAACGCGCTACCGTACTGGTAGCCGCGCAGCCGCAGCTCCTTATATATGTCCGCGGCTGCGAGCGTCAACGTGTCGCTGGGTGCGCTCGGCTTGCTCAGCGTTGGCCAGGTGACTTCGGCGCCGGCCACTGCCGTGCCGCTCGCGACCAGCTCGTTGTCGTATACGATCTCGAAGCGTCGCGTCGCCGCGAGGTAGCGCACGATGAGCGTGACCGGCGATTCGGACGTGATCGAGGTCGCGCGGTGAAACGTCACCCCTTCAAACTGTACAGGGAGGCGCTCGAACGGCACGTGTGCGAGGTGCGCGAGCGTGCGCCAGACCAGGCACAAATAGCCAACGCCAGGGAACAATGCCTTGCCGTGGATACGATGGTCGGCGATGTAAGCGTTCTCTTCGGACCGCAGATCGATGGTGAAGCGCTGTTCGGCGGCCGCACCACCGCCGTATTCGGCGAAGCTCGGGACCTCCCATGTTTGCTTGTCGTCCCAATGACACAGCCCGGGTACATGGCATGGCGCCCTGAGCGGGTAGGGAACGCCCAACAAGCGCGACCAGGCGACATCGATCCCGAGCGTGTACGTGCGCGCGAGACCCTCGAAGATGGGCGCAGTACCGGTGCGCCCCCGATTCATCAACCCGAGCGTCCTGCAGTCAGCACGTGTCTCGGCGATGGGTCGGCGCAGCAGCGCGTGCGCACCGACCTCCATGATTACCGCGCCCGATTGGATCGAAGTGAGGGCCTCGGCGAAACGCACCGGCTGGCACAGGTTGTTGACGAAATACTCGGCGTTACAGAGTGAAGCGTCCCCGCCCGGCGGGGCGGAGGTCGACACCCACCGAGAGGTGCGGCCTCTTGGAGCCGGGATGAGCCGTGTGAGGGCCGCGCGCAGCGCAGGCGCCGCCGCAGCCATTCCCGGCCCATGGAATGCGATGCCTGCAGAGTCGAGGACGCGCGTGTCGACGCCGCGCCCGGTGAGCTCCGTAAGCAGGGCATCGAGCGCGGTCGGGTCGCCGGAAACCGTCACGCTGCGCGCACCGTTGTGGCATGCAGCGGTCACGCCCTCCGTGCAGAGTGCAGCGGCCGTCCCCCAGTCGAGCGCAACCGCCGCCATCTTCCCGCGCGTCGCGGGTGCCTCCGCTACCGCGCGCCCGCGCCAGTAGGCGGCGAGTATCGCCTGGTCAGCGTCGAGCGCGCCGTCGGCGTAGGCGCAAGCGATTTCACCTACGCTGTGGCCGAGCAGACCATCCGGTTTAAGCCCGGCTGCATGCAACAGATCAACGAGCGCAATCTGCACCGCCGTGAGCGCCACGAACGTTGCGGTCACCTCGCGCAGTGCTTCGTCATCCGCGCGTGTGAGGAGCTGCGTCAGATCGATGCCGGTGCCTGCGAGCGCTTCATGACCGCGCGTGAGTGCCTCGCGGCACGGCGCGAGCTCCAGGAGCGCTGCGCCCATGCCGGGCCATTGTGCGCCCACGCCCGGAAAGACCCACCAGAGGGCGGGACGCGCAGCGAGCGCCTGGCCCCGGATCGTGGTCGGATCGCCGTCGGTAGGGCGCACGACCGCGCCGCGGAAGGGATGCGTGGCGATGGGCGCATTCGCGATCGAGGCGAGCAGGGCTGCTTGACCCGCGGTCGGGGTGAGCGAGAGAAGCCTTTCAAGCCCGGTCTCGGTGCGCGCGGCGACGGGGACGACCGGATACGTGGCAGGCGCCGCCGCACGCTCCAGCTCGTCACGCAGGATTACGTGCGCATTTGTACCGCCGAAGCCGAAGGAGTTGACTGCCGCCACACCCCCGCGCCACGGTTGATGCGCAGCGACCACTGTCAGGCGGCTGTCGCGCAGCACGGCGATGTCCGGGTTAGGCGTTTTAAAGTGCAGGTTGGCCGGGATGGTGCCGTGCTCCATCGCCAGGAGCACCTTCAGCACGCCTGCGAGTCCAGCGGCCCCCTCGGCGTGACCCATGTTCGACTTTACCGAACCGACAAGCAACGGCGTTTGCGCGTCGCGATCGCGGCAGAGCACCTCGACCAGCGCGCTTGCCTCTTGCGGGTCACCCACACGCGTGCCGGTACCGTGAGCTTCGACGTAGACGACCGAGCGTGGGGCTATGCCGGCGCGCTTATACACGCTTTGTAACAGCCGGCTCTGTGCCGCGCCGCTTGGGAAGGTGATGCCTTGCTCCGTGTACCCGTCGCTGTTGACGCCCGATCCCAGGACCGAGGCGATCACTCGCCGCGCCCGCTCGGGGCGCGTTAAGAACAGCGCGACAATGCCTTCGGCTCGCACATAGCCTTTTGCGTCGGCATCGAAGGCGCGGCAGGTGCCGTCCGGCGAGAGCATCTTTAGGCGGGCGAACCCCACGGTGCTGCTCGGGTGCAGAATCAAGTTGGCGCCGGCGACCAGTGCGTAGTCGCATTCGCCGACGGCAAGGGCGCGCACGGCGGCGTCAAACGCGACCAACGACGAGGAGCAGGCAGTATCGATGGTCAACGACGGGCCGCGGAAGTCGAAGAAGAAGGACAAGCGATTGGCAAACATCGATTTCGCGCAACCCGTATTTTCGTAGCCGGTAATCCCTTCAGGGCGGCTGCTGTACAGCCCGTCGGCATCGCTGGTGCAAGCACCGACATAGACACCGGCAGTCGCACCGCGCAACTCCTCAGGGACGAAACCAGCGCCGCGGATCGCCTCGTAGCTGATTGCGAGGAGCAGCCTCAGCTGCGGGTCCATCTTGTGCGCCTGTTTTGGATGGACTTCGAAGAAGCGTGCATCGAAATGCGCGATATCCTTCAGCTTGCCGAAACGCGACGGTGTGTCGTATAGGCCGGGCGGCCAGCGGCGTCCATCCTCGGTCACCATGTCGCGACCTTCGATCAGGTTGCCCCAGAACTCCTCGGGGCTGTCCGACTCGGGCAAGCGGCAGGCGTAGCCACTGATGACAGCTTGTGCGTTCACGGATTAAACTCGCTCAGCGGTGAACCGGGGATAGTCGCTAATGAGGTATCTTTCCCGAAAAGTCTGGCCGTTTCCCGCTGCCGCAGGAGTGGTGCGTTAACGGCGTCGAAATAGTGCCTAGTGTAATAAAGCAGGCGACTGTCATTGCCCGACTCCACGCAATCGGTCGGGGTGGAGAGTGCGGCGGACACGGTAAAGGCGGAAGCGAATACAATAACGGCGAGCCGCAATGCAAACAGGCGCGCCCGATTGACTGTAACCAACCTCCTCCTCCTTTCCATCGACAGCATGTTTGCTCTACTCCTTGGGGTTGCGAAATGAGAGAATACGTTCCTGAGATGCTAAGGCCGGCAGCTCAGGACGTCATTAATATACTATAGGAATTATGGGAAAATATATGGGAATATATATGTCAAGCACTGGAGTCACCATGCTGAAACTGCGGACCGGAGCAAGAAACTCATGACTCAGAGAGCACGCGCGGCGCGTTGGGGAATACCCAAGCGTGGCTTGGGGCTGGGCAGCGCAGTGCGTCGGACTCGTCAGCTGCGAGGAATCGGACAGGAGGTCCTGGCCGAGCGCAGCGGTCTGAGCCAAGGTTACCTGTCGCAGATCGAAAGCGGGGTGTGGACCGGGATCACCGAGGACGTCATGGGCCGCATCGCCAAGGCCCTTGGCGTAGAGCCCTGGGTCATTCTGGCCCAGGCGGCCGGTCTCAAGCTCGATCAGGTTGAACGCTTCTCCGATGACGAGCGCAGGTGGCTCGATGCCTTCCGCGCATTGGATCCGGAGCAACGCGAGACTGTTCTGAAGGTAGCGATGGTCATGAGACGACCCTCGCCACAAAGGCGCAAGGGGTAACCGCTAATCCTCGGTTCTACGAAGCGGTCTGGTCAGTTGCGCCTCGAGATCGGTAATGTACCGCTGGGCGGCAACGACGAGTTCCTGCACGCCGGCGACGCAGCTGGTGATGGCGAACAATTTGTCATAAGGGACTGTTACCAACTCGCCATGCTCCATCCGCTGGGCACAGTCCTGTGTCTGGTCTCCCGCCAGCGAACGAAGCAGTTCCTGTAGGTGGTCGAGCTTTCGCTTCTGGAGCAGCGAATAGTTTTTGACCGAACGGTACTGATGCGCCAAAAGTAAGAGATTGCGGCAGCGCGTACGGACCTCGAGCGGATCGATTGGCTTGGCTAGAAAGTCCACCGCGCCGGCTTCCAGGGCCTCATAGCGTACCGTTCGATCATCGGCTGCCGTAATCACCATCACGGGAGTGTGTCGAAGGTGCTTGCGCTGCCGAAGCTCCGATGTGAGCTGTACCCCGGTCATTCCCGGCATGCGCTGGTCCGTAATGACCAAGTCGGGCTCGCGCTGTTCTAACCAAGCGAGAGCCTCCATACCGGTGGCAAACAGAGAAGTTTCGATGCCTGGATCTATCCCGCGGATCATCTCCTCGAGCAAAACTCGAGCCGTCTCCTGATCGTCAACGATGACGACCGACGCGCCCTGAAGCCCGAGGACGTGCACGGGGGCCTCGAGCGCGGGCGTGAACCCTAAGATACGTGGGCGAAGTTCAACCATGGCTTTGCTTCGATGTTAAGATTGTTGTTGGATATATACAAGGGTGAGATCGTTGGAGCATCGCTATCCGAAACCCCGTTTCAATGGGCTGCGGCTCGTTAATACGATCGGTTTCATGAGCCAACAAGCTGATTTCTCGGCTGTTATATCGTTCGGTATCGATGGTCAATGAGGTCATATATTGAATTCTGAGATTGACAGTTCAGCTCGAAGCAACGCCTCACGGGTGTGGTTGGCCTGACCCCGTCAGTTCAATAAGGAAGGCACGAGTGGCAAAGACTTTAAGGATCTGGTGGGAAGCTCAGAAGGCACGGGCTAATTATGGCGAGTTTGTTCAAGCCGTTAATCGCGTCGGCATTGGCTTAGCCCTTCTGTTAGCTTACTACGCGTGGATAAACTGGAGCACGCAAACCTGGGTTTGGTACGTCTATTGGAGTTTCGTCGTTTATGCCCTTGTCGTATTCGCCTGGATTTATCGAGTAACAGAGAGCTCCAATGTTATTCGCTTCCTCACGCTGGTCATTGACACAAGCACCGCCACTGTTTTGCTCGGCCTTACCGGAGAACAAAACGCTATTGTTTTGTTCGTGTACACCTGGGTCGCGGTCGGGTACGGATTTCGATTCGGCCTTCGATATCTGCTTGTCGCGTGGTTAGTTAGTCTGATCGCCTTCGTACTGGTCTACGCATTAAGCGCAGCGATCGATGGTTTTTGGTATCAGCACCCGCTCGTGTGGCTTGGCGCGTTTATTTGGGTCGGGGCACCCACATTCTATGTGGCTCAATTGCTGAAACAAAAACTCGCTGCCGTACAGGCGGCAGAAGAAGCCCGAGTGCAGATGGAGCGCGCTCATGCGGACGCGGAGCGCGAACGAGTTGAACGCGCGAGAGCAGAGGCGGAGCGCGCGCGTGCAGAGGCGGAGGCGGCAAGCGAAGCAAAGAGCGAGTTCCTCGCTACCATGAGTCACGAGATGCGAACGCCGCTCAACGGCGTCGTGGGCGCCGCTGAAATGCTTGCCGTGAAGGATTTGCCTAACAAGGAGCGCCAACTGGTCGACTGGCTGCTCGCATCGTCGCGGCAGCTTCGCTCACTTATCGACAACCTGCTTGATCTTCGCAAGATCGAGGCGGGAAAGATGGTCATAGAACGGTCGCCTTTCGATCTGCACGCGCTGATGAATCGTCTGGCCGCTCTTTTCGAGCCGGAAGCCAAGCGTGCGCACCTGCGCTTCACGAAGAGCATTTCCGTGGACGCACCTTATATGCTCATAGGTGACGACGTTCGCATTCAACAGGTTTTGATCAATCTAACTGCAAATGCGCTCAAGTTTACCCGACAGGGCTTCGTTCGCGTCGGCAACAGACTGATCACGAAGTAACCTTGCGGTTCGACGTGCACGACACCGGGATCGGAATTGCACCGGAGAATGCAGGGCGGATCTTCGATCGATTTACACAAGCCGACCCGGGCATTCATCGACAGTACGGAGGATCCGGCCTCGGGACCACGATCAGCAAACACCTGGTCGAACTCATGGACGGCGCCATCGGTTTTGACAGTCGTCCGGGAAAGGGAACGACGTTCTGGTTTACCGTTCCGCTGTCGCGACAGCCGGCGGAGGCATACGAAAACGGCGAACGGGTATCGATGATGCGCGCCTCTTCTTTATTTCGGGCCGCGCGGCCGCGAGCGAATGGCTTGCAAGGGCAGCCCCAGAACAACAACTTCAATATGCGTCGTTCACGTCTGCCGACGACGCGATCACGACAGCCCGTCAAGACAGCGACTCGGGGCTTTATACGCTGATCGTCGACGGAGACGATCACGGCATCGTATGGCGTGATATTCCAAGCGCCGTCAGACGAGGAGGCATGCCATTGCCGTGTGTGCTGATCCACTCTGACGTTAGTGAGATCGACGCCTTCGACGCAGGTTACACAGTTCTTCTGAAATCCCGCGAGCCGCGTCTGCTCGTCAGGGCTCTACGCAGCGTTGTAGCGGGCACTTCCTCCCTACAGACGCTGGCGGATTTTTCGGGGCAATCAATATCTGGCCAAACTGCCGGCTTGCACATCCTAGTAGCAGAAGACAATCAGATCAGCCAGCAGATCATCGCCATGATGCTGCAAACCGAGGGACATCATGTCAAATGCGTCAGCGACGGAGAGAGCGTCCTCGAGAATTACCGGAACGCATCTTTTGACGTGATAGTACTAGACATGCACATGCCTGGGCGCACGGGTTTGGAAGTTGCCAAAGCAATCCGCATTCTCGAAACCCAGGGGCAGAACCGGCGCACGCCGATCATTATGCTTACTGCTGCAGCCAGTACAGATCTTCGTGAGGATTCGCTGGATGCCGGCGTCGATCTGTTTCTTTCCAAGCCGGTCGACCCGCGCGCGTTGTTGCGTGGCCAGAGACGCGCGGCAACTCGTCGACCAAATCGAGGCGGCCATGATTCGAAAGGACCGCGATCAGTTCCGGGAGCTGACGCACGCGCTCAAAGGCGCCGCGATGATGGCCGGCGCGATTCGGCTGCGCGATTCGGCTGCCCGTGTCGAGAAGTTCGCCAATTCCAACTTCGACAGCGTCAACGCCGATATGATTAAAGATTTGAAGGAGACGCTGGAAACGACCAGTCATGAGCTTTCGCGAATGGTCGCTTAGGTTCCTCCAACAGAGAGAGGCGCGAGTGGCGGAGACTTTGCGAACCTGGTGGAAAACCCAGCAGATGCGAGCCAATTATGGCGAGTTTGCTGGCGCCGTCGTTCGGGTCGTCATCGGCTTTGTCCTTCTATTGGCTTACTACGCCTGGATGGACTGGGGTACGCAAGCCTGGGTTCCGTATTTTGTCGTGGGTTTCGTTGTTTATGCGCTTGTCTTGTTCGCCTGGATTTATCGAGCGAAGGAGGCCTCCGATGTCGCTCGCTTTCTCAGCTTGGCCGTTGACATAGGTGCCGTCACTATTCTGCTCGGGTTCACCGGGGAACGAAGCGCGATTGTGTTGTTCGTGTACACCTGGGCCGCGGTAGCGCACGGGTTTCGATTCGGCCTTCGGTATCTGCGTGTCGCGTGGATAGTCGGGCTGGTCGCCTTCATGCTGGTCTATGCATTAAGCGCCGCGGTCGATGGTTATTGGTATCAGCATCCGCTCGTGTGGCTGGGCGCGTTTATTTGGATCGTCGCGCCTACATTTTATGTAGCCCAATTGCTCAAGCAGAAGCTGGTTGCTGTGCGAGCGGCGGAGGAAGCACGGGTGCAGATGGAGCGCGCTCAGGCGGAGGCGGAGCGTGAACGAGTCGAACGCGCGAGGGCAGAGGCGGAGCGTGCGAGCAAGCGAAGCGAAGAGCGAGTTCCTCGCTACCATGAGCCACGAAATGCGAACGCCGCTCAACGGCGTCGTGGGCGCCGCTGAACTGCTTGCCGTGAAGGATTTGCCTCACAAGGAGCGCCAACTGGTCGACTGGCTGCTCGCGTCGTCGCGGCAGCTTCGCTCTCTTATCGATAACCTGCTCGATCTTCGCAAGATCGAGGCAGGAAAGATGGTCATAGAACGCTCGCCTTTCGATCTGCACGCTCTGATGAATCGTCTGGCTGCTCTTTTCGAGCCGGAAGCCAAGCGTGCGCATCTACGCTTCACGAAGAGCATCTCCGCGGATGCGCCTTATGCGCTCCTGGGCGACGACGTCCGCATTCAACAGGTCCTGATCAATCTCATAGCCAATGCGCTTAAGTTCACTCGGGAAGGCTTTGTTCGGGTTAGCGTCAGCGCGCCGCAGCAGACCGATCATGAAGTTAGTTTGCGGTTCGAGGTACGCGATACCGGGATCGGCATCGCACCGGAGAATGCAGGACGAATCTTCGATCGATTTACGCAGGCCAATCCAGGCATTCATCGACAGTACGGAGGATCCGGCCTCGGGACCACGATCAGCAAACACCTGGTCGAGCTCATGGGCGGGGCCATCGGTTTTGACAGTCAACTGGAAAGGGGGACGACTTTCTGGTTTACCGTTCCGCTGTCGCGACAGCCAACGGAGGCGTACGAGGACGGCGCAGGGGTGGCGATCCGCGATGCGCGTGTTCTTTTTGTGTCAGGCCGCCCGGGGGCGGACGAATGGCTGGCAAAGACCGCTCGAGAACGACAACTTCAATATGCATCTTTCCTCTCCATCGAAAAGGTGATCACGACGGTCCGACAGGACGGCAATCGGGAGCTTTGTCTCCTAGTCGTCGATGGAGAAGACGACAGCATCCACTGGTGCGATGTCCCGAGCGCGCTCAGGAAGGGAGGCGCGCAGCTGCCGTGCATCCTGATCCATCCTGATCTCGATGAGATCGATGCCTTCGACGCAGGCTACGCCTGTCTTCTAAAATCTCGCGAGTCCCGTCTGCTCGGCAGAGCCATCCGCGGTGTTGTCGCGGGCTCTTCCTCCCTGCAGTCGCTGGCGGATTTTTCCGGGCTATCAATACCTGGTCAAACCGGCTTGCACACCCTGGTAGCGGAAGACAATCAGATCAGCCAGCAGATTATCGCCACGATGCTACAGGCCGGGGGGCATAACGTCACCCTCGTCAGCGACGGAGAGAGCGTCCTTGAGAGTTACCGGAACGCATCTTTTGACGTCATCGTACTGGACATGCACATGCCCGGGCGCACGGGTCTGGAAGTCGCCAGGGCGATCCGCCTTCTTGAATCCAAGGGCCAAAATCGGCGTACGCCGATTATCATGCTGACCGCCGCAGCCAGCACTGACCTTCGCGAGGATTCGCTGGATGCCGGCGTCGACCTGTTTCTTTCCAAGCCAGTCGACCCGCGCGCGTTATTGCGTGGGGTGCATCAAGTGTTCTCCGGCGCGGATCGCGCCGGTGCCCTCACCGCTTCGAATTCCCAGGCGCAAGGGGAGCCAGAGACGCGCGGCAACTCGTCGACCAAATCGAGGCGGCCATGATTCGAAAGGACCGCGATCAGTTCCGGGAGCTGACGCACGCGCTCAAAGGCGCCGCGATGATGGCCGGCGCGATTCGGCTGCGCGATTCGGCTGCGCGGGTCGAGAAATTCTCCGATTCCGATTTTGGTAGCGGCAGCGCCGATCTGATCGAAGATTTAAGGGGGACGCTTGAAGCAACAAATCATGAGCTTTCAAGGATGGCTGCCGCTTAAGTTTCTTGGTGCCTGGTATGGTATCCAACGCCGTTTAAGGTGATAATTTGGGGGAGTACGAGAGGGCGAGGAGGGGGCTTCGTTTTTTTTTCCTAGACCCCCTTCGTTTTTGATTAGGTCTTACGGAGTAACGAGGCATGAATACGCAGTGGGATAAACACGATGGCCGACTTAGCACTACGTGACCAAGTAATCAAGCGTCTTCTAGCCGCGTCCGATGCAAAACTTACCGCCGCCGACGTCGACGACGCGATGTCGCTTCGAGAAGACCTAGATATCAGTTCACTGATTTTGATCACATTGGCTGCCGAGCTGGAGGACCGGTTGGGAATCGATATCGACGATGACGAACTTAGTCAAATACAGACGATCGGCGATCTCTTCAAGGCGATCGAAAACAGCCAACGGCGGAATCAACCGGTGTGACGCGGTCTGAGTCGATAATTCCTCGACGCGTAGCGATCACGGGAGTCGGCCTCGTCTCATGCCTTGGGCACGACTATGCTCAGGTCGTGAGGGCCCTGCAAAGCGGCGCAAGCGGCCTTCGCGCCATGCCCGAGTGGGAAAGCTTGGGCCTGACGAGTCGAGTGGCGGGTGCGATAGTGAATTTCCAGGCCAAGCTGGAACGCTCATCCATCCCGAAGAAGTTGCTTTTCGCGATGTCGGAGGCATCCCAATACTGTTGCGTCGCAGCGCTCGACGCAATAAGCGATTCCGGGCTTTCCGAGATCGACGTGCAATCCGATAGGACGGCGTGCATCGTCGGCACGGGAATCGGGAGCGTCGAATCAATCTACACAGGGGGGCGGCAAGTCCATTCCGGAGAAATTGCTAAGCTCAACCCATTTACCGTGCTGAAAGGCATGGCCAGCTCATCGAGCGCGGCGGTAGCGAACTTGCTTAAGATCCACGGACGTAGTTATTCGATCAGCTCGGCCTGCGCCACCTCTGCCCACAGCATCGGCACGGCATATGAGCTTATTCGGTGCGGTCTGATAGACCGTGCCATCGCGGGGGGCGGAGAAGAAGTGCACCCTCTTATCACCTCGGGTTTCCAGGCTCTTCGATTCGCACTGGCCTCGAAGTACAACGACCGCCCGGAACAGGCGTCGCGTCCTTATGACGTCGCGCGCGACGGATTCGTGGTCGGCGGGGGTGCGGGGATTGTCATTCTCGAAGCTCTCGACCAAGCCCTGGCGCGCGGAGCTCGCGTGCGCGCCGAGATAATCGGGTTCGGAACAAGTTCGGATGGTTTCGACATGGCACTGCCGGAGCCAACCGGCACGCATGCCGCCAAGTGCATGCGCAGCGCCATTCAGGACGGTGGTATCAGCCCTCGAGAAGTCGGTGCCGTTAACACGCATGGCACGGCAACTCTCAGAGGTGACCTGGCTGAAGTCCTGGCAATGAAAGAAGTGTTCGGCGGGAAACCGCCGCCGTTTTCATCGACAAAATCGATGACTGGTCATCCCATAGGCGCCGCAGGCGCGCTGGAGGCGATCTTTTGCGTGGGCATGCTCGAGCATAACTTCATAGCCCCTTCGATAAACATCGACAAACTCGATCCGGATTTTGTGGGTCTGCCGGTTGTAACCACTCCTGGGTTCACGGAGCTGGACACCATACTTTCCAATAGTTTTGGATTTGGGGGAACTAATGCGAGCCTTCTATTGAAGGCATTTCGGAGCTAGCTCCTTCAAATAACTGCACACAGTCCCGCGAGAGCGTGACCTGCACGCTACGATGCCCGCCTGAGCGCGAGCACGGTCTCATCACCCAGGTCCGGCTCCCCGCATAGCCTCAGGATCTCCGCCCGTGTGCGGTCGCGGAGCGCGACCGCGGCGTTCCAGCTCGCCCCCGTCGGCTCGATCGGCTCGCTGAACGTCGCGCTGATCGCGCCGCTGCGGAACCACCACTGGCCTTCTCGCAGCACCGAGCGCGTGCCACGCAGAGTCACCGGCACGACCGGCATGCCGGCGCGGGAGGCGATCACGAAGGCTCCCATCCGGAACGGCAGCAGACCGGGCAAGTGACGGAACGTACCTTCGGGAAAGAAGATGAGCGGGTGACCGGCGTTGACCATTGAGATGACGCGCAGGGTGTCCTTAAGGCTGCGCTGCCGATCGAAACGATCGACGAATTCCGTCCCGATGCGGGTGAGATAGATGCGCGTCACGAAGTGATCCAGCAGTTCGCGCTTCGCGACGAAACGCGTGGGCTCCGGCAGGGCGGCGGCCATCACGAGGCCGTCGAGAAAACTCGCATGGTTGACGGCGAGCACGCAAGCGCGGCCTGACGGAACATGCTCGAGCCCCCGCACGGCAAACGGTATTCCCGCCAGGCAAAGAAACAGCCGCATCATGCGGTGAGTGAAACGCCAGCACCAACTGGTGCTAGGAACAAGAGCGCACGTGATCCAGGTCGTCGTCCCGATGATCCCGAGCAGCAGAAGCGCGTAAATCCCGTACAAGCTGTCGAGCGCCGCGCGCAGGCTGTTGCGAACCTGTGCGGAGACAGCGGACCAGGCAAGCCGCAAGGCTTGTCTACCAGACGGCGTACACACCGGTCTTGCCGCTGCGCTCGTACGGATTGTGGCTTGCGGTTCGGCGGATCTTATCGCTCGCGCTAGCTCGAAAAGCCGGGGCGACCGACTTCGAGCACCCGTAGGGCTGATCTATCACGAAGCGTGCACGACAAGTTGAAATGGTACTAGCCGCGCGCGACGACCTCGCCGGGGCGCATCTGAACGCACCGGTCAAAACGGATCGGAATCCGACCCGGCAGGTTATCGCCCCGCGGCAATGCCCACCCTTCGGGGTGAACATGTTCCGGCCGGCACTGCACCGCACTCACGCGGTCGCGAACCGCACCTCTTCAACCGGCTCTGCTGCGGCCTCATAATGGGCGCGCTTGAATTGCTGCGAACGTCCGAGGCGACTCATCAGCTTGAGATCCTTATCTTCCAGGCGCAAAGCTGCGTTGACCCAGATATTGGTGATCTTGAGCAGCTCGTCGTAGGAGATCGGATTGAGATGCTGGCGGCAGCTGAACATGGCCTGCATGGCGTTGCGGCGCCGCTCGTTGCTACATATGTAGTCATACACTGCCGCTTCGCCCAAGCCGTCCTCGGCCAGGACATCCACCACGCCCATCTCGTGGAGTTCAGTTGCGGTGTAGATGCGCCCGGAGAAAATCATTTCCTCGGCGCGCTTCATCCCCACGCGCCGGCTGAGCAGGCTGTAGGCGCCCATGCCGGGAAACAGATTGAAGAGGATTTCGGGCAGACCCATCCGAGAGCGCCGCTCCGCGATGATGACGTTCGAGGAGAGCGCTGTTTCGAATCCGCCGCCGAGCGCCTCCCCCTGCACCAGTGAAATGGTAATCATCGGGCTGTTGTAATTGCAGATCCGCGCGTACATGCTGTCGACACACATCTTGGCATAGCGCATGAGCGTGTCGCGATCGCCCGACCTGATCAGCGGGACAGTCCAGTTCAGATTCCCGCCCAGGCTGAAAATACCTTCGATCCTGGATCCGCCTACGTAATAATGAATCTGATGCAGCTCCCCCTCGTACAACAAGCGACCACCATTGGATTCGATGGTGCTGTCGTGGGCGCGTAGCTCTTCGAGCATGCCGAAGTTGAAACACGGTGCTTCAGTTGGCTTCATATAAGTCCACGCCACCGCCTGCTCGGGATCGAATCTGACCTCGATCTGGCTGTACTCCCTACGAAACATTCCCTCCAATACTTTGAAATCGACCGGTGCGTTCATGGCTTCCCTTCCTTTCGTCGTGTGTTTATGAATGTTGGTTTTTGTTAAGACTTTTGCGCAGACTATACTCCCAATCCTGGGTTCTCGAAGGACGCGACTATCCCGTTGTCATTGGTGCATCCGAGGGTCTAGGGGTTTTCCCGATCCCTCTCAGGGAATTCCTGATGGCCGGAGGCGCCGAATTTGGGAAAATGACCGCCGCAGGTTCGGCGGCGGAGTCGGGGTTCTCCGGCAAGGGGGCCGCCGATCGGCGGAAAAATGACGGATCTAAAAACTCGCGCTCGCATCCTGGTTCTCGTGATTCTGGTGGCTCTGCCGGCCCTGTTGTTCACCGTCTACAGCGCGATCGAGCGGCGCGCCTCGGAGGAAAGGCAGGCGCGCGCGGAGCTCAGGCGGCTGGTGAAGCTTGCCGCGATGCAGCAATGGCAGGTCGTGGAGGGCGCCCGGCAGATGATGGTCGCCTCCTCGCAGATCCTTTTGACTTTGCTCGAGGACAGGAAGCGCTGCACCCAGTATTTTGCGAGTCTCCTCGCCCAGAACCGGGAGATGTACCATTCGATGGGCCTGTTTCGGGCAAACGGCGAGCTGCTCTGCAACGCGGCCACCTGGCGGGACAAGGCCTATGGCGGCGACCGGCTGTACTTCAGGCTCGCCAGGGAAACGGGGCGATTCGCGATCGGTGAATATCAGATCGGCCGTGTGACCGGGGAAGCCGGGATCAATTTCGCATTTCCCGTCAAGGACCCCAAGAACAATGTCTCCGGGGTCGCCTTCGCGGGGCTCGATCTGGAAAGCCTTGGCCGGATGGCCGAGGCGACGCCCCTGCCGCCGGGGGGTATTTTGAGCGTCGTCGACGTGAAGGGGACGATCCTCGCGCGCAAGCCGGCCATGCAGGAGCGCGTCGGCAAAAAGCTATGGAACCCTCAGGTGATCGAGGCGGTGCTGACCAGCAGGGAAGGCGTGCTCGAGGCGGAAGCGGAGGACGGGATCGCCTGGCTGCTGGCGCACGAAGTCGTCACCCAGAACCCCGACGGAGCGTTTCCGCTCCGCGTCATGGTGACGGTTCCGCTCAGACAGGTCTTTGCCGAGGCGAACCGGGCGCTCGTGCGGGATCTGCTGGGCATCAGTCTGGCCACGCTGTTTCTGCTCGTGGGAGCCTGGTACGGCGCCGAGTGGTTCATGCTGCGTAAAGTCAGGGCGCTTCTTCGGGCGGCAGACCGGGTGCGCGCAGGCGATTTGAACGCGCGCACAGGGGTTCGTTACGGAGGAGAAGAGCTGAGCCAGCTTGCGCAGGCGTTCGACGACATGGCGAGCGCCCTCCAGCAGCGGGAGCAGAGGCTGCAAGAGCAGGCGATTTCCGATTCGCTCACCGGGCTGTACAACCGGCGCTATCTGGGCGAATTTCTCCCGCGCGTGCTGGTGCGCGCGCGGCGCAGCGCGGCGCCCGTGGCGGTGATCCTGATCGACCTCGATCACTTCAAGAGAATCAACGATTCCCTCGGGCACGAGGCGGGGGACATCGTCCTCGCGGCGATCGGGGACTTGCTCAAAGGAAAGGTTCGCGGCGGCGACATCGCCTGCCGTTACGGGGGCGAGGAGTTCGCGCTCGTCCTGCCCGCAACCGGCGGCGATGCGGCGGAGCGCCGCGCCGAGGACATCCGATTGGCGATCGCCGGCCTTCGCTTGAGCCATGCGGAAAAGCGGCTGGGCAAGATCACGGCTTCTTTCGGAATCGCATTGTTTCCTGACCACGCAGGGGACACCGATTCGATCCTGCGGGTGGCCGACGTGGCTCTCTACGCCGCAAAAGGTGCCGGACGCAATCGGGTCATCGTCGGTTCGGCGGAGAAGCGTTGAAGCCGGTTATCATGATGGCTCCCCGACCAGGGCTCGAACCTGGGACCTGCGGATTAACAGTCCGTCGCTCTACCAACTGAGCTATCGGGGATTCGGGACTCCGGAGAACGAATCGCCGGAGGGAATTGGAAGGCGCGTATTCTAAGTCCCCGCTGGGGGACCGGTCAACGCGACGCACAGAAAAAAACGCCGTTCGCGCCTTCGCGGGCGGGGAAGACGGAACCGACGTCTCTTCGGCATAATGGTTCTGTGTACGTCACGGGAGACGCACCCATGATCCCTTCGCGTGAAGGCGCGTGGCGCTTTATTGCATGTGCGCTGGCGGGACTGACTCTGCCTTTGTCCGCCGCATCGCTTGCGGAGGATGGCGGCGCGTGGCCCACGCGGACGATCCAGATCGTCGTGCCCTATACGCCCGGAACGGGCGCCGATATCCTCGCGCGGATCCTGGGACCGAAGCTCGCAGAGCGCTGGAAGGTCGGCGTCGTC
>WNGM01002413.1_pt1 | contig 23032 bp, 21 predicted proteins | sample 5400571 | NCBI WGS metagenome assembly WNGM01 (sample SAMN13153378, study PRJNA577476) | soil metagenome | isolation source: 100 cm soil or saprolite under Garry oak tree replicate 2 | place: USA:California | collected 2016-06-15 | reverse complement strand
GCCTGGATCTGCCGATAGTTCTCGGCCGCCTGCTTCGGGTCGACGATGTCGATCTTGTTCTGCACGATCACGATCTTGTCGACCCCGATGATGCCGAGCGCCATCAGGTGCTCCTTCGTCTGCGGCTGGGGGCAATCCTCGTTGGCGGCAATCACGAGCAGGGCCCCGTCCATGATCGCCGCGCCGCTGAGCATCGTCGCCATGAGAGTCTCGTGGCCCGGCGAATCGACGAACGACACGATCCGCTGCAGTTCGCCTTTCACGTTGTGCGTCTTGCAGATCTCGGTGTTCTGATACGCGGCGGGCTCGGTGTCCTTCGGACACTTGTAGATCGCCATGTCCGCGTAACCGAGGCGGATCGAGATGCCCCGCTTGATCTCCTCGCTATGGCGGTCCGTCCGCTCTCCCGTGAGACGTTCCGTGAGGGTCGACTTCCCATGGTCGACATGGCCGACGACGCCGATGTTGACCTCCGGCTGGCCCGGGACCTTCATCGCGCCTGCTCCTGCCACGCGTCCTCGATCGACTTCGGTCCACGCACGACGATCTTCAGGTTCAGCTGAAGGATGTCGGGCGACACCGTGTTTCCGCGGACCGTCTTCTTCTTGCGCATCCCGGGTCGGATGGGATGGAAGCCGACGCCGCCGCTCAGGAGGAGGCGCTTCCGTCGCGGCCCGGGCAGGTCGGTCCGCATCGGAAATCCGTCTTTGTCGCTCCCTCCCGTGATCTGAAGCTTGTAACCAGGCAGCCCGACGTACAGGCCGTCGAGGTCCTCCCCGATCTTCTTGCCGATGAGCGCGTTCGCGTAATGACCCGTGATGTCTTTCTTGTACGCCTTCCCGGTCTTCGGGTCGGCGATGACCGCCTTGAACTCCGCCATGGAATCCCCTGGAGAGAGATGCGTCCATGCGGGGCTTTCACATAAGACTTCCGCCGCGCGGTTCCCGCGACGACTGGATCGGCGTCGATTCAGCCATCAACGCAAGGTCGGGAAGAGGCCGAGGATCTGGCCGCATTCCCGATACACCTCGACGACCGCCCGGCCTTCGGCGGCAGACATGCCGCGCACCTCGGCGACGGCCTCCGTGAGCTGTTGGAGCCGATAGATCGCATCGCGCGTGTTCAGGTCCTCATCCATCGCCTTGAAGAAACCGTCCCGGGTTCGTTCGACCAAGGCCGCGACTTTCCCGGCGGTCCCCGGGCCGGCCGCGGTCCGTGCGGACTCGATGGCTGCCCGCATCGCATCGTATTCCTTCCGCGTCCGCGCGAAGCACTCCGCGTCGTACTCGACGTCCTCGCGGTACGGGGCTTTCAGCAAACAGAGACGGACGACCTCCCCCGGGTAGTCGCGGAGGACCTCGCGGATCGTCACGAAGTTCCCGAGGCTCTTCGACATCTTCTCCTGCTCGAGGGTGACGAACCCGTTGTGCATCCAGGTGCGAGCCCACTCAACGCCCCAGGCGCCTTCGCAGATCATCGCCTCGCTCTCGTGGTGCGGGAACTTCAGGTCGACGCCGCCTCCGTGGATGTCGAGGGGCGCTCCGAGATACTTGTACGCCATCGCGTTGCACTCCACATGCCAGCCGGGGCGACCGTCGCCCCAGGGGCTCGGCCACGACGGCTCGTCTCCCTTCGACCGCTTCCACAGGGCGAAGTCGAGCGGATCTTCCTTCGGGCTCGCGGCGGCAGGCCCCTCGACCACGATGTCCTCGAACTTCTGGTGAGACAGGATCCCGAACGAGTGCTTCGCCTTCCGCGTCCGGAAGTAGACCTCCCCGTCCACCGAATAGGCGTAACCGCGGTCGACGAGACGGGCGATCAGGGCCGTGATCTCCGGAATATGCTCGCTCACCTTCGGCATGTGATCCGCCCGCCGCACGTTCAGGGCGCGCATGTCGTCCAGGAACGAATCGATGTAATATTGCGCGTACGCGAGGGGGGCCTGCCCAGCCTCTTTCGCCCGTCGGATGATGACCTCTTCGATGTCCGTGAAGTTCTGGACGTAGGTCACGCGGTGTCCCAAGAACTCGAGATACCGGCGCGCCGTGTCGAAATCGATGTACGACCGGGCATGGCCGAGGTGGCTGTAGTCATACGTCGTCGGGCCGCAGACGTACATCTTCACGACGCCGGGGGTGAGAGGGGCAAAAGGTGCCTTCTTCCTGGTGCGGGTGTTGTACAATCGAAGGACCATGAGGTCGCAAACGCGGCCACGGGAGCCGCGCTATTAAGCCCTTTACCCGCCGGATCGAAACGACTCCCCCGGTCGCATGAACACGAGCATCGAAACCTATTTCGTGCGACGGGATTTGTCATCGTCTTGCTGGGCCGATAGATCAGCGGAAGATCGCCGCCTTCGCAAGGCGGAAGCCGTGGGTTCAAATCCCACTCGGTCCACTTCACCCCGCCCGACTCGTCGAAGTGACTGCCAGCGCGAAAATCGAAGGCGCAGGCCGCTGAAATTCTGAGGTGCCACAACACGATGGAAAGGTCGTGTTGCGTACGTGACGGTTGTCGCCTGGCCGCGAAATCTGGTCTAGGCGGTCTCTCTCGCAATCACGACGCTCCTCACGCGAGGGGCGGCTTCGGGGGCGTCCTGCTCGAGATACGTGAGGTACCCGGAGCCGACGTTGAAGTGAACGACGGAAGGTTTCTTCTCCAGGTCGACGATTGACTTGCCGGACTTCCTCTTCATGGAACGTCCCTTCGAGGGATTCAGTCCCCGGGGACGGCTTAAAGGGTTTTCTGCCAAATTCACTCTCGATAAGCGTAACACAGCCCAGCCATTCGAATCGACGTTCTTGCCGGGTCCGCGGGCGTTTCCGGCAAACCTATAAGGCCAACGGGGGCCCAATTATTATCTGAGGACGTGGAGGATCAATGATCACAGTCCAGAAGCTCGCGCAGGCCATTGAGAAACGCCTTGGCGGCACCGAGGCGGAGGCCCTTGCAGAGTCGCGCACGGTGATGAGTTACTTCGGTTTCCGGAGCGTGATCATCGACAACGCGATCCATCCAGACGACCGGAAAGTCTTCTACGCGCTGCACGACGCCGGCTTGCTTCAGAGCTTCTGGGAGACTGTCCCCTTGTTGGACGGCCGGAATTGGCGAATCTTCTACTGGTCCCTGAACGAAACGGACCTCGACCGCATTCTGGTGGACAAGCAGGCCCCTCCCGAGGAGCCAGTATACCAGTCTCTCCCCGACGAAGCCTGGGGCCGTCCGGCGCCGACCGCGTGAGCTAGTCCGGCCACGCCCGCGCCCCGACGAGCGGCACGAACGCGCACGGCGTTCCTTCTCGAATCTCGAGGCTGCCGTCGGCCACCCGGGTTGCAACGATCAGGACCTGCCCGCTCCGCGGGCCGATCGGGGCGACGATTCGTCCGCGAGACGAGAGCTGGTGCCGCCACGGCTCCGGGATCTCCGGGGCGCCTGCGGTCGCCAAGATGCAGTCGTACGGAGCCCGCTCGGGATAGCCTAAGCTGCCATCGCCGACAACGACGGCCACGCCTCCGTAGCCGGCCCGGGCGAGGTTCGACCGCCCCCATTCTGCAAGGCGGGGGATGCGTTCGATCGACACCACGTTCTGCGGCCCGACGATGTGCGCGACGAGGGCCGCATGGTACCCGGATCCAGTCCCGATCTCGAGTACGTGGTCGCCGGGCGCAAGCTGGGCTTCCTCGAGCATGATCGCGATCATCGACGGCGCGGAGATCGTCTGGCCTCGCCCGATCGGCAGCGGAACGTCGGCGTAGGCGTCGTTCGCATCCTCCGGACGGACGAACGCCTCCCGGGGTACGGCCAGGAACGCGTCCCGAACCCGCGAATCCTGAATGTACCGCGAGCGGACCAGCCGCTCCACCATGCGCGTGCGTTCGGCCGCGAAATCCATCGCCGGGCCCACCAATCCGACACCGCGAGCGCAGCCGATAAATTATCGGTCACCCGGGGACCAAGAGGGCGATGAGGACCGTCGAGAGGACCAGCGTTGCCGCGGTGACGGGAAGTCCTGCCTTCACGAAGTCTTTCATCGAGACGGTCACCCCGTCCCGGGACGCGACCTGCACGACGATGACGTTGCACGCGGCCCCGAGGATCGTCGCGTTGCCGGCGAGGGTCGAGCTCGCGGCGAGCCCAAGCCAGAGCTGCGTCGAGCCTCGCGGGACGACCGTCGCGAGCAAGAGGACCGCAGGCACGTTGCTGATCAGGTTCGACAGGAGCGCGGAAAGGCCGACCAGCCAGACGAGGCCGCCGGACTGGCCGCCCACCGTGGATGTGAAACCGCCCTGGATCGCGGCCGAGAGTCCGGAGACGCGGACCCCCTCGAGGACGATGAAGAGGCCGACGAAGAACAGGATGATGCTCCAGTCCACCTTCGCGATCAGGGTCCGTGCGGTCGTCTTCGCAAAGAACGGCAGGAAAAACAGGACGAACGAGCCGCCCGCGAGGGCGACTAAAGGAAGCCAGACCGGGGTCGGGGACGCAAAGAACGCGGCCGCCACGCCGACCGTCACCCCGAGCGTCACCCCGAGACCGGTCCGCTGAAGATGCACGGGCTCCGTGGATCCGGCACGAGTCAACGGGACCGCGAGGTCTTTCCGAAACGCGAGCCAGACGAGGCCGATCGCGACCGCGAGGCAGGCGATCGTCACCGGGAGGAGATACGCCGTGAAGGTCAGGAATGGAATCCCGGACTGGATGGCGATGAACGCGTTCTGGGGGTTGCCGACCTCCGTGGCCACGCTTCCGACGTTCGCGGCGATCGCGACCGCGACGAGGTATGGCACCGGATTCACTCGCAACGCGCGTGTGCTGCGGATCACGACCGGCGTCACGAGCAGCGCAATCGTGTCATTCAAGACGATGGCGGACAACGCGGCCGTGGCGACCATGAGCCAGGCGAGGAACGAGGCTTGGCTCTTCGCCCGAACCGCCATCCGAGACGAAACGAGATCGAAGAATCCGCAGACCTCCAGCCCGGAGACGAGGAGCATCATGCCGACGAGGAGCACGATCACATCGAGGTTGATCGCGAGGAGTGCCTGGGCCGGGGTGAGGACGCCGAGAACGAGCATCAGCGCCCCGCCGAGCATCGCCACCGCGGGCCGCTCGATGGGGAATCGACGGACGGTCCGCAATGAAATGAGGACGTATGTCACGAGGAAGACGAAGGTCGCGGCCGCAAGCGCGTAGTCCGAGGCCACGAGGTCCGTGGATAGGCCACGCCGCTATGGAACTTTCCGCGAACGGCCGCCTGATGTTGCCGGGCCGCCGGATGTCCCATTACACTTAAATAGCGTCACTCAATTCGCCGCATTCTCCGGCCCTTCGAACGGGTTGCGTCAAGGAGGGACGGGGCGACTGAGTGCGAGAGAGGAGAAACCCGAATGCATCTGAGCGGACACCGGGCAATCCGCGTGCTCGCGGTCTTCCTCGTACTCGCCCTTGGCTTCACGGCCCTCGTCCCCATGACCGCCCGCGCCGCAGTTCAGGTCACCGGGGTCGTCAATACCTGTGGAGGACCGCTGCCGGTCGTCTCCGGTGCGACCGTGACCCTCATCGATGTGAATGGGATCGTTGCACCCGCCACGACGACCACGAATGGAGCCGGCGTATATGCGTTCAATCAGCCGCCGCCAGCCGCCTACATGATCGCGGGCAGCCACCCCAACTACTATCCGAGTGAAAACCGGACCAACGTACGGTTCGACGGGAGCCAGAACAAGAGGATTGACCTGTGCATGTTCCCGCACGGCACCCCGGCCAAGTCACTCGCAGTGACCGTGCAAGATGGAGGATCTCCCATCCAAGGGGCGACCGTTGCCGCATACCAGTCGACGAACCCGACGGGTCGGATCCAATTTGTCGCCCAGGGTACGACCGGGTCAACGGGGGTCGTGAACCTCACGCTGTGGCCCGCTTCCTTCCAGTTGCGGGCTTCGGCGCCAAACTTCGTGACCATCGAACAAACGGTCGACGTCAGCTTGGTCTCGGCCGTCACCTTGACCCTGACGGGGACGGTCGAGCTGTTCGGGCAAGTTCAGAGCCAGAGCGGAGCTTTCCTCAGTTCGGGGGTCGTCGCTTGGTTGTACAACCCCTTCACCGCCGGCAACGCCAGCATCTCGCGCCTGATCCCGGGGACGGTGAGCAACAGCTTCTACCAGTTCGAAACCGCGCGCGTGCCCAATGGACAGTATTACCTCATTGTAGATGCAGACGGCCATCTGTCCTCGAGAGAGCTCCTGACGTTGACAGGAGCCCAGACTTCCCACGACGTGGTCCTTAAGCCGGCGCCCCATGAGCGTTACAACACGACCTTGACCGGGGGCGAAATCGCGGCGTTCCAGACTTGGATCTGCAACAAAGGGCCCGCCTACGTGGCGACGGACGGCTTCTTCACAACAAATGGCCGGCCATATAACTCGACCGCCGCTTCTTGCGGGGTGACCGTGAGCCCTACCCTAGGCACTCCCAACGGAAGGGTGTGGATCAACACAACGACGCCAACGCAATACAATGTCAAGCAGGCGCCGCCGTTCATCGCGAACGGCGCGAAGAACTACTTCGTGAACTTGACGATGATTCCGGACACGAACGTCACGGTCTACCAGGACTACCTCTACTCCGTCGTCTTGCCGAAGCGATATGAGCTCAACACGACGACCCTGGTTCCTTCGAACGCCCCCGTAACGACCGAAGGCTTCACGACGGTCACAATCGACCCCGGTGTCACCTCTGGGAGCCCGCAAGCGCGGATGAAGATCTCCCAGAGCGTCGTCGGCACCGCGAGGGCGAAAGTCATCGCCCCGGTCGGGAAATTCTACGTCGTGAATGCCAGTTTCACGAATTACCAGGCGTACGTCGCGGGAAATACCTCGTTGACGTTGAGCGGGGAGGACAGCACGGATCCGAATGGCCACATCACGGCCGCGAACTTCACGTGGAGATTCACGCCGCCCGGCACGACGACCTGGGGCATCCGAACGAACTTCACGTACACGCAGGCGGGCCAGTCGATCGTCAACCTGACCGTGAAGGAGGTGAGCGGGAATCTGACGTACCGGAACATCACCCTCTTCGTCGACGATCAACTCCCGACCGCGAACATCAAGACGAACAGGACCGGGGGCAACATCGCGAACGGCCTCACGCTCCGCGTCGATGAGGGCGTGGTCGTCCGCTTCGACGGCAGCGCGTCGACGGACTTCGCGTACACCGGGAAGGTCGGGGTGATCCTGGATTCCGGATACGCCTGGGACTTCAACGGCGACCGGCTCACGGACGCGACGGGGCGCATCGTGAGCTGGACCCTCCAAAAGCCTGGGACGTTCACGATCAACCTCACGGTGACGGACAGCGTCGGCTGGAAATCCGCCAACGCGACGATGACCGCGATCGTGAACGACACGAAGGGGCCCGTCCCCGCGTTCGACATCCTCGACCCGGACAAGGACTGGGGCGTGATCACGAGCCCGTTCGAGCGGAAGACGATCGCCCTGAATGCCTCGAGGACAACGGATAACTACAACAATATCTCCGCACTGACCTTCACATGGACGATCCCGGGGCCGTTGGTGGGCTCCCCGGGGCCGACCCACACGTTCTCCGGGGTCAACATCACCTTCGCCTGGCAGGATTGGAACCTGAGCTACAACGTCAAACTGGCCGTGCATGACACGGGCTTCCCGAACGGGAAGTGGAACTGGGGCAACCTGAGTCGGAACATCACGGTCCAGATCGACAACTCGCTCCATGCCGACCTGTTCATCGCGCTCGACCCGACGACCCATCAGAGCTCGATGAAAGTCAGCCCAACCGATCCCGCAGAAGGCGACTCGGTGACCGTCTCGGTCAACGTGACGAACAAGGCGAACCGCTTAGCCGCCTCCCTCGTCGTCACGAACCTCTCGGCGATCAGCGGCGGCCAGACGACCCTGCTAGCCCAACAGGCCCAGTGGTTCGACAAGAACGGGGCGCTGACGTCGGACCATACGATCGCCGCGGGCGCCACCGTAAAACTCGTATTCACCGTGCCCCTCTTCGGCCAAGGCAACAAGACGATCCAGGTGTACGTGTACGACTCCACAGAGCCGTACACCTGGCGTACCGCGGAGAACCGCGCCTCCCTGCCCGTGAACGTCCGACAGCCGGCGTGGCAGCCGTACGCGATTTACGGCAGCGTGATCGGCGTCATCGTCCTCTTCGTATTCGGGATGTACGCGAGGCGCAAGATCAAGGCCGGCGAGTGGCGCCCGATCCGCGGCCGAAGGCGGGAGAAAGGCGCCGACGAGGAGAAGCGGCCGAGGAAGGAAGTCAAGGAAGAGAAAAAGAGGCTCTAAGCGCCGTCCTTCCGTTTCCAATTCCTCGAGATCTCACATTTCTTTCGGAGCGCTGAGCCCCAGGCCGTCCAATGCGTTCCGGAGGACGACCCGGGACGCATCGACCAGCCCGAGACGCGCCCCCCGAAGGCTGGCCGGTTCCGCGGTAAGGACGGGGCAGTCGCGGTAGAACAGGTTGAACTGGGACGCGAAGTCCGCGGCGTACCCCGCGACGGCGTGGACGCGGCGGCCTTCCGCGGCCTCTCGCACGGTCGAAGGGAACTTTGCGATCCAGCGAATCAGCATCTGTTCCTGCGGGTGCACCAGGAGACGCAGGTCCGAAGGGCCATGCGCATCGGCTTTTGCCAGGATGCTGCACGCCCGCGCGTGGGCATATTGGAGGAATGGAGCGGAGTTGCCCTCGAAGCTCAGAGCCTCCTCCCAACGGAACGTGATCGCCTTCTCCGCCTGGACGCGGACGATGTTGTACCGGACCGCCGCCACGCCGATCGTTTGGGCGATCTCCCGTTTCTTGGCTTCCGGGAGATCCTCGCGGCGCTTCGCGACCTCCGCATACGCGCGGTCGATCGCTTCGTCGATCAGGTCGTCGAGATAGACCACCCGTCCCTTACGCGTCGACATCCGGCCCTCCGGGAGGTTCACGAACGCGTAGAAGATCGTCTCCGGTGCCCAGTCGATCCCCATCAGCTGGAAGGCCGCCTTCAATCGCTGGAACGAAAGTTTGTGATCCTCCCCGATGACGTCGACCGCGATGTCGCAGCGACCCATCTTGTTCAGGTGGTAGGCAATGTCCCGGGTCGTGTACAGGGAGGTCCCGTCGCGCCGCACGAAGAAGTATTTCGCGGCGTCCCCTTCCAGGCCGAAACCGGTCAGGTCGAGGTAGTGGGCGCCGTCTTCCTCTTTGCCGAGGGGCATCAGACGCTCGATCACCCGCTGGACGCTCCCATCGAGGATCGCGTCGCTCTCCCAAAAGAACGAGTCGTACGTGACGTTGACGCGGCGAAGGGTTTCCAGGATGCCGCCGAGGACGGCCTCCCCGACCTTTCGGATGTCGTTCGTCAGCTGGACGTCGCCGCCCTCGAAGCGCTGCGTGAGCCGTTCGATCTCGCGCTTCAGGTTCTCGTCGGCCTCGAGTTTGGCGCTCGCCTTCTGGTACAGCTTCACGTAGCGGTACTCGATCCGCTCCTTCGCATCGGACGGGTCTTCGGGAAGATGGGTGACGGCCCAGTAGAGCAGGACCATCTGTCGTCCGATGTCGTTCACGAGGTACTCGCTCGTGACCTTGTAGCCCGCGGCGCGCATCAGGCGGACGAGGGCGTCCCCGAGGAACGGGTTGCGGGCCCGGCCGACATGCAACGGACCGGTGGGGTTCGCACTCGTGTGCTCGAGCAGGACCCGCTCCTTCCGGGCCGGCGACGTGCCATACGTCTCGCCATCGGAACGAACGGCGGAAAGGACCAGCTCCGCGAAGGGGGCCGGGTCCACGGTGAAATTGACGTACGGGCCTTCCGGCCGCAGCGGAGCGAACGGGGAGACCTGCTTCACGCGAGAGGCGCGCTCCGCGATCGAAGCCGGAGACGCTTTCAGCTCCTTGGCCCACATGTGCGCCGCGAGGGCGAAGAGGCCGTGGTCCGCGGGGGCCTCTTGGAGAATCCCTGGCGTGGTGACCCGGAGTTCGGACTCGATGGAGCGCCGGACCCGCTCCGCGCGATCCCGGAGCTCGGACCATGGGTCGTGGCCCATCACGTCACCCGATATCTCAGGACGGCCGCGACGCCGCCGAACGCCCTCAGGAGGAGCTGCCCTTCCTCGGAGTCGTTCGAGATGAGTTCGACCGTGGTCCCCATTCCCCCTGCGAGCGAGGTGAGGTCTTCGATGAGGTCGCGGTTCTCCACGACGGTCAGGGTGCCCCCGTCCTTCGGACACGCCGGCAGCTCCCCGTCTTCCGCGACCGTCTTCTCGCCCTCCCAGTCCCCGTTGGCGCAGCGGAGCTTGAGCCGGGACTTGCGCAGGCCCTCGGAGATGAGGAGCGTCTCGACCGCCCCGAGCTGCAACGCGTGTCGGACCTGGTCCTCCCCGTACGCGGCGAGGCCGCCGTCCTCTTTGCGGATCTCCTCCATCAGGCGCTGCACGAGCGTCTTCTCCCGCATCAGGTCCAGGCCGCTCAGGATCTCCCGCGACTTCTCGACCAGCTCCCGGAGGCCGTACTCGTCCGTGTAGCCCGTGTCGAGGAAGGTCGGGAGGACCTTTTTCTTCAGCTCGTGGTGGAGGTACTCCCCCGTCGCGAACTCTTCTTTCGAGTAACCGGGACCGCCGATGATGATCCCCTTGAGGTCCGGTAGGTTGAGGAACGCTTCCGTCATCAAATCTCCAATCTTCTTGTACCACTCGTGGACCGCGATGTCGTGGCCCCGCTCGAAACGCCGGGCGCTCTGCCCGCCCATCCGGTGCTTGGACGGAACCTGGGATTGGAGGTTCTTGATCACCTCGATCCGTTTGCCGCGCAACAGGCCGAGGGTCGCCTCGCTCCAATCGATCACGACGAGTCCGTAGACGTCCTTTTCCGCGAGCATCTCGTGCAGCGGCGCCGTATAGAACTTCGAGTCGCACCGGTAGAGGAACGACGCGACCGGCTCGGGCGGTTCGAGGACGAACGCGACCATTTCTGTCTGGTCCGCCCCGATCTGCTTGTGGCCCGTGAAGACGACGAGGCCGTTCGCCGGCGGCATCCGGTACGACCGCAGCCGCTGGATCGCGGACTCGATCGCCTGCGTCACATGCTTCCGGGTGCTCGCGCTCTTGATGTTCGAGGATTGCGACAGCTCGGCACGCAAGTAGTTGGTCACGTCCGAGATCGGTCGGCCTGGCGGGATGTAGACGCTGACGAGTTCCGTGCCGCGGCCCGCGGCTTCTTCGATCTGCTCGAGGGCGCGGCGGAACTTGTATTTGTCCATCCCGGACATTTCGCTCATTGGTTCGCACCACACAGTTATTTATCGTTCATTACCTTTTGTGTCGAGACCGCATCCACATGGAGAAAGTCGTCGTTTCGCTCGGCGGATCCGTCCTCGTTCCCGGAGACGACGACGCGCAGTATCTCCGAGATCTCGCTGCTTTGTTGAGGGACGTTTCCGTGCACGTGAAACTCTTCGTCGTCACGGGCGGGGGGCGCATCGCGCGATACTACATCGAGACGGGACGGGCGCTCGGCATCGGCGAGCGGACGCTCGATGAGTTCGGCATCGCGGTCACGCGGCTCAATGCGCGTCTGCTCGCAGCTGCTCTTGCCGGCCGCGCGAACAGGGAACCGGCCAAGACGTACGCGGAGGCGGCGAAGCTGGCACGTCGCCATCCGATCGTCGTCATGGCGGGCACACGCCCCGGCCACACAACGGACCGGGTCAGCGCGTCGCTCGCGCGATTCGTCCACGCCGCGCGCATCGTGAACGCGACCTCGGTCGCCGGCGTGTATACGACCGACCCGCGGAAGGACCCGGATGCGCGGCTGCTCGAGCGCATGACCTTCCGGGAGCTCATCGACCTCTCGGGGAAGGGCCACGAAGCCGCCGGCCCCAGCATCGTGTTCGACCCCGCCGCGGCTCGCGTTGTCGCCCGAGACCGGACCCCATTGAGCGTCGTCCACGGTCGCGATCCGGTCGCGCTCCGATCGGCGATCCTCGGCGAACCGTTCCGCGGGACCCTCGTCGTCGACTGATGGAGCGGACACCGCGTGAACCGCCGGACGTGGTACGAGCTGCTCGCGACGGCATCGCTGGCGCTCGCGGGGGTCGGTGCCATCCTCGCGGCCGCTGGCGCCGTCCTTCAGCAGGTCATCAGCGTCGCGGCCGCCACCCTGTGCACTCTCATCTTCCTGGTCCCAGGCCTGTATTTTCTTGCGTACGCCCGACGGCTCAAAGCGCGCGACATCGCGTTGGCCCACGCCGCCGCGTATGCGACGGCCCGCGGGACGCTCGATGTCCAGGACCTCGCGACGGAACTCTCCGTCTCCGGCGAGGTTGCGACGAGAATCTTGCGGACGGCGGTTCGAGAGGGCCATCTCCGCGGCCGCTTCGACAATCGAGGTCGGTTCGTCGCGGAGACTCCGGGACCGAAATCCGGCGGCGATCCTCCATGACCTTCCGAGGTTTCATCGCGGTGGACGTTCCCCCGTCTCCCTCGCTCGACAGTCTTGCGGAACAGCTCCGCACCGCGAGCGCGTCGCTCAAGGTCGTCTCCACGGACCAGCTTCACCTCACGGTGAAGTTCCTGGGCGACACCGAGGAAGGCCTGGTCCCCGAAATCGTGACGGCGATTCGTGAGGCATGCGCGGACATCCAACCGTTCCAAATTACCGTTCGAGGAACCGGAGCGTTCCCGAGTCTCTCTCGGATGAAGGTGGTCTGGGTCGGCGTCGAAGGCGCCGAGCCCGTCGGTCGAACCGCCGCGGACCTCGAAGCCTCGCTCGAGTCCCTTGGCTTTGCGGCGGAGAGACGCCCCTGGAAGGCCCACGTCACCCTGGCTCGCGTGAAGGGCCACCGCGACCTCGACCGCGTCCGAAGAATCCTCGAAGCCCGCCCCGACGAAGTCTTCGGAAGTCACCGGGTCGACCGAATCCATCTGAAGCAGAGCGTCCTCACCCCCGGAGGCGCGCAATACTCGGTCGTCGCGACCGTCGTGCTCGGGAATCCGACCGGCCCTTAGGCCATCGGATCGGGGCGAATCATACCTCTAAGTAGAGGTATGCGCCCGCGCGGAACAATCGCGCGGGATGGGGCCTACGCGTCTTTCTTGTCCGCGAGGACCTTGAGGCGGTCCCACTCGATCGTGTGCTTGAGCCGATACTTCTGGAGGATCCGGCTCAGCTGCTCGGTCACGCGGGCGACTTCGATCGTCTTCCCGCGACCGTACAGGTAGAACTCGACCTGGTTCGAGATCGGGAAGATCATCCGCATGAGCCCTTCGCGGTTGTATCCCTCGGGCTTCCGGTTGTTCCGCAGATCCCGGAGGTTCTCCTCGATCAGGACGTCGACGCTCTCCATGTCCTCCGGGAGCTGCTGCGTCTCTTCGAGGAACTTCAGGAACAGCGGGCGGAACGAGGACACGAGGTTCTTCCACTTCACCTTCTTGTCGAACTTGATGTGGCCGCTCCGCGCGCGCATGGTTTCGGTTCCGAAGAGGCACGCGCTATTTAACGGTGTTCCGCTCGGAGCGGTCCAGGGCGCGTCCGCGTCAGCCTTAAGCCGGCTCCTTCCATGGCGCGCCCGTGCGGACCGCCCTGACGATCGCCGGGAGCGACTCCGGGGGCGGTGCCGGAATCCAGGCCGACTTGAAGTCCTTCGCCTCGGTCGGGGTGCACGGGACCTCCGTGATCACGTGCGTGACGGCCCAGAACACGCGCTCCGTCGACTCGATCTTCCCGATCCCGGTACCGGAAATCCGAAAGCAACTCCGAGCGGTCCTCGGGGACTTCGATGTCCGGGCGGCGAAGACCGGGATGCTCTTCTCCGCCGAGATCGTTCGGACGGTCGCAAGGGAGCTACGGGGCACGTCGTTCCCCCTCGTCGTGGATCCGGTCATGGTGGCCACGGTCGGGGCGCGCCTCGAGCAGGACGACTTCGGGGACGCCCTCGCCGACCACCTGCTCGGCCTCGCCGCGCTCGTGACCCCGAACCGCTTCGAAGCGGAGCGGTTGTCCGGGATCCAAATCGCGGAGGTCGAATCGATGGAGGCTGCCGCACGCGCGATCCTGCGCCTCGGGCCCAAGGCGGTCCTCGTCAAGGGAGGCCACACGAAAGGGCCCCTGGTCGACGTGTTCTACGACGGCCGACGGATGCGGCGGCTCCGCGGGAGGCGGTACCCGAAGACCTTGCACGGTGCCGGCTGCACCCTCGCCGCGTCGACCGCGGCCTATCTCGCCCTCGGGCGACCCCTCCTCGCCGCCGTCGAAGATGCCCGGCGGAAGGTCGCCGCGGGGTTCCGCGAGTCGTATCGGGCCGGGCACGGGGTCGAAATCATCAACTCCCACGCGGTCCCGGATTGACGGCATCGTCGCCTAGGGAGCTTCCATTCGTGCCTGGACGCGTATTATCAATGCACGAAAGACCGCCCACAAACTTCAAGTAGGCTGACCAAAATCCAACCCGGAACCGACACACGCAGCCGCTTGGGCTCTTGCCACGACCGAGGACGGCACGAGGAGAAGCCCAGGACGGCGGTGCCGGGACGGCACATTCGTGGAGGCGCGTACCATACACAGTCCTGGAAGAGGCGCGGAAGTCACCGGGCCTGAGGCGTCTTCGCACGGGGGTGGATGCCGTGCGGATCGCACTCTTCACGGATAGCTACTTACCCACCGTCGACGGCGTCGTGACGTCGGTCCTGACGACCCGCCGGCAGCTCGAGGCCCACGGCCACGAGGTCGTCGTCTTCGCACCCGAAGACCCCCGCCGCCGCGGGAGGCGGGAGCCCGGGACCATCTACGTTCGGGCGAAGGAGTTCCACCACTATCCGGGCTACCGACTCGCCATGTTCCCGGGCCGGGAGACGGACCTGATCAAGGAGATGGGGATCGACGTGATCCACATCCATGGCGTCGGCTTCGTCGGGATCAAAGGCATCTGGGCCTCCTGGCATGCAAAAGTTCCCCGCGTCTCGACGTTCCACACGATGATCCATGAGACGCTGGCGTTCTACTCGCCGTTCGGCCTGAACCTCCATCTCCTCGAGCGCGGGCTGCGCTTCTACCTCCGCATCTTCCTCCGGAAGACCCACGGGGTCGTCGTGCCGAGCCGCGCGATCTTGGAGGAGATCCTCGCCCTCTCGCCTTCGGCGAAGATCGCGGACGTGATCCCGACCGGCGTGGACACGGACCGGTTCCGGCCGGACATCTCCGGCCAAGGCGTCCGCACGAAGTGGGGCCTGAACGGCCACGATGTCATCCTGCACGTGGGCCGCGTCGCGCCGGAGAAGAACCTGACGACCCTCATCCAGGCGTTCCCCAAGGTCCTCGAGTCGAATCCGGACACGAAACTCATGATCGTCGGGACGGGGCCGTACATGGAGAAGTCCTACGATCTGGTGCGGCACCTCGGCCTCTCCGGGGACGTCATCTTCACCGGCTTCGTCCCGGACGCGGACCTGCCGAAGTACTACGCGGCCGCGGATGCGTTCGCGATCGCGTCGAAGTTCGAGACCCAGGGGCTCGTCGTCCTGGAGGCGCTGGCCTCCGGCCGGCCGGTCGCCGGAGCGAACTACCGCGCGATCCCCGAGTTCGTGCGCGAGGGCGTCAACGGGGCCCTGTTCGAGCCGAACGACGTGCGCGGCTGCGCGGCGGCGATCCTCCGCTGCCTCCGAGAGCCCGACGGGATGCACGAGGCCGCCCGGGAAACGGCACTCCGGTTCTCGGTCGAGCGATGCACGCGGCGCCTCGAGCGGGTCTACGATCGACTCGTGGCCGCGTGACGAGAATGGACGAGCCCCCCGCGGCACGGGCCGCGGTCGGCCCTCCTCCGGCTCCGCGGATCTCTGTTATCGTCCCCACGTGGAATGAAGCGAAGTATCTGCCGGGGCTCTTCGAGTCGCTGCAGCGCCAGACGGTCCCGCCGGACGAGGTGCTGGTCGCGGATTCGGGCAGCTCGGACGACACCCCAGAGGTCGCCCGCAGGGCCGGGGCGACCGTCGTCGAAGGGGAACAACGGGGCCCCGGCGAAGGTCGGAACCGGGGTGCCCGGAAGGCCACCGGGGACGTGCTGGTGTTCGTCGACGCCGACTGCATCCTTCCACCGAATCTCCTCGAGTCCGTCTTCCTTGCTCTCGCCGACCCAGACGTCGTCGGCGGCGCCACGGGTTTCGCTCCGGCGAACGGACGAAGGGTCGAGCGATCGTTGTTCTACCTTGCGAACGCGTACCAGCGGGCGATGACGATCTGGGGGATCCCGCACAACGCAGGTTACTGCTTTTTCTTCCGGAGGACGGCGTTCGAGTCGCTCGGCGGGATCCGGGAGGATCTGGTCCTGAACGAGACCCACGATCTCGCAATCCGGTCCCGTTCGATCGGACGCTTTGTCCTCCTGCCCCTCATCGTGGAAACGTCGATGCGCCGATTCCGGACGTATGGGTATCTCCGGACGATCCTCCAGGAGTATGTCGCGTCGACGATCCTATACTATGCCACGGGGCGCAGCCCGCGAGAGCTCTTCCGTCCCGCGCCCGCACGGTGACCGGTCACGGCCGGGCTGCCGAGGACGCCTCGATTCGACGGCGCCGAAGCCAGGAGACAACGAATGACAAACCGACCACGACCCCGACGAGCGCGAGCGTGATCCATCGGGCGGTCGCGACGTCGTAGGCGAGCCCGATCGCGAACACGACATACAACAGGATGGCGTACTTCGCGAGGCCTCCGATCGCGACATAGGCCATGGACCATCGATAATCCCATCCGAGGGCCGCGATGAACGCCCCCACCATCGGGATGACGGGAACCACGCGATTCATGAGGATGACCCGTTCGTCTTGGACGAGGAGGAAGCCCGTCCACTTCTTCATCGCTCGCTCGAGCCAGCGCGGCATCCTCCGACGCTGGACGACCCATCGTCGGACGGCGACGTAGAGCAAGCTCGTCCCGAGGACGTCCCCCGCAACCGCCATCGCGAGCAGGAGGCCGGCCCATGCGACCGGGCCGAGCATCTCCGTAGGCCGGTACGTGTACGTGACCACAATCCAGACTTCCGGCAGCGCGGGGAACAACGCCGCATCCAGGGCGAAGATGATCACGAGGATCACGAGGCTCCCGACCGGCCCGAGCGACCCGAAGAGCGAGGTCAGGAGCTCGTCCAAGGAGGCCATCGGCGGGCCTCAGTAGAGCCGCGAGATGGATAGCATCGTGACCTGGAAGACGAGGGTCCGACCTTTCGTCGGGGTATTGTAGTTCAGCGTGTACGTGCCCGCGTCCGTGTCCACCGACGTCACCACGAAGAGGACGGTCCCGCCCGCGTTCTTCTGTCCGACCCGGTCGACCATCGCGGCCGTAAGGAGATGATGGACGAGGATCGCCCCTTCGCCGGCGTTCGCCGCGTCATCGATCGAGACGACCTGCGCGTCCCACGCCCCGTGCGGCCGGACGAGCTGGCCCGGAATCGGGCTGTTCGTGACGGTCACGATCGTCCCGGCCACGCTCACGGTCGCGGTCCATCCCCAGAACGGATCCGTCAGATTCGTCCCGGAGATGGGGGCCGTCTGGTACGTCGCGACGAACGAGGAGGCGTCCATGGTCAGCCGGACCGGGACGGTCTCGAAGAGCGGTTTGACGAAGATCTTCGCGGGATCCGCGAGGCCGTATCCGAGGGCGGGAGGCACGACGATCCTCTTCGAATCGCCGATTGCGAGGCCTTGGATCCCGATGTCGAAGCCCGGCACAACTCCGCCGCTCCCGATCGTCACCGGAAGGGGCGCATACTCCCCGTGCCAAGCGAACATGAACGCTTTCGGGTACGAGGCGTTGTCCTTCGCGATGGCCGCGATGCTCGTGTCGAACACGAGGCCATTCTCCGCAAACGTGCCGACGTAGTCGACCTGGACGTGGTCCCCGCTCTGGGCCCGGAGCGGAGGTGGCGCGAACTTGGGGACGACGTAGCCGTAATACACCCCGAGGATCGCGGCGACGAGGACCACGACGCCGACGAAGGACCAGAGCGTGCTCACGCCTCGGTCGTCGCGGCGGAGCGAGCGGGCCATGATGATTTCGGGCTAACCTGGGGAACGACCATAAACATTATGGTGCTCGCATCGAAGCCCGGCGACAACTCGAGTTGAAACGCGGCCCGATCACGCGAACGACGCGTAGTAGACGTCGATCGTCTCGAGGTCGTAGAGGACCACGCTCGAGCTCGGGGAAACCGCCGTTCCGTTCACGTTCATCTGAGTCGGGCTGTCGAACGACTTGCCCCAGACCCGATAGAAGTCCCCGATTGAGTAGAGGCGGTTCACGTCCGTCTCGATATGGATCGTGCCGCTCGTGTCGTGCGTGTGCAACGGCTCCACGCACACGGCACTCAGCCCCAGGTTGGCAGGAATCGTGATCGGCGTGCTTCCCGAGTAGACTTTGACCGTCGTGTGCCAGTGGTACGCCAGCTGATCGGGAGCGACCGTGACGCATGGGAAGGGCTGGGACGTGATCGTCGTCAGATAGTACACGCCGAACCCGCCCAAGATGAGGAGGGCCACCACCGCGACGTGCCACTTCTTGATGTGAATCGGTGCCGAGGACCCCCTCGGGCGGGTCCGGCCGGGCTCCTGCTTCAGCTCTTCTCGGAGCCTCGGGGTGTCGGGATGGCGCGGATGCGTGTCACTGAGATGCCGGAGGAGGTTCTCCGGCTTCACGGCGACGTTGCAGATGGGACAGTGATCCGTCTTCGCCAACGCGGGACCTTCCGGTTCTCGGACGGACGAATGGAGCGTGGCCTCCTATTTAGGAATGATGCGTACGCGCCTCGAACTCACGCGTACATCGCGCCGGACGCGTCCGTCGAACGGATCGGGCTCTCGCCGAGCACCTTGTCGACCGCGCGTTCGAAGTCCGCCATCGTCACAACCTCGCGGTCTTCGCGGATCGCGAACATCCCGGCTTCCGTGCACATCGCATGGATGTCGGCCCCGGTCGTGCCTTCGCAGCGCGCCGCAAGGACGCCGTAGTCGACGTCCGGCGTGACGCTCATCTTCCGCGTGTGGATCTTGAAGATCGTCATGCGGGCCTCGTGGCCGGGAATCGGGATCTCGATGATCCGGTCGAAGCGGCCTGGGCGGAGCAGGGCTTCGTCGAGGATGTCGGGCCGATTCGTCGCGCCGATGATCTTCACTTCCCCGAGGGGATTGAAGCCATCGAGTTCTGCAAGGAGCTGCATGAGCGTCCGCTGGACCTCCCGGTCCCCGGACGTCGCGATCTCGAGACGCTTCGCACCGACCGAATCGAGTTCGTCGATGAACACGATCGATGGGGACTTCTCGCGGGCGAGCTGGAACAGCTCCCGCACGAGCCGGGCTCCCTCGCCGATGTACTTCTGGACCAGCTCAGAGCCGACGAATCGGATGAAGGTGGCCTGGGTGCGGTTGGCGACCGCCTTCGCGAGGAGCGTCTTCCCCGTGCCGGGCGGGCCGACCAGCAGGACGCCTTTCGGCGGCTCGATCCCGACCTTCCGGTACAGGTCCGGCTTGAGGAGCGGATCCTCGACCGCCTCGCGCAGTTCGCGCATCTGGCCCTCGAGACCGCCGACGTCATCGAATGTGACCGGGGGCTTCTCGATGATCTCTGCACCGGTGACGATCGGATCGAGGGACGGCGGAAGGACGCCCATCACCGCGAGCGTCTGCTTGTTCAACGCGACGCGCGCACCGACGACCAGGTTCTCCTTCGTGATGTAATCCGCCGCGTTCACGATGAAATCGGGGCCGGTGGACGACTTGACGACGACGCGGCCATCGGCCAAGATGTCCCGGATGTTCCCGATGATGAGGGGCGGACTCTTGAGCCGGTCGAGCTCCTGCTTGAGCCGCCGGATCTCTTTTTGGAGGCGGCCCATCTCGGTCTCGACGTACCGTTTCTCGCCCTCGGCCCGCCGGGCGGTCTCCAGGAGCTTGTCGTTTTTGTCCTCAAGGGAGGCGATCCGCTCCGACATTTTCTCCGAGAATTCGCGTATCTGGTCGTCGTCCATAGAATCGTCCGGTGGGAGGGCGGGAAGACGAAGGCTATATACCAAGCCCTTTTTATTTAGTCTTTGCGGGCTAGATTCGTGATCTGCGAATTGTGTGGCGCCGACGTCCCGCGCCTGAAGAATGTGGCCATCGATGCGACCATCCTGTCGGTTTGCACGGACTGTTCGCGCTTCGGCGACGAGGTCGCGACGCCGGCATTGAGGCAGAGCACGATGCCCCCCATCATCGCGCAGCGCCTCGAGATGCGCCAGCGACGCATGACCCCCCGGGACGTCTACACGCAGGCCGGCGAACTCGAACTCGCCGACGACTTTCCGCAGCGGATCCGTCAGGCCCGCGAGGCGCGCGGATGGAAGCAGGCGGATCTCGGCGCGAAGATCAACGAGCGGGTCAGCGTCATCGCGAAGCTCGAGTCCGGCGCCATCAGCCCGGGCGACTCGCTCGTCCGGAAGCTCGAGCGGGAGCTTGGAATCAAGTTGAAAGAACGCGTGGAACCCGTCGCGGCGAAGAAGCCGGCGGCCGGAGCTGGAGTCACCCTCGGCGACTTGATCAAGATGCGCGAAGACCGTCCGTGATTAGGGCATCCCGAGGCGGCTCTTCACCGCCGACAGGAACGACGTGACATCGACCCCCGACTGGTGCGCCGCAACGAGGGCGGCCACCTCGACCTCGACGTCCAACTTTTCCTGGACGGCGTTCACCGAGGCAACTACGGACTTGCGATCCGTCCGGGTCTTCGCCGCGATCGCATCGACGATGCGCAAGAAGACGTCCTCCGAGACCGGCGTCGGGACCTCGAGGATCGCGGCTGTCGGGACGTAGTCCCTCGGCACCTCCACAGCGGACACATCGAACGCGGGGCGAATCGCACCCCCTTGCGACTCGAGGAGCTTCGTCTCCAACCCGAGCTGCAAGAGCCGTTGGGCGTCCCGGGGAGGGAACCACCGCAGGTCCATCGAGGCGGACAGCACAAATTCGCGCTCGCTCAACTCATCGCGGCCTTTCCGTTTGAAGAGCAAGGCAATCGCATCGCGAAGCTCGTCCGTAAGAACCCAGCCTGGAGGGAGCAACGGAACCGTCCGGGCCTAACCCGTGATGCGCGATGCAAGCCTGGAGAGGACGTCGTATGGGTCCCTCCTCGACAGCCCCGCGTTCGGGGCGCTCCGTGACAGGGGGACAACGCGGCGTCCAACAATCCCTCGGCAAGGGTCAGGGCGTCGAGTGAGCAGTCGCTTGTCCGTGACACGCGCTGTTACTGCCGAGGGACATCCTTCTTTCGGCAGCCAGATCCTGGGATTTCGCAAATCTCCCGCGGCCGCGGGACTGCGCCATACAGTCACAGAGCCTTTCAAGAGGGTTGGGGAGAAGTATCCCTAAGGCTCGTGGCAATCCCTTCGCGCCGCGCAGTGTTCGGCTCTTTCGTCAGGAGCCGCGCAGCGCTCAATCGCCATTGATCGGCGCGAGTTTGTGGACTGCTTGCCCCGATGCTTCCTCCGGTACACCATGGCTAGCGCTAGAACGCCCAGCACTGGAACGATAGCGGTGTCGAATTCAGGGATATAGAAGTAGGTCTCCGTCGTCGTGGTCTTCCAGTACAGGCCCGCGACGGGGGTCCCGTATGTGACGTCGTTCGGTGCCCGAACAATCAATGTCGGGTTGTCCGAAGAGGTGTCGACCGCAATCCGGGTTCCCCAAGTCCCGCTTGTGCGCTTGTTGTAGTACACCTGAGGGCCCGAGGTCGCAACGTAGAGCGCGTGGACCTCGTTGTTTCCGTCGATCCCGATGGATGGCTTCGTGAAGACCGTGTTCGTGAGAGAGTCGACGGTTTCTGCGGTCTGCCATCCTGAGCTCGGATAATCGAGCAACCGCGCGTAGATTGCCCGCGTGGATCCGTCGACGTCCTTCGCGTAGGCAACCCATACATCTCCATTTGCTTCGTAGGTGTGGGCGAGGCTCGGGTACGAGGCAACCTCTGGTGCGGTCACGACCGTGTCGGCCCCCGCGGTGCCATCCCACTTTGTAAATTCGGCCGCCGCGTCGCAGTTGCTGGTGGCGAGGTTCTTGCATACCGTGTACTGAATCTCGTCCGTCACGGCGTCGAAGAAGCGGGCGAGACTCACGTAGTCGTTCTGTGGGGAGACGTCGACGGACAGGCCCGTGTACGTCGTTCCCCACGACACCGTTGCCCGCCACGTGCTCGCGGCCTTGTTCTTGTAGTAGACTGTGCCGCTCGTCTTCGACCCGCTCCAAGCAATGTGGGGCTCGCCGGATTCGGAAAACTGGATCACGAACCATCCGACACCCGCGGTGGTCGAACCGGTGAGCGCCCGGGTGAGGCGCAGGTTTGTGGACGACGTGAAGTCCAGGGTCACCGTCCCCGTCCCGGGGTTATCGTCCGCGCTGTACGGCGTGCTCCCGCCGCGGTAGTGAATCGCCCCTGCGGCCCCGATTGCCTTTGATGTATCGACGCTCGCGATCGTGACATCCTTCTGCGATTCCGAGGCGGAGAACCACGCCGTCCCCGACTGAACCTTAGTCTCGTCCGTGAAAGTGATCAGAGACCACGTCAGGGTCATCGTCTGGCCGGTGTTGTTGCGGTCGAACGTGAGGGTCGTGGGGTTCGTGACGACGCCGCGGACCATCTTCTGTCCGATGTTGGCGGTCGTCCCGGCCGCCGATTGGTACGAGAACAAGAGCCACGACTTCGCCGTGTCGACGGTCGTGACGGTCGCCGTACGCGTCGCATCGCCCGCCGCCCACGAGATGTCTCCGGTCTGGACCGTCGCAGCCGCGAACTCGACGACCTGCCATTCGGCAGTGCAAGGGGCACACGCTGCGTCCATGTTCAGCTGAAGGTTCGTAGAGGTTGTGATTTTCGCCCGGAGAAAGTCGTTGGTATCGTAGTCGACTCCATTGGTGCGCAGGCTCACGATGGGGACCGCCTTGCTGGTGTCCACGCTGGAGATCCCGATATTCGCAGGGAG
>WNGM01003114.1_pt1 | contig 23040 bp, 22 predicted proteins | sample 5400571 | NCBI WGS metagenome assembly WNGM01 (sample SAMN13153378, study PRJNA577476) | soil metagenome | isolation source: 100 cm soil or saprolite under Garry oak tree replicate 2 | place: USA:California | collected 2016-06-15 | reverse complement strand
AGTAGAAGTCATGTGTTTCAAATGGCTCGTACGGCACTAACTCAAGAAAGCGCTGCAGGGCAGCACTGCCCTCCGCAAAATCCGTCGAGAAAAACCCTGGGATCAGTTGGAGGAACTCTGTCCCCAGCCATTGAGCAGACTCTTCATCGCCCTGTTCTGTGACTGCGTCAACGAAGATCAGTCCCCCAACGTTGTCTTGCCCGTAGTGGCGGATATAGTCGCACATCATGTACCCGCCATAGGACCAGCCGCACATGACAGGCTTCTTCAACTCCAAGGCGGTGATGACCGCGTGCATGTCATCTGCCCAGGTCTTGCCATCCTTAAATGCTTCTGGATCGCTCAGTTTGTCGGAGAGACCATGTCCGCGGATATCCATTCTCACCAGGTGAAACTGCTTGGTCAGGTCGCTCTCAAACTGCTTGTCCCAGGACAAACGGCATTGACAGTACGCATGAAGCCAGAGAATGGAAGGCCTGGCGCGATCTCCAATTTCCTCGACAAATAACCTGGTGCCTCCAGCACCTTGAACATAGCGTCCGTTGAACTGAGGGTCGGGTTTCATGGTGAACCTCCTGTCACTCGATAGAACGTTGTAGAACGTATGCGACGCTGCTACGGTTGGGTATGGGTCTCGCTGGCCGTCCCGCGAGATGGAAAGACCAGGAAGCGCGTGTCGCCACTGTGGTAAAAGACGCCTTCGGGCGCTTCGCTTTCCGCTGTTAGCCCAAGCTTTTCAGTGTAGAAGCGCTTGGCTCGTTCCAAATCAGTTGCCGGTAGCGTTGCATGGATAGGATAATTCGCTAACATCGATGTTCACTCCTTTTCGTGCCTGCATTGTTTCACAGTGTTGTCATTCCGGTCCGTAGGCTTCCCTATTGCAGAAGTGGGATGCTTACACACCAATCCCGCCGAGGAGCCAAACGGGATGGGCCAGCCATAGGACCGAAAGCCCCAGCAAGATGATCCCTATCAACGGGCTCAGTCGCTGCCCGCCAGGATAGGTCTTCTCGACGACCATGACCCCGGTCAGCACCGCCATCGACACCAGGCTTCCCACCCCGAGACCAAACATGACCAGCATCAGCGCCCAACAGCAGCCCAGGCAGAACGCGCCGTGGCGCAGACCCAGAAGCCAGGCTGCTCCTACCCCCTTGCGATAGGAGCGCACGAAGAAGCTGAATGGGCTGCGGCACTGCTTGAGACAGCGTCCCTTGAGCGGGCTAAACTGGAACACCCCCGCGACCGCGAAGGTTGTTGCGCCAATAACCCAGAAATGGGTGTCGAGCCACAACCAGTGATGAACGAGCCAATGAATCTGGGTATCTCCCAGAAAAGCCATGAGCGCGAACGCCGTCCAGACGACGGCATAGCCAGCCAGGAACACTCCTGGTATCGCATGTGGGCGTCTTTGCTGCCGACCAGCATGCACGATCATGTAGACCATTGGCATACTCGATGGCAACATCATCCCCACCGTCATGATTTGCCAGCAAGCCAGGAACACGACCAGGGCCACCAGCACAGGAAGATGGCTCTCCTCAAGCAGGTAGTGATGATTGATCAGGTAGCTCTGGTTGGTGAGAACCGAAAGCCCCGCTATCGTCCAAGCCGCGACTACCAGAACCCAGGGCCAGAGGACAGGTGCCCGACGGCGTGGTTGGGCATCGTCCTTCACTTCGGTGACTTCCGTGACGCGCATCGGACACCTCCTTTTCCTCGGTGCCTTCCGTTACGCTTCGAAGTGGAAGTCGCCTTGAATGGCGTTGCGTCCACTGAACTCCCAGATCATGCCATGCTCAGGAATGTTCACACGGTGATGCGACGCCTTGGCAAGATAGGCTGGCGAACCAGGAATGGTGCTGAAGACGGTATCGTGGATGGTGGTGGGTCGGCCGTTGGCATCCGTATAGGGAGCCATCTCCGCATCAACGACCTGGCCCACACGCAGTGTCCCTTTACCGCCTTCGACCTGGTGCTCAATTGGCACGTAGTGAACCGCCACGCGTTCGCCGACCAGACTTGCTACATCAGCCAGGGGACCACCCAGCTTACCACCAAAGACGTTGAGGACGGCTTCTTGTTGCTCTGGTGTTGCATTGTCATCAATGTAGAATACGGCCCTCCAGTTCCCTGCCAGTACATTGCCTGGAATCTGATTGACCTGGACAAACGAGAGGTTCGAGACATCCACGCCCCCCACCTGTCCCCGATCAATGTGGTAGGCATTAACCGAGTCGCAACGACCACCGTCTGGATCATCGCCCACCCAGCAGGGGCATGGCCCGCCGCATGAACAGGCTTCCAGGAGGGTGCCATCGAGGACGTAGGTTTTCATTGTATCTGCCTGTTTTGTCATAGTGTTCTTCTCCTTGTGTGACTACTGCTTTTTGTTCTCCTATCAGCCCGGTTGACGCGAAGCGTAGGCGCGGTAGCGCCGTTACCGGGCTGGATTGGTGCCGAGAGCAGAGAGAAATCAGTGTGCGCCTAAAGGACGATCCGTCGTGGCAATGACCTCTTGAAATCGCTGGAGCTTCTCGTTCCAGATGACCTCCTTTCTTTCTCTACCGCTGTGATGTGTGACCAGTCGCTCCGGCTTGCGCGTCTTCGCGCCAACAAGCGATTGGTACTCTTGCTACCACTAGTGTGCCTGAAAAGCATCGTTTTTTCATCGTGGAAAACATCGAAATTTTGCGCGAGTAGTGGAGAGCCGGGGGGAGGAAAATGCGTAGAAACACGCAGATTTTGAGCAGGGTCCTACCGACACAGCCATTACATCGCGTCGTTTGATAGCCCTTTTTCCGTCGCCCATATCGCGATCTGAGTTCGTGAGGTAAAGTCAAGCTTTGCCAGAATACTGCTGATGTGCGTTTCAATCGTGCGTGGTGCGACGACCAGCGCATCCGCAATCTCGCGATTCGACTTGCCCCGGGCGATCAAGGCGGCCACAGCACGTTCACGCTCAGTCAATCCCTCGAAGGTCTTTTTCGTCAGACGATGTGGAGAGGGTTGCCGTGTGCGAGGGAACAGTGCCTGCGCGTGTTGCAGAAAGTGCTGTTGGAATGTCTGGTCTGGTAAGCTGCTCGCAAGGTCTTCTAGCATTTCCAGGGCCTCGGCAAATCGTCGTTCCGCCTCTTCGTATCTCCGCTGGGCGTGGGCGAGTTTGCCCTGGGTCAGGGAAATGCGCCACAGCAGTGGTCGCAGGCCGCGCTTGAGTGCTGCCGCTCGTGCCTCTTGGAGGATCGTTTCAGCTTCTGCTGCTTGCTTCAGTTTGATGAGTGCCTCCCCACGCAGTTTCGAGAGGTGGGGAATACTCGACTCACTCGAGAGGCCGACGGCGGATGCGATCAGCCGATCGGTGATGTGCAGGGCAAGAGGTGGATCGTTGCAGGCAAGTGCGAGTTCTGCACGCGCGTACCAGACGATCCGCTGCCCGACCGTTTGGGTGGGATCATCAGGCCCGAGCGCGGCGTTGAGGAGGGCTTCGGCCCGCGTCACATCGTGTTGTGCGAGAGAGACGAGAGCCAGGAATCCAGATACAATGCGGGTCCAGTACCGTGAGCCGATCTCCTGTGCGAGTGCGAGCGCTTGCTCCAGGTGAGGCTTAGCCTCTGAGAGTGCGAGCAGATCGAGATACAGTGCTCCCAATGCCCGGTGTCCGGCCGTCATCCACTGAGGATGCTCGATCTCTTCGGCGATGGCAAGGCCACGCTGCGCCAGCGCCAAGGCACGTGCGTACTCCCCCCGTGGGCCCAGGCACATGGCCATGTGAATCAGGGTGTAGGCTTCATCAGAGCGCTGGCCAATCTCGCCTGCGATCTTCAACGCGAGCTCGCCTTGATGAAGCGACTCTGCAAAACCTCCCGCCGCTGGGACGAGCGTCTCGGTCTGATAATTGCCGCCACACAGCATCAGGGTGGCCAGACTGGAAGGCAAACGCTGGCGATCATCCAGCTCACGCAAGAGGACGATGGCTTGCTCATAATACGCTGCGCTTTGCACCAGGTCGCCGCTCAGTAAACTCGCCATCCCCAGGAGGTCCAGCGTCGCAGCCTTGCCGCGCCGATCGGAGAGCGCTTGAAAGGTAGACAGCGCCTCCTGATGGCAGCGCAGCGCTTCCTGCGGCTGTTCGACATTCAGGTGCCAGTTACCCAGGCGGTTGAGGCTGTGGGCAAGGGTCGCCGGATCGTCCATGATGCGTGCCAGGGCCAGTGCCTGCTGGTAATAGTCCCCGGTCTGTGCGTAAGCGCGCCCCGCCCACAGAAAGCCTAAGTCGAGCAAGGCCTGCCATTCCCCGTGGCGATCTCCAGCCAGGTGCGCACGCTCTCGCGCGGTCTCTTGATCAGCACGCGCCCGCTCAAAGTCTCCGAGGGTTTCGTAGGCCAGCCCCCGCGCACGATACAAGTTTGCAGGAGGCGTGAGAGACACATGACGTGCGGCATCGAGCGCCCGCGTGAAGTGGAGAGTGGCGGCCTGCGGTGCATAGAGGGCCTGCGCCTGTTCGCCCGCACGTCGGCCATACTCCAGCGCCTGCTCCCACGCCTCTGCGAGAGAAAAATGGGAGGCGAGATCTGCCAGGTGCGCCTCGAGCATCGAGGCGTAGAGACGCTCGAAGGTCTCGGCAATCGTGCGGTGCAACGCCCTCCGTTCGCGGACCAGGAGTTGCGCAGAGACGGCTTGCCGCGTCAGGGCGTGCCGGAAGGCAAACTGCTCGGCTGACTCCTCGACGACGAGTTGGGCAGCCATCAACTCCTTGAGGAGCCGCAGGAGTTGCGCTTCGTCCTGGTGGGTGAGTGCTTGCAGCAGGGCAAAATCGAAGTGCCGTCCGGCCACGGCTGCCAGGTGCAACACCTGCCTAGCTCCTTCACTCAGATGAGCGGTGCGCAGCTCGACGGCATCCTGGACGCTGCGTGGGATGTGCCACTCGCGCAGCTCCTTGCGCTTCCAGCGACCGTGCTCATCAAAAATGTCTCCGGCCTCGATGAGCGATTTGAGCAGTTCCTCGATGAGAAAGGGATTGCCCTCGGTAAGCGTGTACATGGTATCCAGCAGTTCGCCTTGCGCCAGGGGAGGCACCATGAACACCGAGCGACGCAGATCGAAGATCGCATGCAGCATGGCACTCATCTCACCGCGGGTGAGAGGGGCGAGGGCGAATTCCTGGGCGAGCCGTTCCCGGTCCAGATGCGCCAGGAAATGGCTCAGGCCTGGGTACACCTCGCCACTGCGGTAGGTCAGCAGGACCAGTAAGGGGGAAGCAGGACAGCGCCGCGCCAGGTAATGGAGAAAGTCCAGGCTGGTCTCGTCACTCCAATGCAGGTCCTCAACGACCAGCAGCGCCGGTTGTTTGGTGGCCGGACGGAGGAAGAGATGAGCCAGGGCGGCGAAGAGGCGACGTTTCTCGTGCTCAGGATCAAGCGGGGGCAGCGGGGGGAGATCAGACGGCAGAGGGAGCAGATCGGGGAGCAAGGGAGACAACGCAGAGGCCAGGGACCCCATTTCCGTGTCCACCTGTTCTGGGGAAGAGGTGGCCAGGTGTGACCGCAACAGATCCAGCAGAGGAGCGTAGGGACAAGAACGATCCGTTGGGAAACACAGGCCCTGCAAGAGGAGGAAGCCTTGAGCAGTCGCGTAGGTCTTCGCCTCGGCCACCAGGCGGGATTTGCCGATCCCCGCTTCGCCGGAAAGCAGGACAATCTGCCCCGTGCCGCTCCTCGCTCGATCAACGAGCAAGCGCAGTGTCGTGAGCTCGGCTGCGCGTCCAATCAAGACCGGGCAAATGATTGGGGTACCCAAAAGCGTCTTCATAGCGTTTGCCACTTTTTGACCAACGTGTTCCTCCACGCTTCTATCCTTTCATGTACCTGAGCTTCTCTTTGACCTGCTCTCGGCTGACCTGAGTATATCTCGCGGTGGTTTTTTGACCTGCTCTCGGCTGACCTGAGTATATCTCGCGGTGGTTTGTATCGCTGGTGTTCCCTTTTTGGTCACGTGTCCCAGGTAATAGGCCACCTCTTCTAATGTCCAGCCAACTTCTCGCGCCCGATGAGCAAAATCACTCACGCGACAGCCCGCCCAGTAGCCAAGGGCAAACATCGCTTCCCCTCGGAGATCTTCTGCCTGCTCAACCAATGTACGCAGAATAGAGCGTTGCTCCTCGGAGAGTATGCGAGGTGCCAGTAGTTGTTGTGCAGGGAGTTCCAGTCCCCGTGTGGGGTTGCGCTTGAGGAGTCCATGTTCATCAATGAGCCATTGACAAAAGCTGCTCAAGACCGACTTGACGCGCGTCCGATGGCTCACACTATATCCAGCCTCTTCCAATGCTGTCATGTACATTTCGACGGTGGTACGCGTCAGCTGATCAAGGTGAAACGAGGCGGGTCCAGGACGCTCAGTCAGCCAGAGGAGAAAATCACGCAGCACGCGCTGGTAGACGTCGATGGTTCCTGGACTCTTACGGGAGAGACAGGCTTCGCTATACGTACTGATCCAGATACCATTGTTCGTCCCTTGAGGAAACGTTACCAGGTTGGCAGCTTGCGTCATTGCTCGTCATTCTCCCGTCCAATCTTTTCTGGTACGAGTTTTTACGCTTCATTTTGCTCGTCATTGTCCTCTCTCAGAGGAATGTTGAGCGTGAGAGCACACCAACATTGATGCGTTTCTTGCTCTACTCGTTCCAGAAGGGTCGTTCTGGTGCGACTTTTCTGTGACGAGTGTACCACATACGCCTGAGCTTCGACAAGTGCTCTTCTGGCTTCTTTTCTGCTATCGTAGCGCCAATCACCACTGATGATAGACTTCCTCGAGCAGGGGGATTACGATGCATGCCCACACGTGAACTGCTTTCCCCAGCCCAACGCGCTCAATTTCTCAGCCTTCCTGCCCTGGTCGGAGCCCTCATTGAGGAAATGCGTGATCGTCAAATCATCATTCCTGGCATCACGACGGTGGAGCGCCTCGGATGGGAAGTACGCCGTCGCGCTCAGCGGCAGGTCTTTCGCTTGCTCACGGAAGGGTTAACTGATCTCCAACGCACACAACTCCAGGCGCTGCCTCTCCTGCGAATTTCCTCAAGGTAGTGGAGCGGCTGCGCTGGATTCGTGAATTGGGCCTCGATCCACAGGTGACCTCGCGCGTGCACCAGAACCGCCTGCAACAACTGGCGCGTGAGGGCGCACGCATGACGGCGCAGCGCCTGGGCGAGTTCGATGTGGCGCGACGTGATGCAACGCTCGTGGCATTTCTGCTGGCCACCGCCGAGGACCTGGTCGATCAAGCCCTCGATATGCATGACAAACTCCTGGGACAGCAATTCAAGAAAGGCGAGCGGAAGCAGGAGGACCAGATCAAGAAGAGTCGCAAAGCTATCAACGAAAAGGTGCGGCTCTATGCTCGTGTTGGCAAGGCGCTCATCACCGCGAAGGAAGCCACGCAGGATGCCTATGTGGCCATCGAATCAGTCCTGCCCTGGGAGCGCTTTGTGGGCACGGTACAGGAAGCGGAACAACTCTCGACCACCACCACTGAGGTCGATACGGTCGAAATCCTGGTGAGTCGCTACCCCCAACTGCGCAAGTACACCAAAGAGCTACTCGCCACCTTCGAGTTTCAGGCCACCAAAGCCAACGAGCCGCTGCTGAAAGCGCTCGCGTTGCTCAACAGCCTCAATGAGGCCGGGCGACGGAACGTCCCGAAGCTGGCCCCAACCGCATTTGTCACAGGAACATTATTCAGATACCTGGGGCTATACCGATCAGGTTTTTGGCATGGCACACTTGCTGGGCTTCCGCTTTGCTCCGCGTATTCGTGATCTGGGGGACAAGCGCCTCTACAGTTTTGAGAAGCCAGCAGCCTACCCGGGGCTGGAGTCCTTCCTTGGGGGAACGATCAACGTGAAGCAGATGGAAACCCATTGGGACGACCTGTTGCGCCTGACGAGCTCTCTTCGCAAGGGAACGGTGACCGCCTCACTCATCTTAGGGAAGTTAGCCTCCTATCCCCGACAAAACGGTTTGGCGTGGGCTCTTCGGGAGGTCGGGCGGGTTGAGAAAAGCCTCTTCGACTTAGACTGGCTGCAAAGTCCACCCTTGCGCCGACGGGTGCAAGTGGGACTCAACAAAGGCGAAGCACGCAATGGGCTGGCGCAAGCGGTCTTCTCCAACCGCCTGGGCGAAATACGAGATCGCTCCTACGAAGATCAACGCTACCGAGCCAGTGGACTGAATCTCGTGGTAGCGGCAATTATTCTCTGGAACACAGTGTACCTGGCTGAGGCAGTGGAAACCCTCAAGAACAAAGGCGTGGAGGTCAAAGAGGAGTACCTCCAGCATCTCTCTCCCCTCGGATGGGAACATATTAACCTGACGGGTGACTTCCAATGGAACATGAAACAGCTTCCTCCGGCAGGGCAACTTCGTCCGCTACGGACCAAGACAACCTGATCGGAAATGGCTTAGCGTAGTCCAGAGGGCATTTGCTCAGGGGCCAGGGTTCTTAGCGTATGTTTTACCCGAAAAAATATGGTGACCCCTTCAAGGTCGCAAGCGCCGGTTGGGCAAAGCACCGGCCTTTCGATGGTCACACCCTCCACAGGATACCATCCTCTCGCCTCTGCCGAACGTGGCCTCAGAGCCGACTGCACCCGCTCTGTTACGCCGCTTTGCATCAGCTGCAAGGCATCGATATGCACAATAGGATACTGCTGCAAGACCTCTATTTCGGCTGCATCGAGGTCGCTTGTCCCGATCAACGCCGCTGCCTCTGGCCGAACCGCTGGTTCCAATGCAGCCGCAAGCCGCCAATCTTCAAGGTCCTCCTTCCACTAGCGACAAGGGAGGCATAGCCGAGACGTCGCGTAGTGGATTTCAAGTCCCAAACCCAGTGCAACGGCATAGGGCATGCCTCCCAAAAAGCCCGTTGTGGTCGTTTCCATAGTGTTCAGATCCCCATGGGCATCGAACCACACCACTCCTGGCGGCCCCTTCGCTTGAGCAAGACCTCCAATGGCGCCGACAGCATGGGTACAATCTCCCTCGAGCACGAGCACAAAACTCTCGTTCTCCGCAAGAGCATCTTTTACCGCGCAGGAAGTACGTTTGGCAATGCATCCCAGGTTCGTGACGCTATCGCGAGTGCGCTCAGATTTCGGAAGCTCGATCCAAACAACATTGCGTATGGAGTGTTGTCCTCTTGCCTCGATCTGTTCTGCAATGCCTGCATCGAGAAAGGCTTGTGGGCCGAGAGCGCAGCCCCAACGAGCAACATCAACCTGGAAAGGTACGCAGACAATGGTGATTTCCATAGAAGAACTCCTACCTCTCACTTTAAGTGACCCTGATGCGTTCTTTTCCATGATAGGAGGTCGTTGACAGGCTTGTCAAATGAAATTCGAGTGACTGAATATGAGTTGGAAATGGTTTCAGGAGGGAGTTCCACTCAAAAATAGGCACAGCAGTGAGATTGGGTGAGCTATTGTTGTATCATAGAGTATGGAGGCGAAGCAGGAATGAACGAAAAGTATATGCACATCAACCAGCAGCGTTGGGACGAGATGGTCGGAGTTCACGAAAAGTCAGCGTTTTACGATGTGGCTGGCTTTAAAGCTGGTCGCAATAGCCTCGCTCCTCTGGAGCAAGAAGAGCTCGGCAATGTTGCTGGAAAATCTCTTCTGCACCTGCAATGTCATTTTGGCATGGATACGATGTCCTGGGCACGCCTGGGGGCGAAAGTGAATTGATTTCTTCCATGAGTTTCCTTTTTGCGGCTGGCAGTATTTTCCAGATATGGAGACCGGAGCAGATGGCTGGAGCAGGTTCAAGGATGAGAAAATGCGCAAGGGAGTGCCTCTGATGTTCTCCCTCAAGGCCACCAAAAAATAGCGGCACAAGACCATCTTCAGGAGAGAAAGGAGCTGCTTGTGGAGACGATCATTCGACACGCACGGCTACGAGGACGCCAGGGAACCTGGGATATGGGGATCACCAATGGTCGTATTGCAGAAGTGACTGAACATCTCACCGGGGAGGCAAACACAGAAGTGGATGCTGCCGGAAACCTGATCTTGCCAACCTATGTGAACGGGCACATCCACCTCGACAAGTGCTTCCTCCAGGAGCAGATGCGACCCAACAAGGATTACACCTTCGGCGAATGCCTGGAACTCACCTGGGAACACAAGGCCGGGTACACTACTGAGGATATCCTGCAGCGAGCAGGTCGGGCCATTCAGGAGGGCATCTTGCATGGGACAACGGTCTTTCGCGCCTTTGCCGATGTGGACAGCATTGGCAAACTGCGGGGACTGGAGGGACTACTGGCACTCCGCGAGCGCTGGCGGGGGGTGGTGCATATCGAAGTGGTTGCCTTTCCCCAGGAGGGCATCATCCGCGATCCGGGAACAGCCGAACTGATGGAGGAAGCCATGCGCCTGGGTGCTGATGTAGTTGGCGGTTTGCCCTGGTTTGAGATGCTCGACGAGGACGCTCGGGCGCACATCGACTTCTGCTTTGCACTGGCAAAGCGCTATGATAAGGACGTTCATATGCTGGTCGATGATACCGATAACCCGCTGAGCCGCTCACTGGAGTACCTCGCCGTCAAGACCTTGCGCGAGGGCTACCAGGGGCGCGTGTCTGCCAGCCATTGCGGGGCGCTGGCAGCCTACAATGAAGTCCATGCCCACAAGGTCATGGATGTACTCAAGCAAGCTCATGTCAGCATCAGCAGCAATGCGCATATCAGCCTGGTCGTGCAAGGCCGCTACGATCAGGAACCGGTACGTCGCGGCATCACCCGCCTCAAACAGCTCTGGCAGCACGGCATCAATGTCTTTTCCTCCCAGGACGATGTGGCCGATCCGTTCTACCCCTTTGGCCGCAATGACCAGCAGGAGGTCGTGGCCTATCTCTGCCACACGGCTCATATGACGGCGCCGAGCGAGATCGAGGCGGCCTTCGATTTCGTAACCTACAATGCCGCCAGGGCTTTGCGCCTGCCAGATTACGGATTAGAACCAGGATGCAAGGCAGATCTCAATGTGCTGGCGGCTTCTACTACGCGGGAGGCGCTGCGCCTGCAACAGCCGCCCCGCTGGGTCATACGTGGGGGGAACGTGCTGGCGCGCAACCAGGTGCAGCTTCTTCTCTCAATTTAGCTACGAACAATAAGGCCATAAGCGAGCAACAAGGCTGCAAAGGCCAGTAACAGCGCACCAATTATTGTGACTATGTTTCCTGCGGAGAGCCTTCCAGGCTTTCCTGCAAGCATGTGCAAGAAGAATCCTCCCGATTGCGCGAGAACGCCGATCAGAAGCACGATACATGCCACCAGCTTGAGACCACTAGAAAAGGTGGTCTGAGCCAGGTAGGTGTAGTACAGCAATGACACGACAAGCAAGACCCCGGCATGGGCGTGACCAGCCCGGAAGTACGTCGCTCGAAACGGAGTGAGCCAGGCGTTGCCGCGAGCCATCAACCCTAACAGCGAATAGCCGCCGAACATGACCGTCGGCAAGGCGATCCACGAAATGATGGAGAACTGGAGGTTCAGATACGGCGATTCAGGTCGCACCCGCGCCATAATAGGCTTGCTTCTCAAGGCTGGCCTGCGGATCAGCCTGCCAGGGCGTGGGCTGGTAAAACAGGTTTGGGGTGAAGGTCACGTCTTGATAGGGGCAGTGGAAGACGGGCGTCGCTGAGCTGGAAAGCGGAGGGACAATCCAGGACCAGTCCGCAGGCATCAAGCGCCCTGCTTTATTTTCACAGGCTTCGTGTACGACCAATTGCTGAGAGGCGGTGTGGTGATCCACCATCGTGACTCCATGGCTGGCAAACGAGTGCAACACGGCGATGTTCAGTTCGACCATCGCCCGATCTCTCCACAGCGTACGATTGGAGCGGACGTTCAGTCCCATCGCTTCTGCAATCACGGGAAGCAGATTGTAGCGGCCTTCATCCCCGAAGTTGCGTGCCCCGATCTCGGTGCCCATGTACCAGCCGTTAAAAGGGGCGGCACTGTAGGAAATGCCGCCGATCTCCAGGCGCATATTGGAGATGATGGGAAGGGCATACCACTTCAGACCGAAATCAGCGAACCAGGCATAGTCGGGATGGCTGAGCGGAACTTCAAGAATGGCATCCCGCGGCAGTTCAAAAAGCCTGGGTCGTTGGTAGGGCATCTGGATGACAAGGGGAAGGATGTCGAAAGCGGTACCCGCTCCACCCTTCCAACCTAACTGGCGCAGGACGGTGGTAAGTTCTTCATTTGAAGGGTCACCGATGATGGAACCATCTGGCAAGCGAGAGCCTGCATATTGAATGACCTGGGGATTCCAGATACGGATCCCTGGTCGATGTGGCATCTGGGGGGCAAAGACGCTCATCACCGGGCGGATCTTTCCCCCATTGGTACCTGTCCGAAGATGCTCGATAATGGCCTCGAAGATGTCCTCCGCGGTCGAGAGATGGCGCAGATCGCGCACGGTCAGAGATTTCCAGTGGAGTCGTCCAATGCAGCGCGTGCTGTTGCGCCAGGCGACTCGTGCCCCGTAGACAAGTTCATCAGAGGTTTGCCAGTACGTGCCAGTTCGTTCAATTTCAGCCTGGATCTCGTTGAGGTGCTGCTGATAGAGCTGCGAGGTCCCGTGCTCGTGGTGAAAAAGATGGAAATACTCCCTGGCTTCTCGGAAAATCTCTTGAGGATCTACCAGGGGATACCTGATTTGCTGGTGTGTTGGCCGTACGGAAGAAGGTGTGTCCGCGAATTGGTCTTCTCGCTTTTCAAGGAGCATGTGGCGTGCTAACATAGCTATTTCGTATTCTCCCCCCTATCCTACATGTTCATCAAAGAGCTATTTCTCCATATAAAAATGGAACCTGTACCAAACTAGTATACCAACAGGATAGTATTCACAAGCGTAAAAGAAGGTGGGAGATAGTACTTATAGCTCGATAGCGGTATATATCTATATCTTGTGTAAAAGAAGCAATCTGTTTTACCTGCACGGGCAGTTTGTTGATGTCTCTATGATGGGCTCGCAACTTGATCCGCCCCAGGCTTACCAGAGTTCAAAGAACTGATCTGTGCCCAGGGTGGGAACGAGCTTACGGGCCAACTCCGCCACGGGTCCCGACGTTGACATCAGCTCCAACCAGCCGTCGATACTCCCCCGGTAGCACATCCGCTCCACGCCGAACTGTCGCTCTGTGGGATCGAGGAGGTTGAAGCGCAATACCGGCTCGTAGCGGGCGTGACGCTCCTCCAGGTCTCGCAATCTCCCGGAGAGACCCGGTCTCGACAAGCCGGGTATACCCAGATCACTGAACACAGCCTCGTAATCGGGGCCAACTCGCTCGTAGATCTCGATCCGGTTTTGCTTGACGGCAACCCGGTACCGGTGCGCCTCGGGGTGCCGCTGCACCGCTGCTTCGACGGCCGCCACCTCCTCTGGCTGGATCAGTGAGGGGCGGTCTTTGGCCAGGGAGACTACGCCATTGACGCTCTCGATGATCGAGTAGCCGGGTGGGATCTCCGTGACCGGTTCACCTTGACCCTGGCCCGCACGACCAAAGTAATAGCGTGGCTTGCCGCTCCTGGTCTGTCCCTGGTACAGCGTATACGTCTGGCCTTTGCGATTGGTGTAGTTGACCGGCATCCTGGCCCTCCTGGTGCTCTTTATCGCTCAAAGTGATACCGAAAGAATATCATGATTTGGGCCTCTTGTCGAATGACTGCTATAAGCTGGATATCTTCAAGCCTGCTCTTGAGCGGGCTGTGGCCCTGCAGTCCCTGAGTCCTCACTGTGTTCCGGGTTGTGCCAACCCCCTTCACGTGCGATAATCTGGTCTGCCTCAGGCGGTCCCCAGGTCCTGGGGGCATACTCGAAGATGGGCGTCACGTTGCCCAGCACGGGGTCGACGATCTTCCATTGGGCCTCCACCGAGTCCTCGCGTACGAAAAGCGTCTCGTCACCCCGCATCGCACTGCCCAGCAGTCGTTCATAAGGTGCCATCTCGTCGGGAGACTGATGGAGCGCAACTAGTTCCACTTCTTCACCTCGCATGGCCTCTCCTGGAACCTTTGCCCGCGCAATCAGCGAGATCTTGACTACCGGACTGATGCGGAAGTGGTAATAATTCGCATGGGCTGGCTCAACCTCCCCAAAGACGGCCTGCGGGGGCTGCTTCAGCTCCACTACGATCTCGGTGGCTCGCGCGGGCAAGTACTTGCCCGCGCGGATGTAGATAGGCACATCTGCCCAACGCCAGGTGTCAACGCAGAGTTTGACCGCCGCGAAGGTCTCGACCTGCGAATCAGGCGCCACCCCCTCCTCCTGGCGATAGCCACGGTATTGGCCGCGCACCACATTGGCAGGATCAAGAGGGCGTATGGCCTTGAGGATCCTGGCCTTCTCGTCACGAACAGCATCGGCGTCTTCGGTGGAAGGGGCTTCCATTGTCAGCAGTGCAACCAGCTGCAACATGTGGTTCTGCACGACATCGCGGATGGCGCCGGCTTCTTCATAGAATTTCCCCCGACCGGCCACACCAAAGTCCTCCGCCATGGTGATCTGTATACTCTCCACGTAGTGGCGGTTCCAGATCGGTTCAAGAAACGAGTTGGCGAAGCGGAAGTAGAGCACGTTCTGCACCGGTTCTTTGCCCAGGTAATGGTCAATGCGGAAAATCGCCGGCTCAGGAAAGACGGTGTGCAGAATCTGGTTCAAAGATTTGGCCGAGGCCAGATCACGTCCAAATGGCTTCTCGAGGATAACGCGTGCATCCCTGGAGCAATCTGACCGTCCCAGCCCTTCAACGACCGGACCAAAGAGGCTAGGCGGGATGGCCAGGTAGTGCAGGGGGCGCTGGGACGAGCCGAGGGCCTGACGGAGTTGGGTGTAGAGCCCGGCATTTTGATAGTCGCCCGAGACATACTGCAAGCGGGAGCACAGTTTTTCAAAGGCGGCTGGGTCGACCTCGCCGTGCTCGGCAAGACTGGCATGGATATGCTCTTGCAGCTGTTGGACGCTCCAGGGTCGGCCGGCCACACCAATGATGGGCATGTCGAGGTGACCTCGCTGGATCATGGCCTGCAGAGCAGGGAAGATTTGCTTGTAGGCCAGGTCTCCGGTGACGCCGAAGAAGACGAGCGCGTCTGAATGAGCATCTGTCATTATGAACTTCCTTTTCTACACAAAAGCGCTGAAGCCTGTGATAGCGCGGCCAACAATCAGCGAATTCATTTCGCGGGTACCTTCATAGGAGTAAATTGCTTCGGCGTCGGCCACGAAGCGACCGACATGGTGATCGAGCAAGATACCGTTGCCGGCCAGCAGTTCGCGGGCATAGCCCACCGTCTCACGCATTCTGACTGTGCAGAATGCTTTCGCTAGCGAGGCGTGTTCGTCGCTCATGATACCGGCATCCTGCATTTGCGACAGGCGCATAACCATGCACGCGGAGGCAGTGATGTTGCCCAACATCCGCACAAGTAAGTCTTGCACTAGCTGGAAACGGCCAATCGGACGTCCAAACTGCTGGCGCTCCTGTGCATACGTAAGTGCGAGCTCATAAGCTCCTCGTGCACATCCAACCGCTTGCCAGGCCACACCTGCCCGTGTCATGCGCAACACGGCAGCGGTATCCTTAAATGAGTTGGCATTCTGTAAGCGATTGGCTTCCGGCACCCGGCAATCTTCCAGAGTGATGAGCGCATTTTGCACTACGCGCAAGGCAATCTTATCCTTCATTTTCTCAGGTCTGAAGCCCGGAGTACCTTTCTCGACCAGAAAGCCTTTCACCTTGTTGTCCGCCTCGTCTCGTGCCCAGATAACGGTCACATCACTGAAGGTGGCGTTGCCAATCCATTTCTTCTGGCCGTTGAGCACCCAGGTATCGCCTTCACGTCGTGCAGTGGTCATTAAGCCGCCAGAGGCTCCCGAGCCCACCTCTGGCTCGGTCAGGCCGAACGCTCCGATTTTTTCAAAACGCCTCATAGAGGGCAGCCACTGTTGTTTCTGCTCTTCGGAACCGCAGAGGTAAATGGAACCCATCGCTAAGCCGCTGTGGACGCCCATGAAAGTAGCAATCGAAGAGTCGACACTCGCCATTTCCATCGCCACCATACCATCGAGCAGCGTGCCTTTTCCAGGGCAACTATATCCATGATACCCAAGACCGGTAATATTAAGTTCCGCCAGCCCCGGGATGAGCTGAAACGGAAATTCCTCGCGGATCCAAAACTGATTGATAATAGGTGCGACCTCGGCCTCCATGAATGCACGTACCCGAAACAGAAGCTCCTGGTCTTCCTCACTTAAGATAGCGCTAATGTGGTAAAAATCGCCTCTAGCTGGTGAAAGTGGCTTGTTTACAACGTTCATGATTTTTCCTTCCCCGAGATATCCTGTTCATGGCCCATCTGGGTGACGCTACAACTGGTCAGGAGATAGTCGGCATGCTGTCAAAAAGTAGCGATGTTGTAATTATAGGAGACCAGAGGATGGTCTTGTCAATGTCAACTATCTGTATTAAGGGGAGAGAATTTGACTTCTTCGTCTTGCTCCTTTAAAGTGAGGTGAGCAACAGGCGCTCGGGAGAAATTGATGCGACAGTATCTTACTGGCTTATGGAATAACCCGGATTTTGTCAAGCTGTGGCTTGGGCAGACGGTCTCGCAATTTGGCAGCGGCATTACAGGCATTGCCCTGCCGCTTACCGCAGTGCTCGTTCTTGCGGCCACGCCAGCCCAGATGGGTATTCTGGGCGCATTAGATGGGATAGCGGTCCTGGTGATCGGCTTACTTGCCGGTGTCTGGGTGGATCGGGTACGCCGCCGACCGCTCTTGATCGCGACAGACCTTGGCCGCGCTTTCCTCCTGAGCACCATTCCGTTAGCGGCTCTGCTTGGGGTGCTGCGCATCGGGCAACTCTACGTCGTGGCAGCAATGGTAGGGATGCTTACCGTCTTATTCAATGTGGCTCACTCGGCGTTTTTACCATCACTCATTCCTCAAGAGTCGCTGGTTGAAGCCAATAGTAAGCTTGGCATAAGCGATTCTCTTGCAGAGATTGGTGGTCCCGCGACGGCGGGGCCGCTGGTGCAATTGATCAGCGCCCCCTTTGCTCTCTTGTTCGATGCCCTCTCGTTTCTCTTCTCCGCCTGCTGCCTGGGACTTATCCACACGTCAGAGCCTCCCCCAACAGCGCTAGGGCAGAGGAAGAGCATATGGCATGATCTCGTCGAGGGGCTGCGCGTGGCGCTGAAGAATCCCCTGCTGCGCGCCCTGGCAGCTAGCGCGGGCATCTTCAGCCTGTTCGGGAACTTTATCGGGGCGCTGTACGCGCTCTACATTATCCGTCAGCTGGGCGCGCCAGCCATCTTCCTGGGCTTGCTGGTGGCAACAGGCGGTGTCAGCGCGCTCGTGGGTGCATTTATGGCCGAGCGCGTTGTACGACGCTTCGGCCTTGGCATGACCGTTGGCGTGGGGCTGTTCATGTACGGTGCAACCGGTCTGCTCATTCCACTGGCAGGCGGGTCCCTGGCTCTCGCCTTGTCTCTGCTCTTTCTCAGCCAGCTCATAGGTGACGCGTCGGTGTCCATCTACCTCATCGCAGAGGTGAGCCTGCGGCAGTCCATTGTTCCTGCCAATATGCTGGGTCGCACGAATGCCAGTATGCAGTTCCTGTCACAAGGCGTTGCTCCGCCAGGGGCACTGCTTGCAGGCATACTGGGCGGGATGATTGGACTACGGCTCACCATCCTCATAGGAGTGCTCGGAGTCATTCTGGCAGGCACCTGGTTACTTCTCTCACCAGTGAGGAAAGTCTAGCGGAGCGTCAAATTTTTGCATATGTGCACTATGCAGCTACATACGAACGCACATCCACTTGTACGCCTACCCGTGCAGCTTCTTCAACAATATGCAGTAAGTGTCTTGTTGTTGTGGCATCCAGGTAAGCCTCGCCGCATGTTTCACACACTTCAGCAGGAACGTTCTTAAAGACAACAGTGGTAGCATCGCGTTCGAGTGTCATAGTAGTTGTTCCTGGTTGGGTTTCTCCCTGCTTGCACACGACACATTTCATAGCTTTCTCCTCTTAAAATCTGCCTCCCATTTGTTTGGGGCAGGCACATACACAGTAATAACAATTCATATGTTATACTCTATTTCAATAGATACTTGTGCTCACTATACATCTACTCCTGGCAAATGAGGTGAACTATGGCACTAGAAGGACTGCAACTGGGCCAGTACCGTCTTCTGCGCCTCCTTGGAAGCGGCGGCATGGGCGAAGTTTATCTTGCGGAAGATGCCCGTATCAACCAGCAAGTTGCCATTAAAATAAGCCGCATCGAAGCAACTCCTTACCCGAACAACAGCACCACACAGGATGTTGTACGTCTCTTCCAGCGCGAGGCCAAAGCTATTGCCAGCCTTGATCATCCACACATACTTTCCCTCTTTAGCTATGGGGAAGAAAATGTCAATGGCATGACAGTAATCTACATCGTTATGCCTTACCGTCGCGAAGGCTCATTTATCAACTGGCTGCAGCAGCGAGGTGATAACGAATTGCTTTCAGTGCAGGACGTTGCCTATTTTATTAGCCAGGCCGCTGACGCACTTCAATATGCACACGAGAACCAGATTGTTCATCAAGACGTCAAGCCCTCCAACTTTCTTATTCGAACGAACAAAGGGCGTTCTAAACTTCCTGATCTCCTGCTTGCTGACTTCGGTATAGCCAGGTTGAGCGCTTCAACCTCAAGTGCCAGTCATGCTATTCGCGGCACTCCTACCTACATGGCCCCCGAACAGTGGAGCGGTGAACCGGTCTATGCCACCGACCAGTACGCTCTGGCCATCCTCGCCTACGAACTTCTCGCCGGGCGTTCTCCTTTTGTGGGACGACAAGAGCAGGTCATGTACCAGCACTTTAACGTCCAGCCACAGCCCCCCAGCACCTTCAACCCACAGCTTTCCAGAGACGTTGACGCTGTCATTCTTAAAGCCCTTTCCAAACAACCTGAAAACCGTTTCCTGTCCATTTCCGCCTTCGCCAACGCCTTTCAGGAGGCAACACTCGGTCTTGATGCATCTACCATCCTTAGAGCGCCATATACACCGAAGAGTAGCGATCTTCAGGCAACACTGGCTATCAGCAAAGCGGAGGCGCAAAGCGGCACAAACCGTGTACTGACACTACCAGGAGGCCGCCGGGTGTCTGTACCTGTGCTGGCGGGTGCCTACGATGGCCAGATTCTTCGTCTTCCGGGGATGGGCGAGCCATCCAATGATGGTGGGCCGGCAGGCACGTTAATTCTTACGCTTTCTGTTCAAGAGACAGCTGAAATAGCTCCTCCAGCACAGGGTGATAACCTCAACCGAACTCTTCCCGCTTCTGGCCCCAGTACTCCAGACAAAACTACCCTCTCCCCAAACAGGAGCAACGTGCCACCTGTTCCTCCCCCTTCTTCTCCCGTTCCAAACGCAGCCGAAGCCGGCCATCCCCAACCGGTAGCCAGGCAGCAGGGCGTCACCACCGGTACAGCTATCCTGCTGGTTGGCCTGGCACTTCTTATTATCGTCGGGGGGCTTGGTTTCTTCTACCTTTATAACAGCAATCGCTCACCTTCCAACACCACCAGTTCCATTACGAACACTCAAAACGGAGAAACGACCAGTTTAGCTGCCACTTCCACCACTCAAGCTAACAATGCTACCGCCACGGCTCAAGCTAATAATGCTAACGCCACCGCCACTGCTAATGCCTCTAGCACCTCAAACACTCCTGTATCCAGTAACTACGTCCAGCTAAAATCTTACTATAGTGGTACTGCTTCTGGTTATTCTGACGGCAATATAACTTTCACGCTTAAATCAGAAGACCAGCAAGGTAACCTTAGCATGCAGACGACATTTCAACAAACTGCAAATCCCCAAAAAACGGCTAACTATTCCTGCCAGGGCTCAGTTACAACGGACAGGTATATTAACCTCCAGTGCACTAGTGATGCTGATCAGACGTATATGTTAACCATTCAAGGGTATGTTTATTCAGATGGGCATATGGAAGGAACAGAGAGGGCAACGATTACGACCGATTCTAGCTATGACCATCTCTATTCCTGGAAGGCATACTAAATTATGAACCATCTATACGCACCAGCAACCGTCTGGGACACCTATCACGCTGCTCAGGTCACTGTGGATGTAGAGTTGAACCCACAGGGGTGGTGGGTGCCGAGCTTGTTACCGTTTCTCGTCACCGCTCAGGTGCAGAAGGTGCTTGATGTGGGGTGTGGCACGGGGGGAGACGCCGTCACCCTGGCACAGAAAGGATACCATGTCACTGGAATGGATTACTCGAATATCGCCCTCGCTCGCGCACGAGCCAAAGCAGCAGCAGCAGGCGTCGTGGTTGATTTCCGACATGGTGATATGGCCCTCTCCTTCCCTTTTGTCGATGATGATGCTTTCGACGCCGTCCTGAGCAATGTGGCCCTGCATATGTTCGACGATCAGACCACGCGTCGGATCGTAGGTGAAATGCGTCGAGTGGTGAGGCCGGGTGGTCTGCTGCTTCTGCATGTCAACTCAACGGAAGATATGCCCTACCGCTCACAGCGTCTTGGGCGTCTTCGCGTGCAAGAATTGGAGCCCAACTTCTACCGTGAGGCGAACGGACAGACCATACACTTCTTCAGCGAGGACTATTGTCGTGACGTGCTGGCTGATTGGGCCATTCTTGATCTCACGCATCTGTGTTTGCGTGATGACGCAGATACCATTTTCAAATGTGTCTGGCGATGTGTCGCACAGAAGCCACCTGGCTCTGTATCGCCATGAGTGAAGCACATCTTCTGTTGCCTATACCGACCATTTTACTGGCGCCAGTAAAATGGTCGGTGACAATGTTGCCGGTCGTCTCTATGGTACGCTGATCAGCCTTGATAGACGGTCTTCTCGAATTCAAAGAACAGTGGCAGCGCCTTGTGATCGGCGAAGGGAAAGAGCTGCGTGGCGTAGGCGCCGCCGATACCGCGTGTGGGGTCGATCCAATAATACGAGTTGGCAAGACCGGCCCAGGCCAGGCTGCCTGCTGAGCGACCGGTGGGAGCCTGCTCGTTGTTGATCATGAAGGTCAGCCCCCATCCTTTCGGCATGCCAGGGAAGAATTCCGCGTCGTTGGATACCGCTGGTAACACGGTATGCACCATGGTCACCCGGCACTCACCCATGGCGTTGCGCGACATGAGCTCGACGGTCTCAGGCTTCAACACCTGCTCCGAACCGGCACGCCCGCCGTTGAGTATCATACGGATGAACTTCAAATAGTCGCCCACCGTGCCGTACAAGCCGCCCCCGCCCATCTCGGATTCGGGGTCCTGGGGAATTTCGAGATTGATGGGAACGAGCGCCCCGTCCTCGCCACGCTGGTGGATCCTGGCCAGCCGTTGCCGCATGGCCGGTGTTATGCGGAAGGCCGTGTCGTTCATGCCCAGCGGTCCAAATACATGTTCCGAGAGATATGTCCCCAGCTTCTTGCCGCTGGCCGCCTCCACCATTTTGCCGACCCAATCGATATTGATGCCGTAATTCCAGCGATCACCCGGATCGAAGAGCAGCGGCAACTGCAGGGCCGCGTTCTGGCAACTGATGATCGGAGGCAGGCCTCTGGCCTGTTGATAGCGCACGACGTCTGCGTCCCAGAACTCGTAGCCGAAACCGGCCGTGTGCGTGAGCAGGTGGCGCAGGGTAATGGCACGCTTCGGTTCTCGGGTGCGCGGCTGACCATCGGCGTCGAACCCTTCGAGCACGACAGCCTCACCCAGTTCCGGAACCACTTCGCCCGCGGGCGTGTCGAGTGCGAGTTTGCCCTGCTCGACCAGTTGCATGGCAGCAGTGCCCGTCAGCGCCTTGGTCATAGAGGCGATCCACACGACGGTATCGGGCGTCATCTCGGCCGGCTCGCCCAGCACACGTGAGCCAAAACCGCCCTCGTAGATCGTTCCGTTGCGATCGGTAGCAGCGGCTACCACTCCAGGGACATCACCTGACTCTGTAGCCATCCGCAACAGAGTATCTGCTTTGGTCTTGAGCGACATAAGATTACCCTCCTCAGTTTTCAGGGGTCTCGTACTCAAGTGGCTTGAAAAAAGATCAAACCCATTCCCGCACGAATGTAAGGCGCTCTTCGTCAATGTTAGAGAGCGGTTGTCTAAAATGCTTAGCACCGTTCCTACCCCGCAGAACTTTTAACCAAGCCTCGCTCGCTCTTCATATGTTTTTATTGCATGACAACACGCACAAAGAACTTGTAAACCGTCTGTATTCCCGTCAATAATACTTCGATGGAATTGACCTCTATCCATCATACGCTTGCCTTTTATGGGAATAATGTGATCTATCTCTAAACATCTTGTGTCATCACACTGGCAATGACAACACTTCCCTCCTAGTACCATTAAAGCAGCAATGCGTTGTCTTCTTGTGAGCTTCCTTGCTGCTTTTCTACTCACTTCTGGATGTGCTTTTAACCACGCTTGATTAACAGTCCGTTGACTATCTTTGTTTTCTTGATGCCATGTCCTGTGATACTCTTTCATGTACTCTTTACGCTGTTCACTACCCATTAGAGCGTTCCTTTCTTTTCGCCTCTTCACGTTCTAATGCCTCTTTTACTAAGCGGTCAAGAGTACTAAGTATCGTTTGTCCTTGATAGACTGCAAGCAGCTTTAGATTGTCATGTGTCTGTTTCCAGACTTTCATCGTTATTGTTTTCATAGGTGTATTATAGCACCTTTTACACCTATATGTCAAGCTAGAGCAGGCACTTGAAGGTACCTATATTTTCGCTCTTAACGTAGCCCGATAGAAGTACAGATGCACCTCCCTCGCTGAGACTAGTCAGACCTTAAAGTGGCTTGTAACAGCCGGAGCTAACACGCTCCCAGTTCACAAGCCCATCCCCTTTGAGGGGATAGGGTGTCTGACGGTACGGATTCATTACGCTATTCTGAGCCGTAAGCCGGATC
>WNGM01001273.1_pt1 | contig 23042 bp, 28 predicted proteins | sample 5400571 | NCBI WGS metagenome assembly WNGM01 (sample SAMN13153378, study PRJNA577476) | soil metagenome | isolation source: 100 cm soil or saprolite under Garry oak tree replicate 2 | place: USA:California | collected 2016-06-15 | reverse complement strand
CGATGGTCTCTCCGGTTCCAACACCCAGCTCGACGATCTCCTTGACCTCCAGCCGTTCATAGCCATAGCGGAAGAGGAAGTCTCGAACGCATTGGGCATAGAACTCGGATTCCTGTCGATCCTGGAAGTATGACGCGTCGCTGCGGGTATCACCTGGCGTAATCAGTGAGGAAGGCGCCTTCGACTCGCTCATCGATTATTACCATCCAATCTGATTATATAGAGAACCGCAGGAATAGTCATATGTCAGGGTCGGACGTGTGCCATTCGGCCATGGCCAGAGCGGCAGGCAGGGAGGAAGCAGCACCACCCAGCTCCCGCGTCAAGAATGGGTCTCTTTATGGCCACAGATGTAGCAGACCGACGGGTCGAGGGCGAAGCCGAGCATCCGCAGGGTCACCGAAGCGTGTTGGACCACTGGCATCGAAGCTCCTTCCCACCGCTGGTGTAGGCAGCCAACCCCCTGAGCCGGCACGGAGTATACTCCGGCCGCACGGTTGAGACGTGCTGCCCGCGGCCCGCGAATATTTGGGTGGAAGCCGGACAAGAGGCAGAGATGCACCCGTCAACCGAGTCCACTAGTTCCAGCTTGGCAGCTTGCACTAATGAGGCAATATGGTTATCATCGTCAAACTTGCCAATGAGCAAGAAGAGGGACAAGCAAGGCGCAGCATGGTTGATCGGAAAAGGGGAGGGCGCTCAAAGAGTCGAAGGGAGATCGCCTATGGCCGCCGCTGTGAGAACTTTTGGCAATTATCTTCGACACTTCACCCGGTCCGTGGATATCGTCGACGATCGAATATTTGAAGCGGTACGTCAGCTCGTCTACAAATACGTCAGAGACGAGCTCGGAGCGACATACTTTAGCCTGGCATGCACTCAGGTGGTCAACGATGTTGCTGTGCTCAAGACTCTCTGGAGCAGCGAGGGTGAAGAGCATTTCACGCCAATCCGGTCGTCGGCCGATGAATATCATTCACAGATCTCCGTCTCGTTCGGGCAGCAAAAAGCCTCTCTGGATAGTGAATCCTGACCGCAGGCCCCTACGAGAGACGCACACCTATGTGGATCTGTGGTCGAACATCACCAACGTGCCACCATACCGGGAGCCGGTGAATCGTGACCTGAGGACCTCGATCGTCGTGCCCCTGGTACATTGGGACCGCGTGCTTGGCGTAATATACCTGGAGACCGCGTCGTACCTGGAGATAACGGAAGTCGCAAAAGACGAGTTGCGATTACTGGCGGATGCCCTGGCGATTCTCTACGATCTGCAGCAGGCGAACCGTGCGCAGGCAACCGGGACCAGGGATGCCATCTCAGAGCTGCAAGACATCCTCAGCACGACGAAGTTCCCACGACTCACCAAACCACAAATCTTCATAGCCTCTTCGAGCCGAGCGGATGATCAGGTTCTGGCGATCATCCAGGAGGTCCTCGACGAGTACAGCGACCGCCTGAATGTTGTTCTGTGGAGTCGAATCGAGGAGTCTGGCTCGATCACTCTCCAGATCGTGGAGGAGATCGCCAAGTCCCGATTTGGAATGTGCTACTTCTCAGAACCAGCCCCAGCGTCCGAACACAGGTTCCGGGACAATCCAAATGTCGTGTTCGAGGCCGGGATGCTACACTCTTTGACAAATTCCCCTGCCGGGAGGCCAGCAGGCTGGATACCAATTAGAGAGAGGGAGTCGCCACCGGCTCCATTCGATTTCGCCGCCGAGCGCATGGAAATTGTGCCGCGGAAGACGGGCGGAGAAGTCATAGAGCAGCGGCTTCGGGCCAATCTACGGCAGAGGATGAACCGACTGTTGAGTGACGATCCATTTCAGGGGTAGTCCGGCACGGTGGAAGCCGGTCATGGTTTCATGGTCCTCCGAGGCTGTGCCCCCGGCCGGAGGGCCGGCACCCTTGACGTTGGGTGGGGGCTATCGGCGAGCGACGGTTGTCAAGGCAGTCGAGCGGGTGACGGGAATCGAACCCGCGTCACGAGCTTGGAAGGCTCGAGCTCTACCATTGAGCTACACCCGCCGGTACGGCTGCGGCGAGCGTATCATCTCGCGCTCTCGCCGGACCTGGACCCGCTGGCGTCGCCGCACGGGTTCTTCCTGCGGGCCGAGGCCGACCCGACGCAGGCGCCGCGGGCGTGGTCGGGCGAACGGTTGCGGGAGCGCTCGCACGGCGAGTCGTTCCTGACGGGTGCTGCGCAACCGCTTCGACCAGATCGGGGCTACTTCCTGGACGAGCCGGAGGCGGCGCTGTCGTTCCGGTCGTGCCTTGGGCTGGTCGCCCTGCTGGACGTGCCGCGAGGAGCCCCGTTACGGCTAGCGTGGCCCAGTCACGGTCATTAGCCTCGGCGCGTGGTGACAGGAGGGGCGTCCGGGGGTCGGCAAGACCACGGTGGTTCGCCGGCTGGTTTGGAGCTGCGCGAGGCGGGCGTTCCCGTGGGCGGCCTCCTCACCCATGAGCTGCGCGAAGGGGGAGAGCGGCGCGGCGGCGTGATCGTCATCGACGAGCTGGGCCGTATGGGCGCATCCGGTGGTGGCGATGGTCCTGCTGGCCGGGAGGCGTCGGTCCGAGTTCGTCGACAGCCAGCTCCAAGCGGCCACCAGAGTATCTACCTGCCGTGATGGCCAAAGTCGGCCGCTGAGCTGAGTACTTGCCTTGTTGGCAAGCGTTCATGGACGCACGGCAGACCGCCCACGGCTTCGTTGCTGACCGGCCCCATCACAGCAGTGGTACCTGGGCTAGAACGTGCCGTTGTCGATGGTGAAGTGCTCCACGCCGCACTGCGAGGTCGAGCCGTCGTTGTTGGCGTCGCCGCTGTAGGTCACCTGCCAACGCCAGGTGCCGGAGGCCTTGGCGATGAAGGTCGTGTTGGTCGTTGAGTAGGTGCCGTTCCCGGTGACGTCCACCGTCTGGGTGTAAGCGGGCGTCCCCGAGCAGGTGGCGTCGCTCGGGCTGTACAGGTTGAAGACGACCGTGCCGCCTGCATCGTCGGTCAGCCCACTGACAGTCGCGTCGTCGTTGGGAATCAGGTTCGGGACGGTGCTTATCGCGGAATGGTTTTTGTTGACGACCAGGATCTCGCTCTGGCAGGCGCTGGTGGCCCCGTCATTGTTGGCGTCGCCGCTGTAGACGGCTTGCCAGTAGAAGGTCCCCGCGTTGTTGAAGGTGATCGGGTCGGAGTCGGGCACGCTGCCGTTGATGACGGTCTTGGTGCCGGCATCCTGCGGGTTGTCCGTGCAGGTGTCATTGCTGTAGACGGTGTATTTCACCGTCCCACCCGCGTCAGCGGTCGTACCAGTCAGCGTCGCTGAGTCGTGCACTGCGGTGCCGATGTCCACACTGGTGGCGGACAGCGTCGTCGTGATCGAGGGGGTGGCCTTGTTCACGACCAGATGCTCGCTCGTGCACTCACTGGTGGTGCCGTCGTTGTTGGCGTCGCCGCTGTAGACGGCTTGCCAGTAGAAGTCCCCGGCATTGTTGAAGGTGATCGGGTCGGAGTTGGGCACGCTGCCGTTGGTGACGGTCTTGGTGCCGGCATCCTGCGGGTTGTCCGTGCAGGTGTCATTGCTGTAGACGGTGTATTTCACCGTCCCACCCGCGTCAGCGGTCGTACCAGTCAGCGTCGCTGAGTCGTGCACTGCGGTGCCGACGGTCACCGACTCGGCCGACAGCTTCGTGGCGATGGTCGGTTTCACATTGATGTGGTTGGTGTAGGTGCAGTCGACCGTGCCGCCGCCGGCCATGGTGATGGAGGCGGTTGCGTCGCTGTGTGTGACGCTGGTGCCATCACCGGTCGCCGTGCAGTCGAGGCTCTTGAGCGTCCAGCCGGCCGGAGGGGCCGATTCGGTCACGCTGTAGGAGCCTGCCACCACGTCGGTGTAGGTGCGGGTTCCGCCGTTGGACAGGCTGAAGGTCGCTGGGGTGAGCGCGCCGGTGGTGGTGTAGTCGAAGGTGGAATCGCCGTTCTCGGTGATCTTGTGAATGGTGATGGTGCCGCAGTTGCTGATACTGACCGGCCGCGGGGCGATGAAGTCCTTGACCTCAGCCGGGAAGGAGGCGGACGAGCGGCTCTTCAGGAAGGCGCTGGCGAACGCCTCGCAGGTGCTGCCGAAGACGCCCGACGCGGTCAGGTTGATCGCGGCCTCGCCGAAGGTCAGCCCCGGCAGGCTGACGCCGGCGATCGGGTCGTTGACCGTGGAGGTGTTGACGGCGCCCTCCGCGAACCCGGCGGCCGAGAGATTCACGCGGTTGCCCCAGCACGGCAGTGCGTTGCGCGAGAAGCACTGGCTGGTTGGGCCGCTGGTGACCCACTTCAGCAGGCCGAGCACCGGGTTGCCGCCGCCGTTGGTGAAGTCGAAGGTGATCAGCAGGTCGCCGGCCGTCCGGTTGAGCGCCTTGGGACCGGTCGTGGTCAGGTTCGGCTGGGTCTTCTGGTTGATCTCGAAGTCCATGTTGGCTGAGCCCAGCACGTTCGACCGTTCCCAGGCGAGATACAGGTAGTTGCTGTTGTTGGCGAACTCGTTGGCGGCGTAGAAGCGGGTCAGGTCGCTCTTGTTGGGCGGGATCGACCCGGTGACGACCGACACGTTCGCATCGTCTTCCTTGGTGCCCTGCCCGAACGCGTTGTCCCCCGTGCCGCTGGGCAGGTCGTCGCCTCGGACGCGGTTGGGCGCGTTGCTCCAGTCGGTGTTGCCGGCGGTGTTGACCACCAGGTTGCCGTCACTGCCTTCGAAGGTGCTGCCCGGCAACGCCAGGCCGGGATACACCAAAGCCACGAGAAGCAGCAGTGCCACACTCAATGGAACCGCTATGCCAGCACGCAGCGAGCGACGCCGCAATTTTGAAACATCCATGCGCAGGAACCCCCCTCGTAAAGTGTGTGCAAGCCTCTTGGCAGGCACCAGAAGACCTCGCCTGCCCGATGGAGCGTGTTGTCGCGATTGCCTGGCCGAAGCTGTCTCCTTCACCGCCGCCAGGATCAGCTCACGGCGTATCACCCCCCGGTTCTTGCTGCGCACCTGATCACGCCTGCCCTATGCCAACGCGCTGAACTGGCGGCTCAGCTGTTGGCACCCATTCGGGAAAAGGGCGAATTCGTTGCCTTCTGTTACACCCGTAATGACAACGATCCTGCATTGTTTTCGATTAGTTACCATTGGCAGGGGGTCGCGATTCACCGAGCCCCGACTGTCGCTCTACGTCGAGAGAACTACCGAGAATCGTCTCAGCAGCCACTACTAGTTCGTATAGGTGAGAGCTGCTACGCCCAAATGAGCTTTCGTTACTTGGGCGATGGCGCTGCGTTTGAGCCCGACAGCCGTTGCGACCCAGGCTCTTTGCTGGGGGCGAAATCCCAGGGCAGCCAGAAAACACGACCGGACGCGCCGGCGGTCCTTCAACCTCTCAGCCGGGTCGCCGCCTGGCCGCGCAGCGCCGGAAGCGGGCCGCAGAGCCACCTCCACTCTCAACGCGAGGCCGAAGCGCGACCGACGTGACGCGGACGTGGCACGCGGCCAGCGGAAGGTTCGGAGGCAGTCAGGCGGCAGGCCCATCTGACCAGCGCAAATCGTCGGTCGGGACGGCGGGATTTGAACCCGCGACCCCCTGCTCCCAAAGCAGGCAAGAGGGGGCGTACCGATCAGAGCTGACTTAGCTTAGCACTGGTCAGGGCGCATGCTCGCTGCCCGCTCGTGACCGGTCGCGCCGGCTCGTGCCGGCTGCGCTGGGCACGTTGAGGGCACGCGGGCGAGCTGGCGGGAGGGACCGCCAACGCCAGACGGCGCGACGATGACGAGGGCTCGGAGAGGAGCGCGGGCCTCGGCTCAGGCGCCGTGGCCGACGCGAGTGGCGCTGGGCCACCACGATCGGCCGGGCGTCGGCGGTCCTTCAACGCTTCGGCCGGGCTTGCCGCCCGGCCGGGCCGAGCACGGCGGCCGCAGGCCGCCGCGCGCAGTGCCCGAGGCGGGCGGCCTTGACCCAGTGGAGAAAGTTGTATCAGCCAAGGTCAGAGCATCGAGTCCGGAGTGGGCCACGAAGCGACGAGAGCGTGAAAGCAGGCATCTGACCATGAGGTACACTCGCCTTGTGCTATTGCCGATGACAACACCAGCACATTTCACGCGAGCAGTGGAGACGGTGATGCAGCCAGAGCAGAAGCGGCCGGAGCGTCAGTCGTCGCCGTCCCCGGAGGACTACGAGGCTGAGCACGCCGAGGCGATGGAGGCCAACGACGAGCTTGTCGAGCGCCTTCGCCATGGTGACGTGCACGCGCTCGCCAGCCTCATGGAGGCCGTGACGGGCGGCAAGGTCACGTCGACGCGAATCATCGAGCCTTCGCGATAAACTCCGCCGCATGGACCTGAGCCCGTACGCCAAGGCGGGCGATCTGATCGCCGTTCACATCCGGGAGCGCACCGTCGCCGGCGGCATGCCCGGCGCGGTAATCCACTACGTGCTCGAACTGGAGTGGGCATCAGGAGATCGGACGATCGTCGAGCAGAGCCTTGACGAGGAGACCGCCCCAAACCTTGCCTCGTTCGAGGCGGCGATCCGGGTCCTCAACCGCGTCCTCGCTCGCAAGCGTCAGCAGGAGCGCTGAACCGGCTCAGCTCGCTCCTTATCAGAGGCTGTGGAGCCGGTCGCCCAGCTCGCGGACGGCGGGGACGCTCCAGTGCGGACGGAGCTGAACGCCGTGCAGGTCCTTGAGGAGCCTGGTCGTTCGCCGCGAGCTGGCCTGGTCCAACAGCGCGGCCGCCTCGATGCCGATCCCGCATGCTTGCGGGATCTCCCGCGCCGCGACGTGGCTGGCGGCCAGCCAGGTCAGATGGAACGCCCGGTCACGAACGCAGGTCGGGTCGAGCATCGTCAATGACCGTTCCAGCGCTGCCTGCGCCTGACCAGGCTGCTCCAGCAACACGTGCGCGATGCCCACATGAGCGAGAAACACGGCCTCGTCGAACCAGTAGATGAACTCGGGATCGTCGGCGGGGTCGGCGGCGGTCAGGTCGGTCTCCGCCTGTCCGAGCGCCTGGTCGCAGTCTTGCGCCTCGCCGGCTCGCGCGTGAGCGTGGGCCTTCATTCTGGCCAAGGAAGCCCGCAGCCTCCGCGATGGCGTCTTGGCCGCTCGCTGCAAGGCGGCGTCCGCGATGCGGATTCCCTCGTGTGGATGGGTGGTCGTGCTGGCGAGGTAGCTCATCCAGCCGAGCACGTGCGCGGCCATCGCGTGGTTGCCCGCGTGCTCGGCGGCGCGGAGTCCCGCCCGGTAGTGGGCGCTGGCGGCGTCGTAGTCGCCTGTGTCGAACGACAGCCACCCAGCGAGCTGGTGCAGTTCGGCGGCGACCGTGCTTAGTGCAGCGCCGATGTCCTCGGACCTGGTCTGCAACCCCTTGACGATCTGGAGGTTGTGTTGGACCAGCGGTCGGAGGGTGGCGGACCCGATCTCGTCGTCGAGCCGGCGGTAGGCCGTGACGATGGCGCGCAGGGCCGCGACACCGGCACGGGTGACCCGGCGGCTCTCCAGGGAGGCGACCAGCTCGCCCGCCTGGTCGGGGTTGAGGGCCGGCGTGGCCAGGCTGACACCGAGCACGGCGCCAAGTTTGAGGGCGTCGCGTCGGTTGACCACCTTCCATTGACCTCCCGGGAGGACAACGAGCATCAGGTCGTGTCCAGGCTCCATGTCGGCGAGGCGATGCGCAAGACGGGCCAAGCCTGCGCGAGGGTCACTGCCCATGAAGGCGTCGCGCAGGGTCGCCAAGAGTTGCTGTTGCTCGCCGTCGGGAAGACCTGGGATCGGGTCGCAGAGGAAGGCCGCGAGGTCGACGCGGAGGGCGTGGGCGACGCTGACGAGGTCGAGCACGTTGTAGGGCACGCGGTGCCCGGTCTCAGCCATCTCGACCCAGCTCCGGGAGCGGCCGAGCAGCTCCGCGAACGTCTGGCGGGGGATACCAGGACGCTCGCGCCAGTAGCGCATCCGCGGGCCGATGTGCCAAGGGTCGCTCATGCGCCATGTCTACATGGTTGGTCAGAGAAGGGCAATCAGACCGAATCGGCGCGGCTCCCAGAGATCGTGGGATTCCCACACCTGCAGCGGGCGCTGAGCCGGGCGCAGCGCAGGATGCCGCTCGTGAACGGACCGGCCAGCCGGCCGGGAACCGGTGCCGAGGAAGGAGGCGCGAGGCTCGTTGTGGTCTCGCGCCGCCTTTCCGTCGCCACGGTGGAACGCTGGACGGACGAGGGCTGAAGGATGACGGACGAGGAGTACGCGACGCTGGCGCGGTTGCTGGACGAGGCTGCCCAGGCGGATCAGCGGCTGGCGATGCGCAGCGATGATCCGGTCGAGTGGTATCAGGCGCGAGTGAACGTGGACTTCTTCACCGCGGCGCGCAACGCGGCCAGGGATCACGGCAAGGCGATCCGGGATGGGTAGGTCGCTGCCGCCGCCAGAGCCGGTCGCGGCGGGGGTGAGCGACCGGGCGGACCTGCCGCCCGGGCGTTGACGCTGATCAAACGGGCGACTCGGCGGGCGTCGGGTGGGCAGTGGCGCAGGTGGTGAGTGGATGGCGCCTGGAGCTTGGCGCAGCGATACGGGAGGCTCGTGCAGCGGCGGGGCTGTCGCAGGAGGACTTGGCCGCTGCGCTGGGGGTGCGGCAGTCGTCGGTCTCGCAGTGGGAGCGTGGCACCACCGCGCCGACGACGTGGCATCTGCTGGGATTGCTGCGCCTACTGGGCGTGTGGCTGGTCCGGCTCACGGTCGGCGAGGACGCGATGGTCGAACGGGCTTCGTCGGGGGTGCGTGAACACCCTTGACGGGGACGGCCCGGTCCTGGTGGGACTACCGCCCAGGGCGCAGCCCTGTCTGGGAGGTCCTTGGCAGCCCTGGTAGGACCCTGGCCAGGACCGGGCCACATGTCCGAGGCTCGCGGCATCCCCGGGTCGCCTGCGCGAACAGCCGGAGGCCGTTGTCGAGGGGGCCTCGGACACGGGCGGGCCTTGGAGCCTGACGCGACCCTGCTGGCGGCCCGCCCGCAGGCTCCAGGTCCGCCCACCTTCACGTGACTTGGTCAGCGCTGCGACGCCCGCCGCTTGGCGCGGCGAGGTGGCTCGGTGACGAGTTCGACGCGGTCGGCGGGGCAGATGGACTCGGCTGCCCACAGCGCGAACCGGTTGGCGTCCCAGCCGGCGAGTACCCCGACCAGCAGCGGGGCGGTGTCGGCTATCTGGAACTCGGCGGCCTCTTGGGGGTCTGGCAGTCGCGCGGTGATCGTGCGGGTGGTGTGGTGCTCCGGTCGCCCGGCCATCCGCTCGACCAGATCGGCGAGTCGGGGGATCGGCTCAGGGCGGGACAGGCGGTCAAGCTCGGTGACCTTCATCTCACCTGGCCACAGGTAGACCGAATCACGCCGCAACGGCAGACCTGTGGGAGTGTCGATGGTCCGTCGGCGACGGAAGTACGAAGGGGAGCCGGGCTCGTCATTGAATACTGCATTGAATACTGCTCCCATCCGGTTCGCCTGGCCGGCACGGTCGAGGCCGTCCATCCCGCGACGGGAGAGCTGCACGCGACCTACTCGACCGAGGGAGAGCCGGACGGCACGCTACTGGTCGCCTGCGGCAACCGCCGCGCCTCTCGCTGCCCGTCGTGTTCCGAGGTCTATCGGCGAGATGCGTTCCATCTGGTCCGCGCGGGCCTGACGGGTGGCAAGGAACTGCCCGAGAGGGTCGCGGCGCATCCTCGCGTGTTCGCCACCTTCACCGCACCCTCGTTTGGGCAGGTCCACACCCGCCGCGCCTGAGGGGGCACCGTCTACTCCTGCCATCCCGCCCGGCTCGGGGAGCGCTGCCCGCATGGGCGACGCCAGGCGTGCTGGCACAAGCACGACGAGGGCGACGCGCGGCTTGGCGAGCCGATCTGCCCCGGCTGCTACGACACCAAAGCCCAGGCGTTGTGGAACGCGCTGGCGCCGGAGCTGTGGCGGCGGACGACTATCGCCCTGCGCCGCGTCCTGGCTCGCGAGCTGGGCTTGACTAGTGAGGAGTTCGCCCGGCGGGTGCGGGTGGCCTACGTGAAGGTGGCCGAGTACCAGGCCCGCGGTGCGGTTCACTTCCATGCCGTGTTCCGCCTGGACGGCCGCGACCCCACCAACCCCGGCGCCGTGCTGCCGCCACCCGAGGGGTCCTCGGTGGAGCTGCTGGAGCGCGCCATCCGCGAGGCCGCCGAGCGTGCCCGGGTCCTGGTCCCATCGTTCGCCAACGTGCCGCACGGGCGGTGCGGTGGGGCCCGCAGCTCGACCTACGGGTGATCCGCCCGACCGGCGAGGCCGGCGAGGAGACCGAGGAGCTGTCAGCCGAGCGGGTCGCCGGCTACATCGCCAAGTACGCGACCAAGGGCACCGAGGGCCTGGGCGCTGCCCTGGACCAGCGCATCCGCAACCGCGCGGAAGTCGAGCGGCTCGACGTGCCCGAGCATGTCCGGGAGCTGGTGGGGGCGTGCTGGGAGCTGGGCGGCCGACCGGAGCTGCGCGGGCTGCGGCTGCGGCAGTGGGCACACATGCTCGGCTTCCGTGGCCACTTCGCCACCAAGAGCCGCCGCTACTCGACCACCTTCGGGCACCTGCGCCGCGCCCGGGTCCTCCACGCGGCGAGGCGCCGGCACGGCGAGGCGGCATGGCTGGACGAGTGGGGCCGGCGGCTTCCCTCCCCTGACGCGGTCCTGGTCACGAGCTGGCGGTTTGTCGGCAGGGGTTACCGCACGCCGGCGGACGCGGAACTTGCCGCATCGGCGGCGGCCCGGGCGCGCGAGCAACGCGAGACCGCCCGCGAGGAGCTGGCCGCGATGCGCGGGTGGGCAGGCAGGACCAGTCGATGACGAGCAGGGAGCTGAGCAGGCGGGATGAGCGAACGGAAGCAGAACGAGCGGTTACTGACCCTCGAGGAGGTCGCCGACCGGCTGGGCGTGCGCCCCCGGTTCGTCCGCGGGCTGGTGGCCGAGCAGGTGACGGAGATCAACGGACAGTTCCGCCGGGGCGCGCCCGAGAGCGAGGCCGGTCTCCGCTCCGTGGCGCTCCCGCGCTTCGTGGTCGGGGCGCTCAAGGAGCACCTTGCGACCTGGGCCGAGCCCGGCGCGGCGGGCCTCGTGTTCCCTGCGTCCGAAGGCGGATGGATGCGCCGGAGCAACTTCCGCCGCCGCGTCTGGCTACCCGCAACCAAGGCGGTCGGGGTCGAGGGCCTTCGCTTCCACGACCTTCGCCACAGCGCCGCCACCCTCGCGCCGGCCGGGGCGACCACCAAGGAGCTGATGGCGCGCATCGGCCACTCGACCCACGAGGCCGCCATCCGCTACCAGCACGTCATGGACGGGCGGGATGCCGCCATCGCCGAAGCGCTCGACGCGCTCGGCGGGCGCGTCGTCTCCATCCATTCGGCGAAGTCCAAGCGGGGCATGGGGCGGCGTGCGGAGGGCACGCAGAGGGCACGCGCCAAGCGAGGGGAGCGGCAGAGTCAGCACAAGATAGGCGCTGACCAGCGAGAATCTCGGTCGGGACGGCGGGATTTGAACCCGCGACCCCCTGCTCCCAAAGCAGGTGCGCTGCCAAACTGCGCCACGTCCCGTCGCTAGGGGCCTCTGACCTGCGGTGATAGCAGTCTCCGCCAGGATGAGGGGCGAGCGCAACGCTCACTGCCCACCTTATCCGGACTCCCCACCTGCTCCTGGGTGTCCGGATCGGGCGAAGTGGGAGGCCCTATGCCGGCACATAGCGTAGACGACTTGGCGCGATCCTTCGAACGCCACCTGCGCGAACAGAACAAATCGCCCCGCACCGTCGAGGCCTACCTGGAGGCCGTCGGGCAGTTCGCCGCCTACCTTCGCGCTCACCGACGCGCCAACGGCGGTCGCGGCCTGGCCGAGGCCCGCAGCGAGGACGTCGAGGGGTTCATCATCGACCTGCTCGGCCGGCACAAGCCCTCCACCGCCAACAACCGCTACCCGCGGCCTGCACGCCTTCTACCGCTGGCTCGAGGACGAGGAAGACCTCCCGCACCCGAATGCGCAAGCTCAAGCCACCAGCCGTTCCGGACCAGCCGGTCCCCGTGATCGGCGAGTCGCAGCTCTAGCGGCTGCTGGCCGTCTGCGCCGGCAAGGACTTCGACGCCCGCCGCGACACCGCACTCATCATGCTGCTGATCGACGCCGGGCCCCGCCGTGCCGAGCTGGTCGGCATGCGTCTGGACGCGGTCGACTTCGAGTACGACGTGATCTGGGTGCTCGGCAAGGGCGGCCGGGAGCGTGCGTTGCCGTTCAGGCGGAAGACCGGCGTGGCGCTGGATCGCTACCTGCGGGTCCGCGCCCGCCACAAGTTCGCCCACCTGGAGGCGCTGTGACTCGGCCAGCGTGGCGCGCTCACCAAGTACGGCATCCGCGACCTGCTGGAGCGCCGCGGCGAGCAGGCCGGCATCCCCGACCTGCATCCCCACCAGTTCCGCCACACGTTTGCCCACGAGTGGCTGCGCATGGGCGGCAACGAGACCGACCTGATGCGGATCGCCGGCTGGCGGACCCGTGAGATGCTCCAGCGCTACGGCGCCTCCGCCGCCGACGCCCGCGCCCGCGACGCCCACCGCCGGATGTCGCCGGGGGACCGCCTATAGCAGGTGTCGCAGGTGTTCAAGGATCGAGAAGCTCTCGGCCGGGCCTCGATGGCTGTCGACTTCCGGACTGGTACGCGTCTGGCCAGTGGGGCTCACAGGAGAGGTCACAGAACTGCCCACATAACTCCTGACTCTTGGAGAACGCTCCGGACAACATCCGGGAAGAGAACCTGCAGCCGGTGCTTGTCTGCAGGCGGGTCGTCTGCGACGTGCCCTGCGCGATCGCGGTGGTGAGCGGAGCCGTGAGCTCCTCGACGAATCACACGGCTTCTCATTCGAACGCCAGCACCTCCGCACCGCGCGACAGTCGGAGCAGCCGGGTGGTTAGTTCACTTACTCTCATGCACTCAGCGTAGCGAAGCACCACGCTCAGTGAGCGCCTTACGAGCCGATGCGGCCGGGATGAGGGCGCTGGGGGGCGAGCTGCATTGGCGCCTCGGAGACCCTCGCCTGTCGGTTGACCGGCGGCACGTCGTGGGTCCGCCTGCGGGCACACCATCCCGCGCCTGCCCGTACCGGGGCGAGGCGCAAGCCCCTCGCCAGCACGGCTACCATCGCCAAGTCATGGAGCGAGGCGAGGCTGTCGATTTGCTGCACCGACTGCACGAGGTGCAGCAGGCCTTCTACGCCGGCGGAGACGAGGCGCCGGTCCGGGCGCTGCTCACCGACGATGTCCACTGGCACGTCCCGGGTCGCAACGCGATCGCCGGTGACTACCAGGGGATCAATGCGGTGCTGGCGTACTTTCGTCGGCGCCGGGATCTCGTGGATCGCACCTTCCGGATGCACCCTGGCGATGTGCTGGTTGGCGACGGTGACCGCGTTGCGGCGCTCACCGATGGGACGGCCGTGGTCGGGGGCGTCCAGCGACGCTGGTCGACCGTGGGCCTGTACCAGGTCCGTGACGGGCAGGTCGCGGGCTGCTGGTTGTTGCCCTTGGACCCAGCCACCTTCGACGACATCTGGGCGGACAAGCGAGCCGGCTGACCGTCACACGAACGCGGTCGTCAATCACCGGGCGCCGGAAGATCGGTTGCTGCTGGCCAATTGAGCGGTGTATCTACGCTCGGACGGAGCCGCAAAACAAGGCGTCGATGTCGGCACGGATGCGGTCGGTGGGAGATACTCTTGCAGACACGGGCGTGGGTCCTCCTTCGTTGAGTTGATAGCTCTTGAAGGGAACCTACGTCCGTTCTCATTAGCACCGGCGGAGGGACACGACCCCCTCGGGCTGTCCTGGGCCTTCCGGCAGCACCGGGGAAAGCCCCTGGCCCAGCGGTGGCCCCGCCGGTAGACTCACCGCCCATGACCGACCTGGACGAGCAAGGCCGCCCGGAACCTCCCCTCGCGGCCGACGAGACCGCCACCCTCCTGGGCTTCCTGGAGTACCAGCGCGCGACCCTGGCGTGGAAGTGCGCGGGACTGGACGCGGCCGGGCTGGGGGCGACAGTCGGCGCCTCGTCGATGACCCTGGGCGGGATGCTCAAGCACCTGGCCTACGTCGAGGACTCGTGGTGCTCCCGGTGGCTGCACGGGCGAGACCGGCAGCCCCCGTGGGATACGGTGGACTGGAAAGCCGACCCCGACTGGGACTGGCACTCGGCCGCCGAGGACACCCCCGAGCAGCTCCAGACGCTCTGGCAGGACACCGTGGCCCGCTCCCGCTCCCTGGTCACGGAGGCGCTGGCCGACGGCGGTCTGGAGCGGCTGGCCCGGCGCACCTGGCCCGACGGCCGGGCACCCAGCCTGCGATGGATCCTGTTCCATCTGGTCGAGGAGTACGCGCGGCACAACGGCCATGCCGACCTCATCCGGGAGTCGGTGGACGGGCTCACTGGGGAGTAGCCGCCGGCGGACAGCCGCCAGCGGAGCGACGGCGGTGAGATCAGCCGACTCACCGCGACCTATCTCGTGACCGACGGGCCGGTTGGCCGCCGCATTTCAGCGCTGGCGGTTCATAGCCCCTGATTCTTCGCGTGGTCGCCGCAGGCGTAGCGGCTCCAGGGCGTTCCGGCCTGGGTTGCGACCCGGGTTGGCCTGAGGATGCCACCGAAGGATCGGAGGTTCCAACCAAATGCGGGGAGATAACGTTCAGAGGTGCCCATAGAGGCCCAGGCGGACCCTCGCCTCCTGCCTGTAATCGCCGTCTCTGTGATGCAGTCGAGCCTGTGAGCCTTCCTGTATGCCTATGTGCGAGGGTGACCTTCCAGAGAGGCGATTTCCCGCCATGATTGAGGGGCGAGCACACCGCTCACGAGAGGGTTCCCGTTGCGAGACCATCACCTGGATGGGACTGCGTGGGCGGCAGCGCGACCTCTCGGGCGTCAGTCGCCGCGAGTGGTTGGTGGCGGTGTCCCGGTGCGTGCTGCGTGAAGCAGGGCCTGGGCGGACCAGGACATGAGCTCGGCAGCTTCGTCGCGTGAGAGGTTGGCGATGTCGGTCAGCCAGGCGAGGGCCTCGATGCCGACGGCGCTGCGGATCGCGAGGGCCAGTTGGTGGATCGCCTGGTCCGAGAGTCGGTCACGGAGGGGTGAGAGGGCCTCCTCGATCCAGCTGATGGCCCTGCCCTGCCGCAGCGGCAGTGCGGCGCGTTCGACGGGGTCGGCTTCCAGTGAGAGTCGCAGCATGGTCCGTTGCTGCGACTCGGTGTCGACGATGAGCTGGGTGAACGCCTGGATGACCGTTGACAGGCGCGCCGCGGGGTCCTCGGGTGGGTTGCTGGGGAGCAGGGACCCGACGGCGGTCTCCGGGTGGGCCGCCGCCAGCAGCGCCCACTGATTGGGGAAGTACCGGTAGGCGGTGGGGCGCGAGATGCCGGCCGCGGCCGCTGCTTGCTCGATGGTCGGGGTGACGCCTGAAGCCACCAGGTCGCGACCAGCCGCGACCAGCGCGTCACGGGTGCGCTGTTTCTGCCGCGTACGGCCGCTGGCTTCATACGGGGTTGACACGCCACTGATGATACCGCACTCTCATCATGAGACCAAAGTCTCACGAGTTTCCCCTAGCGAAGGGTAGGCCGATGGCCACAATGAACACCCGGGCTCCGATCGTCCGCGCCGAACAGGATGGCCAGCGGCGCTGGTTCTACGGCGGAGGCGTGCACACCTGGAAGGCCACGGCCCAGGAGACGGGCAGCGCCTTCCTGCTGTTCGAGGACCGCATGGACCAGGGAAAGCTGACGCCGCTGCACACCCACCCAGACTCCGACGAGACGATGTACGTCCTGGAGGGCGAGATCCTCATGCACCTGGACGGGCAGGAGCACCGGGTCGCAGCGGGCGGACTTGCGGTTGCTCCCCGCGGAGTGCCCCACGCCTTCCTGGTGCTGTCAGTGGTGGCGCGGCTGCTGTGCCTCCACACCCCGGGCTGCTGCCAGGCGTTCTACTGGGACGCGAGCGAGCCGATCACCACCGATCGGGCACCCTCCGGGACGGTCGACTTCGCCCGAGTCCAGGCGTCCGCCAACCACAACGGCGGGATCGAAATCCTGGGACCGCCGCCATTCGCTGATCACTGAGCCCGCTCGCCAGCACACCGAGGGGACCGCGCTCCCTCCACAACCCGCCGCCTCTCACGCAGCGAACCAGAGCGGTCCTGCGTGCCCGGATCGACGGTGACGCTCCCCTGCGCTGGGCCCGCCGGCCATGCGGGTGTTGCGATGCGGGCCGCGCAGCGCCGGCTCGCCCGCGACCGCACTGCCGGGCTGGCCGGGCTGGCCGGGCACCGTGCGCGATGATGGGAGCGCTCAGGGGACGGCGGGGAACCTGCACGCCCGCGGTCCGTGCCTGCTCGGACACCGCGTCTGCTCGTCTCCACAAGCTCTGCCGTGGCTGGCGTGCTGGCGGCCTATGGGGGGTTGTGGTCGTGTGGCTGGTGCTCGGGGGTGGCGGGCTGGTCGGTGAAGTCGACGTGGATGGACTCCTCGGGGCGGCGTTCCTCTTGCTTGGCGAGGTCGGCCAGGGCCTGTCTGTCCGACCGGGTGAGGGGTGGTTGCAGGATGCTGCGTGGCCACAGGCGCCGCGCGCGGACGACGTTGACCTCGGCGGCGTACAGGGTGGCCTCGGCGGCCAGGTACAGCCACGACAGCAGCCCCAGGACGATGGCGAAGAACCCGTAGACCTGGCTGGCGTGTTTGAGGTTGTGGCCGACCAGGTAGCCCCCGGCGCTTTGCAGCAGCACCCACAGGACCGCGGCCACGGCGGCGCCGAGCTGGAGCTGACGGGTGGGGATCCGGCGGGGGGTGAGCACCCGGAATGCGAGCAGGAACAGCCCGGTGTTGACCGCCGCCGAGGCGACCAGGTTGGCCAGGGTGAAGGCCAGGCTGTGGCCGATCAGGACGGCCAGCGAGGCGAGCGCGGTGGTGGCGATCACGCCCAGCGCGAAGACCAGCAGCAGCAGCAGCCCGCGCAGCTGCCGGGTCGCGAAGCTGGGCCGGTGTTTGCCTGGGACGTTCCAGATCTCGGCCATGGCGTGCTGGCCGGCCTGGGTCACGCCGCGGGCGCCCCACAGGAATCCGGCCAGGCCGACGACCAGGCCGATGGTGTTGGCGCGTAGCACGTGGATGTTGTCCTGGAGCTGGTCGCCGATGATCGGGAATTGGGCCAGGGCAGAGTGCAGCACGCGCTGTTCGAAGGCGGGATGCCCGGCGAGCAGGAAGCCGAGCACTGTGACGAGGATGAGCAGCAGTGGGAACAGCGCGAAAAAGCCGTTCCAGGCAAGCAGCGCGGTGAGGTTGCCGCCGTTGTCGTCGCCGAACTTCTTGACGACCCCGACGGGGAACCCGAGCCAACCGTGGGCTTGCTGGTAGCGGTCGACGCGCCGCAGCATTTGCTCCACCAGGTTCACGCCGCAGCCGCCTCCTCCCGTCCGCCTGCCAGCTGGTGCTAGCGTGACACCTGGTCAGACGGACCGCTAACCACGCTCACCCGGGCCAAGTCGAACTTGGCGCGAGGGTGGCGTTCAGCGAGCGGTGCGCAGCCGGCGCCGGGGGTCCGCAATAGCCGATGGTCGGAAGCTGCGCCAGCGTCTGGTCATTGCCCGGCGGCGTGGATCAGGACCACCGCCCACAGCGGCATGATCACGGCCAGGATGCACCGACCACGGAGGCGGCGAACAGGGCGACCGCGATGGCGTTGGGTGTCATGACGCGGCTCCATTGGAGCGGCCCGACCCGCCGGCAGGCCGAGCGTCGGCCCTGCGGTGACGACGTGCGGTGCGGCGGAGCTGGAACAGCCGGCCCGCGGCGGGGATCGCCACCAGCAACGCACCGGCGGCTGCGGCGAACAGCATCGCCACCGCCAGTGGCATGTTGCCTTCGGCGCCCAGGAACGACACCTTCACGCGCTGACCGTTGCTCAGGATGAAGATCAGCAGCAACACCAGCACCAGGGCGGACAGCACCGCGGCGGTCCACGCCCGGCTGGTGCGGGTCGACCGCACCACGTGCTGCTCGGCCGCGGGCGGTTGCTCACCTGTTGCGGGGGGTCTGGGGTCTGGTGGGAGGTTGGTCCCCATAACGGATCACCCCTGGACATCAACCCAGCTACGAGCGGGCCGTGGCAACTGCCAGCAAAGCCCTGGTAATTGATGGTACTACCCGGCCTGCCACGATCCCAACACCCGACCCTGGCGACGACGCACCAGACCCGAGTTCCTCGCGGACCTGCTGGCCAGCGGGGCCTCCCAGACGAATAACAACGAACTGGACGTGCAGAGATTGCCTCTCGGCACTCCGCGAACGTAGCGCCGGCACATGGCGCTGGATGGCATCGACGACTTGGCACGATCCTCGAAGGCCAGCATCGACTTTGTTGGCGTAATTCCAGCGAGAGCGCCCGTTGCGAACGCCGCCGATGCTGCTTCGGTCCCCGAGGATCAGGAGTTGGTGTGGACCGGTCGCTGGGTTGGGCCGGTGGGGTCTTGGTGGAGGTAGGCGGCGGCTTGGAGGGTGAACAGGTCGGCGTACAGGCCGCCCGCGGCGATGAGCTGGTCGTGGCTGCCGTGCTGGACCAATTGACCCTTGTCGAGGACGTAGATGCGGTCGGCGGTGCGGACGCTGGAGAACCGGTGGGAGATCAGCAGCACCGTGCGGCCGCGGCAGAGGGTGCGGATGGCCTGGAACAGGTCGTGTTCGGCGCGGGCGTCCAGGGCGGCGGTGGGCTCGTCGAGGATGATGAAGGGGGCGTCGCGGAAGAACGCGCGGGCCAGGGCGATGCGTTGCCACTGGCCGATGGACAGGTCGTTGCCGCCGGAGAATTCGGGGCCGAGGACGGTGTCGTAGCCGGCGGGCAGGGCCGCCAGGAACGCGTCGGCGCCGGCGTGGCGGGCGGCGGCCATGATCCCCGCCAGGTCGTCGATGTGCTGGTGGCGGCCGAGGCCGATGTTGTCGCGGGCTGGCAGGGCGTAGTGCTGGAAGTCCTGGAAGATGACGGCGACGTGGCGGCGGAGCTGGTCGGGGTCGACGCCGGCGGTGTCGGTGCCGTCCCACAGGATGTGGCCGGCCTGTGGCAGGTAGAGGCGGCAGAGCAGTTTGGCCAGGGTGGTCTTGCCGGAGCCGTTGGGGCCGACCAGGGCGACGATCTCGCCGGCGCCGATCTCCAGGGAGACGTTCTGCAGGGCGGGCTGGTCGGCGCTGGGGTAGGTGAAGCTGAGGTTCTCCGCCCGCAGGCGGGTGAAGCCGTTGGGGGCGTTGCCGTCGGGTCGGCGTGCCTTGATGGCCGGTTCCAGGGCGATGAACGAGGTGAAGTCTTCCAGGAAGCGGGCCGATTCGTAGAGCATGCCGGCGCTGCTGACGCTGGTCATCAGCCGCTCGCCGAGCAGAAGGACGGCGCCGGCGGCGGTGCCGGCTTCGGCCAGGGGTAGCCGGCGGTCCAGGGCCAGCCACAGCAGCGCGGCGATGGTGGCGGTAAGGGCGGTGGCCATGCCGAGGGTGCCGCCCAGCAGGAGGCGTAGCCGCTGGTGGGCGGTGGTACGCAGCTCGGTCAGGTGGTGATCGTAGAGGCGGTCGTAGCGGCCGCGGAGGAAGCTGGCGAGGCTGAATGCGCGGACCTCTTTGGCGGGGTCTTTGCTGGTGAGCAGGCCGTACAGGTAGGCGCGCTGGCGTTCGGTGGGGGTCATGCGCCGGTGGAAGCCGAACAGGACCTCGCCGGCCTTGGCGGCGCTTGCCAGCAGGGGCACGGCGGCCAGCAGGACCAACGGGACCAGCCAGGGTTGCAGCGCCAGCAGCGCGCCGGTGACGCCGAGGATGCCGATGGTGGCGCCGAGCAGGCCGAGCAGGCCGTCGACGAGCTGCATCGGCCGGGCCTGGCCGCCAAGCGAGGCGCGCAGCAGCCGGTCGTGGAAGGTGGGGGTCTCGTAGGCTTCCAGCTCGACGGCGCAGGCGACGTCGAGGATGCGGCCCTGGGCGTGACGTTGGGTGCGGGTGCCGAGCAGGGTGCTGGTCTCGCGGCCGAGCGCGGCGACCAACCCGAGCGTGGCGACGATCGCGGTCAGGGCGACCAGGCGGGGGAGGACGCCCGCCGTCGATGCGCTGGTGCCGGTCTGGTCGGCGTCCAGGACCCCGGCCAGCACGCCACGGCCGAGCAGCAGCAGGACCGCCAGTCCGAGGCCACCGGTGACCTTGAGCGCGACCGAGACGAGCAGCTCCCGGGGACCCGCGGCCCAGACCAGCGCCAGCGCCTCCCCGATCAGGCGGGGGAGCCGGCGCAGCAGCTTGGGGTCGTTGGCTGGCCCTTTGAGGATGTCGAACAGGTCCTGGCAGCCGGGTTGGGTGGACGGTCGCGCTGGTGGTGCGGGGTCGCCGGCCGGTCGCCTGTCGGGGTGAGCGTCGCTCATGGGCACCGTCCTTGACATACCAGGTCTGGGATATACCATGCACGGTATGGGATGGTCGCTGGTGCTGAGCGGAGAAGTCAAGGCCTGGCTGGACAGCCTCGACGACGAGGCGTTCGGCCGGGTCGCCTGCTATCTGGACCTGCTGGCCGAGCATGGCGATGGTGTGCGCCCGCCGCTCAGCCGTCGTCTGGGGCGCAACTGCCGGCTGCGCGAGCTGGTGGTACCCCGCGGCCGCGGTCGCGGACGCGACGATCGCCTGGCCTATTGGCTGGACGGCGGCGGCACGGTGCTGGTGCTCACGGTTGGGCGCTGCTGGCGCCCCCGCCCCTGGGAACTCGCGCGCGCCCGGGCGGCGCTGCGCCAGCACCGACAGCAGGGACCCCGCCGACGCCGCAGCAGCAGGAGGCGCGGCGGGGCGTGCAGCCCGAGTGGAGGGGAGCCAGCATGAGCCGGCCCAAACCCAAGCCGACGGCCGAGCGGTGGGAGCAGGTTCGCCGCGGCCGGCTGGCCTCCCCGTCCGCCGGCGCTGGCTACCAGCGTGCCCGGCGGGCGCTGGAGCTGGGGGAGCGGATCCGCGGGTTGCGGGAGGCCCGCGGGATCAGCCAGGCGGAGCTGGGCCGGCGGATCGGCTCGACCCAGCCGGCGATCGCGCGGCTGGAGGCCGGCCGGGTGAGCCCCACCCTGGAGACCCTGGACCGGGTCGCCGCCGCGCTCGAGGTCGAGCTGGTGGTCGGCTTCGACGACGCCCGGCGCCACCAGCACACCCAGGCCCGATCGTGAACCAAAGGTCAACCCTGGTTGACCGCGGTCGGAGGTCAATGTAGATTGACCCCATGGACGAGACCGTACAGGGCGAGGTGACGGCGGTGGCGGCGGCGACCGGCAGCAAGGACCCGGAGGTGGCCTTGGCGGCGGTGGCCGCGCTGCGTGGCCTGGTCGAGGTGCTGGAGGCGTTGAACGTGGAGAACGCCCGCGCCAGGGGCTGGTCGTGGGAGGCGATCGCGACCCGGCTCGGCGTCACCAAGCAGGCCGTCCACAAGAAATACGCCGGCAAGCGGTTCCGGTTCGGGAGGAGGTCCGGGTGAGGGATCGGTTCACCGACCAGGCCCGGAGGGTCCTGGACCTGGCACGCGCGGAGGCCGACGCGCTGGGGCAGCGCTACCTCGGCCCCGAACACGTCGTCCTGGGCGTGCTCCGCGATGGCACCAGCGCCGCCGCACAGGTCCTGCGAGCCCACGGGCCGCAGCTGGAGGCGGCTCGGGCGGAGCTTGGCCGCCTGGCCGAGCGCGGTGTGGTTGCCGGCCCGCGGCCGAGCGACGCCGAGCTGCTCGGGGTGCTGGGGATCGACCTGGACGCGGTGCGCCAGAGCACGGAGGGGACGTTCGGATCGCAGGCGGTGGCGCAGGCGACTCGTGAGGCCACCCGCGCTCGACGGCGGGGGATCGCGCGGGTGCCGCGGACGCCACTGGAGGGCCCGCCGTTGCTGATCGGTCGGACGCTGCAGTTCGCTGGCGAGCGGGCGGACGTGCTCGGCCAGGCCACGGTCGGGCCGGAGTTGTTGCTGGTTGGCGTGCTGGACGACATCACCAAGCCGTGGCCCAGGTGCATGTCCAACCGGTGGCGGCGACGCCTGCTCGCCCACCTCGGCCTGCCAACCCACTACCGCGGCGCGGCCAGGCCGCTGCTGGAGGCGTTCGGGGTGCACCTGGAGGAGCTGCGGGACGCCTTGGTGGCGCACCTGCAAGGAGCGCGGCGGTGAGCCGCCGGGCGCGGCTGGGATTCGTGGCCGCCTGCCTCGGGGTGTTCGCGGTGCTGGCGGTGTGGGTGAGCTGGTCGACGCCCTCGGCGGGGCCGTCCGGAAAGACCCCGGCCACGGTGACGCTGATGCCGGGTGCGGCCCGCCCGGCCGGCCTGACCGTGACCGACCTGCACGACGTCGCCGAGCTCCAAGCGCGGTTCAACGCCGACCAGGACCGGCCGCGGCTGCTGCTGGCGCTGGCGCCCACCTGAGGGGAATGCCTGGCGGGCGCCAGGTGGGTGGCCCCCCACCTGTGGGATACCGAAGGGGTGATCGGCCAGCCGTTCCTGGACCGGTTCGGTGTGGACCTGGGTGGCCTGGACTACGACTTCTTCCTCCTGTTCGGTCCCGAGGCGACCTGGGGTTCCAGCCCACCCCGCCCGGTCAGCTCCGGCGGGACCGTCATCAGCGCCAGCGACCGGCTGGCCAGCGCCACGGCGTCGCTGCTGCGATGAGCGCAAATCCGCTCCTTCCGGTGTCAGGGTGTGGGAGGTCCTGGCACTCTCCAACTGGCTGCTCCGCCGCGACGACCAGGTCGGCTGCGTGCTGTTCTCGCCCATCGACCAGCTCGAGCGCCACCTGCGCCACTGACCCGGGGAGCGGGCGCTAGCATGTGTGCATGACGCCTGACGAGCGTTGGCTGGCTGCGGTGTGGCCGTTCGTCCGTGCCGGGCTGCCGTCTCCTCCGGCCGCGGTGCTGGAGATCGGCTGCGGGCCGCTGGGCGGCTTCGTTCCGGCGCTGCTCCGCGATGGGTAT
>WNGM01000962.1_pt1 | contig 23064 bp, 18 predicted proteins | sample 5400571 | NCBI WGS metagenome assembly WNGM01 (sample SAMN13153378, study PRJNA577476) | soil metagenome | isolation source: 100 cm soil or saprolite under Garry oak tree replicate 2 | place: USA:California | collected 2016-06-15 | reverse complement strand
TTGAACGAAACCGGTGAGCCGCCCAGTTACATTCCAGGATGCAATCTGATTGATCCAAATCTCAAGAAAAACCCTGCCGGTCCAATCTACATCAACCCGAGCTGTCTTAGCTTGCCGCAAGAGACGCCGGCGATTGCAGCCCGGTGCCAGCCCTTTGGATTCGTGGCGGGCGTAAGCGCGGGCATCCCGGGCACGTGTGCAAATTTGCGGGGCAACCTGGGACGCAATGTCCTAATTGGGCCTAGCCTGTCAAAGCTGGACTTCTCCGTTTTCAAGAACCATCAAGTGAAACGCATCTCCGAAAGCTTCAATGTCCAGTTCCGGGCGGAATTTTTCAACATCCTCAACCGCGCCAATTTTGCCTCGCCGACTCAAAACCTGGCGGTTTTCGATCAGAGTGGGCTGCGCATTCCGAGCGCGGGCCTCATTACGTCCACGCAGACCACCTCCCGGCAGATCCAGTTTGCGCTCAAACTGATCTGGTAAGCGGAGAGCGGAGTGGCTATAAGCGCAAGAAATCCAGCCCTTCGCACGCCTATTTGCAAATAGGCTACAGGCGAGCGAGAATACCAGGAAGCGGGGAACATCCTCGCCGTAGTTGGTGTCTAAATCTTCAGGGAGTTTCCGCAGCGTCGGAATGAGGCGGCGCGACCTGGGCGACGGGTTGGCCTCCGGTCCGTGCTGGCGGAGCAGAGAGGTGGGTGGTCGTGTCTGACTTGGCACGCGTCCTAAGCTGGCCTCAGGACGAAGCCGAGATCATGACGGAGTTGCGCAGCGGCTCCGAAGCGGCTTTCGACTGGCTCGTGACCTACTATCACGCCCCGGTCTATGCGGTCATATCCGGGATATTGCGCAATCCGAACGATGCTGCCGACGTGACGCAAGAGGTGTTTCTAAAGGCATTCCGGGGCATTCGCTCGTTTCGTCACGGGAGTTCGCTGAAGACCTGGCTGTATCGCATCGCGGTGCGCGAGAGTTTGAATTACAGGCGCTGGTTCTGGCGTCATTTGCGATTTCAGACTTCGATCGAGGAGGAGCAAGTCAGCGGCTCGGCTGAGTTTGAAGACACGGGGATATCGCCATTCGAGGAACTCGCCAGCCACGAAATTCAACAGGTGGTTCAGCGGGCATTGGCAGAAGTGGCTCCGGTCTTTCGAGCGGCAGTCATCCTGCGTGATCTGGAAGGACTCTCCTATGAAGAGGTGGCCGAGATACTGGACGTTTCTGTGGGTACGGTGAAGTCTCGCATTCTGCGTGGACGCAGGATGCTGCGCGAAATTCTTGAACCGGTGTTGGTGCCTCGCAAATCGGTGTCCCATGCGGGATTTCTGGCGGTCTCCCGCTTGAAGTGTGGAGATTGAAAATATGATTTGCGGTCGCGTCATTCGCTTCTTGCCCGGATATCTTGACGGCGCTTTGCCGGAAAGCCTGGGTCCTGAGGGACATGCCAGTCTTGCCGCGCATCTCGAAGATTGTCCCTCCTGCCGGCGCGAACTCGAGCGGTATCGGCGCATACAGAGAATGATGTCCGTAGCCGCGCGCCCGTCACCTCCGGCAGATTTGGGAATCCGCATCCTTCTGGCAGTATCGAACGCACGGGTGTTTGGGGGATTTGGGGGGCGACTGCGCCGCGCCAAGGACCGCCTGGAACTTGTGCTCGAGAATATATTTGAGCCCCTTGCTTTGCCGGCGACCGGCGGCATCGTGGTGGCTTTATTGGTTTTCGCTTTGGTTTACCAGGTTCTAGGCGGGAGCATGCCGGTGGGCGCTGCGACACCCGATTCGCCGACGAACCTGCTCCAGCCTGCTCGGCTCGAGGCTTTGGCCGGATTTCAGATGTCCAGGCTCGAGGAGATCACGCGCACGGGTGGACAGCATCCCCTTCTCGTCGAAGCCATGGTAAATGCCGATGGTCAGGCGTTCAGCTATCGCGTGATTTCCGGTCAGCTGGACGCAAGCATGCAGCGCGAACTTGACCAAGTGCTGTTTTTTTCGCGTTTCCGCCCGCAGATGAGTTTTGGCCGCCCCACCTCCGGGGGCCGAGTGATCTTGAGCTTCAGCCAAATCCGGGTTCGCGGCTGACGCTCTCGGTCGGCGCATTTTTCGTCAGCTCTGCACGAAACCACATCTTTCAGCATGAATTCCAGAATCGGCTTGCGAGGGCCTGGGATTTGTTTTCACGCGGCCATCAAGTCTCATCCAGGGCCGTCGGTGGATTGATGTACGTTCCGGCTCGCCCTAATTCTTGACCTAATGAAGGTCGCCTTGTAAATTGGAAGCACGCGAATACGCCGCTGTTTTTTGCGTATGGGAGTCCGGGCGTGGGTCTGAACCGTTAGCTGTGGACCTTCTCCACAGACCCTCAGGAGAGAAAAGGCCGGCGGCACGAGGTTGAGTATTCCCGCGAGGAGCAGTTATCGTCTGGCATCGACCCGATTGAGCTTGATCGGGACGTTATTCCTTTTTCTTACGACCTGCCCGTGGACGGTTTCCGCTTCCTTCACAGCGGCTGCCCCGGACGAGGGCGAAGCGACCGGCCCCATCGCTGCAGAGGCTAATCCTCAGGTTTTTGCCACCATGTGTGCTCTCGTCGCCTCCGGCTTCGAAGCCGATGCGGCGCCGGGAAACCCGGATTTCGTGCAATTGCGAACGCAATTGCGTTCGCTGCACGGTCCGGCAACAGAAGCGCTGCGAGAATACTATCGCCAGCATGCGCTGAGTAACTCCGGGGCGACTCTCTCCCGTTTTATGACCTTCGCTTTGATTGCCGGGCCGGCGCCGAAGTTCCAACCCGTCCTCAAACGTGAGGAACTGCCGCCAGATGTGCTTGCGCTCGATGGTTTTGGCGAGGTGCTCGCAAATTTTTATGAGGAAGCGCAAATCGAAGACCTCTGGCGCAAGTTCGAACCTGCTTACGAGCGCGCCGCCTCCAGTGTTCGTGAGCCGCTCGGACAAATCGTCCTGGCCTGCACCGCGTATCTTCGCGAAATCGTTCGTCCGGGAGTGCGAACGTTCCGGGTTTATGTAGAGTCCATGGTCGGCAACGAAACGAACGTGCGCAATATCGGCGACCGGTATGTCGTGGTCATCAATCCGGCAAGCACCTCTTTCGACCTGATGCGCCACGCATTTTTGCATTACTTGCTGGACCCGCTGCCGATTCGTTATCGCGAAAAACTGGTGGGCGAGCAGCCGCTGCTGTTCCTCGCGGATCGCGCCCCCAATTTCCCCTCCGTATATCGCACCGATCTCACGTCGTTTTTTGACGAATCCTTGGTGCGCGCTGTGGAGTTTCGAGTTCGCAGGTTGCCGGCCGCACAACTCGCGGAGGAAGCCAAGCTCGCCGAAGCCGACGGCTACGTCCTGATTCCGCCTTTGCTCAAAGCGCTCTCAAAATTCGAGAGCTCCGAGCCGTCCATGAGCCTCTATTTTCCGGATCTGCTGCGCTCCATCGACGTTGTGGCGGAACAACAGCGATTGCAAACCGTAAAATTTGCACCGGCGTCTGATTCAGAACCAGCCCGCGAAAGAGCGGAAGGACTCGGGACAAAAAAGGAGAATGCGGGTTCTGATTTAGAAGCTGAGTTGAGTGCTGCCGAGCGTATGATTGCGGAGCGAGACGCGGCAGGAGCGGCTCAGGCATTTGAACGAATGCTGTTGAAGATTCCGGGGCAGCCACGCGCCATGTATGGATTGGCGGTTGCTTCCGTATTGCAAGGCGACGCCGAACATGCCCGAGCGCTCTTTGAGCACGTGGTGGCCGCAGCTCATGATGAATCGCCCCAGATGCGGCCGGAACCGGCTACGCTTGCCTGGTCGCACATCTATCTTGGACGCATGCACGATTTGGAAGATGACCGCGAAGAGGCACTCCAGGAGTATCGCGCCGCTCTGGCAATCGATAATGCGTCGGAAACGGCGCGTTCGGCTGCCCAGCGCGGGATCGAGCAGGCATACCGGCCGGCGGTAAGCAATCGGCCCCCGGATGAGCGATAAGTTATATGATCGAAGGAAGGGCCGAGGTCCGCAGGTTGGCGGGCCCCGGAAATTTAGGGAAGGAGAGTTGTAAATGAGGCATTCCATAGCGAAGGCGAGCGCACTCGTTCTGCTGAGTTTTTCCTTGATGTCGGTAGCCTGGGCCCAGAATCAGAACCAGAAAAATAAGAAAGATCAGAAGGGTCAGGGAAACACGTCGCTCGATCAGGAAAAGCCCGGTGAGCAGGGGGCGGCGAACAAAGACGAACTCAAGGCCTACAAGGAAGTTTATGATGCTCGCAACAGCGATCCTGCACACATGATTGAAGTCGGCGAAGGGTTTCTCGCCAAGTATCCGATGAGCGTCTACATGGGCGCAGTGTATTCCGAGCTGGCTTCGGCTTATCTCAACACCAATCAGCCTGACAAGATGGTTACCGCCGGAACTAAGGCCGTAGAAATAAACCCGGACAATGTTGATGTTCTGCCGCTGCTCGCCTGGGCCATTCCTCGGCGCGTGACCGGCCAGACGCCGGACGCTGCCCAGCAACTGTCTAAAGCTCAGGATTACGCCAAGCACGGCATCCAGCTGCTGACGACCATGCCCAAGCCGGAGGAAATGGACGACGCCGCATTTACCAAGGCCAAGAACGAAAAATTGGCCATGTGCCATGACGGCATCGGCGTGGCCGAGGTAAAGACGGGCAAGTACGATGATGCGATTGCCGAACTCAATCAATCCGTAGAGCTATCCGCCACTCCCGATCCCGTTGACTTTTATCTCCTGGGCGTCGCCAACCAGCTGACCAGCCATTTTTCCGACGCGATCAGCGCATTCACAAAATGTTCCACCGCGGGTCCGCTGCAACCGCAATGCAAGGCTGGTCTCGACGACGCCAAGAAGAAGTCACAGAATAGTTTGGAGGCGCCCAAATAAACTCTGTAGCGCCGATGCGTGAAAATCGGCTGGAGGAATTGGAGCGGGCCATTGGCTACCGCTTCCGCCAGCCGGTACTCCTGGAGCGGGCGCTCACTCATCGCTCCGCTGCGTCCGAAGATGCTAACACGCGGGTCCGCGCCGATAACGAGCAGCTCGAATATCTGGGAGACGCCGTACTGGGCATGCTCGTCAGCGAATATCTCATCGGCACGTTCGCGCATTGGAGCGAGGGGCAATTGTCCAAGAGCCGCGCACGGTTGGTAAACGCGGCGTCACTCTGTATTGCGGCGCGCCGCCTGAATTTGGGAAATTACCTCCGCCTCGGCAAAGGCGAGGAGAAGACCGGCGGGCGAGACAAGCCCGCGCTGCTCGCCGACGCTTTTGAGGCTGTGGTGGCGGCGATCTATCTGGACTCAGGTCTGCCTGCGGCGCGGGAGTTTGTGAAGCGGGCTCTGCTGGACACCGCGATTGAGGTGGAAGGGAGCCGGCTGGAGTCATCCGATCATAAATCCGCGCTCCAGGAATTTCTGCAGGCCAGAGGTTTGCCCGCGGCGCGCTATGCAGTCATCCACGAGGCTGGGCCCGATCACCAGAAGACTTTTTGGATACAAGTAGATGTTCCGGGGCTGGTGAACGCGACGGGCACGGGCCTCAATAAGAAAGAAGCCGAGCAATCCGCGGCGGCGCAGGCGCTCGAGCTGCTCCGCGCGGGCGAAGTAAAGTGAGGTAGTTCAGAGCATGACCGAAGCAGCGCCAGTTGCCGAACACCGCACAGAGGCGGCCAGAGCCGAAGAACGCGCCCATACTTCAGTGCGCGAATATATCGAGTCCCTCCTGGTTACGGTAATTCTGGCTCTTTTCGGGACAACCTTCGTCGTCCAGGCTTTTAAAATTCCATCACAATCCATGGAACCCACTCTGCTGGTCGGCGACCACCTGCTCGTAAACAAATTTATCTTTGGCGGCCGGGATTCCTGGTACGAAAAATTCCTGCCCTATCGTGCCGTTCGCCGGGGCGACATCATCGTATTCAAATTCCCCTTCCAGGACCATCCACATTACGTCAAGCGCGTCATCGGAGTGCCGGGCGATCGAATCAAAATCGTGGACCAGCAAGTTTATCGTAACGGTGAGCGCCTGATGGAGCCGTACGCCTATCACGACGCCGCAGCCCCTTATGATCTTTTTCTTTACAATTTTCCGCCGGCCAGCCACGAGGAATTAATTTCCAGCATGCAACCGGAATGGGCCGATCAGATTTTCAAGTACATTCAAAATGGACAAATCGTGGTTCCTGCCGGCAACTATTTCGCCATGGGAGACAATCGGGATCACAGCTGGGACAGCCGCTACTGGGGCTTCGTCAATCGCGACGCGATTATGGGCGGGCCCGTGGTGATTTACTGGTCCATTCAAAGTTCCGAAGAGGAATACAGCGACCGATCCTTCGGGGGCGGCCTTGTTGGCATCCTGCGTACCTTGATTGAGATACCCACGCGAACACGCTGGGGCCGCATGCTGCGCACGGTTCACTGATAGCCGCCCCACCCCAACACACGCAAAGACGGCGTGTGCTGGGGACCCCGGTTGTCTCTTTGCATCAGCCTTTTGATCTGCGACAATTCTCAGCCATGCAACGCAAACGCCTTGTCTGGTGGTCGGCTCTGCCGATCGTCTGCATCGTCGTCGCAAGTTGGTCCTTTTCGCTCGCCCTGCGAGGCGGTTGGTTGCGTCGCTCACTCTCAGCGCGGCTCGCGGCGACGTTTGGGCGCCCGGTCGAAGTGGCGCACTTCGGATTCACGATTTTGGGTGGCCCCAAATTCGAGGCGGATTCGGTTACGGTTGGCGAGGATGCGCGCTTCGGCCAGGAATATTTCCTTCGCGCCGACCGGCTGACGGCCAGCCTGCGATGGGCAGCTTTGCTCCACGGGCGGATGGAGTTTGACCGGCTGTCGCTGAGCCGCCCAAGCCTGAATCTGGTCCGGTTGGCAGACGGCAAATGGAATGTCGAAACATGGCTTCCGCCCGCGAACACACAGACATCGCTGCAATTTTATCGCTCTGTGGCTGAGGTTCCGGCTCACGTCTCCCGAATTGATATTCAAGCGGGAAGGATCAATTTCAAGCGCGGCACGGAAAAACTCACCTTTGCTTTGGTCGACGTAGCCGGCAATTTGAACCTGCAAAATTCCGGGCGGTGGTCTTTGGATGTCGAGGCTCACCCCATGCGGGCCGCAGTCGTCCTGCAGAGGTCCGGGACACTGCGCCTGCGGGGAACCATCGGAGGGACCTCAACGCGTTTGCAGCCAGCGGACCTCAGGCTGAGCTGGGAAGGCGCGTCGCTTGCGGACGCCGCGCGCCTGGCGCGCGGCACGGATTATGGCCTGCGCGGCCTCCTTGATGCTGACTTCGCTGCGCGCATCGATCACGCGGACGGCGATGAGACGGGCGGTCTCTGGAAAATCGAGGGAGGGCTTCGTCTCCAGGCTATCCACCGGTGGGATCTGGTTGGGCGGGCTGATAATCCGGCCGTAAACGTTAAGCTCACGGCAGCTTTGTACCCTGCTGAGTCGCGGTTAGAGATGGAGCACTGGCTCGTGCAGGCGCCGCACTCGAATCTCGATGGCGATGCCAGCATCGATTGGTCTTACGGATTTAATCCGGAGGTGCGCCTGCTCGACTCGCAAATCGGTTTCCCCGATCTCCTAAATTGGAGCCGCGCTTTTTCCCCCGGCCGCGCTGACAATATTGACATCGCCGGCAGTTTGGGTCTGGAGGCGAAATTCGCCGGCTGGCCGCTGCGCATCGAGGATTTAAGTCTCGAAGGCACGGGTGCCACTGTCCGGAGCGAGAATGCTAGGCTAACTCCCATTCGCATCGGCCCCGTACAGGCGTTCTGGAGCCGCTCGTCTTTGGTCCTCGCGCCAGTCGCTGTGCGTCTCTCCTCCCCCCCGCCAAGCCGGGAGCCGCGCGGAGTGCAATCAGAAGCGCTCCCCGAAGGACTCTTCCATATCTACGGTGCACTGGGGCCGATTCGCGCCGGTGATGCGTTGCGCGATTGGCCTTACCGGTTGACGATTTCCGGCCAGACGGGGCGATTGCAGGACTTGCGCGCAGTCCTGGCCGCGCTTGGCTGGCAATTCGGATCCAATTGGAACATCGAAGGCCCGGCCTCGCTCCAGCTTGTCTGTTCGGGTGCGCTGCGGCCTGGCGCCTCGCTTGCTCATGGGCGAGTAGATCTTCGCGATCTGCGCCTGACGAGCAGTGCGATAACCCAACCGATCCGCGTATCAGCAGCGAGCATAGAATTTTCGCCGGGTGAGCGGCGAGTGGAAATCGGCGGTGCTCAGGCAGCGGGCGCGCGATGGAAGGGCAGCCTCGAACGGAAAGCTGCAGGCGCAGATTGGGCGTTCAATCTTTCTGCCGACCGGTTGAATCTCGAGGATATCGGTCGAGAGCTCGGGCAAAGCCGGCAGGGTTTGCTTTACCGCCTGTTGCCGTTTGCCGGATCTTCGGAACTGGCGCCGCAAACGGCAGCTGCGATTGCGCGGATCAGCGCGCATGGCCATCTGCATATAGACGAACTCGCGCTTGGGGCCTTGCGCTTGGAAAGCCTCGACGCGAAAGCGGATTTGGAACATGGCGGTCTCGCTCTCCGCCGGGCCCAAGCCGATCTCTACGGCGGTCGCGTGAGCGGCGAATTCCGCGCTCAATTGGGAACCGAGCTGCGCTACAGCTTGCGAGGCCAAGTCGACCGGACGGATTTGTCCGCGCTGGCCTCCCTTACCTCAATAAGGAATGGTTTCGGAGGAATTGGATCGGGCGAAGTGGAACTTGCCGCGCGCGGCCTGGGACGGCAGGCCTTCCTTGCCTCCCTCAAGGGCGAAGGCTTTCTGCACATTCAAGACGCCGCAATCGATCTTTTGGATTTGCCCTTAGAGTCGACGGAGAGCGGCTTTCCGGATATCGCAGGCAATTTGTTTAGAAGCAGCACGGTGAGCTTCCGGGTGCAAGATGGCGAAATTCGTGTCGATCCCTGGTTGCTCTCGGGCCGGCAGAGACAATTCGAGATCGTGGGCAACATTGCTTTCAGCCGCCGTGTTGATCTGCAAGTGCGATCCATCTCCCAAGCGGAGCGCTTGAGCGCGGCTTCGGACTCGCCGGCCGGCGATGACGTTTGGGTGATCGGCGGCACGTTGGATGCGCCGCAGATCATTCGCGAAGAGCGGGTTTCGGCCGGTAACCAAACCATTGTGCGCACTGGCCGGCACTGAACCGGACGGCGCCATCTCGCCTTTTCGCATCGAACCCACATGGTTTCTCTCAAGATATGAGCAGGCGCGCAACTTCCTCACTGGCTGCTCGTTGGCGCCGCGCCGCACGCTTATGTCTGGTCGCGGCCGGGGCGATACTCGCGTACTCCGCAGACTCCGGCTTGCGGGCGCAATCTCGCTCGAAAGCTGCGTCTTCGGCACCGCGCATTGACCTTCGGCCCAAGCTCGTACCCGGCGAAGTGCTCCGATATCAGGTGCAGCTGCAGACCGTCACGGACACAAAGCGCACCGGAGCGGTTTCGGATCCGCAGGGTCCTTCTCGGCTAGCCGTCACCTGGGACGCCACGATTAAATTAGAAGTTCTCGGCGGGGCCGGCTCTCCGGCTGCCACTTCTCTCGCCCCGAAAGCTCCTCGCGGCAAGACGCCGGGCGCGGAATCGAATGCCCCCGCCGCGCCCATGCGCATCCGCACTACCTATGAGCATTCCACCGCCAACGTAAAAAGCGATAGCCCCGACCCGGAGGGTGAAGAGGTCGAGCAGAGGTACAAGCGGCTGGAAGGTCAAGCCATCGAATTCACGGTCGGGACGGACGGTCATGTTTCCGATGTCCGCGGACTCGAAGGCGTAATCGACGATGATCAGGTTCGCCAGGCCGCCGAGCAATGGATGGCGCAGGTTTCCGGACCGGCGATCGCTGCACAGGGTGTGGCCCTCGGCCAAAGCTGGAATTCCGCGCAACCCGCCACGTCTATGCCGCTCGCCGGCATGATCTGGCGTAGCAATTCCACCTATTTGCGCAACGAGCCTTGCCAGCCTGCGGAACCCACCGAATCCGGTTCCTCCGGGGAACTTTGCGCTGTCATTCTTACCCGCCAATCCGTTCTTCCTCAAAAACAACTGCGGGATCCCACCCCCGAGGACTACCGCCACAATGGATTGCGCACCTCGGGCCGCTGGACTGGTTCCGGAGAAAGTCTTAGCTATGTCTCCCTGCAAACGCATTCGGCCGTGAGCGTTACCCAAGACAGCGCCCAGCGGATCGATTTCACGGTTACAAATTCCTCCGGCCGGTCCATTCGTTACGCCGGCAACATCGAGACGCACTCCCGAGTCAAACTCCTGCCGCCGGACGCGGCCGAGTCTCACTAGCAAGCGGCCCGGCGCCGCATCCACTCGCGCTGCGGTATAATTCTTCATTTGAGCGCCAGCGCGAATTCTCCGCTGTGCTTTCCGATAACCATGAACTTCCACAATTTTCATCTCGCCAGCGATTACCAGCCTTGCGGCGACCAGCCCGAGGCCATTCGGGAACTGGTGCACGGCGTGGAGAGTGGCGAAAAGCATCAGGTGCTGCTGGGAGTGACCGGCTCGGGCAAGACTTTCACCATGGCCAAGATCATCGAGCAGGTGGATAGGCCGGCCCTGGTGCTTGCGCACAACAAAACGCTGGCCGCCCAGCTCTTCCATGAATTTCGCAATTTCTTTCCGAAGAATGCAGTCGAATATTTCGTCAGCTACTACGATTATTACCAGCCCGAAGCCTACATACCGGCTTCCGACACCTACATCGAAAAGGAATCCACCATCAACGACGAATTGGATAAGCTGCGCATGAGCGCCACGCGCTCGCTTTTCGAGCGCCGCGACGTCGTCATCGTAGCTTCGGTCTCCTGCATTTACGGCTTGGGTTCGCCGGAAGCCTATTATGGAATGCTGGTGATGCTGGAAGCGGGTCAGAGAATTTCCCGCGAGGCAATTCTGCGGCGCTTCGTGGAGATTCAATACGAACGTGGCGAGGATCTCCGCCGCGGCACTTTTCGTGTTCGCGGTGACATGATCGAGATTCGTCCTCCCTACGAAGATCACGCCTTTCGCATCGAGATGTGGGGCGATCAGATCGATCGTCTGCGCGCCATCGATGCGCTGACCGGCGAAATCCGCGGCGAGCCGCTCACGCGATTGCCCATATATCCCAAGTCGCACTACGTCTTGCCCGCGGAACAGAAAGAGCGCGCCATCCGCGGCATTCTCGAAGAACTGGCGTGGTGGAAACCGGAACTCGAAAAGCAGGGCAAATATATCGAAGCGCAGCGCGTGTGGCAGCGGACCATGTTCGACGTGGAGATGATGCGCACCATCGGATACTGCCACGGCATCGAGAATTACTCCCGCCACATGTCGGGCCGCCTTCCGGGCGAAGCGCCGCCCACGTTGCTCGACTACGTGCCGCAGGACTATTTGTTGTTCGTGGACGAATCGCACCAAACCATTCCGCAGGTGCGCGGGATGTATCATGGCGACCGCTCTCGCAAGCAGACTCTGGTCGACTTCGGTTTCCGCATGCCCTCCGCCCTGGATAATCGCCCTCTCAATTTCGAGGAGTTCGAGCATCGCACCAATCAGGTGATCTATGTGTCCGCCACTCCCGGTCCCTACGAACTGACGCGCTCGGCAGGCGTCGTCGTGGAGCAGGTGATTCGCCCCACGGGCCTGATCGATCCTGAAGTCGAGGTGCGCCCGGTGAAAGGGCAGGTGGACGATCTGCTCGAGGAGATTCACGCTCGCGCCGAGAAGGGCGAGCGCGTCCTGGTCACGACGCTCACCAAACGCATGTCTGAGGATCTCGCCGAATATTTCGGCGAAGTGGGCGTGCGCTGCCGCTATCTGCATTCGGAAATCGAGACGCTCGAGCGCGTGCGTATTTTGCGCGATCTCCGCCGCGGCGTATTCGACGTGCTGATCGGCATCAATCTTTTGCGCGAGGGCTTGGATTTACCCGAGGTTTCTCTTGTCGCCGTTCTCGACGCGGATAAGGAAGGATATCTGCGCAGCGCTACGGCATTGATTCAGACCATCGGCCGCTGCGCGCGTCACATCAGCGGCCGCGCCATCCTCTACGCGGATGTCATGACGGGCTCCATGCGGCAGGCCATCGATGAGACCAATCGGCGTCGCGCCAAGCAGCTTGCCTACAACGAAGCCAACAACATCACGCCGCAAAGCATCGTCAAGAGCGTGGATATGAAGCTAGCCGCCATCGTAGAGGCCGATTACGTGACTGTCCCCACCGAGGATGTGCTCCCCGAAGAGATTCACAACGAAGACGAATTGCGCCAGGTGATCGCGCAACTCGAAACGCAGATGCGCGAAGCCGCCAAGAAATTCGAGTTCGAGCGCGCCGCAGGCCTGCGGGACAGAATTCGCGCTCTGCAGCAGCGCGAACTGGGCGGGCTATTCGCGGCGGTGGAGGCTGCGGCGCAGCCACAGCCTGTGGCAACGCCTGCGGCAGAGGCGCAGGCTGCGGTAACGCCCGAAACCGTGCAGCCGGCGCCAGCGAAATCAAAACGCGGCTAACGGATACAGCAAACATGATTCGTGAGTCGCGGCCTTACAGTTGCGGAAGAATTCTATCGGCGTGTCATTCTGAGGAGCGAAGCGCCGGGGGTCCCCAGCGCGTGCCGGTTTTGCACGTGCTGGGGTGACAGCGACGAAGAACCCCTCTTTCGGTGTGCCTTGGGCAGAGAGATTTCTTCGTCCGCCCGGGGCGGACTCAGAATGACACGGAGAGTGTCTTTCCGCTGCCTTCAGCCGCGACTTAAGTCGTTCAGAATGAATTATGCGATCTAACGGCAGATCGCCTGTTGTCGCGATCGTTGGCGCGGGGCGGGTAGGATGCGCGTTGGGAAGGCGCTTGCATCAAAAGGGCTGGCGCATCGGGCCGGTGATCACGCGCTCGATGCGAACCGCGCGTGCTGCGCGGCGGCGGATCGGGAGCGGCAAGCCGCAGGCGGGCTTGTCGGAAGCCGTGCTTGCGGCTGATCTGATCCTGATCGCCACGCCCGATCGCGCCATCCCCGAAACAGCGGAAGCTCTGGCCCGGTTAGGCGGATCCAGTCGTTCCGGCGCCAAGCGGGCGCCGGGTGGTAAAAGGATTTTTGGCAGCGAGGCTTGGCGCGGGAAAATCGTTCTGCACACCAGTGGTGCCCTGGGCAGCGATGTTCTCAGGCCGCTGGCGCTTCGAGGCGCGGCGATCGGCTCGCTGCACCCTCTGCAGACGTTCAGCGGGCGAACCATCCCCTCGCTCGCCGGTTCCACCTTTGCGATCGAGGGAAGCGTCGGCGCGTTGCGCGCGGCGCGCCGGGTTTGCAGCGAACTGGGCGGCGTTCCTGTGGTGCTTCCGCCGGGCCGTAAGGCCGCATATCATGCTGCGGCGGCTTTGGCCGCGGGACACGTTCTCGCCGTGATCGAGGCGGCGGTGCGCATCCTGGTGAGCGTGGGGTTCGCCCGGAAAGCCGCCGTGCGCGCTCTCGTGCCGCTCACGCGGCAAACGCTCGAGAATTATGAAGGCGTCGGCTCTCGGGCTGCATGGACGGGGCCCCTGAGCCGAGGCGATTTCGCGGTCATCGAACGCCATCTTGAGGCATTGCGGCATTTTCCGCGAGAATATCGCGGAGCCTATGATGCGCTCTCGAGACTCGGCGTGAATGTGCTGGCCAATCGCGGCGGCTCGAAAAGCCGGCAGCTCGAGCAAATGCTGGCGCGAATCAAATAGCGTCGCCGCCGACCGGAATTTCCCCGGCGCGAGAAGCGGCGGCCTAAATGAAGGAGCGAAATTGAACCAACTGCACATTCCTCTGGAAAGCACCAAACTCGACAACGGACTGCGCGTCGTTGTTTCTCCCGACCGCACCGCGCCGGTGGCAACGCTGGGCGTCTACTACAACATCGGCTTTCGTTTGGAACCGCGCGGGCGCAGCGGCTTCGCGCATCTTTTTGAACACATGATGTTCCAGGGTTCCGAGCATGCCGGGAAGATGATGCATATCAAGCTGATCAATTCCTCCGGCGGCGTTCTCAATGGCTCGACGCACTACGACGTCACCAATTATTACGAATCGATTCCCTCAAACGCTCTCGAACGCGCGCTCTGGCTCGAGGCCGACCGCATGCGCGCTCTGAAAGTGGACGATGAAAATCTTCGCAATCAGCGCGACGTCGTGAAAGAGGAAGTTCGCGTCAACGTCCTCAATCAGCCGTACGGCGGTTTCCCCTGGCTCGATTTGCCGCCGATCGCATTTCGCAACTGGCCCAACGCGCACAATTTTTACGGCGATTTCGCCGATCTCGATGCCGCCACGCTCGATGACGTGCAGCAGTTTTTCCGCACCTACTATTCGCCCTCCAATGCGGTCTTGCTCATGATCGGCGACGTCACTCCCGACGAGGGCTTCGCGCTTGCGCGGCGCTATTTCGGAAGCATTCCTGCAGGTCCGCCGCAGCCGAAGGCCGACGTCAGCGAAGCTCGCTTCGAGGGCGTGCGTCGCGGCGAGGTGGAGGAAAAATTCGGCACCCTGCCCGCGTTCGCTGTGGGCTACCGCGCGCCGGAGCGCCGAACGCCCGACTGGTACGCCTTGGCCATGCTCGACCACGCTCTGCATGGCGGCCGCGCCGGCCGCGTCTATCGCCGGCTGGTGCTGGAGCAACAGATCGCCGTCGATACCGCGGGCGGGATTCACTATCCCGTCGGCGATTTATTCGACTACAACGGCCCCACGCTGCTCGTCTCGCGCGTGCTGCACAAGCCCGAATACAGCTCCGAGCAGGCGCTCGAGGCCTACGATGCGGTCATCGACGACGTGTGCCAGCAGGGCATCGAGCAGGACGAACTCGAACAAGTGAAGGTGAAGTTTCGCTCCGAATATGTGTCGTCACTCGAAGGCGGGCACGGAGCTTCCATTCCGCGCTACGGCTTGATGCATTATCTGGCCTGCTTCACGCTGTTTGATAACGATGCGTCGCTCGTGAATTCCATTCTCGATGGCTTTCTTCGCGTCACTCGGGAGCAGGTTCGCGAAGCCGCGCAGCGCTACCTCGATTCCAAGCGGCGCGCCATCGTATTCCGCCGGCCGCCGCGAAAAGGAGTGGCATGATGGCCACCGAGGTGATGCCAGATCCCTTCGCTGAAGTTCCGTCTCTCGGCCCCGAACGGCCGGTGATCTGGCCGGTGCGCACTCACCGCAAGCTCGCCAACGGCCTCGAAGTCGTTCTCGTCGAATCGCATACCATTCCCAAATTTACCGGCGAACTCTATTTCCGCAGCGGCAATGCGGCCGCGGCGGCTCAGGCGCCGGGGCTCGCGGAAATCACGGCTACGGTGGTCCGCACAGGCACCGAAGCGCGATCCAGCCGCCAAATCGAAGAGGATTTGCGGCGCATCGGGGCGGATATCGGGACGAGCGCCGGCGCGGACACCAGCGCCATCGGCTTCAACGGCCTGGTGGAGTTCTCCGCGGATTTGCTGAAGCTGGTGGCCGAGTTGGCGCAGCAGGCTTCCTTTCCCGAGGATGAATTCGAGCGCGAACGCCGCCAGATGATCGAAGGGCTGCGCATCGCGCGCACCACGCCTTCGTTCCTGGCGAACGAACGCATGCGCCGCGTGCTCTTTGGCGCGCATCCCTACGCCATCATCGCGCCCACGGAAACGCAGGTGAAGGAGTATCGGCTGGCGCAGTTGGCCGAGTTTTATCGCTCCCACTACCGCCCCGGCAACGCCCTGCTCATCGCCGTCGGCGATTTTGCTTCGCCGCAAATGATGGAGCAGATCGAGCGCATTTTCGGCTCGTGGAAACCGACGGAGGTCCCCGCGATTCCGGCTGCGCGCCTGCCCGAACTGCGCGGCCGGCAGGTGCATCTGGTGCATCTGCCGGAATCGGTGCAGACGCAGGTGCTGGTAGCGAATCACGCCATCACGCGCAAGCACCCGGATTGGCTGCGCCTGGCGCTCGCCAATTCCATCTACGGAGGCGCCTTCAATTCGCGACTGGTTATGAATATCCGCGAGCAGAAGGGCTACACGTATAGCCCGCGCAGCGGCGTGCATGCCTTGCGCCAGCACGGTTATTTCTCCGTGAATGCCGCCGTGCGCAATGACGTGGTTGCCGCCACGCTCACGGAAATTTTCTATGAGCTCGATCGCATGCGGTCGCTCGCCGTCGCCGAAGACGAACTCTCCGATGCGCGCACGTACATGGGTGGCGTTTTCTCGCTCGGCCTGGCCACGCAGGAAGGCCTGGCGTCGCAGCTCTCCAACGTATATCTCTACGATCTTCCCGAGGACTACCTGGAGACCTATCGCCAGCGCATTCGCGCGCTCACGGCTACGGACGTGCTGGCCGCTGCGCGCGCCTATTTCGATTCGGCAAATGCGCAGATTATCGTCGTGGGAGACCGCGGGCAAATTGCAGATCAGGCCAAGCTCTTCGGGCCGATCGCCGAATACGATGCCGAGCCCAAATGAGCCCAGCGCGACTATGGAATCGCGCGCCGCGCGCAAAGGGCCGCACGATGAGGCTTCGCCTGCGCGCCGGCTCGCTTCTGCTGCTTTGCTGCACTTTGCTGGCCGCGCGTCCTACGATCGGCAAGAAAATTCCGCCAAGCGCCCCGCTCGATTTGAATACGGCTACGGCCGCGCAGCTTGCGCAGGTACCCGGCATCGGTGCCGCGACGGCCAGGGCCATCGTGCAGTTTCGAGAGAAAAGCGGCCCCTTCGAGCGCGTGGAAGATCTGCTGGCGATTCGCGGTATCAGCGCCCGGAAGCTCGAGCAGATTCGCCCCTATGTCACGGTCTCCAAGCCCGCCGCGAAGCCTCCAACAAGGCCGGGCGCCTAGCGCGCAGCTGCGACCTGTTGCTTTTGGAGTTCCGCGCGGAACGTGCGCTCCCGCTCGTCCACGTATCGCTTGTAGCCTTGGGGATCAATGAACGGATTTCGCCCGCCCTGCTGCAGCTTGGCGTATTTGCCTTCGAGTCCGTAGTAACTTCCGTGCGCACCGAGGAACACGTCGCAGGGCAGCGACCTGAGCACGCGGAACATGCGTTCGTAATCGCTGGCAATCGCCGGATACTTTGTATTGTTCACCAGTTGATAGCCCGCGTTCACGTTGGGACTGCCAACGATGACCACGTTGTACCTCTGGCCGCCTTCCTCGGCGGTCAGGGTCCAAGTCGTGCACCCCTTGGTGTGTCCCGGCGTGAGGTGTGCGGTGAGCACCGTCCCACCCAACTCCACGCGATCGCCGTCGTGTAGCACGCGGTCCACGTTCGCGGGAGGATACAGCGCGCCAGGCCTCTCTCCGTAAAAGAAATCGGCCTTGCCGCCGGACTCCACCACGGGGACGTCCGCATCCATCACCATGTACTTGGCCCGGGTCAGCCGCAGGATGGCCGCGGACCCCGCATCGTGATCAAAATGCGCATGACTGATGAGCAGAATCTTGATATCGCTAAACTTGAAGCCGAGCTTCTGCACGCTCTGCTGGATCAGCGGCACCGAGTCTTCGAGACCGGCGTTGATCAGGATGTTTCCCGCCGGCGTTACGATCAGGTAGATTCCCAGCCCTTTGCTCCCGACAAAATAAACATTGCCGATGACATGGTGCGGAGGGAAAGGAACCAAGTAGTCAGATGCCGGCGTCCCTTGCGCTGCCAGGCTGGTGGCGCACGCCAGCACCAAGAGAGCGCCTCCGAAAAGCGCGAACGGCGAAATCTTCATCCGTGTTCTCCCGGCGAAGTTTGCGGCCCTCGGCCGCTGCACGGCCACGTGAGCCAGCGCCAGCACGTCAGAAGCGCTGATGGGTGGCGCGTCCCGTCGCGATGGGCAGTGGCTCCTGATCGGCGATGGTCAGCCCGTAGGCTTCGAGCGCCACCACCTTGCGCGGATGATTGGTGAGCACGCGCAGGCTCTTGAGCCCGAGGTCAATCAGAATTTGCGCGCCGATGCCGCTTTCATGCTGCAGCAGGCGCTGCCGCGCGGCATCCTGATCGAGCTGCCCGCGAGTGTGATACAGCACGCGGGCCATCTCGCCTGATCCCGCCGGAGGCTGTTCGAGGCCGAAGCCTCTGCCGGTGTGGTGCAAATAGACGAAAACGCCGCGATCTTCGCGCACGATGGCCTCGAGCGATCGCGCCACGATCTCGTAGCAATCACAGGAGCTCGAGCCGAAAACGTCTCCCGTCAGGCAGTGCGAATGCACGCGCACCAGCGGCGGAGGTCCGGAGAGATCGCCGCGCACCAGCGCGATGTGCTGTTCGCGGTCTACGTCGCTCGAAAAAACGATCATGCGGAAATCGCCGAAGCGCGTGCCCAGAACGGTTTCCGCGACGCGCCGCACGTAACGCTCGTGGCGCATGCGGTAGCGGATCAGTTCCGCGACCGTCAGCAGCTTCAGGCCATGCGTGCGGCAGAATTCAGCGAGCTGCGGCAAGCGCGCCATGCTGCCGTCATCGCTCATGATTTCGCAGATCACGCCGGCGGGATAAAGGCCGGCGATGCGCGCCAGGTCAACGGACGCTTCCGTCTGCCCGGCGCGAACCAGCACGCCGCCGCGGCGCGCGCGCAGCGGGAATACGTGGCCAGGACGCGCCAGATCGGCCGCGCGCGTGCCCGGATCGATAGCCGCCAGGATGGTGATGGCGCGATCGGAGGCGCTGATGCCGGTGGTGGTTCCGCGGCGCGCGTCGATTGATTCGGTAAACGCGGTACCCAGCGCGGAAGTATTCACCGGCGACATCGGCGGAAGATTCAGCTCGTCGCAGCGCTCTTCGGTGAGCGCCAGGCAGATCAGGCCGCGCCCATGCTTGGCCATGAAGTTGATTGCCGCGGGGGTTATTTTTTCCGCGGCGACGGCGAGATCGCCTTCGTTCTCGCGGTCTTCGTCATCCACCAGAACGATCTGGCGGCCCTGGCGGAACTCTTCCGCGGCTTCTTCTACGGTTGCGAATTCAATGGACATCACTATTATCGTAGCAGACGAAAAGCTCAGGGCGCGGGACTGGCCGAGCGCCCTGAGCTATACCTGAGCTGCAACTGTTGCGTGAACGTTACTTCGACGCGCTGCTCACTTCGGTCGAAGCGGCCTTTTGCAGCTCCGAGAACGGCACGACAAAGCCATGCAGCGGCGCGATAGTGGCCACATCCAGCTTCATCTGCTGCAAATCCTGGTATAAGAGCACCGTGCCGGCGTGAGATCGAGGTCCCGCCGACGGCGCGTTGGGAGCCGGTGGCGTGAAATCGTCCGCCTCCACCAGGATTTTTTCCTTCGGCATGTACACCATCGACATGACGGTATTGTGAATATCGCCAGGAATGCGATAAATGTCGATCTCCCGTCCTCCATCACTGAGAACGTACTTGTCTTTGAACGTAATGAAGGTGGCCTTCTTCGGCTTCTGCGCCTGGTGATCCGGCTCCAGGGTGCGCGGCGCCTTCCAGGCCTGCTCGTAGAAGGGCTTGTTCATGTCCTGGGTGATGACCGTCGCGCCCTCTGCGACAAAGTAGCGGACGCCGCCCGCGTGGTCGAAGTGATCGTGCGTGTTGATCAGGTATTTGATGGGCTTCTCTGGAACCAGCTTCTGGGCCTCGGCCATGATCCCCGCGGCGCGCGCATCGTTCAGCGGACTTTCGATCATCACGGCGTAATTTGGAAATTCCACCAGTACGCTGTTATGCGTTCCGCCCGCCAGGAACCAAACGCCGTCTGCCAGCTTTTGGTTCGTGACGTTGACCGGCGGAAGCTTGGCCGATTTCACGTTGTCCGGAACTGTGAGCGCGAGGTCGGGATTGGCGCGCACGTCGCTGACGGTAAGATCAAGCACCGGCGCTCCGCCCTCCTTCTGCACGATCGTGGTGGGGAACTTCACGCCGTTGAAATCTTTGTAGCCCGAGTAATCCGTTTCCACCGGCATGTCCCCGAGGACTGGATTCGCAAGCCGGGTTTCCGTCCGCGTGACCATGCCCTGGCTATCGATCGTGCCGTTCACTTTGAACTTGCCCTCGGTGAACGACACCACCGTGCCGCCATTGCCTTTCTTCGCAGTGGCATTGTTCTCCATGGCTGCTTTCAGGAAGCCATGCGGAGTCAGCCAGATCTGCAGCTGCCGCTCGTCCGCGGCGGCAAGCGCAGGCTGCGCAGCATTGCCCGGCTGGTTCCAGGCATATTGGCCGCTCACCAGATTGACCTGCTTCTGTTCGCCCGCGAACGGACCTCCGCCGCCCTTGCGGATGGGAGTCGGCTCAACCAAGGTCATCTCTTCCCTCGCGGACTTGGAGCCGTAGTCAATCGTGCGCGTATAAGACTTGATATCGTTTATGGGCCATGCCCCGCCAGGCGTAAACGCCTGTCCCAGAGCGCCCACATGTCCGCTGCCAGAATATTGAATCGATTTGACGTCGCCCATGGCCTTGCTGGCCGATTGCAAAACGCTCTTGGCGTCCTGAGCGCTTGCCGAGAAGCACAAGCCCAGCAAAAGCCCGAAGAACAGCGCAAAGCTCAAAGATAGTTTTCTGCCCACGGTTTCACCTCCAGTAGTAGCGCCGGTGCCCAAAGGGGCGCGGCGGGAAAGACTCTGCCCCGCAGCTTGGCCGAGCATTATATCGCCGGAAAGAAGGTAGGAATAGGGAAACCGGAGCGGGAAACCGGCCCGCCGAAGGCGGCCGCCTGTATGTGCTAGAACCGGGGTTTGTAGCGGCGACCTTCAGGTCGGCGGGCTGGCCGTGCTGCTGGGGCAATGTGAAGAAAAGGAAAGGCGGTCCGACCGGGCGGACCGCGTGGCGTTTTCCACCAAAAAGCAGATTCCTCGGCCCCGCGCCAAAGGCGCCTACGGCGCCCTGAGCGCAAACGGGGACTCGGAATGACAACGTAAAGAGAAGCGCCCGCCAACCGGCGGGCGCTCTTGGTTATTACGTTAGACTTGGCGCGAAGGCAGCGGGTTAGTACATTCCGCCGCCGCCCATGCCGCCGCCGTGCGGTCCCGCGCTGGCCGCCTTCTTTTCGTCCTCGCGGATGTCGGCCACCAGAGCTTCCGTGGTCAGCATCAACCCGGCGATGGAAGCGGCGTTTTGCAGGGCCAGACGGGTCACCTTTGCGGGATCGATCACGCCCATCTTGACCATGTCGCCATATTCGTCGCTTTCCGCGTTGAAGCCGAAGTTATCCTCTTTGGAATCGCGGACCTTGCCGATTACCACCGCGCCCTCAAACCCTGCGTTGTAAGCAATCTGCCGCATCGGCTCTTCGAGAGCGCGCTTGACGATGTTGATGCCGGTGGCCTCGTCGCCATCGGCCTTCAGCTTGTCGAGCGCGGGGATGCAGCGCAGCAGGGCCACGCCGCCTCCGGGCACGATGCCTTCCTCGACCGCCGCGCGCGTGGCGTGCATGGCGTCTTCCACGCGAGCTTTCTTTTCCTTGAGCTCGGTTTCGGTCGCCGCGCCCACCTTGATCACGGCCACGCCGCCCACGAGCTTGGCGAGGCGCTCCTGCAGCTTCTCGCGGTCGTAGTCGGAAGTAGTGTCGTCGATCTGCGTGCGGATCTGCTTCACGCGCCCCTCGATCTCGGAGGTCTTGCCGCCTCCCTCGACGAGGGTGGTGTTGTCCTTATCGATGGTGACTTTCTTGGCTCGCCCGAGGTCTTCCACCTTCACGTTTTCGAGCTTGATGCCCAGGTCCTCGGTGATGGCCTTGCCGCCGGTCAGGGTGGCGATATCTTCCAGCATGGCCTTGCGGCGATCGCCAAAGCCCGGCGCCTTCACGGCCGCGCATTGAAGAGTGCCGCGCAGCTTGTTGACCACCAGGGTGGCGAGCGCTTCGCCTTCCACGTCTTCCGCCACGATCACGAGCGGCTTGCCCATCTTGGCAATCTGCTCGAGCAGCGGCAGTAGGTCCTTCATCGAGCTGATCTTTTTCTCGTGGATCAGAATGCGGACATCCTCGAGCACGCACTCCATGCGCTCGGGATCGGTGACGAAGTAGGGCGAGAGGTAGCCGCGGTCGAATTGCATGCCTTCCACGACTTCCAGCGTGGTTTCCATGGTACGGCTCTCTTCCACGGTGATCACGCCGTCCTTGCCCACTTTCTTCATGGCCTCGGCGATGATGCCGCCGATCTGCTTGTCGTTATTGGCGCTAATCGTGCCGACTTGCGCGATCATCTCGCCTTTGACGTCGCGGTGCAGCTTGCGAATCTCGTCGATACAAGCTTCCACGGCGCGTTCGATGCCGCGCTTGAGTCCGGTCGGACTCGCTCCTGCCGCGACGGTCCTTACCCCTTCGCGGAAGATCGCTTGCGCCAGCACGGTAGCGGTGGTGGTGCCGTCGCCGGCGACGTCGGAGGTCTTCGAAGCCACCTCCCGCACCATCTGCGCGCCCATGTTCTCCAGCGGATCCCGCAGTTCGATCTCCTTGGCCACCGTCACTCCGTCCTTAGTAATGACCGGCGCACCAAACTTCTTCTCGATCACGGCGTTGCGCCCCTTGGGGCCCAGCGTGATCTTCACGGCGTCAGCCAGCAAATTGACGCCGCGCAAAATGGACTGGCGGGAATTTTCCCCAGTCACGATCTGCTTTGCCATCGCATCCTCCTAAGAATTTTTTTCCCAGAACTTGCTGCTCTCGCTTAGCCCAAGGGGCGCGGCGATTAACGCTTGGACGTTGCGGCCTTGGCCGCCCCGCCGAGCTTGGCCAGAATTTCTTCCTCACGCAAAATCAGGTACTCTACGTCGTCGATCTTGATTTCCGTACCGCTGTATTTGCCAAAAAGAATGCGGTCGCCTGCCTTCACGTCGAGGGGAATCCGCTCGCCCTTCTCGATCTTGCCGGCGCCCGCGGCGATGACTTCGCCTTCCTGCGGCTTCTCTTTTGCGGTATCGGGGATGATGATCCCGCCCTTGACGCTTTCTTTCTCCTCGATGCGCCTGACTAGCACGCGGTCATGCAAGGGAGTCACGTTGACTGCCATCGTAAGTTGTCCTCCGTGCGATATTCGGGGTGACCTTCGAGGTCTGCGTTTAGCACTCCTCTCAGGCGACTGCTAATATATGCG
>WNGM01000961.1_pt1 | contig 23071 bp, 20 predicted proteins | sample 5400571 | NCBI WGS metagenome assembly WNGM01 (sample SAMN13153378, study PRJNA577476) | soil metagenome | isolation source: 100 cm soil or saprolite under Garry oak tree replicate 2 | place: USA:California | collected 2016-06-15 | reverse complement strand
GTGGTAACTTCAGCAGCTTCTGGGGCGCCCTGGCACAGGCAGGGCCGGTCCCGGTCGTCGCAAGCTGCCTGCCTGGCATGGCTACGTGTCCGGGGGAGACGCTGGCTGGATATGTCTTGCCGAACAATTACTCGGGTAGTGTGATTCCGGCAGGCGTTTACCAGAGCAGCTTGCCCTATGCCACGCGGACAAAAGCCCCCTTGGACGATTTTGCGCCCCGCATCGGATTTGCCTGGCAACCGACGTCAAGCAAGCGGTTGGTTTTACGCGGCGGCGCCGGGTATTTCTACGACCAGCTATCCGGTCAGTACACGGCAAACTTCGGGCGGACGAATCCTGTTTTCGGCCCCCCCGCAGGCGGTTCGCCCGCGGCGACTCTACAAAATCCGTGGGCCATTCCGGGCGGAGTGGTTTCCGCAGGGCCCGGCTATTTCGGGTTCTCGCCTCGCTGGATCATCCCCGGGACTTGCGCTACCGCCGCTTCCGGCGCGTGTTCAGTGGCCGTCCCCAGCTCGAACACGGGTGTAACGTCGTATGAGAATCTCACCGTTCCCCTTACATACGAATGGAACCTCAACACCCAGTGGGAGTTTCTGCCCAGTTGGGTTCTGGAAGTTGGTTATGTGGGGTCGCACGGTATTCATCAGGCGAGTCCGCAAGCGGTGCAGAACCCGACGGCCGACGGGTCACCGGCTAACTACCACTATAACGCCGCGCAACTCGTAGGCGGGGGTCCCTGCCCAAGCTGCGCGCTCAACGGTGTTACGGTAAATACGCCCGGGAACGTGTTTCTCCGCGTGCCGAACCTGGGCATAGGTCCCACGGCTGGGCGGCTCCAAACCATAAGCAATTACAAATATAACAGCCTGCAGGTGACGTTGCGAAAGCAGTTCTCGCACGGATTGCAGCTCCAGGCAGCCTACTCCTGGAACCGCGGCTTCGAGCAAGTCGAGCAGGGCGTTAACACTTATCCCTATATCGTCCAGGCGTACGCGCCGGAGTATTTCGTGCGGCCACAGCGCCTGGTGATCAATTACGTTTGGGAACTGCCCCTAGGCAAGCACACTGGTGCAATGGGCGTTTTGGCGAACGGCTGGAGTTGGTCCGGCGTGACCGTCATCCAGAACGGCCAACCCATTGACATCGTCGACAGTGGGGGCGGAGCAATTTTCGGTCTCAACAGCGTGGCAGGGAGCCTTGGGCCAGCTCAACTCTGCCCCGGCAAGACGGCTGCGGACATCCTCACTACAGGGAGCGCGACGCAACGAGTATCGAATGGCTTGAACGGCCAGGACGGCTGGATCAATTCTTCGGTGTTTTGCACCGTACCTAATAAGATCGGAGCCATCAACAATGTCGGGGGCGGACTGGGCTTCGGGGACATGGGGTTCGGTAATGTGCTGGGCCCGGGCCAAAGCAACTGGGATATGTCCCTTGGGAAGTTAATCAAGATTCGCGAAGCCCAGAACCTGCAATTCCGGGCCGAGTTTTATAACACCTTCAACCACCCGCAGTTTGCCAATTTGGACAACAGCGATGTCGCACAGCACGCTGGGATGGGCACAATTTTGAGGACCTCCGTTAACCCGCGCGTCATTCAATTCGCACTGAAGTATTTGTTCTAGGAAGCTCCAGGAAAAACCAACCGCTCTCCGCGCGGCCAGCCATCACGGCTGGCCGCGCGCGTTTTTTATTTGCGCATAAGGGCGGCGGTCGCTTGGTTGCGGAAGGCCTTAAGGGCGAGGAAAAATTCAGCTCTGTCGCTCCTCTTTAGTGACAAGCAAGAAGCCATGGTGCAGCGCGGGCACGGCCATCATCGAGAGGAGAGCATTTAGCTTGACAAAGAAGGCCCCGCTACTATAACAAGCCTCCTGTCCATTCTCTTGGCGCGCTGTAATCAAGGAGCGGAATGATGAAGCGGCGATTGAATTCGCGTAGCGCATCGATGCTACAAGCAGTAGCTGTCTGTCTGCTGGTCGTGGCGCTGGCAAATGGCCAGACGGCACCACAGGAAAAGCCGCTGATGGCGGAGGACGTGTTCAAGAATATTCAGGTGCTCCGCGGCCTTACCGTGGATCAATTCATGGGTACGATGGGCTTCATCGCCGCCGCCCTGAGCATGAATTGTTCGGAATGCCACCACACAGGAAGCGCGGCAGAGTACGCCGAAGACACGCCGAGGAAACAGACCGCGCGCAAGATGATTCTGATGGTGAACGCCTTGAACAAATCGAATTTCGGCGGCAAACGGGAGGTGACCTGCTACTCCTGCCATCGCAGCGACGCCCGGCCTAAGATCACACCCAGTCTGGCGGAGCAATACGGCACCCCGCCTCCCGATGATCCAGATGAGGTGGAGATTTCCGCAGCGCCGGCTGCGGGAGCGCCCTCGGCGGATCAAGTTCTGAACAAATATATTCAAGCTCTCGGCGGCGCACAGCGGCTGGCGAGCGTCACCAGCTTCGCCGGTAAAGGGACTTACGAGGGTTTCGATACGGAGGGCGATAAGTTCCCCGTGGAGGTCTATGCCAAGGCGCCGAATGAGCGCACCACGATCGTTCATCTACGCGCGGGAGACAACATCAGGACCTGCGACGGCCGAAATGCCTGGAACACATCGGCGGGCACACTTCTGCCGATACCCGTATTCTCGCTAAGTGGAGGAGACCTCGAAGGCGCCATGATAGACGCAGGCGTTTCATTCCCCGGGCAGATAAAGCAATTGCTGAAAGACTGGCGTACCGGCTTCCCGAGTACCACCATCGACGATAAAGACGTCGATGTGGTGCAAGGGAGCAGCCCTGACAACACTCCTGTGAAATTTTACTTCGATAAGAAGTCCGGCCTGCTGCTGCGGCAGGTGCGCTATACGGATACGGCGCTAGGGCTCAACCCCACGCAAATCGATTACGATGATTATCGGGATGTTTCCGGGGTCAAGATGCCTTTTCGCTTGACCACAACGTGGACGGACGGACGTTCTACCATAGTGTTTAGCGAGTTGCGGGCGAATGTCTCGATCGATGCGGCGAAATTCTCCAAACCGACGGGCACAGCACCTCAAAAGCCTTAATACCTCGGCGATTGCTTAGATCTAGGGCCGAAAAGCGGCGGGCCGTTGCGATTATGCTTTCAGCCTGGGAAGCAATTCCAAGGCATTGTCGCGGTTAATGGCTCGCAACTCGCTTTCGGTGAAGCCTCCGTTATCGGCCAAGCCCTTCGCGACCTGAGCGGCCGATCCGCCGCCCAGCGGGTAATCGGTGCCAAACAAAATGTGCGATACGGGAACGAGCTTCTTGAACGAAGGCAGCGTATAGGGACTAAACGCCTGCGCGGTGTCGTAATAAAATTTCTGCAATTCAGGAACAAGCCCGTTAGGCAGTTTCTGCGCCGCGCCGGCGAGGCGAGTTGTGATGTACGGCACGGTGCCTCCGCCATGCGACCAGATGAAGCGGATATCGGGGAAGCGCGTTACCGTTCCAGTGCTCAGCAGACTCAGGATCGTGCGCGTAGTGTCAAAAACAAACTCCACACCTCGATTTTGCCCATCTGTAAGCGTCGCCTCGGCGTCGCAAGCGGCGCAGAAGGGATGGCAGAAAACAACGGCTTTGCGGCGATTGAGTTCCTCCATCAGTGGCGCGTAATAAGGATTGCCAAGATATTTGCCCTGATAGCTCGATAACACTCCGATCCCATCCATTTTCAGCGTGTCCAGAGCGTATTCAACTTCCTTCAAAGATCCTTCCACATCCGGCAACGGTAGCACCGCAAATTGACCGAAGCGGCCCGGATAATTCTTGACCACTTTGGCCCCATACTCATTGCATTCGCGCGCCAGGCTGCGCGCTGCGGCATTGTCCCCGAACCAGACGCCGGGATCGCTGATCGATATAATCGAGGTGGCGACTCCTCCCTGATCCATTTCCTCGATTGATTTTTCCGGAGTCCAGCCTTTCAGAGTGGGCTGGTTGACTCCCTTGGCGGTGCTCAACTCAAATAGTTTAGGAATCGTGAAGTGATGATGGGTATCGATTCGAGTGGCTTTGGCGGAAGCTGCCGGCCCGCCCTGCAGGGCTGCTGTGCGCTTTGAAAAAGCGGCGATAGCGCCGGTTGCCGCGAGCCCGACCAGAAAAGAACGCCTCGACGAGTTGGATTTCGGGCGCCGAGATTCCTCTGCCAGCGCAGAAGGGTTTTTTCCCGCAGCCTGTTGGGTGTCCGACATTGCGGCCTCCTCGAATCGCCTCGGCCTGAATATTGCGTGCCGCCAGGATCATAACGACAGGCCCGCGCACTTTCAAGCTCGGCGAAGAGAGTCAAGCGGGATGGCGCCTGCAAGACTTGAACTTTGTCCCAATCCATCTGTCGTTGCGCCGGAGCCGTAGACGGCAGGAAAGCAAGCGCGATCAGCACGAAGATCGATTTACGCAGGCATTTCCGAGCGGTTGAAGCCGTTCGTTTTGGTGTGCTATGTTAGGGAATAACGGTGAATTAATTCACAGCTGAAGCGAGTGGCCATTCTCCCGGAACGCGAATGAAATCTCGAACGTCCAAAGAATACATTCGCCGCAGGAGAAACAAGGAGGCAGCATGAGGCGTTTTGGTTCCGTGGTGAGCTTTGCTTTGTTGACGGGCTTACTATTTGCCGGAGCCGCGTCAGCGCACCACTCGGTGCAGTCGCAGTTCGATATTCATAAAACAGTTACTGTGTCGGGAACTGTCGCTAAGATCGAATGGATTAATCCGCATTCGTATCTCACCCTGAACGTTAAAGACGCCAGCGGCAACGTGCAAAAGTGGGCCTTCGAGCTCGGAGGTGCGGGTGCTCTCCGCAGGGCCGGGATGAGCAGAGCGGATCGGGGTGGCCTGAAGCCCGGTGACGAAGTAACCGCTACCGCACTCGCCGCTCGAGACGGCTCCAACAGCGGCTTTCTGCAGGAATTGAAGGTGTCGGATGGCCGCACATTTAAGTTCACCACGGACGCCAACGGCAACTAAGCCTCGATGAGCCAAAAGGAGTCGCGTATGCGTTCTTATCGGTGTTACTTCCTTACTACTGCGGCCCTTCTTTGCCTGCTTCCGGCGGCGCTCTGTGCGCAGGAATTTTCCACGATGAAGCGCACCATTAACGCTCCGCCGAAGCCTTCTGGAACCACGCCGCGGACTCCCGACGGGCATCCCGACCTGACCGGAGTCTGGAATGGCTTGGGAGATAACCTGCTCGGAGTTCCCAACCAGATCGCGAACGATGGCGTTTCCATCGACAGCGAAAACTCCTCGCACGACATTGCCACCGGGACACAGATTGCGACTTTCCCGCGGAACACCACCCGCGGACTCAATAACGAGCAGGGCGAACGCGCCGCTTCGCTTCTCCGGAGAGTGGGCTCGAACAGGCCGATCTATAAGCCGCAATATTGGGACATGGTTAAGGAATTCGACCAGAATGCCAATGAGGAAGATCCGTCCAATAACTGCATGCCCGCGGGAATTCCTCGCGCCGCTATCCCTTCTTACATTGGGCAATATCCGAATTATTTCATCTTCATCTATCCGGGCCAAGGCGGTCTGATCGCCACGCAGACGATGTACCGCATGATCCCGGCGGACGGCCGCAAGCACACGCCTTTAGAGGATTTGGACGGGAGTTATACCGGAGAAGGGATCGCCCACTGGGAGGGAGACACGCTGGTTGTAGACACTTGGGGTTTCAATAGCAGCACCTGGTTTGACCAGATCGGCGGCTACTTCCATAGTGAGAACATGCACGTAATCGAGCGCTTCCACCGCGATGGGAACACGCTTACCTGGACTGCGACGGTAGAAGACCCAGACGTGCTGCTGGAGCCCTGGACTACCACGCCGAGGGTGGCGCTGCTCAATCCCAAACCCAACGCCATGCTGCCGGAATCGCTGCCATGCAGCGAAAGAGATCTGACGCACACCGTTACCAAGGAACATCACTAATCCGCTTCTTGCTGATGCCTGCACCTTCTAAGGAGAGGGCATGCCAAAGAAAATAATTTTGCAGATTTCGATGATCGCTGCTGCTGCTGCGTTTGTTTGCCGCACCGCCGTCGCGCAGAATGAAGGAAAAACAGGTTCCGGTGCGGAAGCGAAGAGTGCCGCAGCCGGCGAAACGATGGACCGTGCCAAAGTCCTAAGAGCTGCCGCAGACGCTCTAGGAATGGTGCGCTGGTCGGATATAGGAGCCGGAGCTACCCGCCTTCCAGGAATCGACGTCATCACCACGATGGAAATCTTTGCCAGCGGAACGGTTTATAACGGCGCTCAACCCACGACTGCCGAATATCACGCCGCACTCGCTTACATTCCGCCGGCAATGCGTGTGGAGATCACTCGTAAAGGAGCAGGCGAGGCCGCCTCGCACACCATTCAAACCGTGCGCGAGAACTATGCCTGGAATGAATCTGAGATCGGCGCTGGCCTAATTCCGGGGAAGGGTATCGCCACCCCGGCGATGCCCGCGGCTAAAGGCCGGCTTCTCCAACTCTGGATTTTGCCCTATGGCGTTGTTAAAGCCGCCATAGCCGCCGGCGACAAAACTAAACTCTCCACCGAGAATGGGGCCACAGTCATTACCTTTCCGCTGAGCGGGAGTCTCGCTGGAATCACGGTAAAGGCGACGCTGGATTCCAAGGATTTCGTGACCAAGGTGGAAACTCGGCCCGACAATCCCGCCCTCACCAACATGGTCACGGAGACGGAGTATTCCGATTATGCCGATCACGGGGAAGTCCTCACGGATATAAAGTCGCCTGGGCATATTGTAGAGAAACAGGCTGGGCGCCCGGTGCTCGATCTCCAAGTAAAGATGGTGAATGCTAATGATCCTTACCTGGTCTTTCCGGTCCCGGCAAACGTGAAGGCGGCGACCACCCAGACCTCGGCCACCGGGACGGGTGGCAATTAGGCCAAATTCTCGGGGACGAATTCAGAAGAGTTCAGAAATTCTGGCAGAAAAGCCGCAGTTCGGCTGCGGCGGTGGGCCTCGCAACTAACCACCTAATTCAACTCCTGCAAAACCCTCAACGAATTGTGTCGGCATACGACTGGATATAACGCCCCAAAGTAATCACGGCAAACCACAGAAATAAAGAAGACCCTGCGACAAGCTTGGCGAGCCGGGGCGCCTCGTCTCCGGGTCCCAGACGCTCGACACTCTCGAAAGCATCCGTCAAGTAGAAGACCGCCGCATTCAATCCGAGAAGCAATAACGCCAAAATTTTCAGCCAAAAAGCGGCATCGAAAGCGTAGTAGGAAGGCATGCCGATAAAAGCCAGGGTGCCTGTGAGCACGTTGATGCCAAACCCCGCCATGGCCCAGGGCATCAGCCGGTGCAGGGAAGCTCCCGTCAACCGTTTTTCAAATCCCAGCACGCGCAAATTGAGGATGCCAACCGTCCCGATCAGCAGGGCCAGGCCAATGAAATGCAGGTCCATCATGAACGCCCACCAATATTTGCTGACCAGCATCAGATCGGTGAACTTGCTGGGCGTGGGCTCAAAAATATGCACAAGGGCGGAGAGCCCGGTTTCTTGTGTCACATCCTTCACACTCCAAATCTCCGGATGACGAATGTCACCACCCGTGGTGCCCACCCGCGCCATGAGGCCGGCCGTAATAAGCGAGAAAAGCAGGATCGCCAACAAGGTGCCGGACCAGGGCTTTTCCGTTGCGATACGACGCCGCTTCCAAAGCTCGATCAAGGCAAGAGCTCCGGTGATCAACATGAAAAATAGCGCCAGCATCGCCGCACCTTCATGCCTATCGATTACGGCTGTTGAGACGAGGGGATCCTTCCTGACTGCCCTCTGCGCGCCGATACCGCTAAAGAACGCCGGAAGAGTTAATAGGGCAATGGCTGCGAAAATGATCAAGCTGGATCTTTTCAGGTCGTCATTCTTGCCGATGAAGGAAACGATGAATAGACCAAGGGCAACGACCGTTCCAATGATCGGAAAATGATTCAGCAAGAGGTGAAGGTGCGCCAAATTCATAGCTGGCTCCTTAAAGTTCTCCGCATCGCGCCGAATACGCGCGACGATTAGCACGGATACGTCAGGTATTTGTATGTGTATGCTAAAAGACGTCCCGCGGTAATGGCTCCAATCCACAAAAAGATAGACCATTTGGCGAGCGTTGCGCCGCGCGCCATCATGGCTGTTTCATCCAACTTCGGATCATTAAACACCCGGTCTTTCAGCAGGGTGATGATCCATACCGCAAAACCAATAAGCGTCAATTTCAGGTAAAAAACCGGATTGGTGAGAGCTTTGGTCGGATACGCGATGATCAGCAAGACTCCGGTCAAGGCATTTATACCGAAGCCCAGCCACATAATGCGGAACAGGCGCTTGAGCGGAGCGAGAGGTATTTCGCGCGCGACGCCCAGAATGCGCAGATCGACCACCGTATTTGCGCCGACCAATAAGGCCAGGCCGAAAGTGTGAAAGAGGAGAACAAAATAAAATGCAAACGGCGATTCCGATTCGCGCAGCCATGTACTGAACCCGCTGTCTTCGATGGTCCGCAAAAATGTGGGTGGGACCAAGTCAACTCCTTACCGGAACAACGCTTCTGGTCTTCCGGAACCGCGAAGGAATATACACCAATTCGCGTTCAGGCAAGCTGCGAGATGAACGGGCCAGACATTTGGGAGACTCGAATGTTCGGCAACTCGAATGCTGTGGTCAACCGGCATCATAGGCCGAAAAATCAGCAGGCGTGAGCGCTCAAGCTGTTGCGAATAAACACGAAACTTTGAAGAAGCGCTTCACGTCGCATGGTGTCAGAGGATGTTGACGCCGCAGAAGTGAAGATGGGAGAATAACCGCCACGAGGGAGTGAACCTGATGAAAGCAAAATCACTCGCAGTTGTAGCTGCGGTTGCCGCCGTTCTGATGTTTTCCGGTCTTACGTTCGCTCACCACGGAACTGCCGCCTATGATACGAGCAATCCGCTTACGGTAAAGGGCAAGGTCACGGAGTTTCGGTTCATCAATCCGCACTGCCAGGTTTACTTCGACATCAAGAATGACAAGGGCGAAGTCGAACACTGGCAGGGCGAACTTACGGCCCCTAATAAACTGGCCAGAGCCGGGTGGACCAAGCATAGCCTGAACCCCGGCGACCAAATCACCGCCACCGGCTTGGTGGGAAAGTACGGCGGACATTCCATCTGGATCCGCAAGCTCGTCGGGCCTGATGGCCAGGAGATGCAGCTCTCAGAAGATTAATCTCTTTTACCGAATTACACCCACAGTGCGGGAGAGATGCGCAGCAAGCGCTGCAGAGGGATGGAAGATGCGTAGAGGCTTTGTGAATTCGGTGTTGCTTGCCTTGGCGTTGCTCGCCATTCCCTGCGTTTCGTATGCCCAGTATGGCGCGGGTAAAGCGCTCCCGGGGAATCGCAATAAGCCCGAAGCTGCCAAGCCCACTGCCTCGTCAGCCCCTGCACCCGTTCACGATTTGAGCGGCGTGTGGATGATGCGCAATCCGCCGGGCTCGAACCGCGGATTCACAAATTACACGTACACAGATCCGAAAACAGACCCACCTGCGCTGACTTCGTGGGGCCAGGAGAAATTCAAAGAGGCCAAGGATTCAAATGGCGGAGCATACACGCTGGATCAGACGAATGATCCAGTCCTTACCAAGTGCTATCCGCCCGGCACGCCGCGCGTCTACTTTCATCCCTACCCATTTGAATTTGTGCCAGCTCCCAAATTCATGCTGATGGTCTTTGAATACGACCATACCATGCGCCGTATCTATACGGATGGCCGGCCGCTTCCCGAAGATCCGGACCCCAGTTGGATGGGATATTCGGTTGGGCATTGGGAGGGAAACACCACGTTTGTCGTCGACACCGTAGGATTCAATGAAAAAACGTGGCTCGATCGGCTGGGCCACGCCCACAGCGACCAACTGCATGTGACGGAGCGCTTCCGCCGTGCGGATCGCGATCATCTTGAACTCGATATCACCATGACCGATCCCAAGGCGCTGGCGAAGCCCTGGACCACAACCTTCTTTTACCAAAACAGGCCGGATTGGGAACTTGGGGAAATCTCCTGCTCGGGAGACTACCTGGACTTCAACAACTTTGAAAGCTTCAGCTTCAAGAAGAAAGAAGAAGCTCCCAAATAGGCACGTTCGCTTCTGCTACGTCTTTCTCCGCCACGCATAAGGGGCAAGGAACGAAACGCGTGATCTGGCGGTGAGTTTAATTACGGTCGTCGTTGACCAGGTGGCTGTAGTCGTGCTCGACGCACGGGGCCTCTTCCAAAGCGTGCCCACCTTTCAGTCCGTGGATTAAGTGGCGCTCGATCACCCAAGGACGCGTGAACATCTTTGTATCCTCGATAGAAACAACCCAATCGATCACGTTCCCTTCACGAGTCAATTTTTCGACCACATGCATGGCATCGCTGTGGATGGTGCCGTTCTGGCTCAGCCAGGTGTCGTCGACAAGATTGGTGACATCGATGACCATGGTGTTGCCTTCCCAATGGCCAATGGAGTCTCCGTAATAGGAAGGATTGAGAGACGGGTCATGTCCACGCCCGTCGGTCGAGACGATGCGAAAGGCGTTTTGCTCGGAAGAGTTGACTGTATCGTAGAGGAAGACGACCTCGTTGGGAACTTGGACGATCTCCGTGGGCGGACCCACCCGCGGAAAGCCCTTTGGCGCGCATTTGAATGCGGGATCCTCGTGGCTTTGATGCTCGCCGAGATATTTTACTTTCTCGATGAACTCGGGCTTGTAGGGCGGAAGGTTCGCGCCCTCTAAACGATTCTTCAATTCACGCTTTTTGTCCCCTGATTGGGCGGGACCCTCGGCTGCGCGCTGGGTGTAGCGCGTCTTGCCGTCTGCGCTTACGGCACCTTGAGTGACGGCGTAGCCCCAGCCTGCCGGCGCCCAAAAGCCAGTGAGGTCAGGATGACCATCGGCTAAGTGGGGCGCCGGCGCTTTCTTTGCCGCCTCGATTTCTGCAGCAGGCGGCTCCTTCCAAGGAAGCCCGGTGCCGTCCGGATCGGCTCCGGCGAAGGGTTGGTCTTTGTCGAGGCCGTAGCCGACCGACACATGCTTATTATCGTTTCCAGACTTGGTCTGGGCGCTTGCGGGCGCGGGAACCAAGCACAATACGCTCACGGCGAGCCCAATCGCCGAAAGCCAGCTAACCACACGAGCGTTCATCGCTGCTCCCCTTCCTGATGGCAATTCAACCCCGCCTCGGTGAGTCCGCCGGCTTTTCGGCGACCTAATTCTTGCCTTCGCTATCTTCGGGCCTGCCAAAAAAGATCATATGACCATCGGCAAAGTGGACCGCGTGCAGGAGCCCCAGGTGCTTGGAACCATCCTTGGCGATGTAGGCTTCGATGGTAACCGCATCCCCGACGTTGAACATGGTCTTGAGCACGCCGGATCTTCGCAGGGCTCCCGGAGGGCCGCCCTCAAACGAGTACGGTGTGACGGTGCCGTTTTCGTCCTTCACGTCGGCGTATATATATGTGTGTGGGTTGACCCATTCGATTTTCGTAATTGTGGCCTTGACGGAAAACGATTTCGAGCTATCAAACTCCGCCGTAACCGAATGGTGTGCGAGCACCGGGACCGCTGAGAGCAAAGCGAGAGCCGTTACCACAAAGGCGCCCAGAGGCTTGCGGGTCATGGTCATCTCCGTTAGTTTCCTACTTCTTGCCGCCGCCCGATTCCTGTGCCTTGAGCGCCTTGTACTGCTCTACTTCCTGATTGTTCGTGCAATAGTATTCGAGCAGGTCTTCGTGGGCGAGCGTCCAGACGCGAGGCGCAGAGGTCCAAGCCTTGGACAAGACCTTGGGATCTTCGATGGTCACCTGCACGTTGAGATAATTCATCGAAGGGCGGGTGATGCGCTCGATCACGTGTTCCTGATCGCTGTGGAACCAACCCGTAAAGTTGTTCCAAGTACGCTCATCGATGGCGATCACGTCGATCACCAAAGCATCGCCTTCCCAGTGGCCAACCTCATCCCCGTCGAACGAGGGATCCGGGTCAGGGTTGTGGGCACGGCCATCGGTGTGGACTACCCGGAAGTTATTATTCAGCTCGTCTAACTGGACGAACAAGCCGGGATTCTGCACGATCTGAAAGGGGTAGGGGTTGATCAAAAACATGCCGGGAACGCCGCGGGGCAGACAATTTACGGACGCGCGTCCCAGTTCAAAATCCGTTGCCGTCATGGACTTGATCTTCGCGGCTGCCCACGGCTGGAACTGAGGAGGCTCTTCCGGCGTCACCTTGGGGTCGAATTGCTTTCGCAGCGCGGGATTATACGTGAACCCCCCCGCGGTGCCTCCAAACCAGACTCCCGAAAAATCGGGATGGCCGTCTGCCGTGCGGGGCGCCGGCCCGCCTTTAGGCACGGGCTGTTGCTTCGATTTGGCAGGTTGCGAACCATTTCCTTCCTGTGCCGCAAGTCCTGAAGCCATGCATAACATTCCGAGAACGGCTACCGCAGCGGCCAAGTAACACGCCAAGCGCACCTTCATGTGATTCCTCCTCAGCACGGGCAAATCGAGCCCGGCAAACCACCTTGGCCGTCAGTATTCGCTAAACTTTCCTTCTACGTCTTGTCCAATTCGGTGCACTTGGCCGTCCGGCAGCTTGATGGTTTCAGCAGCGGCCCGGTTCTTCGCGCCGTTCTTGGCCAGGCACGCCCTGACCGTGACGGTCTTTCCTATGCTGTTCTCGAAATCGCGCCTCTGCGTTCCGCTCCTTTTTAGAGTGGAAAGAGAAACGGTTTCAAAAGTCCAAGAGTTTACGGTGCCGCTCGGATCCTTCACGTCCAGGTGAAAATAGCCGTGCGGGTTCTGCCACTCGTAACTGGTGAACGTGCCGGTGAGGTCGGTGCATTTGTTGGCATCAAACTCCGCTGCGAAGGAGTGATGTGCGGGCGCGGGAATCGCCGCAACGAGCAAACCAAAAACGACCACCACAACACCGTAGAGCATGCGTCGCATGACTGTCTCCTTAGAAAAGAGTGCTGCTGGCCCCACTCGTTTGTCCCTTGGACGTGTATCTTACTACGCCAGTTCCAAAATTCACATCGCTTGGCCTTTCCAGGCAGTAGTGCAAACCCTGGCGGTTTAGGCGCGCGATGAGCGAGGTGTCGCGAGAGACCGGAATGCCCACGCTGTCGCGTTGGGGGTTCACCGAAAACCTATTCGGACGACATAGACCCCACCCTGTGTCGCCCCTGCCCGGGGTTGGGGATATCCCTAACGCGCACGCTCCCACGGCTTCCGCCCTGGGCTAATTTCTGTCGTCCCTGACGGGACTTCCACCCCAGCGCGCAATCGTCGGCGTGCAGCGACTCGGGATTTGATGCCGCCACCCCCCCACCATTTTTTGTAAGTGTTCATTGTGCAAGACTTCGCGCTGACGTCTCTTATAGCCAAACAGCCCGAGAGAATTCGTCGGCAAAAGCCTCCAGAGCGAACAAGCCACGCCTTGCTCCGACTCGTCGCTCGGATGGCGGTGCTCGCCGCCTCGGTGCTTTCGCCGAAGACGCAAGAATATCAGTCACGACCAAACTAGATAGTATCCTCGTTGAGTCGATAGAGGCAGGGGCTACTCTCTATTATTGGTCGGCTGGTCGATACAAGAGCGTTAGGGTCTCCGGCTAACACCACGTATTTTGATCTCGCCTAGAACATCGCAGGGCTTCCGAAGCAAACTGCAGATCCCTCGGCTCGTTCGCTAAGGCGAGCTCGCTCGGGATGACAATTCTCGAGAGTGACGACGCTGCGCGGGTCTAGGTGCTGAAGCGGGGCAGCAGGGCCAGCGCGTTTTCGCGGTCGATTTGCCGCAGCTGCTTGGGGCCAAACACGCCGCTGGGCTGATATTGTGTGGCTGGGTTCGATGTGTCACGCCTTCCGCCACCCCAACGCGCGCGAGGGCGGCGCGCATTGGGGACCCCGCCTGCCGGAGTTCCTGATTCACATGAACTCATTTCCCCGCCGCTTCCACCACCCCAACGCACGCAAGGGCGGCGCGCGTTGGGGACCCCGGTTTTTCGCGCTGGGCTAAGATGTGGCGTCCCTTCGGGACTTCCCGCGACACAGAACTAGCCCACTACCCTCAATTCGGATCGCGAAGGGCTGCGCGTCACTCGTGGGGACGTGGCCGCTTCGCCTCGTCTCCGTTCAGCAGTATAAATTTCTGGACTCGCTTTCCGGTGTCCACTTCGCCGGTGTAGAGGTTTCCGTGCGAGTCTATGGCGATGGCGTCAATCCAATGGAAATAGCCGGACATGCGACCGTTGTCTCCGATCGAACCGGCGAGCTCGCCGGTCTTGCGGTCGTGGATCCAGACCTTGTCGTTGGTTCCGTCGGCGATCATCACGTATTTCTCGCCGGCGTCATGGGAAAACGTCAAGTTGTAGGTCGTGCCACACATGCCAAACATGGTGCTGCCGGGGCCGCCGCACTCCGGCCCGCGCGACGGCGTTGAGGGATGAACGAAAAAGCTGGAGACGAACTTGCCTTCCTTGGTGAAAACTTGAATGCGGTTGCTGCCGCGTTCGCAGACATACACGAGACCGTCGGTCGCAAAGTGCACGCAGTGAAGCGCGGGCGCGAACTGCTTCTGGTCTGGAGGCGTCCCGATTTTCCAGTCATACGGCGGGGTGGGATCATTATCTATTTCGCTTAGCGGAATGCCGTGGCCGCCCCAGCCGCGCTTGAATTTGCCTTCATAGTCGTACACGAGAACGCGCTTGGCGTCGACGATGTAGATCTCTCTGGCGTCTTCGTCGAGGTCAAAGAAGAATATGCCGGTGGGGAATACGTCCGTGTCCTGATTGTTTTGCTTCAATGGCGGCGCAGCCTCGCCCGGCTTGGGACGCGGTCCGCGATGGCCGAACTCCCAGAGGAGCTTTCCGTCGCCCGTAAATTTCATGATGGTGTCGCCGCGGGCGCTGCCGGAGATCCAGACATTTCCTTCCCGATCCACGAGAATGCCGTGTTCGGCGCCCGCTCCGGGGCGCGGATTGCCTTCCGCGGGCCACCCGGGCACGTAGCCCGGTCCTCCCCAGCCCTGGAGCAAATTGCCTTCGGTATCGAATTCGAGCACCGCCGGCGCGGCGACGCAACAATCGGTTCGTGGAGGAGTTGAGGCGGCGCCGATCTCGTCCGGATTGACGTCGCGCGGACGATTCATCACCCAAATATGGTCATCCTTATCCACCACCATGACGGGAACGCCTTGCATGAGCCAGTGGTACGGCAGCGGCTTGGGCCAGAAAGGGTCGACTTTGTACTTTGGAGCTTCTTGCGCTCGCGCAGAGCCCGCAGCGATACTCAACGCACAGCAGGCGCTCACAGCCAGCGCAAAATTCCTGGTCCATTTGGTTAAAGGGCGGTCCAAAGTTGGCATCGGCTACTCCTCCGGATGACTGATGAAACAACGCGCGGAGTCTAGTTCTCGTTAATGGCGAAGTCAAGCAAGCGAAGGGATAGGAGATAGGGCGATTCAAAACGAGCCCCAACCCCCGCGAGGCGCTCGCGTACACGCCCCTTCTCCGCCGCCGAACCCGGGAGTGGCGGCAAAGGCCAACACGATTCCGGAATTGGTCATCCATGGCATCAGATCCACCGCTGGTCCGCTGTTAGAAGACAAAGCCGACTAGGATATAAACGGAGTTGTTATCACCGGCGTTTCGACCGGATCCATCGTAGTTAAATACAGAGCCGTTAAAACTCAGGTAGCGCGTGTACTGAGCGGCCAGACGGATGTTCATTACTGGCCAATATGTAATATTGGCCACCACCCCGCTGCTGCGAGGGCTTCCAGTCTGGCTGCCGTTAACCGAGCCTGGAGCGTAAAGAAGTGGATCTGCGGTCCCGGTGGTGAGGAAATATCCAACGCCGGGCGCATAGCGGTAACCGGCGTGATAGATCACGTCGGTTCGAAACGTGTCCAGATGATGTAGCGCGAAAGCAGCGCCGCCGGCGTCAAGCGTGGCGTCGAGGTCGGAGCTTTCATGGATGTAGGTGCCGTGAAACGTGATGATATCGTTCGCCAACTGTGGCACGGTGCGCTCGTATTGCCAGTCCATGGCCACATCGGTGTACTTATTTCTCAACCCCGCCACGGCTTGGGGGGTAGAGGATACGTACATGCCGTAGGCGCCGACTTCGAGATAGTTGTTGCCGGAGCTTTGCTGCCAGGCAATCCGCCAATAGGGAGCGACGCCTTGAATATTAAATTGGGAAGCGGTCCCCGCATTGGGCAATGGCTGTCCGAGGTGCGCCGAACGGTAAACCGCAGCGGCAGCGTAGAGGTGGTCATTCCACATCGTATACCCGCCCACTCCGGCCACGTCCTGCGCAAGAGTTCCGTCCACGACCGCTGCAGCGGTAGGGGTTGGAACGGAACCTGATGGCGGCCCGATCCAGGGGAATCCCCAGGTGGGCGTGCTGTTCCAGAGATCTTCAACCGTCGGATTGTTGTTGAACGTCAGCCCGTAGACCCAAGTTTTGCCGTGAAGGAGCCTTCCCCGGGCATACCGAATGTCGGTGTTATCCCAACTGAAATGGTCACTTTGTGCATCGTAGGTGGCCTGGATGAACCCGCCCGAATGGCTCGAAAAGCCTCCGGCGAGAAAGAGCGAAACGTCTTGCGGGAGGCTGAAATTCCAGTTCTGGGTGCTCGGCTGAGGTTTGTTAAGCCCAGTGTCCGACACTTCAAACCAGGCAGACAGTGGAAGAAATGGCAGCAAAGCCAACCCAGACTTCTGCCGGTCAGGAGGGGTGCTGATCAGGGTCAGGTTCGTTTGGGTGTATCCATTCAGCTTGAATTTTCGGCCTTCATCCGTCAGTTCTGCCGGATTGATATGGCACCGGTTACAGGTATAGCCGGTCTGGCGCGCAAAACTTGGGAGTGCGCTCGCGGTATCGACGGAAAGGAACAAGAGGAACAAGACTCCATAGACTCCCGTTCCTGCAGCTATGAGCCAGGGCACTGACCTGCTGGGTACACACGGCTTCACCACAGTATCCTCCTCCTCCCAAAGAATAGATTTATCAAAGGTAGAAGTTCATCCCGGGGCAAATCATTTCGATCCAAGGTTGAAATTGATGGTCACCATTTTTCCGGTCTCGACCGTGACCTCTTGTGTCTGTGTACCCAAAGATTCCTGCCACACTTTTACGTGGTATTTGCCAGCTGGAACATCGCTTAGCGCGTAAGCGCCGCCCATGCCGCTCAGAACGTAGTAGGGGTTCTTGACTACGAAAATGTAAGCGGACATCCACTTATGGATTTCGCACAAAATCTTCGCTTGGTCTGGGCGCGCGAGCGTAACTTCAACGGGACTCCCCTGGGGCGGCATCACTTGATTCACCTCGCGGTTTGCGGATGAAAAAACATGAATGTTGTGCGAGGCTGCGTCACTACTGAGCACTTTTAAAGTCCCGGGTTGCATCAGGAGAACGTGCGGCGCAAAGTCGCAATTTTTCTGATTCAACGCAGGCTCTGGAAAATTGAAGGCCTTGCCGCTGGTAATGTCATCAAGCCACACCACGGCCTCCGCCACTCCTCCCTCCCCGACTTTCGCGGGATAGATCTCTTTGGCCTTCCCACAAACGGACACATCTTGTGTCACTGGGAAATGCTTTGGCCGGATTGGCTTCCCGTTATACAGAATCTTGCCGGCAATCGTGCCGCCGCCGGATACCTGCGTGACGCTATAGCCTGCCGCGTCGGGCGAGGCGGCGCGAGCGCGGCGGGGAAGCAAGGCTGGTAAGAGGGTGAGTATTACCGCTCCCAAAAGTGCGAGAATCCTGACATTGCGTCTGTCTGTCATACTCGCTCCTGTAAGCTTCCACATCCGCCACCTGTCCCAAGGCCACCATTGTTTTCTCTATTTTGTTCGAGGCGCTGGATGGTTGATAGAAGCCAGCCGCGCAGCGCATCCTCAATCTCTGGCTCATACGCCCAGTGGTAAAACCCATCCAGAGTGTCGCCCCGCGCGTTCAGGGGAATATAGCGGCACGGACTCGTTTTCCCCTTCAGTTCGGGCGGAACAAGCTCAATAAGCGGGCATTCGCTGCAGGGTTGTGCACCTTGCTCCCGGTAGTAGGCAGCGCAAGTAGGCGAGTCCTCGAAAACGAGCGGGGCGCGCCACGGCGTAAGGAGCGACCTGCGATATCCGCCTTTCCCCAGGAAATCCAGCTCGAATTTCAGAACCTTCAGAACCTCGTCGTTAGCCAGCATAAGCACCTCCCGATGCATGAAGTTTGACCCCCTAGAATCCAGCCGAGCGGTGACCCCGGTCACCCATTAGTGTGACTATTGTCACAGGCAGACTTGACTCCCTCAGTGTGGGAACGGGATTGGAGGAAGCTCGGGAAGGATTTCCGGGAGGCCCACAACCGCCTACCGGATACGCCCCATTGCCAAGAAGAAAATGCGTATAATACAGCCTCGGGAACTATGAAGAGTCCCTACGGTTTGCAAATCATTGAGAGCTGCCTGATTTGTCCGATGCGGAAACGGCAACTTTTCTGTGACCTCCCTCGACCCGCACTCGAGCGCCTTGACGCTATTTCTTCATCGGCAACCTATCCCAAAGCGGCGATTCTCTTTGTAGAGGGCCAGGAGGCCCGCGGCGTTTTCGTTATTTGCCACGGCCGGGTCAAGCTATCAGCCAGCTCTGCCGACGGCAAACCGTTGATTCTTCGAATTGCCGAAGCGGGTGAAGTTGTTGGCCTGCCGGGTACCATCTCAGGAAAGCCGTACGGAGCCATAGCAGAGGCCCTCGAACCCATCCAAGCTAACTTCATCCGTCGGGAGCCATTTCTACAGTTCTTGCGAGAGTATGGCGAGGTGGCTTTGAGGGTTGCTGAAATCCTCAGCGAGATCTATTACGCGACTTATCAGGAGGTTCGTTACCTTGGGCTGTATCGTTCAGCCGCAGAAAAGCTGGCGCAATTCTTGCTGGATCAGGCGTCCGCTCACGAGAAAAACGGGCGGGAATTTCGGACGACACTGACACTCACACATCATGAAATCGCTCAGATCATCGGGACCTCTCGTGAGACGGTCACGCGGCTCTTCGCCGATTTCAAGAGGAAACACCTGATCGAAGTTCACGGCTCCGTGCTAGTGATAAAAAACAAAGCCAGCCTCGAGGAAGTCCTCGAGACCTAAATGCAGTGCTGGGACCTGCTGCTCCCCCCAATATTTGGTTTCCCATCGAATACGCTGTGGGACCGCCACTAGCGGACACTGGTCTGATTGCCGCTCACGGGGACGAACTTCTGGATGCGTTTGCCGTCTTCGACCTCGCCCGTATAGACATTCCCCTTGGAATCCATGGCGATTGAGTCGATCCAGTGAAGCTGTCCCGCGTAATGGCCGTTGCCGCCAAACGATCCTACCAAGGCGCCGTCGGCGCGATTGAGGATCCACACCATGTTGTTCGTGCCATCGGCAACCAGAAGATATTTCTGCTGCGGATCCGTCGAAAGCGTGAGGTTATACACGGTCCCGCAGGGAGGATCGGTCATGCTCCAGATTCCTCCACAATGAGGACCTCGCGACTGTGTCGAGGGGTGGATCCAGAACTGCTTTACAAATTGACCTTGCTTGGTGAAGACCTGAATCCGATCGCTGCCCCGCTCGCAGACGTAGACGAAACCGTCGTGAGAGGGATGCGCACAGTGCAGCGCCGGCGCGAACTGCTTTTGATCCGGGGGCGGACCGGATACGTCATAGGGCGGCGTGGGATCATTGTCAATCTCGCTCAAAGGGAGGCCGTGGCCTCCCCATCCGCGCTTGAAAGCGCCTGTGTCCATATCGTAGACCAGCACGCGCTTGTTCAGAAAACCGTCGGGTATGTAGATCTCGCGGGCGTCTTCATCGAAGTCGAAGGCCGCGATGCCCGGCGGAAAAATTGCCGTCTGTTGGTTATCTTGTTTTACCTGTGACGCGGGGACTTTGGGTCCGCGATGCCCGAAGTCGGAGAGGAATTTACCGTCCTGCGTGAACTTGATGATGCTGTCGCCCGGCATCGTTCCTGAAAGATAGACATTCAGATTCCGATCCACGCCGATGGTCTGCAGGCGGCCCGGCCAGCCCGGAACATAATTCTGCGCGCCCCAGGCCCGGAGAACGTTCCCGCCGGTGTCGAACTCGAGCACCTCCGGACCCAACACGCAACATTCGGTGCGGGGCGGCATCGTCATGGCTCCTAACTCATCGGGTCTGGCGTCGTCGGCACGATTGATCGCCCAGATGTGGTCGTCCTTGTCTACGTAGATGTCGACGACCTGCTGCATGCTCCATTTGTTGGGCAAGCGCTTAGGCCAAAAGGGGTCCACCCGGTATTCGGGAGCCTTCTGCGCGTGCGCTGGGGGCGCGGTCAGACTGGCAAAGCAGCAGAGCAGAATCACCACGACCGAAACAGTAGTCGAACGATTTCGCATCAGCATCGACGACTTCTCCTTCTCTTGATTTCCGGGCATTTGCGAATTGGACCGCTCGTTCGCCGTCACTGGAGAGGACGGGAGCGTCTCGCTTCGTCTTGCTGCAGCTGCCCGCTCCGTGCGCGGATTCTCGCACTGCTCCACGGGACTGTCAACGTGCGCGAGAGTGCGTTCGGAGAAACAAGCCGATCCAGGGCGATGCGATTCAACCTGGGATCTTAAATTTCTGCTCAGGATTCGTCCTTGCAACTGTAAGTGCGCAGGTGTTATAAGGACTCGACTTTCTGGGAAGAGGGCGGAAACCCCGATAGTTTTGTCTCTTGGGGAAGGGGGACTATGGGGAAAATTCTAGGGGTGAAGTATTTTCGATTTTCGACTGCGGCGTTCATTGCCGGGGTGTGTGTGTTGTTCGCCGCGGCATCATTCGCGCAACTGCCCACAGCGAAGGTTGTAGGGACCGTAAAAGACAGCTCAGGCGCGTCGGTGCCTAATGCCAGCGTGAGGGTCACCAACGTCGATACCAATGTCACGCGCACATTGACGACGGATTCGGACGGGTCTTACAACGCGCTCGAACTACCGACGGGAAATTACCAGGTCGAAGTTACTGCCGCCGGTTTCAAATCGGAAGTACGCAAAGGCATCACGCTCGAAGTGGCGGCTGCGCCCGTGATCAACTTCACGCTCGAAGTGGGAGCGACCGAGCAGCAGGTAACCGTCAGCAGCGAAATACCGATGGTGGATACGCAGGATGCCACGCTGGGCGGCGTGGTGAATCAGCAAAACGTGCAGAACCTGCCTCTGAACGGCAGGAACTATGTGGATTTGAGTTTGCTGCAAGCCGGAGTCACACCGGATAGAAACTCGTCCGGGAACGGGGCCACATCGTACAGCGTAAACGGGGCTCCGCCGCGATCCAACAATTTCACGCTCGACGGAGCCGTCACAACGACTCAGGAGGGCCGCAATCCGGCGAACGCGGGAAGCACGCTGGGAGTGGACGGCGTCAAGGAATATAAGATCATCACCTCGGATTTCTCGGCTGAGTATGGGTTGGCCATGGGCAGCCAGGTCGTGGTGGTGAGCAAGGGCGGCACGAACCAATTCCATGGCGACGTTTTTGAGTTTCTTCGTAATTCCTCGCTCGATGCAAGGAACTTCTTCTTGACTACGGCCGGGCAACCGAACCCTTTGTTGCAAAAGAACCAGTACGGCGGCGCGTTCGGCGGACCGATCAAGAAAGACAAGACGTTCTTTTTTGCCAGCTACGAAGGATTGCGGCTAAACCTAAGCGTGGCGCAGAACCTTATTGTTCCCGCGGCGGGGTGCCACGGGGCCGCGAACGCCATTATCACGCCGGCCGCTTGTCCGGACGTTACGTCGAATACGGTGGTCAACCCGAGCATCGCTCCTTTCCTCGCGCTCTATCCGCTCCCCAACACCACAACCATCGGCGCAAAGGGAGCGGTGGTGAGCCATGACATCTTCGCCAGCCACAACACCACACAGCAGAACTACGGGCAGATACGCATCGACCAGAATTTTTCGTCGGCGGACTCGCTCTTTGGCCGCTACACGGTAGACAACGCAGTGGTGAATACGACCGCTAACCCGGCCAGTTCATCGGTTTTCTTCCTCCAAGGAGACTCATCCCAGGCGAACAATCGGAACCAGTACATTACGCTCTCCGAGACTCACATCTTCTCGCCAAGCGTCCTGAACACGGCGCGGCTCTCGTTCAGCCGCACCCACCCGAGCACCGTCGGCGTGGACGCCACTCCGGGGCCTTCCGTCATTGGAAACTTTCCGATGGGCAACATCGGCATTGGCGGGGGGACCAGCACGAATGGCACATACGTGTCGCTGGAAACGGTCTCGACGATTCCGGGGCAGCAACTTCAGAACATCTACACCTTCAGCGATGACGTAAACTGGACTCGCGGCAAGCACTCTTTCAAATTCGGAACGCTGCTGAACCGCTGGAACGAAGTGGTGAATTCACCGGGGGGGAGCATCGACGGGCAGATTATCTACCCCGATTTCCCAACTTTCTTGGGGGACAACCCCAACCTGATCGAGTTCAAGACGCTGACCTCAGTCAGTTATCGGTTTACCGTCTTCAACACGCTGGGGTTCTATGCGCAGGATGATTGGCGCGTGTCGCAGCGGCTCACCGTTAACATGGGATTGCGATATGAGGTCCTGACCACACCGCGTGAGCTGAACGGGATTCAGTCGCGGACCATTAACGACTTCACAGACCCATTTACCGTCGGGCCCATCATCAAGAACAACACGAAGAAGGACTTCAGTCCCCGTATCGGTATTGCCTATGATCTGTTTGGAAACGGCAAAACCGCAATTCGCTCCGGTTTCGGAATCTATTACGACATCGGGAATATCGGCCCCTCCCTGCAACAGGACGTGATTGGGAGCCCGCCGTTTTCGGGGTTGACCGATATCACCAAGCAATCGGTGCCTTCGATCACGACGTACTCCCCGCTCGTATTTCCGCTGAATTCGACTATTTTGGCCACAACGGGGTCCGTCACTCCTCAGTTTGTCGACTACAACT
>WNGM01001001.1_pt1 | contig 23090 bp, 17 predicted proteins | sample 5400571 | NCBI WGS metagenome assembly WNGM01 (sample SAMN13153378, study PRJNA577476) | soil metagenome | isolation source: 100 cm soil or saprolite under Garry oak tree replicate 2 | place: USA:California | collected 2016-06-15 | reverse complement strand
TCGCCGTCGAGCCGGCGGTGCTGCTCGGCGCCGGCGACATCGCGAGCTGCACGTCGAGCGGTGACGAGGCGACCGCCGCGCTGCTCGACACGCTGCCCGGCGTCGTGTTCACCGCGGGCGACAACGCGTATCCCGACGGCAGTGCGTCCGATTACTCGGGCTGCTACAACAGCTCCTGGGGACGTCACAAGCCCCGCACGCGCCCGGCGCCGGGCAATCACGAGTACTACAGTCCCGGCGCGGCGGCTTATTACGCGTACTTCGGCGTACTCGCGGGCGACTCCGGGAAGGGGTACTACAGCTACACCATCGGGACGTGGCACATCATCTCCCTCAACAGCAACATCCCCGCGACGCCCGGCTCGCCGCAGGAGCAGTGGCTCCGTGCCGATCTCGCCGGGCACCCGGCGCGCTGCACTCTCGCCTATTGGCACCACCCGCGCTTCAGCTCGGGCAGCGAGCACGGCAGCACCCCGGCCACCCAGCCGCTGTGGCAGGCGCTGTACGATGCCGGCGCCGATGTCGTCGTCTCGGGCCACGAGCACGACTACGAGCGCTTCGCGCCCCAGACCGCCGCCGGCGCGCTCGACACGGCGCGCGGCATCCGCGAGTTCGTCGCCGGCACCGGCGGCATGAGTCACTACGCCTTCGGCCCGCCCATCGCGAACAGCGAAGTGCGCGACAACACCACATTCGGCGTGCTGCAGCTGACGCTCAAACCGGGTGGCTACGACTGGCGCTTCATTCCGGTGGCGGGCGGGGCGTTCAGCGATGCGGGGAGCGGGAGCTGCCACTAAGGGTCCTGCGGGGAGTGGAAACCACCGATGGGGGGACCGCCACCTTAGGAAGGATGGAAAGGCGCGGACCCGAAACCCGGTCGGCCAGCTCCTCTTGGCCCACTCCCCGCAGCTATCGCTCCAGTCCGCAGGAATCAGGCCGCGGCGCACGCTGGCACGCGGCGCCCGCTCGCCCCGGCGGTACTGTCAACCTCCAGTGCAGTGTCGCAGTACAGCCACAGGTCCGCCGGGCACATGGCGCTCCGCAACGCCGAATCCGTCAGGAGAGGGGGAGCGGCGTGTGGCACCCGCCTTGCGAGAACGCGCTCGCATGGCGCGCACGACAGCAGTCCTGCTGGCTCTGGCGGTCGTTCCTGCGGCCGCGGCCGCGCAGCGTCTCGCCCCGCCCACCCTCCGCGTGGGTGCCACGATTCCGGCACGCGTGTCCTGGAGGGCGTCCGACGTGGCGCTGGCGGGCGCGTTCGTCGTCGCCCTGGCGATCGACGCCGCGCAGACGCGCTCCATCGCCCAAGGTGGGTGGCAGGACTACCGCGAAATGAATCCCATCCTGGGGCCGCATCCCAGCGTCGGGCAGGTGAACACCTACACAGCCGTGGCCGGGCTGACGGTGCTCGGTGCCGCGGCCGTGGTGCCCGCGCGTGTGCGGCCGTGGCTGCTCGGGGTCGCCCTCGCGGTCGAGACGTTCACGATCGCCGGCACTGTGCGGCAGGGTGTTGCGCTGAGGTTTCCTTAGGAAGCGCTGAGGACAGGCCCGGGGCCGCTATACTTCTCCGCGCCATGGTCCCCCTTCCCCTCTCCCTTCCCCGCCGCGCCTTCCTCGCCACCGCCGCGGGCGCGGTGGCGGCGGCCGCTCTGGGCGACGGATTCCTCGTCGAGCCCACCGCCCTCGAAGTCACACACCACGACCTGCCGGTGCCCGGCCTCGCGCCCGCGCTCGCCGGGCTGCGCCTCGCCTGCGTCGCCGACGTGCACCTGCACCGCGGGGTGCCCGCGCCCGCCCGCGCGGCCCTGGCGGCGCTGGCGCGCGAGCGACCCGACGTGGTCGCCCTGATCGGGGACATCTGCAATCAGCGGAGCGACCTCCCCACCCTCGTCGCCTGGGCGCGCGAGGCGCGCGGCACGACTGCGACGGTCGCGACGCTCGGCAATTGGGAGCACCACGCGGGCATCGACCGCGCCGCGGCCGAGCGGGCCTACGGATACGCCGGGGTGGATCTGCTGTACAACTCGGTGGCGCGCGTGACGCGGGGCGGCGCCGGCCTGGTGCTCGTGGGCATCGACGACCCGGTGCGGGGCCAACCCGACCTCGGGGCGGCGCTCGCGGGCGTCCGCAGTGCCGAGCCGAGCATATGGCTGATCCACGGTCCGGGGTACGTGGACGCCGTGCCGCCGGGCACCGCGCCCCGCCCGGCCGCGGTCGTCGCCGGGCACACCCACGGCGGCCAGATCCGGCTGCCGTTCTACACGCCCTACACGCCGCCCGGCAGCGGCCGCTTCGTCGCGGGCTGGTACGGTGACACCGTCGCGCCGCTCTACGTGACGCGCGGCATCGGCACCGTCGGCATCCCCGCGCGGCTCTTCTGTCCGCCCGAGCTGCCCGTCTTCACCCTGCGGCCGGCGTGAGGGCGCGGCTCGCGTGAGCGCGGCTGAGTAAGACTGTGACGTGACCTGGCGCCCGATGAGTCGCGGCTGAAGCCGCGGCTCGGTGTTCACTCAGCTCCGGGCCCGCGACGCCGGCCCGGTCGTGTCAGGGCACGATGTCGACCGCGATCCCCGCCCGCCGCAGCCGCCCGAGTAGCGGTGCTTCCACCCGCGCCGTCACCTCGACCACCCCATCCACCTGCACTTCGGCCATCACTTCCGAGTCGCGATGCAGCGAGGCGAGGAGCCGCCCATCCCCCACCGGCACACGGATCTGGGCGATGGGGCGGAGGGCTTGCGCCGATGTACGGAGCGCTCGGCGGAGATCCTCTATACCAGAAGTGGGAACGCGGAACGCGGAACGCGGAACAGTCGAGGTGAGCACCGCGTGGGGATAGTGCTCTCTCACCGAGGCCAGAAACGCGTCCGGATCCGGTAACAGGTCGGCCTTGTTAAACACGTAGATGACTCGCTTGCGCTCGATGCCCACCGTGCCGTTCCGCGTTCCGCGTTCCGCGTTCCGACTTGCCTCATCGTTCCGCGTTCCGCGTTCCGCGTTCCGCATTTCCTTGTCTACCACCTCCACCTGCTCCTCCCACGCCGGATGCGCCGCGTCGATCACGTGCAGCAGCAGGTCCGCCTCCCGGGCCTCCTCCAGCGTGGCGCGGAACGAGGCGACGAGATGGTGCGGCAGCTTGCGGATGAACCCGACGGTGTCCGTGAGGCGGAAGCGGTAGCCGCCCCCGACGTCCACCTCGCGGGTGAGGGTGTCGAGCGTGGCGAACAGGCGGTCCTCGACGAAGATGTCGTCGCCCGACAGGGCCCGCAGCACGCTCGACTTGCCGGCGTTGGTGTAGCCGACGAGCGCGGCGGACGGGAGGTCGCGGCGCCCCTGGCGCTGGTTGGCGCGATGATCGGCGACTTCCTCGAGCCGGCGCTTGAGGCCCGAGATCTTGCGGCGGATCGCACGGCGGTCGGTCTCGAGCTGCGTCTCGCCCGGCCCCCGCAGGCCGATGCCGCCGCGGATGCGCGACAGGTGGGTCCACATGCGCGTGAGCCGCGGCAACAGGTACTCGAGCTGCGCCAGCTCGACCTGCATCTTCGCCTCGGCCGAGCGGGCGCGCGTCGCGAAGATGTCGAGGATCACCTCGGTGCGGTCCATCACCCGCACGCTGAGGGCCTGCTCGAGATTCTGTCCCTGCACTGGGGAGAGCGGCTCGTCGAACAGGACCAGCGTGGAACGCGCGTCCCGCACCACGCCCTTCAGCTCCTCCACCTTCCCCTGGCCAAGGTAGAGGTTCGGTGTGGGGGCTTCGACCCGCTGGTAGGTCCGGCCGACGACCTCGGCGCCCGCCGTGTCGGCGAGCCGGTCGAGCTCGTCCAGGTGCTCGTCCACCCGACCCGCGTCCTCGGACCCCTTGCGCGGGGCGCCGACGAGAAAGGCGCGCTCGACGGGTGGTTGGATGTCGATCAGCTGGCGGATGCCGCGAAACCTCTCGCTCAGGACCCAGGAATAAAGGTAATGGATCCCGTCAACCGCGGGGGCGCCGCCCCGGTCGGGTGCGGCGCGGTGGCTCCGCGCCCGGCTCCGGGCAGGGCGGCAGCGTGAGCACGAAATGGAAGCGGGCGCCCCATCCCGGTCGCGTCTCCACCTTGAGCTCGGACGCCATCGCCGCGAGCAGCTTCCGGCACATGGTGAGCCCGAGCCCCGTCTGGGAGAACGAATAACCCGGCCGGCCGACGGCCGGGCGCAGCGGCTGATACAGGCTCTCGACCACCTCGGGGCTGATGCCCTTGCCGCTGTCCCGCACGGCGAACTCGACCTGCGACGGGCCGAGCTCTTGGGTCACGATCTCGACGTACCCCGCCTCGGTGAACTTCAGCGCATTGGTGGTGAGGTTGAGGAGCACGCGACTGAGCGCCACGGGGTGACCGAGGCGGTGGTCGCGGGTGGGCGGCAGCACCCGCACCGCGAGCTGCTTCTCCTCCGCGATCGGCCGCACGATGTCGCGCACCGACTCGAGCGCGGCCGCGACCGAGAACGGGACCGGCTGCTTCTCGACCAGCTCGTCGCCACCCCGGGCCAGCTCGATGAGGTCGCTCGCGACGGAGCTCAGCCCCAGGGCGGCCCCGTAAATGAGGGCGAGCTGGCGCCGCTGCATCTCGTTCACCGTCCCGCTCTGCCCGCGCTGCAGCGTTTCCGCGAGAAACAGGATGGAGGTGAGCGGCGAGCGGAGATCGTGCGCGACGTCCACCACGATCTCCAGTCCGTTCGGACCTGCGAGCCGCGACGTGAAATCCTGCAACCAGTCGGGCTCGATCGCCACGCGGACCCGCTCGATGGCGGTGAGCGCCGCCAGGACCTCGGCGGGCGCCGCGGCGGCGGCGGACCAGCTCTGGATCACCTCGGACCGCAGCAGCTCGAGCAGGCGCTGGCCGAGCACGGAGCGCGCCGCGGTGTCGACCACGACCTCGCCGGCGACCTGTTGCTGATGCACGCCGAGGGCAAGCGCTTCCACGATCTCGAGGACTTCCCCCTGGGCCTTGCCGCTCTCGCGCTCCCACGCCGTCACCACACGTCGCGCAGCCGCCCGGAGCAGCGACGAGGGCACGGCAGCGAACCGCTCTGCCTTCGGCGCGGGCGGATACGAGCTGCGGCTTAGGTTACGGGGGGCAGACAGCGGGCTGGGGCTGGGTCGTGTAGTCATCCGCACGGGTTCGCAAGGGCGCGCCGTAAGTTGCACGCCCCACTGCGATCCCGCTAGACGCGAGAAAAGCCAGCCATACCGGCCTGAAACGGTGCCCCGCCGGCCTTCACTCGTCGAACCGCCGGATGCGCGCGGCGCGCCCGGCTGCGCGCGTCAGCGCCAGGGCCCGGCTCGCCCGCCCCAGCAGGCCCTCCGGCTCGACCGGCGTCGCATGGGCGTCGCTCACGGCGAAGTAGCCGGCGCGCACCTCGAGCGGCGGGGTGGCCCCGCCCGGCTCGGGTGGCTCATGCTCGATGGCGGCGCTCAGCCGCCGGGCGAGTTGCTCCGCGCCGACGGCGTCCGTCGCGGGGGCGAGCACCGCGAACTCCGTCCCGTTCCACCAGGCGATCGTGTCCGAGAGGCGCCCGTGGGTCTGGAGCGCCTCCGTGACGCGGGCGCGGATCGCGGCGCGTGAGCGGCGGGGCTCTTCCTCGCCTGCTGCCGCCGCCCCGAGATCGGCGCTGAACAGCACGCACGCCAGCGCGGCGTGCAGCCGCAGCGCCTCGGCGACGACCTCGCGGGCCCGACGCCGCAACCCGCGCCCGTTGTACAGGCCCGTCGCTTCGTCGATGAGGACGCCGGCCCCGGCCCGGTCCGCTTCCCGTTTCGCGCGCACGTAGCCGTCGAGCTTCAAGAGCAGCTCCTCGCCGTCGAGCGGGAAGCCGAGCAGCTCCCACGCGCCGGCGCGCAGCCAGCCGAGGCGCCGCTCGCGCGTGACCGTCGCCGCGCTGACGCCGAGAATCGGGGTGGCGGGCGACACCGCCGGATCACGACGCAGCTCGCGACACAGCTCCTCGCCGCTCGGCTGCTCCAGTTCGGCCGCAATCAGGATGACGTCGGGCTGCGCGCGGCGCGCGCCCTCGCGCGCATCGGCGGCGGTGGCCGCGCGCAGCACCCGATAGCCGGCGGGCTCGAGCACGCTGGCGAGGGCGCGCGTCGCCCATTCGTCGGGAGAGACGATGAGCGCGAGTCCGGGCGACGACGCTGCGGGAGTAGCCACGCGTGTTCCTCAGGAGCGCAGAGGCAATGGTGGTGCCAGCATGGGGGCGCGCCCCGACCGCGGCTACACGATTCGGCTGCGGGGGTTCCTTGAAGGATGGGTGTGGCGCGCGAGCGACGATACTAGGCCTTCCCCGGGGTGCACACCTGGGAGAAGTCCCGGGTCAGGGAGTGATTAGCCCTTCGCGGATGGCGTAGCGCACGAGCCCGGCGGTGTCGTGGATGTCGAGCTTGTCCATCACCCGGCCGCGGTGAAACTCGGCGGTCTTGACGCTGATCTGCAGCAGGTCGGCGATTTGCTTGGACGACTTGCCCTCGGCGACGAGCTGTAGCACCTGCCGCTCCCGCGGGCTCAACGGGCCGCGCGAGTCGGCGTGTGCGCCGGTCACGGCGTCGATGAAGCCTTGCGACACGCCGGGGCTCACGTACAGCCCGCCGCGCTGCACGGTGCGGATCGCGTCTTCCAGGTCGTCGATGCCCTGGGACTTCATGACGAAGCCGCGCACGCCCGCCTGCAGCGCCTCCGGCACGAAATGGGCGTCCTCGAGCGCCGTCAGCAGGATGACCCGGGTCGCGGGGCTCATGCGGCAGAGCTCGCGCGCCGCGTCGACGCCGTTGAGGAGCGGCATCGCGACATCGAGCACCACGACGTCCGGGCGCAGCCGGCACACCGCGTCGACGGCGGCCCGGCCGTCGGCGGCCTCACCCACGACTTGGAAGCCGTGGCGCTCCAGCAGGGCCCTCAGGGCCTGGCGCACCACCTCATGGTCGTCGGCCAGGAGCACGCGCGGCGGCATGCCGCGCTCAGGCAAGACGCTCACACCGCGCGAAGGCTATCGTGGGAGGGGGAGCGGCGCAAGCGTTGCGCTCAGTCCATGCTCGCTCCGTCGCACAGCACGGCGACGATCCGCGCCGCGGTATTCCCGTCCCAGCGCTCGATCGTGGGCGGCGGCATGCGGCGTCGCCCCCACAGCTGGCGCGCCGCCTCGCACAGCGCGTCGCGCCGGGCGGCAACGAGCCGGTTGGTGCCGGCGCTGCAGGTAATCGGGCGCTCGGTGTTGGGACGCACGGTCAAGCACGGGATGCCGAGGTAGGTCGTCTCCTCCTGGAGCCCGCCCGAGTCGGTGATCACCGCGTCGCTCCCCAGCACCAGCTGCAGCATGTCCACGTAGGACACCGGGTCGAGCAGCGCGAACCGATCGGGGCGGGGCGGCGTCCACGCCATCCCCTGCAGGCGCGCGCGGGTGCGCGGGTGCACCGGGAACAGGATGCGGCGATCGTCGCTGAGCTCCGCCAGCGCGTCGAGCAGCTGGCGCAGCGTGGCGGCATCGTCCACGTTCGCGGGCCGGTGCAGCGTCACGACCACGTACGGCCCGGCCGCTGCGCCGGCCGGTCCCGCGCCGTTGCGCCGCCGCGCCTCCGGCAGCAGCGCCACCAGCGAGTCGATCATGATATTCCCCACGAAGTGGACGCGCTCCCGGGGAATCCCTTCCGCCAGCAGGTTGTCCCCCGCATCGCGCGACGGCGTGAACAGCAGGTCCGACACGCGGTCGGTCAGCACGCGGTTGATCTCCTCCGGCATGGACCAATCGCGGCTCCGGAGACCGGCTTCCACGTGTCCGATGCGAATCCCGAGCTTCGCGGCCACGAGCGCCGCCGCGACCGTGGAGTTGACGTCGCCGTACACGAGCACCACGTCCGGTCGGGCCTCGAGGCACACCGGCTCGAGCCGCTGCATCACGGCGGCGGTCTGCTGGGCGTGCGAGCCCGCGCCGACCGCGAGATTGCAGTCCGGCCGGGGGATGGCGAGGTCCTGGAGGAAGGCGTCCGACATCTCGGGATCGTAGTGCTGGCCGGTGTGCACGATCAGGTGCCGCACGTCGGCCCGGCGCGCCAGCTGGCGGGCGAGGGGCGCCAGCTTCATGAAGTTGGGGCGCGCGCCCACCACCGAGAGGATCGTGCTGGGCGCCCGCCGCCCGCCCATCAATGAATCCGGCTGATGGTGAAGGCCGCCGCGGTGACGCTGACGAGCAGGCCAAGGATCTGGAACGTGCGGTCGCCCCCGACCCGGCCGGCCGGCACGACCACGCGGTCCCCCGCCCGCAGGTTCAACTGGTCGAGCGACGCGCCCCGCCCCAGCGCCTGCTGCAGTGGCGCACCGCTCCAGATCTCCGCGCCGCCGCGCTCGACGCGCATGCCGGCCACCTTCGCTTGCGGCAGCAGCCCGCCGGCGATCCCCATCACGTCCGCGAGGGGCACCTCCGGCGCGACGGCGTAGAAGCCGGGCTTCGCGACGCTGCCGTCCACCAGGATGCGGATGAGCGGGCGCGCCTCCACCACCGGGTCGCGCATGTAGCGCGCCAGGTGCTGCTCCAGTCGGTGCTGCAGCTCGGAGCGCAGCACGCCCGCGAGCGGCACCGCGCCCAGCTGCGGGAGGCCGAGCATCGGTCCCTCTCCGACCGCGAACGTGTCGGTGAGCTCCCGCTCGCCCTGCACCCGGACGAAGATCCGGTCGCCCGGCTCAAAGTCGCCGCTGTCGAGTCGCGTGCGGAGCAGCGTCACCACCGCCCCCGCGTGCGAGTCTTGCCGGGCCCGGACGAGCGCCTGCTGGAGCTGCTCGCGGGTCGCCAACGCCGGACCGACGTCGCGCGCAGTGAGGCCTTGCCCTGCCGCGGCACCGGCCGCGGCGAGGAGGACGACCGGGAGGACGAAGTACGAGACGAGGCGCATGGCTACTCCACGGTGACGCTCTTCGCGAGGTTGCGCGGCCGATCGACGTCGCACTGGCGTCGCACCGCGATGTGGTAGGCCAGGAGCTGCAACGGGATCACGGTCAGAATCGGGGAGAGGAGCGGGATGGTCTCCGCCACCCGGAGCTGGTGATCCACCAGACCCGCGAGGTCGCCATTCCCCTCGGTCGTGACCGCGATGAGGCGACCGCCCCGCGCCCGTACCTCCTGCATATTGGACACGACCTTCGAGTACACGTCGTCCTTGGGGGCGACGAACACGACGGGCATCTCGGCGTCGATCAGCGCGATCGGCCCATGCTTCATCTCCGCCGCCGGATAGCCCTCGGCGTGGATGTAGCTGATCTCCTTCAGCTTCAGCGCGCCCTCGAGCGCCACCGGAAAGCTGACGCCGCGCCCGAGGTACAGGAAGTTGCTGCGGTCGCCATAGGCGTCCGCGATCGCGCGCACCTGCGGCTCGAGCGCCAGCACGCGACTGATGAGGCTGGGCAGCTGGGCGAGGCGGCACCCGATCTCTTGCCCGGCCTCGACGGACAGCCCCCGTTGCCGCCCGAGATACAACCCCAGCAGCGCCAGCGCGGCGATTTGCGACGTGAATGCCTTCGTCGAGGCGACGCCGATCTCCGGACCCGCGTGCAGGTAGATCCCGCCGTCGGCTTCGCGCGCAATCGTGCTCCCCACGACGTTGATCAGGCCCAGCACGCGGGAGCCGGCCGCCCGCGCGGCGCGCATGGCCTCGAGTGTGTCGGCGGTCTCGCCCGACTGGGAAATCGCCACCGTGAGCGTCCCCGGCAGGGAGAGCTGGGTACGGTACCGGTACTCCGACGCGTACTCGACGGCCACCGGAATGCGGGCCAGCGCCTCGATGATGTGGCGACCGACCAGCCCCGCGTGCCACGAGGTTCCGCACGCGATGATCACGATGCGCTGCAGGTCGGCGCACGCCTCGGGGGCAAGGTTGAGGCCGTTGAGTCGCGCCATCCCGTCCTCGAACAGCAGCCGCCCCCGCAGAGTGCTCCGCACCGTGTCCGCTTGCTGGCAGATCTCCTTCAACATGTAATGCGGGTAGCCGCCCAACTCGACCGCTTCGAGGTCCCAGGCGATGTCGTCCACGGCGCGGAGCTGCACGTGCGAGTCGCGGTCCACGACGTAATAGCGGTCCGGTGTGAGGACCGCGATGTCGCCGTCGTCCAGATACACCACCGAGCGCGTGTGCTCGAGAATGGCCGCCGCGTCCGACGCCACGAAAAACTCCTCGTCGCCCACCCCCAACAGCACGGGCGACCCCTGCCGGGCCACCACGACCTTCCCCGGCTCGTCCGCGGAGACAACGGCCAGCCCGTACGTGCCGACCACGCGTTCCAGCGCCGCGATCACCCGCGCTTCGAGGCTGCCGCCCGGGGCTTCCTCGATCAGATGGGCGAGGGTCTCGGTGTCGGTCTCGGTCTCGAAGCGGTGGCCGCTGTTCGCCAGGGCCGCCCGCAGCGCGTCGGCGTTCTCGATGATCCCGTTGTGGACCAGCGCGACACGCTGGTGACAATCGACGTGCGGATGCGCGTTGCGCTCCGTGGGCGCCCCGTGCGTCGCCCAGCGCGTGTGCGCGATGCCGGTCGCCCCCTGGACCGGACGGCGCGCCACGAGCGCCTCGAGCGCGTCCACGCGGCCCGCGAGTTTCCGCGTCACCACGCGGCCGTCGACCTGCACGGCGAGCCCCGCCGAGTCGTAACCCCGGTACTCCAGGCGACTGAGCCCGCGGAGCAGGATCGGCGCCGCTTCACGGCGCCCGGTGTAGCCGACGATGCCGCACATGTCAGGCGCCTCTCCGACGCGCCACTTCCAGGAGCGGCCGCGCCTGGCCGGTGAGCCCGAACCGAGCGAGCTGCGACTGCTTGCGGAGCAGCCGCTCGGCGACATCCTCCCCGGTGAGGATCGTGCCGCAGGAGGCGCACAGCAGATTCCCGAGGCGATGCGCACCCCACACGCGGGCGGGAGACGGCGCCGCATGGCGCGCTCTGGTTGCGGAGGAAGCGATCTCACACCGGCGACACAGCATGCGGAGCACCGGGCCTTCAAATTCCGGGCCGGGTGGTGGCTGCCTCGGCAGCCGGCGGCAACCCGCTGCGAGCGCACGAGTTAGAACACGAACGCCGGGGCCGGCACCGCTCCACACCCGCCCGCGTTGCAGTTTGGTGGCAGGCCCCGGTCCGGCTGTGGGCGCGGAGCAGCAGTTTCGCGTTTCCGGTACGGACCGGGCCCGACCAGACGCGGCCACGGCGACCACGCCAGGGTGTCCCGCGCGCGCACGAGTCCTGCAGCGGCAGGGGGCGTGACTCGTGCGGCCCGCCGGACTCCCCCATGCTAGCACCGGCCCCCATGCCCGATGGAGCGGGGGCTGCTCGCCCAGCGGTGATCCTGATCGCGACCAAGCAGGAATGGGCCACGCGGTCGCTCGAGAGCATCCTCGCTCCCCGGGGCTACGTCGTGCTCCGCAGCTACACCGCACGTCGCACGCTGGAACGCGCCCTGCGGGACCGTCCTGACATCATCGTCCTCGATGCGCAGCTCCCGGACGCGAACGGTGACGACCTGTGCCGCGCGCTCCGCACGCGGCACATCGTCGGCGACGGCACGCCGATCCTGCTCACGTTGCCCCGTCCCGCGACCCGACACGACCGCGTCGCCGCCCTGCGCGCGGGCGTCTGGGGCTGCCTCAGCGAGCCGTTCGATGCGGAAGAGGTGCTCGCGCTGATCGGCACCTTCGGGGCGGCGAAGCTCGCTGCCGATCGCGCCCGCGTCGCCGGGTTGGTGGACGAGGAGACGGGTCTCTACAACGTGCGCGGGCTCACGCGGCGCGCGCGGGAGGTCGCCTCGCACGCATCCCGCGCCCACGCGGCGCTGGCCTGCGTGGTGCTGGCGCCCGACGCGGAGGTGCCGGAGCCGGACGTCGCGCCGGGCGATCTGCCCCCGACCGTTTTGCAGCACGTCACTCGCGCGTTGAAATCCGCGGGGCGGCGCTCGGACGTGATGGGGCGCCTGGGTCCAAGCGCGTTTGTCGTCGTGGCCCTCGATGCCGATGCGACGCAGGCGCGGCGGCTGGCCGAGCGGCTCGGGCAGGCCATCGTCGGCGGGGTCGACCCGCCCGGGGAGCCGCCGCCGTTCCGGTTGCAGGCGGGCTGTCACGGCGTGGCGGATTTCCACGCGGCGACGATGGACGCCGTCGAGCTGATCCTGCACGCGACCGCCGCGCTGCGGAAGGCACGCACCGATCCCGCGGGGGGCTGGCTGCGAGACTTCGACGACGGCGGCCCCGCGCCTCGGGCAGGCTAGAGGACTCCCCGCACACGATGGGTGGCGATCGCCACGCCCTCATCCCGCGTCCCGTAGCCAGCAAAGTAGCTGTAGTGCCGGTAGACGCCGCCCGGCCGCACGTCGTTCACCACCACGCCGAGCAGGCGAATCGGCAGGTGGTCGAGGACCGAGAGCTTGGTCCGCGCGAGCGACAAGTCCGTGGCATCGGTGCGCAATACGAGGAGCATGTTGCTGGTGAGCGTGCCCAGCGTGTAGGGGTCCACACCGGATCCCAGCGGCGGACTGTCCACCAGGATGACGCTCCAGCTCGCGCGCAGCCGCGCCAGGAGCTCCGACATCGCCCCGGATCCGAGCAGCTCCGGGGAGTCGCGGAACCGCGTCCCGGCGCCGATGAACTGCAAGTCGGGATACGGCGTTCCCTGGACGGTCGCCTCGAAGGGGGCACGGCCCGCGAGAAAGTCGGTGAGCCCGGGCTGGCGCCGCGCGCGTACCGCGCGGTGCAGGCTGCCGCGGCGAACGTCGCCGTCTATCAGCAGGGTGCGGCGCCCCGCTTCGGCGAACGCGAGCGCCAGATTCGCCGACACGAACGATTTGCCGTCGCCGACGCCGGGGCTCGATATGGTGACGAGCATCGGCCCTGCCGCACCGTGGGCGTGCGTCAAGCTGAGGCGGATGCTCCGCATCGCCTCGATGGCGTGGGCCACCTGCTGGTCGTCCGGCCCCGCCCGGCGGTCCCGCACGTGAGGCAGCACGCCGATAATCGAGAGCCCCATCTGCTGCGTCACCTGGTCGGGATAGTGCACGCGCGGGTCGAGGCGGTCGACCACGACAGCAGCCACCATGCCGAGGCTCAACCCCACGACGAACCCGAACGCCACCAGGCGGGAGGCGGTGTTCTTGGCCGCCTCTTGCGGCGAGACGGCGGCGTCCAGGACCTGGACGTCGGCGACCGTGCTCGCCTCCCCGAGCCGGGCCTCGTTGTAACGCTGCTGGACGCTGGCGTACAGGTTCTCGGCGATCGACACATCGCGCCGCAGTCGCCCCTCCTCGATGCTGCGCTGCGGGATAGCCTGCAGCTCTCGACCCCCGGCGCTGATCTCCGTCGCCAGCGTCTGTGCTCGCGCCCCAAGGTCGGCGTGCAGCGCCCGCGCCAGGCCGGGAATCGCCTGGCGCTGCAGCACGTCGATGTCCGTCGTCAGGCGTCGCACCGCCGGGTGATCCTCGGTGTAGCGGTACCGCAGCGCGCGGAGCTCCGCCCGCTTCGTGGTCAGCTCGCTCAGGGCTTGCTTCAGATCCAGGGACTGCTGTACGGCACCGATGGCCGCGAGCGCGTCGATGGAGGCGGCGGAATCGTGCGCCTGGGTGAGGACGTGCGCGACCGCGAGCTGATCGCGCCGCATCTGGTCATACGCCATCCGGAGGCCGAAGAACTCGCTCATCGGCGACTGCACTCCCGCGGCCGCGGCCGCGGCGGCGCCCGGATCCGGGGGCAGGGTGATCGTCCGCGTCCGGAACGCCTCGTAGGCGCTCTCGGCTCGCTGCAGACTCGCGCGCGCCGACTGCAGCTGCTCGGCCAGCAACGCGGCCAGCTCGCTCAGCTTGGCCCGCTTCAGCTTCAATGCCGCGTCGACGTACCGCTGGGCGACCGCGTTCAGCGTCGCCGCCACAGTGGGGCCGTCCGTTCCCGAGAGCGAAAGCCGCAAGAAGTTCCCGTTCGGATCGATGGTCACGTTCAGCTCGTCGCCCAGCCGTTTTGCGGCGTCACGCACCGACGAGACGATGAGCGTCACCTCGCTCCCCGGAGGCAAGACCGCGGCGACCGGAGCCCAGCGGAAGCCCACCGCTTGACCGATCGAGTCCCCGACGGTGCCCCGCTGCAGCTCGACGCCGTCATCGCCCAGGAGCCGGAAGGTGCTCCCTGACCGGTCCAGCACGACGCGGTACCGGCCGGGCACGACTGGGTCGCCGACGGTGAACCCCGTGACAGCGCGGGTGTCTTGCGCCACGACGCCGAGATACAGCTGCCGGTCGCGCACCACGTCGTCCAGCACGACGTACGATTTCAACAGATCGACCCAGGCCGACGCGTCGAGCAGGCGGTTGGCGCCGATCGGCCCGCGATCCGGCCCGCGGGGCTCGCCCGCCTGAATCCAGATGGTCGCTTGCGCCTGGTAGCGGGGCGGGCGCATCCGCGCGCCGACCACGCCGCCGGCCGTCCCGAGCACCGCACATCCCAGGATCCACCAGCGATGCCGTCGCACCGCCCCCCAGCAGCGCCGCCAGTCCACGCCTTGCTCGAAGGGTGAGGCGACTGGATCGGGCGCAGCCGTTACGCGGGCGGGGACCGGGAGGGGCGCCTCCCGCACGAGGGGCGACGCCGCGGCGCCGGGCAGGTACTCGGTCACGTCGCACCGTACCGCAAGGCCGATACCGCACGCGGCCTGATCGTGACGGCACTAGACCGGATGCCGGGATTCGGAGCGGCCGGCGAAGTGTGGTAGCGCTGCAACACGCAATTGTCCCGGGGCAGAGACATGTGGTACGGCTGCGACACCGCACTTGACAGATCGGCCAGGTGCCTGTAAATCAAGCACTTCGGACTGCTCTCCGGGCGGCCCGATCTGTGCCATCTGCTGCCGCAGCCGTCAGTGGTCGGCCCCGGCGACTTTTAGTGACGGAGGTAGCAGACCCGATGCGTGCGCCCCCAACCGATACCCCCCCCGCGCGAGCCCCGCACAGCCGTCCCGGTCGTGTCCGGCCGACGCTGGGGCCGTGCCAGCTCACGGCCGAGCTGAAGGCCACCATTCGCGTGCTGATCGTGGACGACGACCGCACGTTGCGAGAAAGCTGCGCCAGCGTCCTGCAATACGAGGGGTATCAGGTCAGCCTGTGTAGCCGTGGCGACGAGGCGCGCGAGACGCTGAAGCGCAACAGGTTCGACATCGTGCTCCTCGACCTCTACATGCCCGAGGTCTCCGGCCTGCGCCTGCTGCGCACCTGTCTGGAGGCGCACTCGGACACCATCGTCCTCGTGATCACCGGCAACCCGAGCGTCGATTCGAGCCTCGACGCGCTGCGCGCCGGCGCGTGGGATTATCTCCCCAAGCCGTTCTCGGCGACGCACCTGCAGATCCTGGTAGGTCGCGCGGCCCACGCCGTCACCGTGGCGCGCGAATCCCTGGCCGTCCAGGCGGAGTTCGAGCGGGAGCACGGGAACAGCGAGCATGTCACGGTGCTGGGCGCGTCGCCGGCGTTCCGTCGGGCGGTGGGTCTCGCCCGTCGCGTCGCGCCCACCGAGGCCTCCGTCTTCATCACCGGCGAGAGCGGCTCGGGCAAGGAGTTGATCGCCCAGTTCATCCACCACCACAGCCGCCGCAGCAGCCGACCGCTGGTGGCCGTCAACTGCGCGGCGTTGCCCGAGGCGCTGCTCGAGTCGGAGATGTTTGGGCACTGCAAAGGCGCGTTCACCGGCGCCGTCCGGGACAAGCCCGGCCTGCTCGAGGCGGCGAACGGCGGCACGTTGCTGCTCGACGAGCTCGTGGACATGTCGAAGCCGATCCAGGCCAAGCTGCTCCGCGTGATCCAGGACGGCGTGGTGCGGCGCGTCGGGAGCGAGACGACCGACGCCGTGGTGAACGTGCGGTTCATCGCGTGCACCAACCGCAACCCGGAGGAAGCCGTCAAGACCGGCGCGCTCCGGGAGGACCTCTACTACCGACTGCGCGTGGTGCCGATCCACGTGCCGCCGCTGCGGGAGCGCCCGGCCGACATTCAGCTGCTCGCCGAATACTTCCTGAAGCAATACTGGACCCGCCACCGTGGCGCGACCGTGGCCGTCCCGCGGTTGAGCGAGGCGGCGCTGCGGGCACTGCGCGCGCGCCCCTGGAAGGGCAACGTGCGCGAGCTCGAGAACGTCGTCGAACACCTGGTCGTCCTGCTGGAGCCGGGTGACGAGGTCGCGCCGGACGCCATTCCGGCCCTCGGCGACGAGCTCGCGACCGAGGCGTCGGCGACGCTGCTGCGCGAGGTCACGACCGAAGAGCCGTACTACGACGCGCGTGATCGTCTCGTCGCCGAGTTCGAGCTCCGCTACCTCAGCCAGCTCGTGTCGCAGGCCGGCGGCAACATGTCCCGAGCCGCCCGGGCCGCGCGCGTCGACCGCACCACCCTCTACCGACTGCTGGAGCGCCACGGGTTGCATCGCCGGCCCGTGGACCCGCCGGACGACGAGGCGTGACGCGCATGTAGTAACACGTTTACCACGTAACACGCTTACCACGTTCCTGTCGTCGGCCTGCGACAATCCCCTCGGGTTCCGTTGATCGGAGCCCGTTTTTCGTAGCACGGCCGGGGGCACGGCGTCTGCACGGTCTCTCGCCACACCGATCCCCGAGCCTCCGCCATGACAGCCGTTCGACAGCCCACGACGTCCACCCGCCGTGCGCCGTTCCCCCGCGCGCCCGCGCGCGGCCTGCAGCCGGCGCCTGGCCTGCCGCGCCGCGTCCTGAACCTCACGGTGGCCGCCGTGGGCCTCGTGCTCGCCGCGCCGCTGATGGCGGCGATCGCCTGCGCGATCAAGCTGACCTCGCGGGGACCGGTGTTCTACAGCCAGCTCCGCATCGGCCTCGACCAGCGCGCGCCGGGCCGGCCGACCGGGAACACGCGCCGCCTGGCGGACTGCGGCGGCCGGCCGTTCCGGATCTACAAGTTTCGCACGATGGCCCCCGGTTGCCGCGGCCCCGATGAGCCCGGTGAGATCTGGGCCCAGCCCCAGGACGCGCGCGTCACGCGCGTGGGCCGGATCCTCCGGACGTACCGCCTCGACGAGCTGCCGCAACTCGTGAACGTGCTGCGCGGAGACATGAACGTCGTGGGGCCGAGACCCGAGCAGCCGGCGATCTTCGCGCGCCTGCGGGCCGAGATCGCCGCCTACCCGCAACGGCAGCGGGTGCGCCCGGGCATCACGGGCTGGGCGCAGGTCAACCAGAGCTACGACAGCTGCGTCGAGGACGTGCGGCGCAAGCTCGCGTTCGACCTGGAGTACATCCGCCGCGAGTCCGTCGGCGAGGATCTCCGGATCATGCTGCGGACCGTGCCCGTCATGGTGCTGCGGCTCGGCGCGTGGTGACCCCCCCCCCAGGCACCACGGCGACGCGGCGGGTCGGCTCCCAGGTCGCATGCAGGTCGCGGCGCAGCGTGCGGAGCGACGCCTGCAGCGCGGCCAAGTTGCCCATGACGAAATAGGCGAGCAGCGCCACGAGCCGTGGCAGCGGCCGCTGCTCCGGCCACCACCAGGCGCCTGCCGCGCACGCCGCCGCCACCGCCACGGGAGCGAGGCCCCACCAGGCCCCCGGGACGCTGGCGGCCAGCCACAGCAGGGCCGGGAGGGCGAGCGCGCCGACGTGGGGAATCAGCCAGCGGCAGACTTTACGGCTCGCCAGGATCCACGCGAACAGTCCGAAGCGCACCGGGTTGAGCAGGTGCCGCTTGAACACCAGCGTTTCGATGCCGCGGGCAATCGTCCGGACCTTGCGGCGGTATTCCCGCCGCAGCGAAGGGATGCGCGGCACGAAGCAGACCGCGTCCGGCACCGAGAGGGCTCGGAAGCCCCGCTCGCGCGCGACGAGGCCGGCGGCGAAGTCGCGGCTCATCGATCCGGGGAGGACGTGCCGGTGGATCGACGCCCGTACCGCGTACAGGCAACCCGCGGCGCCCACGATCCCGGAGACGCGTGACTCGAGATCCCGAACCCACATGTCATAGCGGACATACCATGACTCCGCGTAGTTCGCGTGCCGCTCCAGGCGCGCGACGCTGACGTTGTGGCTGGACGCGACGCCGACGGTGGGATCGGCGAACATCGCGACCAGCCGCTTCACCGCCCCGCGCTCCACGCGCACCGACGCGTCGGTATTGACGATGATCTCACCGCGGAGCAGGGGCAGCGCGGCGTTCTCGACCGCGGTCTTCCCGGACCGGCGCGGCACACGCACCAGCTCGACGCCCCGGCTCGCGTAGGCGGCGACGATCGCGTCTGTGGCGTCGGTCGAGGCGTCCGAGAGCACCACGATCTGGCGTCGCTCCGCCGGGTAGTCGACCTGCAACAGGTTGTCGAGCGTCGTCTGGATCGCGGCCGCCTCGTTATACGCGGGCAGGACGATGCTGATCGGCGGCCACTCGGCCAACGGCGGGAACGGCGGGCGCCGGCGCCGCACGGCCGCGAGCACCAGCAGCGCCACCGGATAGCCGGCGTAGGTGTACAGGACGAAAGCCGTCGCCACGCCAAGCACCCACAGGCAGACGGCGGTCACAACACGCTCCGATAGACGCGCTCGTAGCACGTCAGCCACGGCAGGAGGGCGAACTCCCGCGCCACGCGCGCACGCGCGCACTCCGCCCGCGCCGCCGCCGCCGCGGGGTCCTCGTGGACGTGACGGATGGCGCGCGCGAGCGCCGCCGGATCGTCCGGGGGAACGAGCAGCGCCTCGTGGGACGAGACGACTTCCGGATTGCCCCCGACCGTCGTCGCCACGATTGGCGTGCCGGTCGCCATCGCCTCCAGCAGGGCGATCGACGTTCCCTCGGCGCGGGAGCTGAGCACGAAGAGGTCGAACGCCGAGAAGAGCCGCCCGGCATCGGGCCGATTCCCCAACCAGCGAAACCGCCCCGCGACGCCGCGCCGCACCGCCAACGCCTCCAGCTGCGGGCGCGCGGGTCCATCTCCGAGAACCGACGCGACGAGCGACAGGTCGCCCAGCGCTCCCACCGCCTCGAGCAAGACGTCGGCGCCCTTCTCCGGGGTCACGCGCCCCACCCACCCGACGTGAAATCGTCCCTCCGGAACGCCGAGCAGATCACGGGCGTATTCCCGCGGCAGGGGGGGGGGATCGCCAGGCCACGCGTTCCGAACCACGTGGAGGCGTTCGGCCGGCACGCCAGCGCGCGTCAACTCGCCGGCGAGGGGGCACGACACGGCAACCACGGCTGCGAACCGCCGCAGGATCCGGCGCTGCAGCCGTTCATACAGACGGTTCTTGATGTCGCCGCGGGTGAATCCGTGCACGGTCGTGACCGTCGGCAGCCCGAGGCGGCGCGCCGCGCCCGAGTCGACGACGTCCGCGCGGCAGCCGTGGGTGTGCACCACGTCGGGCTGGATGCTGCGGCACGCCGCGACGACCGCCGCCCGCTCCCGGAGGTAGGCGCGCGGCCGCAGATGGACGGGACGCACGTCCACGCCGGCGTCGCGCAGCGGTCCCAGGAAGGGATGGTCCTGCCGGCCGTCCCCGAGCACGGCGATGACGCTGACCCGGTGGCCGGCGCGGCGCTGCCCCGTGGCCAAGGCATGCACCACGCGCTCGAGGCCGCCGATCTCGGCGGGCGCGAGCGCGTGGAGAATCGACAGGGCACTCAGTCCGCGCCTCCCACCGGCACGAGCGTCCCGGCCACCTCAGGGACGGTGCCGAACCGGAGCGGCGTCATTTTGGCCAACCCTTCCACGTAGCGCGCGACCGCTGCATACAACCGCTCCACGGCGGCCCCGCTGGGTGCGTACGGCGTGAGTCCCGGGAGGAGGCTGGAGCTGTGCCAGAACAGGTGGAGGTGCTCGACCCCCTCCTCGATCAATAACCGCGACAGCCGCAACATCTCGGCGACGCTGGCGCGCTCCGGTCCCAACAGAATCCGCTTCAGCACGCCGGTCCTGCTGAGGAGTCCGCGGACGCGGAGGCGGCGCAGTCGCGCGCTGTCGGTCCACTCGTACAACCGGTTCCAGACGCTGAACGGCCGGCGATTGTAGGCGCTCGAGATGGGAACCTCGACGACGGCTCCGGAGGGCGCCGGCGTGCACACATCGCCCTGCTCTCGCAGGTAGTACGGGCCGAACGGGGCCCCGACGAAGGAGGGGCCGTCGTCGAATGGCTGCCAGTCGTAGTAGGGCGTCACGCTGCTGTCGACCGTGTACCCGCATTGGCGCAGTGCCGTCACCGTCTCCACGCCCAGGCCGAACCGTCCCGCGCGGAAGCACCGCGGCCGCGCGCCAACGGCCTGCGTCAGCAGGGCCGTCAGGTGTTCGAGCTTCGCCCGCTGCAGCTCGCCGGGGAGGTTCTTCAGAACGGTATTGTGCGGCAGGAACGGGTCGTCGAGCGGCGGGGTGTTCCAGGGATGCAGGTGGGCGCCCACCTCGTCGCCCCAACGAGCACGGACTTCGCCCAGAATGTCCGCCGCCCACGGCTGCAACGCGACCTGGTAGGTGACGAAATAGGTCGCGCGCATGCCCAGCCCGTGCAGGAAGGCCGAGAGCCGCGTCAGCTCTCGGACGTTCTCGACGGTCGCGCGCTCCCGCGTCGGCGCCCAGGCGTCCTCCTCGGCGTCGACGGACACCACCAGCGTCACCTGGCCCGACCGGCTCACAGGCGCGATGCATCAACAACCTTTGTGCCTGAGGAATGAGCAGCGGCGTGAGTCCGCGAGGTTCCGAGGTTGTCACATCGGTGCAACACCCGGGCGCCGGCGCTGTGCTGCGCCGCGGCACCCGGCGAGATAGTCTCGCTATCGCGCATGGCCCTGCTCTTGCTCCACCGCGCCGACGTATGTGCGGCATCGTAGGACTCATCCACGCGGACCGGGACTGCCCGGTCTCTCCGCGACTCGTGCGGGAGATGTGCGAAGCCATCCGGCACCGAGGGCCGGACGACGAGGGCGCCTATGTGGACGGCCCCGTGGGACTGGGCATGCGGCGGCTCAGCATCATCGACCTGGCCGGCGGGCGCCAACCGATTTTCAACGAAGATCGGTCGAAGGTCATCGTCTTCAACGGCGAGATCTACAACTACCGCGACCTGCGGCGCGAGCTGCTGCGGCGCGGACACACCTTCACCTCGCAGGGCGATACCGAGACGATTCTGCACCTCTATGAGGAGCACGGTCCGCGCTGTGTTGAGCTGCTCCGCGGCATGTTCGCGTTCGCCATCTGGGACGCGACGACCCAGACGTTGCTCCTCGCGCGCGACCGGTTTGGCATCAAGCCGCTCTATCTCGCGGAAGGGCCCTGGGGCATCGCGTTCGCCTCTGAGCTGAAGGCCCTCCACGAGGCCCTGCCAACCGAGCGGGTCCTGGACTGGGAGGCGTTGGATATGTACTTGCAGCTCGGGTACATCCCCGCGCCGCGCACCCCGTTCCGCGACATCCGCAAGCTCGAGCCGGGACACACGGCCACCTGGCACCGGTCTCGCGGATTTGCAACGCGACAATACTGGGATTTGCCTCCGCCGAGCGAACGCCGTCCCGACGACCTGGAAGCTCAGGTCCTCCAATGGCTCGACGAGGCGGTGCGCGCCCACCTCGTGAGCGACGTACCGGTCGCCGCCTTCCTCAGCGGCGGCCTCGACTCGTCCGCGGTCGTGGCCAGCTGGGCGCTGGCGAGCGAGGCCCCGCATGCCTACACCGCGCGGTACTTCGGCTCCGGTGCCGCGGGGGCGGACGAAACAGGGCTGGCGCGGCTGCTCGCGAGCCGCTACGGCGTGAAGCTGACGGAGGTGGACGTTCATCCGCAGGTCCGCGACCTGCTCGAGCCCATTGCGCGGGCCCTGGACGAGCCCCACGCCGACGAATCCGCGGTGCCTACCTGGCTGCTCTCACGCGCGGTCGGGGCGAGCTACAAGGTGGCGCTCACGGGGATCGGCGGCGACGAGTTGTTCGCGGGGTATCGGCGCCATATCGGGCTGCTGCTGGGGGAACACTACGCGCGTCTGCCCGGCGCCGTGCAACGGGGCGTCAGCACGCTGGCGAACCTGCTGCGCGAGCCCCGCGGCGGCTCGCTCGCCATCGACCGCCTCAAGCGGTTTCTCCGCCCGGGCTCCGGGGCCGCACCCGACCGCTTCCTGGGATACCTCACCCGCTGCCCGGACGCGGAACGGCGCAGGCTCTACTCGGCCGACTTGCGGGACGGGGGGGGCCCGAGCGGGGCGGCCGCCCGGCTGCGGTTCCAGGAGCTGCACCAGAGGCACGGGGCGCGCGCCGGCCTCAGCGCGGCGCTCTATCTCGACTACAAGACCTTCCTCGCGGACGACGTGCTGGCGCTGAGCGATCGAATCGCGATGGCCCACTCGCTGGAGATCCGGGTGCCGTTCGTGGACCACGAATTCGTGGAGCGCGTGTTCCCGCTCCCGGACCATGCCAAGATCGGCGCCGGCCAGAACAAGCGACTCCTCAAGCGCGCGCTGCGCGGGCGTCTGCCGCCGGAGCATTGCGCCACGAGCTGCGCGACGTCATCGAGGATGAGCTCGCCACCTCACGGATGCGGCGACTCGGCTACTTCGATCCGGCGGTCGTGCGCGGATTGCTCGACGACCACTTCGCACGGCGTCACAACCGGGAAGGTATCCTCTGGGCCTTGCTGTGCTTCTCAATCTGGCACCGCGTGTACCTCGAGTCCCCGGCTGCGGTGGCGTCCCACTGTCAGGGCTTACCGACGTAGATCCGCTCGTACTCCCGGACCACGCGCTCCAGGCTGAACTCCCGCTCGACCCTCGCTCGGGCTGCCGCGCCGTCCGCTTTGCAGCGGTCGGGATGGGTTAACGCCTCGCGCCAGGCGTGCGCGAGGGCGGCACGGTCTCCCGCCGGCACGAGGCGGTGGCGCAGCTCCGCCCCGAGGACCGCGCCCGAGCCGCCCACGTCGGTCACGACGGGGCAGACGCCCGTGCCCATGGCTTCGAGGAGCCCGAGCGACGTCCCTTCGCTCCGCGACGCGAGCGTGAACACATCGAACAGCGGGTAGACGTGCTCGACGTCCCGCCGCCAGCCCGTGAGGCGGACGCTCGCTCCGAGGCCGAGCTGCGCGATCACAGCGG
>WNGM01003249.1_pt1 | contig 23111 bp, 17 predicted proteins | sample 5400571 | NCBI WGS metagenome assembly WNGM01 (sample SAMN13153378, study PRJNA577476) | soil metagenome | isolation source: 100 cm soil or saprolite under Garry oak tree replicate 2 | place: USA:California | collected 2016-06-15 | reverse complement strand
ACCGGTGACGGCCGGCGGCCGAGACGGCGATCGCGTCGAGCGGGCCTTCCACGATGACCGGCACCGCTCCGGCGGCGAGGGCGCCGCGGCCCTCCCACAGCCCGAACAGCGCCTGGCTCTTGTCGTACAGCACGGTGGCCGGGCTGTTCAGGTACCTCGGGACGGCCGGGCCGCCCTGGCCGGCCGCGCGGCCGGTGAAGGCGACGATGGTGCCGCGGGCGGACCGGATGGGGAACACGGCGCGGTCGCGGAAGGTGTCGGCAAGCGTGCCGCGCCGGGACCGGCGGGCGAGCCCGGCGGCCTCGATCAGCGCGTCCGGGTAGCCGCTGGCCCGCAGGTGACAGGTGAGGGCATCCCACCCGGCGGGCGCGTACCCGACCTGCCAGCGGCGCCAGATGTCCGGGCCGAGCCCGCGCCCGGCCAGGTAGCCCGGCACCCAGCTTCCCGGCACCTGGTCGCGGTAGAACCGCGCGGCGGTGGCGTGGACGTCCACGACATCGTTGTGCCCGCTCGGCGGGCGGCCAGCCAGCCGGCTTGCCTCGCGCACCCGCCGTGACTCCGGCGGGCCACCGCGTAACGACGGCGCCGGGCGGGTTCGGCTACTTGACGACTCTCCGGTTGTCATGGCCGGTGACCGGCGGCCCGAGCCGGACGCCTGGGCGGTGCGGGAGCTGTCCCGGAGCCCGGTGTCGCCGCCTGCGCAGCCGCCCCCGCTGACGCGACGACATCGTGGATGGGCAGAGGAAAGTCGCGTGTCCACGGCTTTGCGGCGCCTCCAGCCCGCGCCGTGACTGGGCTGGAGGCGCTAGGCATGTCCCGATCAGCCTGTCCTGCCTGCGCCGGCGTCACCTGCTGGCTATCGGGCGCGTCAGCCCGCATGTCGCCATCGGCTGAACTCGGCTCCGACCGGGCCGCAGTCCGATCCAAGTCCGCGCCGCCGCCGGCGGCCACGGCGGGCCGCGGCCGGTAGGGAGCGTCATACGACTCGGGCGGATAGCCGAATAGCGGCGCGGTTTCCCGCATCGCGTCAGCCGGCTCATGTCCTTCGCGACGCAGGCGGTCGTAGCGGGTCATGGCGTGCGGGTGCAGCATGCGAAGCCGTTCCTCGCACCGGCGCATCGCTGTCGCGGCGTCTGGCTCATGCCATGGTGCCGCGGGGTCGGCGTAGGGCATGGCCGCGCCCCATGCCCGGGCTGTGGCCGCCAGGTCCGCGTGCCGCGTCCAGTCGCGGTCCAGGGCGGGCGCCCAGCCGGCGCGGGCAGCCGCGCGGTCGGCGCGGTTGTTAGCGGCCAGAGCACGGCGGGCCCGTCCGTCACGTTCGGCAAGGGTCCTGGCCTGCGAACGCTTCAGGTAGACCAGAACTTGAGTGCCCGTCACGACGGACGACGCGACCTGGACGGCTCGCTGGAGCGCGTGGTTCATCGCCTCGTGGTACGGGTCGGGGTGGGTCTGCGGGTCCATGTTCGCTGGTACACCTCACTTCTTGGGTGATCGGGTCGGATGCTGACAGGCCGTGGCTGGCTGGCCGCGTCGGCTCACCGGCCGCTGGTTCGGGGAGGTCGAAGAGCGCCGGCTGCACGGCGCCGTCGCACGCTGCGACCTGTGCTGCCGCGCGGCGAGCACCGCGCGGGCGGGCTGGGCGGCGGGCGCGGGAGGCCTTGCCGGCTGCTGGCTGTCCTGGTGGCGTCGCGGGCAGCGGGAACAATGGCTCGGCCGCGTCGTCGAGAGAGGCGACAGAGACAGGGTTCATAACGGCTCGCACCGGTGCTCGCGGTTCGCCAGGCGGGGCCTCCACAGGGGTAATCGGATCGACCTCGCGCGGCTGGCTGCCGGCGGCGATAACAGCCAGCTCGCCTGCGGCAACTGACGGCTCGCTCGTCGCGGCGGCAGCAGCGAGCGGCTGCTCGGCTGCGGCATCTGGCGGGTTGTCCGGCGCGACCGACGTGGCGAGCCCATGGCCGTCGCCGGCGATATCATCGATCGACGCGGTCGTCTCTGGCCAGGTCAGCACGGGCGTGATCGTGACCAGCTCGGCATCGTCGGCCCCGGCGAGGTCGGGAACTTCATGGCTGGATGCCGTGTCGTGGTCGTGCCCGTCCCGGACGCTGACGTCGGCTTCGTGCGGTGCTGCGGCGTCGCGGATTTCCTGCTCGATCGCGTCGCGCCGGGCGCGGGCGGTTTCGAGCTCGGCGGCGTGCGGGAACGGCTCGCCGATCCGCTTGGCGGCGTCCGTGACGCGCTGCCGCAGATCGTCGATATCGTCGCGCTGCCACCGCGCGGTGCCGGCGGCGCCATCGACGGCCGTCCTGATTTCCTTCTCAATGCGCCAGTGCTGGCCCTTCGCTGTCCATGCCGGGTTCAGCTCGACGGTCAGGTCTGCGGCGCCGGCCGAGACGGTCGCGACCGGCGTGATCGCCCGCCACTTGCGGTCAGCGCGGACGCTGATGTGCAGCCCGCGCCAGCTCAGGCTGGAGTAGCCGCCGGCGAATGCCATCGTCTCGCTGGTCAGGCGGGCGAGGTAGCCGGCCACCTCAGGCTCGGGAATGGCGCGCCGCAGGTGGTCGTACCAGGCCTGATCAGGATGGTCGCGACCGGTCGAGGCGATGCGGTCGCAGTCGTCCGCGCGCCGGGTCTTGGCGGCGATCTGCTGTTCCCAGCCGGTGATGGAGTGGGCAAGGCGGCGGGTGGCGCGGGTGTGCGCGGTGGCGAGCTGGCGCAGCCGAGTCACCAGGGCGTTGACCTCAGCGAGCTCCAGCAGCAGCGGGTTCCCGGTGGCCAGGGCCTTGACCTCGGCGTAGCTCAGCGTCGAGTCGCCGATGTCGTCGACATCCCGGCCGACGGGGCGGCCGCCGAGCACCTGGCCGATGAACCGGGCTTTGCGCTCCAGGGTCTGCCACATGAACGAGTCGAATGACTTCTCGCTGACGTAGCGGTACAGGTCCACCGACGGGTTGAGGTTGCCGGGCCGCAGCGCGGCCTTCCCTCTGTTCGACGTCGGCGGGTCGCCAGGGCGCGTCGACGTGGTGCAGCGCGACGCACCGGGGCTGGATGTTGGTCCCGACGCCGAGCTTGTCGGTGGAGCCGAGCAGCACGGCGACCTTCCCGGCCCGGCAGTCCGCGAAGAGCGCGGCCTTGGCCAGGTCGGTGCGTCGTGGATGAACCGGATCCGCGTGGCGGGAACGCCGGCCGCGATAAGACCGGACCGGATCTTGCCGTACACCTGGGAGCCGCCGGCGCCGGGCGTGCCGAGGTCGCAGAAGACGATCTGGAACCCGCCTGCCGGGACACCCGGGTCGTCGCCGGGCAGCGCGAGCTGACGGGTGGCGTGGTAGGTGCGCGCCACGTTGGCGACCACGGCGCCGACCTTGCCTGGCCTGCTCGAAGCGATATTGACCAGCTCGAGGTCGAGCGCGGCCTTGCGGCCGTCGCTGCAGATCTTGAGCATGTTGTCGGTGTGGGAGTCGACTTGCCTGACCCGGTCGGCTCGTTCGGCGAGCCCGGCGACGTACTCGCGCAGCTCCGGTGACGAGGTGATCACGACGGCGTGGTGCCGGGCAGCCGGGCGTTGCACGGCGAAGGAGCCAGGCGGGCGCAGGTCGGCGACCTCGCCGAAAAGGGTGAGCAGCTCGGGGACGTTCTCGAATTTCGCGGGTCGCCGTTTCAGCCGGAAGCTGGCCCCGTCCGGGGTGACCTCGACGGTGGTCTGGAACTCGACGAACGTAGCCGCCCAGGCGTCGGCGCTGTGCACGCCGACTTCCTCCAGCCGCTGCGGGTGCAGGTAGTGCTGGAGCACGAACATTTCGAGCAGCGAGTTGGATACCGGGGTCCCGGTGAACAGCGCTGCGACCTTGCCGCCGCGCTGGCGCAGCAGGGCGAGCTTCATGTCCAGGTCTGTCGCCCGTTTCGATGCCGCGATCGAGAAGCCGTCGGTTCGTACCGGTATGCCCAGGTTCTTGAAGTAGTGAGACTCGTCCACCATGAGGAAGTCGGCACCGAGGTGCTCGAAGTAGACGCCGTCGTCGGTGCGGTGATCCAGCAGCGTCCTGGCGCGGGTCTCGAACGCGTCGATCATCTTGGCGAGCTGCTTGACGGTCCGCCGGCCGCCCGGCTCGGTCGTCAGCACCTGCCGATACCGGGCCGCCAGGTCGGTCAGGTGCGCGGCCTGGGTCACGGGATGGACCGGGATTGCGGTGAACGCGCTGTGCGTCATCACCACGGCGTCCCAGTCGCCGGTCGCGCACCGGGCGGCGAACAGCTTCCGGGCCCGGGCGTCGGCCAGGTCCTCCCGAGCAGCCATCAGGATCCGTGCCGAGGGGAAGAGCCGCTTGCCCTCCCGCGCGGTCTGTTCGAGCAGGTGGTTCGGGACGATGATCAGCGGCTTGCTGGCCAGGCCGAGTTCCTTGAGCTTGCGCGCGGCCAGGAACATCGTGGGTGTCTTGCCGGTCCCGACCGGGTAGGGGCACAGGCTCGCCTGCGCTGACACGATCCGGTGCACCATGTCGAGCTGGTGGGGGTATGGGCTGAACCCGGCTACGAGGCCGGGGAAGGTCAGGTGCGAGCCGTCGTGGCGGCGCAGCACGACGGAGTTGAACCGCCGGTTGTACTCCGCGCACAGCCGGTCGCAGCGCTGCGGGTCCTCCCACGCCCACTCGCCGAAACGGGCGGCCAGCGCCCGTTGTTTGTCCTCGGCGAGCATGGTCTCGGCCTGGTTGCGCACCCTGGTCTCGCCGTCCGGGGTGGTGACGGTGTCGTAGATGACCGGTGCCTTGCCGTTGACGGCCAGTTCCAGGAGCCGGTAGCCGTCGATCCGGCTGGTGCCCCATTCCTCGGTCGCCGCCGCCGTGTCCGCCAGGCCGCGCTCGATCTTGACTTCCCACTGGGCGGTCACCGGTATGTAGCTGACGGCCGGCGGGTAGCCGAGCGTCTCGGCGGCGAAGGCCGCCACGTCACCGGCCGGGATCCAGGGAGCGCCGAGCTTGGCCCGGATCTCGTCGGGGCCGAGATCGGCGGGCTGAACCCGCTCCAGGGCCGCGATGTTCGCCGGCCAGTCGGCCGGCGCGCTGTCAGCGGCGGAGCTGGCTGCCGCGCGGGCAGCGGTGAGCTTGTCGCGGACGTTGCCGGACAGGTACTCCTCAGCCGTGACCCAGTCCCCCGAGGCCGGGTCGAGGTACGCCAGGTCCTTGAGCTCTGCTGCCACCTGCCCGGCCGAGATACCGAGCAGCTCGCCGATCACCGTCAGGTCCAGGCGGCCGCGGGTGTCGAGGCAGACCCGGATCGCCTCGCCGGGAGTTTCGGCCCTGGTCGGCCGCGTGGGCCGCTGGTTGACTCGCCGGGAGAAGATCGCGGTCTTGGCAGCCTGGCCGGTTTCGTCCTCGTAGTTCTCCAAGGCCAGGACCGTCACGTAGTCGGGGTCCTGCCGGAAACCGGCCATCCTCGGCCGCCGCCTGGACACGGTCGAGATCCCGGTTTCCGGGTCGGGCTCGCCCGTAGTGATCGTCGCGCGGTTCAGCGGCCCGTAGGCGGCGAGGTACCTGTCGTATGCGGCGTTGAGCCTGGCACGCAACGGGGCAAGGGACTCCTCGCCGCGCCCGTAGTCGGCCTCGGCGTCCAGCAGCTCTACCGCGGCGTCCCGCATGCCGATGAGAGCGGTCAGCTCGGCCAGTTCCTTGCCTTGCCTGCCGGCCGGGACCAGGGCGCCGTCCCGTACCTGGAAGGCCGCGCCGCCGATCAGGTGGAACGACAGCTCCTTCCGGCCGTCCGCGCGCTGCGGGATGCCGACGTCGCCAGCGTCGGGCACCACGGCCGCTGGCAGGTCCCAGGCCAGTCCGAGGGACCTGGCGCCAGCCACTAAGCCCTTGGCGGTGTCGGCGAGTGCTTCTTCGACAGGCCTGGCATCGGCTGGGCGGTCGACCCGGACTGTCCGTCCGTACCGCGCAGCGTGGTCGGGCCGGAACTCGCCCAGCACCATGCCGGGGTGGGTCACGAACCACTGGTTGACGCGGTCGTCGTACGTCCACTGGTGCGCAGGATGAGTCTCGGCCAGCAGGACGGTCTCGATCCAGGCCTGGCTGGATGGCGGCTCACGCCCATCACGCCGGCGAAGCACGAGGATGTCGGTCACGACTTCGGTCCCCCCTGGCGACAACGCTTCGCCGGGCAGCCGGATCGCTCCCAGCAGGTCCGCCTCAGCCGCGATCGCCTCACGGACGGCGGTATCGCGGGCGTCCATCGTGTACCGGGAGGTGATCAGGACCGCCACGCCGCCTGGCCGCAGGGTGCGGGCAGAGCGCCAGATGCAGTAGTTGTGCAAGCTCTTGGTCACCGGCTTGGGTGCGGTCGGGTCGTAGACGGGGGTCTCGCCGAACGGCACGTTCCCGATCACCGCGTCCATGCTGTGCGCGGGCAGCGCGGCGTTCTGCAGCCGCTCGTTGACGATCACGGCCGACGGGTGCAGGAGCCCGGCGATCTGCGCGGTGACCGGGTCGCGCTCTACGCCGGTCCAGGCGACGGGCACGCCGGCGGGCGCGGCGGCCATGAATGCTCCCGCGCCGCAGCCGGGTTCCAGGACCCGCCCGCCGGTGAACCCGAGGTCGCGCAGGATCTGCCAGCACGCGACAGCGAGGCGGGGCGGGGTGTAGAACGCGTTCGGGGTGGCCTGCTGAGCCTCGCGTAGCTGGTCAGGGGGCAGCAGCCACTCCAGCCGCTCCCCGATCTCCCGCCACGTGCCTGAGCGGCCCGTGGAGAACGCCGGAGCCATCGGGCCCCATCCCGCCCAGCCGCTGAGCTCGTCCAGGTCGCCAGGTGACAGGTTTCCGCCCTGAGCGCTGATCCGGTCGGCTGCCTCAAGCGCGCGCAGGCTGGCCCGGGCGCGCGAGACGGGCCCGACCCGGGTGCTGGCGGCCTCGTCGGGCCTGGCCGGTGAGAGGAAGCGGCTGGCCTGCGCCATGGCCTGAGTCCTCCCTTCGCGCGGCGGCTGGGGCAGCGGTCAGCCGGCTCCGGTGCCGCTGACGTCGTCGGCTGGGCTGCCGAGGTCCGGGATGTAGTCGTCGTCGCTGGTGTCCCACCAGCCGTCGGGCGCGGGCTCGGCGGCGGCCTCGCGGGGCTCGCGGTGGGCGGTCTCGCTGCACTGGCAGAACGGGCCGCGGGCGCCCATCAGGATCGGAAGCTGATGGTCCAGGTGGTCGCGGTACCAGGTGGCGATCCCGGTGCCCGGCTGCAGGCGGAGCACCTCCCACGCGTGCCAGAGCGCGGTCAGCCGGCTGATCGCCTCGCCGTGCCGCCACCACTGGCCGCACCAGCGGAACTCACCGCCCAGCGTCCGCCGGAACATGGGCAGGAAGTAGCCGGCCAGCCAGTCCTCGACGGCGGTGTAGACCGGCTCGGGCACGTCGCCGGCGGGCTGCGCGGTGGCGGGGCTCCGGTCGGCAGGCGCGGGCGAGGCCTCGCCGGTGCTCAGCACGACTCCTCCGCGCTGCGGGAACTAGTGGGGACTTCGGCGGACACGGCATACCCGGGGTCGGTGTCGAGCGCCCGCTCGCGGATCCGCTCCTGGGCGGCCCGCTGCGCCTGGGTGATCTCGGCGGCGCGCGGCCCTGAGTACCAGGGGGTGAGCCTGATCAGGGCGGGCCTGATGCCGGTGGCGAGCAGCAGCGCGGTACCGGGCGGCAGGGCGCGGATCGCAGCGGGTTCCAGGATGTCCTGTCGGCGCAGCGACACAGACTCGCTGGCCCGCCCGTCGCCGTAGCTGGCCGTCCGGATCGGGACGTCGTGCTGGCCGACCAGGGTTGCCAGGTCGCGGGCGAGCTTGGGGGAGTCCACGCCGGCGCCGATGATCTTCTTCGTCGCCGCGCCCCACAGGGCGGCCATGCCGTGCTCGCCCCACACGGTCACGCCTTGCTCATAGGACTGCAGGATGGTGACGGGGGTGATGCCGCGCGATCCGAGGTGGGAGTACAGGTCGGGCAGGTCGGCGATCCGGCAGATGTTCGCCGCCTCGTCCAGCGGCACGACCAGCGGCGGGTCAAGCCGCCCGCCGAGCCGTTCCGCGCGGCGCTCGGCGGCGCGCATCGCGGTGTCGGACAGCGCGGCGATCAGCGGCGCCGCGGCCGAGCGGGACTTCGACAGCAGGTACAGCGTGTCCCGGCTGGCGGCGAACCCGTCAGGGTCGAACACGGGCAGCGAGCCGGTGGCCGGAGGGGTGACCCAGGTCATGATCTCCGGGTCGGTCATTGCCTTGGCGGCGGTCCGCGCGGTCTGGTAGATGCCGTCGCGCGTTTCGGCGGCGCCGTTCTGCGCGCCGCGCAGCGACGCGGCCATAGCCGTGAACCCGGCGTCGGCCAGCAGCTCGACCGGAGTGGGGACGGCCGGCTCGTTCAGCCACCCGGCGACGTCGCGCAGCGTGTGGCCGGAGCTGGCCGCGGCCAGGAACAGCGCGGCCAGCAGGTCCTGCGCGGCCGGTCCCCACAGGTCACGGCGGTGCTCGTCGGCGACGGTCAGGACGAAGTGCCCGGCCAGCCGGTGCGCGTCCTCGACGGTGCGCAGCCCTCGCAGCAGGTCCCACCACCAGGTCTGCGGCTGCCAGGAGATCCGCTGCGGGTCGAACAGCCACACCGTCCCGCCGGTCGCATTGGCGCGCAGCGCGGCGGTGGCGGCCCACAGGTCGGCCTTGTTGGACGTCGCGATGACCGCGCCGGGCGCGGACAGCACGAACGGGACCGCCTGGGCGGTCGTCTTGCCCGACCGGGGCGCCATGAACGCGACGATCGTGTCCTCCCAGCTCGCATAGACATCAGGCCCGTTGCGGCGCCCCGGTCGCAGCAGCCGTCCGAGCGCCAGCCCCGCCTCGGCCGGCTCGATCGCCCGCGGGTCAGTGCCGGCCAGCGAGAGCCGCAGCCTGGTCGCGGCGCGGGCCGCCGGCCGCCTCGTCAGCTCCCGTATCCGGGGGTTCCGCGCCAGGGCCGCGACCGGATCGCCGGGAGCGCCGCGGTGACGCGCGATCGCGCGGCCGGGCACGGCTACGGCCAGGCACGCGAGCGCGAGCAGCACCACCGCGATCGCGAGGACGGCCGTAGTTGGGGTGTGCGGCCAGGCACGGCTGGTCCGGCTGTGCGCGATGTCGGCAAGGAACCTCGTTCCGAACGGCTCGCACGTGCCGGTCGTGAGCGCCGAGGCCAGCCTGGCCGCGACCCAGATCAGGGCGCCGAGCGCTGCCAGGCCCCAGCAGCCGATGAGGACGATCCACCCGGCGGCGCTGCCGCCAGGTGCGACAGATGGCCGTGGTCCGAGCGCCCGGCTCATGTCAGCCCCGGGAACTGGCCGGCTGGCAGGTGGCTGGCCCGGATCGCCTGGTCGGTGTCGTACAGCTCGCGTTCGGGCCCGACGAGGGTGAGCTGGACCGGGATGCCGAGCCGTTCGCCGGTCTTGATCAGGTACTTGCCCCGGCCGGGGTGCCGGGCGCCCGGCTGGTAGGACTCCGGAGCGGACCAGGAGGCGACCAGCGCCTGCTCCGGTTCGGTCAGCGGGGTGATCTCGTTGACGCGCGCGAGCTCGCGGGGCGGCAGGCCGGCCAGGACGGTGATCGCCGAGCGGTCCATGAACCCGCGTGCCCGGGCACGGTCCTCCTCGGTGGCCAGGGCGTCCAGGTCGGCGAGCGAGTGGGTGATCATGATGCTGGCCATGCCGCGGGAACGGTTCAGCCTGGTCAGGGAGTCGGCGTGCTCGACCAGGCCGGGAGCGCCGCGCAGCGCCCGCCACAGTTCGTCCATCACGCCCAGGTAGGACCGGCGCGGCGCGGCGCCGAGGCCGGCCAGCGCGCTGGCCGCGTCGACGCAGCCGAACCCATAGCTCCAGGTGCACAGCATCGCGGCGGTCAGCAGCTTGTCGCCGGCGGCCCTGACGGCGGAGATGTCGACGCTGACGGCGGGCGCGTTCAGGTCGATCGGCCGGGAGGTCGGGCCGTCGAACACGCCGGCCAGCGACCCGGTGCACAGCAGGTCCAAGGTGAACACCAGCTCCGCGGTCCGGTCGTGGTAGACGCGCGGCGTTCCGGCGCGGGCGGCGGACCGGAGCGTGTCCGGTCCCTGGTCGATCACGGCCAGGACGTCGGCGACGGTCGGCTCGGCGTGTCCTCGCGGATCAACGTGGCCAGCGCCATCAGCAGCGCCAGCCGCCGGGACCTGACCTCCCACCGCAGCTGGCTGGCCTGCGGCCCGCTCATCTGCCGCAGCGCGGCGCCGAGCGGCCCGGCGTCGAGCGGGTTGATCTTGTCCAGGCCGCGGCCGATCCGGATGACCTGCCCGCCGACGTAACGGACCAGCGGCGTGTAGTCGGGTTTGGCGTCGCCGAGGATCAGCGCCCTGGTCCCGGCCGCCACCGCGCCGGTGACCAGCCGCTTGACCAGAGCGGACTTGCCCGTACCCGGCTGGCCGAGCACGAACAGGCCGGGATTGGTGACCAGCCCGGCGCGCAGCCACGCCAGCGGGTCCAGGCACACTGCCTCGCCCCAAAGCTGGTGGCGTCCCACCGGCGTGCCTGCCGTCGGGGTGCCGCTGCCGGCGACGAACGGGTACAGCCCGCACAGCTGCGTGGTTGTGCCCTGGTACTCCGGGCCGGGCGTCACGTGCGGGGACCGGCCGCCGTCGGCGATCCGCCACCCCCAGGCGGGCGCCAGCGCCCCAGCGGGTGTTCTCGCGCTGGCGGCAGCGAATCGGCGGCTGGCCCGGCCCTGGACGCGGCCCGGCCGATGGCCGCGTGGCTCAGTTCCCTGGAAAGGGCGAGCCGGGGGCAGGGTTACGTTGCTCATGGTGGTCTTCGTCCTTCGTCAGTGCCGGAGCCGGGAGGCCAGCTCGGGCAGGCAGATGCCGCACGGCAGGGTGGCGGTGAACCCGGCGGCCTGGCTGCGGTACAGGCGCTGCAGCCGGATCCTGGCGAACTCGGCCGACGCCTCGGTGTCGGCGACGGCGCGGCCCAGCTGGCCGGGGTCGGTGACCGTGACGGTGACGTACAGGCCGAGCAGGCCGACCCCGGCGCCGCGGGCTTCCTCGTCGGCGGCCTGGCGCGCCCGGGCGTGGTCGTGGGCGTCGCGCGCGGTCACGTCACGGCGGGTCCGCCGGGAGTACTCGCGGCGGAACTCCGCCGCCCGGACCTCGCTGTCCAGGATGCTGGCCGCCGCCGCGGCGGGGAGCGGCCGGTACTGCACGGTGACCCGCTTGGGGTACGCGCCGGGCGCCACCAGGCGGGCGAGCACGTCGCAGCGCACGTTCTGCCTGGGCGCTTCCCGCCACGCCCACGTCACCGACGTGCCGCTGTCGTGCTGGTAGCGATCCCAGCGCTCCTCGGCCCCGGCCGGACCGGCGCTGGCCCAGTTCAGCTGGCCCTCCAGCGCCGAGCCGATCCCCGCCGCCAGCAGCCGTGACACCTCGCCGCGGATCGCGGGGTCGAACGCGACCCGCACGATCCCCGCGATGTCGGCGGCACGGGCCCGGCCGAGCACGGCCAGGCCGCAGGATCCGAGCGCTGCTTCCAGCCCGGCCAGGACGGCGCTGACCTCGGCGGCCGCCGCCGCGACCGTGCCGGGCGAGCCGGGGAAGGCGGACGCGTCGAAGGTGATGCTCACCCGGGTGTTCACGTCGGCTGCCGCGGCCGGGGCCGCTGCCACGAGCCGGTCCATGATCTCGAGCGCGGGACGGGGCGCGGCCGGGTCGACCGTCGCGGCGACCTGGCCGGCGAGGGCCGACCCGGGATCGGGCGCAGTGTCGATGGTGACGCTGACCCAGCGGACGGACGGCAGGTAGCCGAGCGAGGCCAGCCAGGCACCCCAGTTGGCGACCCAGGAGTCCGCGTCTCCGGTGTTGGCCAGCCAGGTCGAGGTCGGCACGACCCGCAAGGTGGCGGTCAGGCTCCCGGAATGCCGGTCCCGGACCAGCCCGTACCGGCCGCCGAGGCCGTCCTCGGCGGAAATCAGCTCCGTCGCGGCGAGTGTTCCCGGCAGCTGCAGCACGCCGGCGTGGCGCCGCACGGCCTCAGCGCGGTAGCCGGTGTGCCCCGCCCGCGTGCCGTGCCACCAGCGCAACCGCTGCACGGCGAGCTGGGCCAGCGGGGTCCCGCCCGGGCGGATCAGGGATGCGGCGCCTGCGAGCACGGCGGCCGGCAGGACGTACAGCAGCGCGCGGAGCGACACGGCGGTGACGACCAGGACCATGACGAGGCAGCCGAGCATGATGAACGTCGCGGTCGGGCCGAGGCCGAGCAGGCCGACGCCGCGGCGCCGGCGCCAGCCGCCGTAGGTGCGCACCGGGGTGTGGCCGGGGGTCATCGCTGGTCCTCCGCCTCGATGGCGCCGTCAGCGGCGTGCGCGGCGGCTTCGGCCGCACGCATCCCGGCGGCGACCGCCAGGCCGGCCGGTCCCGCCGTTGCGGCGCCGCCGGCGGCGGCTGCCCCGGCGCCGGTCGCTGTCCCGGTGGCCGGGCCGGCGGGTCCGGCTGGGGTCTCGGCGGCGCCCGCGGCGGCCGAGCTTCCGGCCGCGCCTGTTGCGGGGTGGGGCGCCGCGCCTGCCGCCGCGCCGCTCGCGGCACTGCTTGGCGCGGTGCTGGCGGCCGCGGGCTCGGTGGCCGCCGGGGCTGTGCCTGCCGGGCTGGGCGGCCCGGCCGGGCTCGGGAAGTCCGGCGAGCCGGCGGGACTGGCCGGCTGGCCGCCGCCATCGGGAGGGCCCAGCCGGTCGCTCATGTAGGCGGCCTGGTCTTGCGCCGCTGCTCCGGCGCCGGCGGCCGGGCCGGAGCGGACGGCCCCGACCGCGACCGCGCCCATCGCGGCCGCGCCGAGCAGCTGGCCTCCGCCTTCCGGCCCGGCGATGGATCCGGTTGTCCAGGTGAAGATCTTCATCAGCGCCGGGAGCATCAGCACCGACAGCAGCAGCGTGACGAAGCCCATCAGCGTCGTTCTCGGGCTGCCGCCCGACCCGATCATCGTGAACGCTGCCGCGTAGACCGCCGCAGCGGCGGGCTTGTAGCAGATCAGCGCGAGCATCCAGGAGCTGACCTTGCGGATCCACGGACGCGTCATCGGCGCGGCGGCACCGGCCGCCGCCAGCGGAAGCACCCCGGCCAGGATCACCAGCGCGACCTGGCGGAACAGCATGAGCACAGCCTGGACCAGCGACAAGACGATCGCGACGATGCCGAACACGAGGACAACGGCCGCGGCGGCGTTGCCGCCCAGGTCGAGCACGGCGGCGAGCCGCTGCGCGAAGTGGCCTCCGGTGGAGGCCTGCAGCACCCACGATGACCAGGCGTCCCCGGCTTTGAGCAGCAGTGCCGGGATTGCCACTCCGAGGGTGGCCGCGGTGGCCAGCGCGAGCACGCCTCCGGTGGCGTCCAGCAGCGGGCTGGCCCGCCTGGTGATCGCCATCCGCAGGCCCGCGCCGATCATGCTGGCAACCGCGACGGCGGCCGTGACCGGGAGCAGCCAGGCCTGGATGCGGGCGATGGCTGGCTCCGATCCCAGGTCGACGGAGGGGACCTGGATCCACCAGGTGGCCGTGTTCACGATGATCCAGCGGACGCCGTCGTTGATCACCTGGGCGATCCCGCCGAGTATTCCGCCCGCGACGGCGGACGTCGCCGGCGAACTCAGGCGGGAGGTGATGAGGCAGGCCGGATCGATCAGGGGGATGCAGTTCATCGGTCGTCACCTCGTGCGGGGGAAGATCACGTAGCCGGTCAGGGAGGAGATCGCGGTGGCCGCGTTGCGCCAGTCGCCGCCGGGCGGTGCCAGGACGCGCCAGTCGCCTCGCCGCCACACGACCGTGATCCGGGTCGCGGTCAGCGCGGTGGCGCCGCCGGTGCCGGGACCCGCGGTGACGATGTCGACGGTCGCGGCGGCCAGGCTGTAGACGATGAACCGGTACGCGGCCTCGACCGCGTGCAGCCGTCTTGGTTTCTGGCCTCGGCCGTTCGCGGTGGCGCGGGATTGGAGGTAGGCGTTTTCCTCGGCGCGCAGCAGGGCGGTGGTGTCCGGGCCGGTGACCTGGCGGGTGATCGTGGGCTTGAAGGTCGCCGGTCCCCATTGGGCGGCGGTGCGGACCGCGATGTTGATTGCGGCGAGCAGTGCGCCGCGCGGTGTGTCGGCGAATCCGGACGCCAGCCCGGCGCGGGTGTCATGGGGGCCGGCCGCGTGGGAGCCGGGCAGTTCGATGCCGTGGAACACCGTCCAGCGCAGGTCCCGGCCCGCTGTTGCTGTTGCTGTTGCCGGCGCTGGGTGGCTGGTCGGCGGCCGCGGGCCGGCGGCGGTCGGCCGGGCTCGCGCGGCTGCGGTGGCATGGTGTCGCTCTGGCCTGGCGGGATGCGGCTGGGCATGGCTGGGGCGCGGCCGTGCGGACCGGGGATGGCGCGGCGGGATGTGGCCCGGCTTCGCGTGATTGTCCAGCAGGGCGATGGCCGCGATGATCAGCAGCAGGGCCGCGATGATGCCGCGGAAGAAGCTCCGGCGGGCATGGCGGCGGGAACAGTGGTGGCAGCAGCCTGATCTCCAGGACATCGCGGCCTCACAAGAAGACGCCGACGATGCCCGATGACAGGGCAATCAGCGTCAGGCCGGCCAGGACCCACGGGATGCCGGCTGCGCCGTCGGCGGCCAGGGTGGAGCGGTTGCGCCGGCCGACCGCCATCATCGCGCCGCACGCGATCAGGCCGAAGACTCCGGCGACCAGCGAGCCCCACTTCCACCACCCGAGCAGGGCGCCGACCCGGCGGGAAAGGCCAGGCGGCGCGACGGGTTTCGGGTTTGGGACGCCGGACGCGAGCCGGGTCGCGGCCACTGGGTCGGCGGTGGCGAGATGCTGGGCCAGTGCGTGAACGAGCACCGACATCGTGGGTTCCTCCTCGGGGTTTAGCGGACGTGCGGGGCGAGGCCGGCTGCGGCGCGGATCTGGTCGAGCGCGCGCCTGGCCCGCCGGGGCAGGGGGACGGCGCCGGGATCGTCGGCCTGGCGCAGCCCGGGGATGAACGGGACGCGGACGACGGCACCGACCCGGGGTTGCAGCAGGCGGAACCTGGTGGTCGCGATCGCAGGCTCGGGCCACCCGTCGCCGGCGACGGCCAGGACCGTGACGTGCCCGCGCGCTCGGGTGATCGCCGCGACCGCGGTTGTCGCCGCTTGCGCTCCCTGCGCGGTGGGACGGCAGGTGACGATCAGGGGCCTGCCGCTGGCGATCACGGCGGGATAGCGGGGATACAGCGCCGGCCGCATCGCGCCCATGTCGCAGGCCGGATGCAGCCAGAGCGCCAGCGCGGACGTGCCCGCGCCGCCGTGCGCGCCCCAGATCAGCACCCGTGCGCGGCGCCAGCCAGCGGACCGAAGCCAGGGCGGCAGGCCCGGATCTCCCGGGTTCGGCACGGGCGATGCTGGCGGCAGGTGCCGGGACCGCACATCGTTCTCCGTCGTCGGCGTGGCGGCGGGCAGGCGACCGGATCTGGCCGCTGGCTGGCGAGCAGGCATGGGCTTCACCGGGGCAGTCAGGCTGAGCGGCTAGTGACGGCTGGCCGCTGCTCGGCGCTGACTCCGAGCAGTTGCAGCAGGCCTGCGGTGGGGATGCGGTAGGTGTCGCCGATCCGGATCACGCGGCAGGGAAACTGGTCGCGCCTGGCGAGTTCGTAGGCCTTGGTGCGGCCCATGCCGAGCGCGCGGGCGGCGGTCATCAGGTCGACGGTCGCGCTGGCGCGGAGCTGGCTGATGGTGACGGGCATCATCGGGACTCGTGCCTCCTAGGCTCGCTGGTCAGCTGGTGCGGGGCAGGGCCGCTGGCCGGGTGGCCACGACGACCCCGGTCAGGTCGAGCGGATCGGTTTGGACGTCCTCGCCGGCTCGCGGTGCCTGGATGACCAGGCCGTTGCCGAGGTACATCACGACGTGGCCGGGGTCAGTCGGCGTGCCGTCGGAACCGGCGGAGAACAGCAGGTCGCCGGGCTGGATCTGGGAGAGCGGCACTTGCGGGCCGTCCAGGCGCCACCCGAACGTGGTCCGGGCGATCTGGACACCGGCGGCGGCGTACGCGGCGTAGACCAGGCCGGAGCAGTCGAAAGCATCCGGTCCCGCCGCGCCCCACCGGTAGGGCTTGCCGATCTGGCGGACCGCGAACGCGATCGCAGCCTCAGCCACGGCCGGGCCGGCGGGCGCACGGACCGTGTACCGGGCGGCCCAGGCCAGCACGTCGGCGACATAGCTGGCGGAGTGGTTGTAGGCGAAGACGGCCTGCCGGATCCCGGCCGGGCTGCCAGAAGCCGCGCCGCCGGCGCACAGCATCGCCGCTGCCGTGTAGATCGCGTCGGCCGGGTCGTAGACGTTCGCCGTGCCGTTGCGGTCGCCGTCGACCGCGAACTCGGCGAAGGTGGCGGGCTCGAACTGCAACGGACCCTCGGCGCCGGCAGAGTTCGCACCCGAGTGAACGCCGGGGAGGTCCGACTGGCCGTTGTCGCTCTCGACCGTTCCGATTCCTGCGAGCACGCCCCATGGGAGGCGCGGGCAGGTCCGCCCAGCGCTCAGGTACAGGGCCAGGTAGGCCGGCGGGATATGGGCCATGGCCAGCGCGGTCGGGCTGCCGGCCAGGCTGGCGCTGGCCAGGCTCGTTACCGGCGACGCAGTGACGAGCAGCACCAGGCCGAGCGGGAACGCCACGACGATGGCGGTGACGCCAGCAAGCCACTTGAGCATGGACTGCTCCCGGATTCAGAACCTGGAAGAGCCACCGGGCCTGATCACCCAGTGCGCAGCCCATGCAATCCGCGGTCGTCGCTGGCGGGTAGATGCCACAAATCGTCATTGACGACTTGATGTCGGCGGGGACACAAGCCGCAGTCCGTGGCTGCCGGGGGCAGGTCGCGTCCAACAGGATCAGCAGCCGTGACGCGGCAGCAGGCTGCCTGTTGAGGCATTAGGTTGCGGGGCGGTCAGAAGTCGTCATCTGACGAGAAACTCTCTTGCGACGTTGCTATCAGTGGCTCGGTGACTAAGTTCGCGTCCGAGCGCTCGGCAAGCCATCCGCGGACAGGGCCTTGATGGCACGCCTGATGGTGACGCGGCTGACATTGTAGTGCTGGGTCAGCTCGTGGCGGCCGCTATGGCCGAGCCGTCGACGCCACCGCCGGCCGCCGGCCTGTCCTCCCAGGCGCTGTCAGCGCTTGAGCCCTTCGGGGTAGCCACCGTCGTAGACCTCGTCGCTGTCGACCCGGCGGACAGCATCGGTCGAGTCATGACCATAGCGCCACACAACAAAGGAACCGGTATAGCGTGAGGAAGGCGGCATCAGGACCATCGGGCTGAACTGGCAGCCTGTTGCTGGCGTGTGATGTTCTTGCGGAGCGCCCGGACGCGTGGTGAGGTCTGAATGGGATAGCTTGCCGGGCGTGGTCGGTGACGTGGAGCGGGTGCTGGTAGTTGTCGCTCATCCTGATGACGCGGAGTTCTGGGCCGGCGGGACGATCGCGGGCTGGACAGAGGCCGGGATCGAGGCGACGTACTGCGTGCTGACGGACGGCGATGCAGGCGGATTCGATCCGGCGATTCCGCGTGAGGAGATTCCGGCGATCCGGCGGGCAGAGCAGCGCGACGCTGCGACGCTGCTCGGCGTCGGCGATGTCCGGGTCCTTGGGCTCTCTGAAGGCGGTCTGGCGGAGGCGAACCCGCAGTTGCACGAGGATCTGGTGAGGATAATTCGCCAGGTCCGGCCGCAACGAGTGCTGACGTGGAGTCCGGAGTGGAACTGGCATCGGTTCCGCAGTAGCCACCCGGCGCATCGGGCGACCGGCGAGGCAGCGCTGCGGGCTATCTATCCCGATGCGGGCAACCCGTTCGCGCTGAGCCACTTGCTGCAAGACGAGGGCCTGGACGCGTGGACCGTCGGCGAGACATGGCTGATTAACAGCCCGGCGCAAGAGGTCAATCGTTACGTTGACATCACCGCGACGTTCGACCGGAAGGTCGCCGCTGTCCGGGCGCACGCCAGCCAGATCAAGGTTCCGGCTGCTCTGGCGGGGCGGCTGCGTAACCGCATCGCGGCGAACACTGCCGCGGCGGGCCTGCCGAACGGCCGGCTGGCGGAGGCGTTCCAGGTGGTCGTGACCGGCTAGCGAGTCGGGCGATGACGCCCCGCGCTGGCCTCCGCTCGGCGGGTTGTCAGTTCGCCGTCGTGCCTGGCACGGGTGCGCGGGCGTCGAGCAGTTCGCGGGCCTGGTCGAGGAAGCCGGCGGTGGCAGGTGTCTTGTACGCCGCTATCTGCGCGGCGAGCTGGGCGATCTCGCTGAACACAAGGCTGGAGTGCAGGCCCCACGCCTCGCGGACGACGTGCTCGGCGACGGCGGCTGCTGCGTCGGCTTCTCGCATTCGCAGGTGGGCTGCGGCGTGGATGGCGTACCGCTGCGCTCTGGTGCGGTTGTGGCCCGGCAGGCACAGACCGACGGATTTCTGGGCGCATTGCTCGGCCTCGCGCTGCCGGCCGAGATCGCGGTAGGCCCGGGCTGCGTGGCCCCAGTAGCCGCCCTCGTCAAAGTCCAGGTCCTCAGGCTCGGGGTCAGCGCGAATCAGGGTTAGCGCGTCGGCGGCTTCGTCCAGCGCGCGATGGCAGTCCTCAGCTTCGCCGGCGGCGGCGTGCGCGCAGGCCTGCATCGCGGCGAGCATGGCCACTGTGCGAGGCGTGGCAATATGCCGGGTCGCCGCCCGCGCTGCCTCGGCGAAGTCGACGCCCTGGCGTAGCTGGCCAATATAGATCGCCTGGTGGCTCATGGCCGCCAGGATCCGGGCGCCGAGCTGCCGGTTTCCGGTCGAATGGGCCAGCCGCAGCGCGCGTGCGAGGTTCTCGGTGGCCACGCGCTGCTGGCCAGCGTCGTAAGCCATCCAGCCTAGGTCGAGCCGGAACAGCGCCACGAGGTCGATCAGGTTTCGGCCGGCGATGTGGGCGGACGGCCCGTTAAGCAGCGGGGGAATCTCGCTTCGCAGGTACGAGGTGACCATGGGCAGCGCCGCCCCGCCGCCGTGGGCGTTGTCGATGGCCTTGAGGTGGTCCCGCATGCTTCGCAGCCGGGTCAGATCGCCGGGATTGGCTGGCCGCCAACCGTTCGGGCGTTTGGCTCGCGCGCCTGGTTCCGGTGCGACCGGGCCGTCTGTCATTGTGTCGGCATCGGGTGAGTCGGATGGTGCCAGGTCGGTGGGCCAAGTGTCATCGGGCGTCGGCGAAGCAGTGTCGCTGGCGTCCTGCCCGGGGACAGCGGCGCCTGGTGGCGTGTCCGGGGGCCGCTGCCATGCTCGTGCCTGCCGGGCCGTGCTCACTGCGCGGGCGGTTGCCTGCCGTTGCTGGCGTGCTGAGACCTCGATGTCGTCGTGAGCGCTGGCCAGCACACCGCCGGTTCGCAGGGCGCCGTCGGCCCGTTCCCAGAACGCGCGCGGGGCGTGCTGGCGGCCGGTCTCGACGTTCGCGATCGTGCTGCGGCTGTAGTCGGTCAGCTCGGCGAGCCGGGCCTGGCTGTACCCGGCGGCGACGCGGTATGCGGCGAGTTCCGCGCCTAACAAGCGACCGGCCTCGGTGGTGGCCTCCGGCTTCCTCACGACACGTCTCCATCCAGCAGCATCGCTGTCAGCATATTGTCGCAGTATCCCGCCGATGCCGCTCGGTGCCGATCACGTCGGCTTCCATGTAGATCATGTCGTGCCCAGCAGATCACGGGTTCGAGGCAGGTCAGCTTACGGCTGACCCGGACGGTGCAGCGCGGCGGTCTTTCGGCTTTACTCCGCTGCCGCGTTCTGGGTCAGGGCGCATGACGTCGGCCTCGGCTGGGCTGAGTGAATTCCAGAAGCAACCAAGCGGCTTCGGGCGATTCCCGGCTGATCGGCAGTCACTTTTCCTTCCTGGTCGTGCGGGGGAGGAATGCTGAGGCGCGAGCCGGGCGAGGAGATGTCGTGGCTGGAGCTTGTGACGCTGCCGAGCGCGCCGTTCTGGGCTCGCCGGTATACCCGGGCAGCGCTGCATGCCTGGCAACTGTGGCCCGAGACGATAGAGACGGCGGAGCTCTTGGTATCAGAAATGGTCACGAACTCGATCAAGGCGTCCGGACCACAGCCCCGGCGGCTGGCCTATTCCGGCCTGGCCGGGCTGGAGCGGATCTGCCTGACCCTGCGGCTGCAGCCCGGACGGATTGTCATCGAGGTATTCGACAATCACCCGGACCCGCCCGTGCTGGCTGATCCCGGTCCGGATTCGGAGAGCGGTCGCGGGCTGATGCTGGTGGACATGCTCAGCAAGGAATGGGGATACCAGTACCCGCCGTCCGGCGGCAAGATCGTTTACGCCACTCTCGGCGTACCCGAATTCCATCACCCTGCAATGCAGCCCGGCGTGGCCACGTGAACGGCATGACCACAGACTCGGCCGCCCAAGAGGCCAGCGCAATCATGGGGCCGCGATGACCAACGCGTGTAGCAGCCAAGCCACCGCGACCGCAGTTGCCCAACCAGACACCGTGCACCGCAGAAGGGCTGCGCTGGTCGCCGCCGAGCAGTTCCTGGCAGACACGGCCGAGGCCGTCACGCCGGACACGTCCGCCAGCGAGTTGCTGCGCTGCGCAGCAAGCTACCGCGCGCACCTGGCCATCCTGGTCGCGGCGATGCGTCCGGCACCGCTGGTGCGGACCGTGGACGAGGCCGCCGCCGCCCTGGGCGTCCATCCGATGACTGTGTACCGGATGATCAGCAGAGGTGACCTGGCCGCGTACCGAATCTCGAAGCGAAGCATCCGGATCGACGAGCCCGCGCTGCGTGAGTACCTCGCCCGTCATGTTGTCGGGGCGCGCGGGCTGACCGACCCGGACATGCCGCTCCGGCACCTGCAATCTAACTTGCTGTGATCGCAGGACACGGGAATCCGCTGAGGCTCGGACTGGGTCGGCGCTGCCGCGTATCGATCCAATCGGCTGACGCTCAGGGGTTGTCAGCAGATTGTCGGAGATTGGGGCATGCGCTTCCCGCGTCCCGGTTTGCTGCGTTGCATGGAGGTGTTGTTCCGCGAGGCGCTGCGATCGGATCGGGCGCCGTGAGCTAGAGAGGATAGGGACCTGCGCTGCTCGGCCTGGCCGAATGCGGCTGTTCGACCCGCCCATGCGGCGGTTGGCGTTTCAGAACAAGGACGACGGAGCGCTGCTCCCGTCCCCGGCCCGATGACGTGCCCTTATGCGCGCTCGCGCCGCGCTGCCCGGCTGACGGCAGTGATGCCTGCCAGCAGCTCCGCACCGGCCGCGGGAACCGGTCATGGTAGCGGCAGCGGCCGTTGGCGGCGGTATCCGGGAGCTGTTCGATGGGCTGGCGCCTCCCGAGGTGATCGAGGCCTATGACCGGCTCCTCGCCACCGATGGCTGCGCCAAGGAGGACGCCGAGTCTGTGGCCGGCGCGGCTCTGGTGCGGGCTCTTACCGACCTGGGCATGGCTCACGTCCTGCCGCACACCCCGGCTGACCCTGCCTGGCTGCGGCCCGCGCCTCCGGATCTGGCGCTACAGGGCGTGCTGGCCGGGCACCAGAGCCGGCTCGCCCGGGACTCCGAATTCCTGCTGGACGGCCAGCGCCGCCTGGCCGGTGCCCAGGCCAGGTACGGGACGCACATGACCAGCCGGTTCCCCGAGCACTTGGTGGCGGTTGTCTCGGACCGCAACCAGATCAGCGAGCTGTCGGCGTCCCTGGTCAACACGGCCCGCAGGGACTGGATGACGCTGGAGAACCTGGACACCGAGATGCCGCTGACCGGGGACTTCGCGGCGCCGCCGCTGCGCGCGTCCGGCGGGCGGGTCCGGTGCCGGTCGATCTACCCGGCTGCCGCGATGGACGACCCGGTCGCGCGAAGGATCATCGGGGAGTGCGGCGAGGCCGGGGAGCAGGCCCGGCTGCTGCCCAAGGTGCCGATGAAGATGAAGCTGGCCGACACCGCCACGGCCCTGCTGCCGCTGACCCCAACCGGGACGGCCGGGGCGCTGCTGGTGCGGGCGCCGGTCATCACCTCCGCGTTGCGCGAGTACTTCGAACTGCTGTGGGAGCGAGCCACCCCGCTGACACCGCAGCGCCCCGCGGCGCCGGGCGGCCGGCTGACACCGGCGCAGCAGAAGGTCCTGGAGCTGATGGCCGAGGGGCTGCACGATGACGCGATCGCCCGCCGGGCAGGCCTGAGTACCACCACGGTCCGTCGGCACATCGCGGCGATCATGACCCGACTCGGCGTCACCAGCCGGTTCGCCGCGGGGGCGGCGGCTCAGCGGCGCGGCTGGATCGGATGACCATGCTCCGGTGGGCCTGCGACAAAGAGTGACCGTCATCCAACCTAGCGTCCCAGCATTGACACGTGGATCGCCGATCTTGTGCCGCTGCGAGCTGTGCCAACAGTGTCGGCAGGGCACGCAGACCATCTGATTCTGGGTGCTGCGTGCGAGGGCCTGCGTGTTGCAAGTCCGGGCGGTGCCGCGATCGCCGGCGATCGGCGCTTGGGTTGGCGCCTATCAGGGGGATGCCCGTCGAGTGGCGGCTTGCCCGGTGACGCCCTGAACGTGTCAGGACTTTGGCCTCAGTACAATACGCTGGCCTGCGGCCAGCAACTTCGCGAACTTGCTCAGCTCTGGATCGGTTATGTCACCACCCAGGGTCGACCGCCACTCCTTCCTCAGCAGCCGCCTTACGTCTTCGATCGGCTTGCCCTTTGCCACCCGGAGGACCCGATCCAGAACCGCTTGCGTCTCCTTGGCCGCTTGTCGGCCAACCTCCTTCGTCAGGCTCTTCTGGCCATCTGCATCCCACTCAATCCTCATACCTGGCTCCACATCTAATCCCGAATGTCTGTTCAAGTCGACATTAAGCCGCACCTGCGACAGGAGGGACGTGACACACCGACCATAGATCCGGCATTTGTGGCCTACTGATCAGCCCGCCACGCGCGGCTTCCTGCATCGGCTCGGTACACCCCTAACAGTCGTGGGTGCCCTGGGTGACGCCGCTTGGCGTGAAAATTCGGGCATCTGACCCGCCGTTCCGGTTGCCGCGAGCCCGGCTGCGCCGGGCGCTGCCGCGCCGCTGGCCGCGCTTTTTCCTGACCCCG